>Ga0181532_10000003_pt1 | contig 332599 bp, 284 predicted proteins | sample PEATcosm2014_Bin_33_FD_119768 | JGI IMG/M metagenome (GOLD analysis project Ga0181532, IMG submission 119768) | Peatland microbial communities from MTU Mesocosm Facility, Houghton, MI, USA - PEATcosm2014_Bin11_30_metaG | ecosystem: Environmental > Terrestrial > Soil > Wetlands > Peat | place...
TGCCGCAACTGCCGAAATTGGGTGACCAGAAATGTATCCCGAGGTGGAGAAAATCGTTTATAAGGCATCCTAGCGCGTCGAGTTTCCAGGGCGAAAGCGCCGAAAGAGTTTTTCAACAGCCACGCCTGTTTACAACAGGAAGCGTTCGATAAAATGGTCGCTGTGGACCGCAACTCTTCTCCCCAATCCAGCGATTCCCTCGGGCGGAAACTATGAAGCTCGTTAGCGTACGATCGCACGCAACGCGCACCATAGCTCTAAGACGGGGCCCTCTGCTTCTCATCGCTGCGATCTTTTTTGGAGTAGGAATTCCACTTTTTCTGTGGCACCAGGTTGGGTTTGCCATCTACGCCGCCTCTGGCTTCTCGTGGGTTCACACGAACGGCACCGTCACGGGTTCCCACGCCACCGATGTACCGACCATCCAGTTCACAATGCGGGATGGGTCTCCAATGGCATTCAAAGAAGATTACTTCATGATGTGCCATCGCAGCTTTTGCTTCGTGCGATATTTCGACCCGGGTCAGATTGTCCCAGTAGTCTATGACCCGGATGCGCCAACGAGAGCCTATATCTACGACTGGGCACTGTTTTCGAACACGATTGAATGGTTCGTGATGGGCAGCATTTTCCTGCTTTTCGTATTGTTGTTCCTGGGGGTCCGTGTACCCCTCAATTTGTCGGTTCGCCTAGGGAGAGGCCCCAATGCGTAATAAGGAGCCGCGATCTGTTGGTCGCACAACGAGATTGGGTTTTAACCTGTCGTGCTCGGCTAAGCCGTCCGAAGTTATTGCGCGGATTGTGAGTGTAATTGCCTGTGGCTGTTGAAAAACTCTTTCGGCGTCTTCGGTCTAAAAACTCGACGCGCTAGGATGCCCTATAAACGATTTTCTCCACCTCCGGATACATTTCTGGTCACCCAATTTCGGCAGTCTCTGCACTTGAAGGGACTTTTTCAACAGCCACGCCTGATTTCGACAGTTAGGGATCGCAATGAGTGAAAGAGTATCGCTATACCGACTGCCTTGAAGGCGGCTACTGCAGCTTGGCGTACTCGGCTTTGGCTTCTTTGTAGATGGGAATGTCAGGATCGGCGTCTTTCCAGAGTGTGAGGAAGTCTTTGTAAGCGGCAAGTGCGCGAGTGCGGGCGAGATCGGCGTCCGCGCCTTGCGCGTTCTTCGCTTGCAAGGCGTTAGCGCGAGCCACGCCTAGACGTGCCAACGCTCCCGTCCAGCAGTTCCAGACAATGCCGCTGTGGTCGAGAATCTTCTGGAACTCGGCGGCGGCCGCCGCGCCATTCCCCGAGGCGAGATAAGCCTCGCCGCGGATGTAGGTCGGATACAGGCAGGACATCTGGTTGATGAAGGGGATCTGTCCGTATTCGATCGGCGGCAACGCACTTTGCAAATCGTTGAGCGCCTCCGCCGGATTCTTGCGATTCAGCGCCAGTTGCGCGTTGACGGCGGGCAGCCAAAGCGACTGCACCTGGGTATCGACCGGGTAGCGCTTGTTCAGGTCCTGCGCCAATGACTGCGCTCGGGCGTCGTCGCCGCCCATGGCGTAAGCAAGAGCGGCTTGGACTCCAACGCCCTGGCTCTGAGGCACCAGCTTTAGCCCTGCGCCAGCCGCCTGCCCTGCTTCCTTGAAATTGCCGAAGGCAGCCTCGCGCAATGCAGCATTTTCCGCCCAGAGCGCCCCGTTTTCCTTGCTGTCGGCTCGTATCGCCGAATCAACCGAGCGCCTGGTCAACTCCCGTGCTTTGCCGAGGTGACCGGTGTATGCCTCAGTGTCGGCGGCGGTCGTAAGGCCGTAGTGTTCAACCTCCGGCTTACCCGCAAACCACTGCTGCTGTTCCGCCATCGACGCTGGGTCCCCCGCGAGAAACGCAAGGGCATATAGCGCACTGTGGAATATCGGATCATCCATCTTTCGCGCCAGTGCCTCTTGGATCGTCCTGCGCGATTCTTCAAAATGACCAAGGACTAGCTCGTCGTTGGCGAGGTTTGCATAGGGAGCGAGACGAGTTGGGTTGAGCTGCTGTGCCTGCCGCATTATCTCCGCCGCTTGTTCATACTGTCCCTGGTTGGCAAAGACGTTCCCCAAGCCGACGTAGCCAGCAGGGTCCCGCGGATAGTGACCAATCATCTCCTGGCTTGTCTCTTCCGCCTTGCCCAGTTCTCCCGTAACACTGCTGTAGTAGTCTCCCGTCATTACAAGCTTCTCACGGTCGCTGGCGTGCTCGCGCAGCTCGAACGCCTTGGTGAAGTACTCGTTCGCCCGGCCCAGCTCTGCCAAGTCGGAGTAGACACTGCCTACCGCGTGGTATCCCATAGCAAAATTCGGATCGAGTTCGATAGCACGTTGATAGTACGGCAAAGCTGCCTTCGGGCCCTTCTCGTCTGCGGCTTTTCTGCCCAAGCTGTAGGCTTGCAGAGCTTCCAGCGACGAGGTGGTGGCTTGTGCCAGCGGCACATCGAACTTCTGTACTGTCGCCAACGACTCGCCCAACCTTCCGCGCAGCTTCGCCGCCGCCTCGCCCACCGCGTTCAGCACGTTCTTCTTGCCGTCTGCTGTCACCTGCTCCTGTGCCAGGGTGTCGCCGTTCTGGCAATTCACCGCCTTCAGGGCCAGCACGTACTCGTTATCCAGGCTGGCAATCGAACCGGTGATGTAAGCCTTGCTTCCTGCACGCTGGCAAAGCTCCCGGGCCACCTGGGAGGTCAGCTTCGTATCGGCCGGACGCGTCATCAGCTTCAAGGTCGCCGCTATCTTTTCATCAGAGAGGACATTGAGGAACGGAGACTGGTTGAGCGCGACGGTGAGCGCGGTCTTCAGCGTTTCGTCGAAAACCGGATCGGCGGTGCTGTTGGCAAAGTCGGCAACGACGATGGTGTCCTGATCGGTCAAGCGCGGAGCTTGCTGCGAGCGGTAGTAGAGGAATCCCGCCGCAGCCGCGATCACCAACACAGCAGCAGCAGCGACTAACGGCCAGCGTTTCTTTCCTGGAGCAGCCGGCGTAATCCCGCTGGGCGGAGCTTCTGCCGCAGCTCTGACCGAGCTTGAACCGGCTATCCTGTTGGCGCTCGAACTCCCCAGCGCCGGCCCCGAACCCGAAACTGAGCCCAATTGTCCGCCCGAACTGGAGGTTGCAGGCGGCACGGCAACGGGAGTGGGCGGCGGTGGCTGGGGCGGCCTCGCTGTTGCCGGCGCGCTGGAACTGGGTCGCGCATAGCGCCCGCTCTCCGTGTCGCGCTTTAGCCGATGCAGATCGCTGCGCATCTCCGAGGCGTGCTGGTATCGCAGATTGCGGTCCTTCTCCAGCGCTTTGCGGATCACCGCGTCCAGATCCGGAGAAATCTCCGGATTCAGCCGCATGGGTTGTAGGGGTTCGTCGCGCAGAATGGCGCCGCAAATGGCCCCCGAACTCGGCCCGTCAAAGGGCATTCTGCCGGTGGCCATCTCATACAGCACTGCTCCAAACGAAAACAGATCGGTGCGCGCATCTACCTCTTTCGCTTCCACCTGCTCCGGCGACATGTAGGCCACCGTACCCAGCATGGCGCCGGGACTGGTCAGGTGCTCGGCGTCGGAAGCCATCTTGGTTGCGGTCTGGCCGCTGGCGCCAGCCTTGGTGCTGACCTTCGCCAGTCCGAAGTCGAGAATCTTGGCGTGCCCGCGCCGGGTGACGAAGATGTTGGCCGGCTTGATGTCGCGATGAATGATGCCTTCGACGTGTGCGGCATCGAGTGCGTCGGCGATCTCGGTGCCGAGGTCCAGAATCAGCTCGGTTTCCAGCGGCTGGCCTATGACGCGATGCTTCAGCGTTACGCCGTCGAGGAACTCCATCGCGATGAAGGATTGTCCTTCGTAATTGCCGATTTCATAGATGGTGCAGATGTTCGGATGGCTCAGTGCCGACGCGGCACGAGCTTCGCGGCGGAAGCGCTCCAGCGCTTGCGAGTCTTGCGCCACATCATCGGGCAGGAACTTGAGCGCAACGAAACGGCCAAGATCGGTGTCTTCGGCCTTATAGACCACGCCCATACCACCTCCGCCCAGTTTGGCAAGGATGCGGTAGTGCGAGATCGTGGCGCCGATCATGGGCCGAAATATTAGGACTAGGCGTAAGGTAAGTCAACGAATAAGCAGCGATTAACTCTTCTGGCTCACCATCACTGTTGTAACATCGCCATATCGCAAGTAACCGTTTCGGGACTGCGTTCTGATGGCGTAATCCAGCGTATCCTCTTGTGATGAACGACAAAGCCCAAGATGTTCGCTGTCCAACCTGTGGCGCTCTGCCGGGAAGGCCGTGCTGCCGGGAAAGCGGAGCGTTGCTGTCGGAGTCGCACTTGGCGCGAAAGACTCTCGCCAGCGTCGAAATTGCTAAGGCAAAGAAGAAAGTGTCTCAGGCTGAACCGTTCCGCAAAGAATCAGAAAGGCCGTGACGGGCACCGTCATGCTGCCTATCATTACCAGGTATTCCCAGAAATCATTTTCCGCTGTAGTTTGGCACGTTCTGCGTGTAAGGTGTTGGGTTGCGACGGCGACCCGATCCGCGCAACAACCGCTCTGCTTAAACCTGTAATTCGGCCCACGAGTTCAAAACTATTCAATTGAGGAAGCTCCATGCGCCACGCCATGCGGTTTCGTCTCCTCGCAGCCATTGCCTTGATGATGACAGCAGGGTTGCCCTACGCTTTCGGGCAAATTGAACAATCTCGCCGGATTTGCGATGGCGATTATGCGTTTTGCTCGGCTGCTACCTGCACACCCACCGGCCAGCAGATTCGCGTCAACACGGAAACAGGCTACGCCTATTTTCCAGCCGCGGCCTGTACCTGCCCAGTGATCCACGGCCTGGATGAGGTCGAGGTGTTGGGCGGCAATATGACCGGAAGTTGTCACACACCAAATGCGTCCACCGTTTGGTCGGGATTTTGGCCTCACCCTACGACGCCGCAACAACTGGCTGATTGGCAGGACGTGGCATCGCCCGGATTAATCTGCGGTAGCGACCTGATGCTGGGCAATAAGTCGGTTAACTGCTACAGCTTCCTCTGTAAACGGGCAGGAACGATCAACGGCGTTCAGGTAGCGACCTGCACCTGTCCGATAGGCGAGACGTTTGACGGAACGCCCATCGCAGCGGACACTGCCTTCTTCACGCAAGCTGGACAATGCTCGGTCGGCTATTGCTCGCAGTATCCGGTCAGCGATCCGCTAGGATTCGATGACTTTACGCAAACCGGGCAGTGCTTCCAATGGCCGTCAGATGACAAGTCGGCCGAGTTCATATCCGACAAGCTGGATGGCATTCGGTTGCGAAGCGGGGAAGCAAGGAAGGCTAGTAGCGGCACCAGCCCATAAGCCGTTGCGAAACCGAAGACGCTTCTTCCTGTGTCGTTTCGCGGTTACTTGCGCTATGGCCTGATTCCGTTGCTGTGTCTGGCTGCCTTCGGCGCTCGCCTTCACCGACAGAAAACGGACAGTTGTAGAATCCCAGGGTGGCTCGCAAGGCTCGCTACAACATTCCCGTTCTTTACTGGCGCTGTCCGCATTGCGCGTTTGAGCATCGTCCGGCCGATCTGCCCGGTCAGGCTGGGACATCTTCACATGCAAGAGTCGGACGATTATGCACTTGACACACAAATAAGTACCGTGTCGTAATCTTGGGCATGGTATCCGATCTGCTCGATCTGGTTCACGATCCGATAGTGCAGGTACTGCTAGGCGCGGTCGCGTTAGTTCTGTTGTTCTTTTTGATAATGCGCGAGAAGGCTAGCTAATGCCAGTTAAGTCCATGCCCGGCCAAGTCATTCCGCCAGCACCGTCAGATCAGCCCATTCCTGGCCGGAAACGCGGCTTGGCTCCGCTCATTCGTTCTACTAAGACCCGCTACCCTGAACTCTCAGAAGCTCAGATCGCCAAGCGCGTAGACTGCACTCCGCAGAACGTGTCCCAAGTACTTGCTGCCTTTCTTTCCGAGCGTACTACTGACGAACTCCAAGACTTTCAGGGTAGCAAGGCTGATATCTACGACACGCTACAGTATAGGGCTCTAGCATCAATAACCCAAGACAAGCTAGACAACAGCAGTGCTATGCAGCTAGTCACAGTGGCAGCTATCCTCGAAGACAAGGGCAGGCTAGTGCGTGGCCAACCAACCTCACTACATGTCACTGCACTGATAGATGTACTGAAAGCGATTAGGTCTAGGCGTGAGCAGGGTCACTGTGCGAGTAGCAATGATGAGTAGCTTACGTACCATGACCAGTAGTCACCTGAGTGTGGGGGCCACTGTGATGCCGGTGATCATGAGTGACCAAAGCAATAAGAATTACTTATGCCGACTCAGTGCCCGCTTTAGGGTGGGTGTGGGTGGAGCGCGTACCGTCCCGCACAGCGATTTTTCCGCTTAACACGCCATGCCCGCCGCCACGAAATCCCGAGCAGGACTCCTTAACAACTTTCTTGCGGGCCAGCCGGTCAAGGAACTGTACAGTTTCCGCAGATAAAATGCGGGTCCGAGCAAGGTTTCGCAGCCGCGAAAGATGGGTCTTTTGCACAAGAAGAAATAACAAAAAGGGTTCAGCGGCTGATGTGCAACAATCGCGTGTTGTTAAGCGGGAGGCGGTTTGGCGCGGATTCCTATGCAACTAGGTAGTGGAACAGCGTCCTGCCAATGTCATCATTCTCATCCGTGGGCAGCGCCAAGGCCGGGTTGCAAGTTTCCACAGTAAAAATGCGGGCTTTCGACGCCCGGCGACGGGGCTGGGGTTGGGTCTATGACGGACGTGAAATTTGCAAAAAGGCCCCCTACGGTCGTTGCTGCTTGGCCTCCACCCCATCAATGCCCTTAGCCCTCAGAATACCGTAGACAAGCCCAAAACAGATCAGCGCGATAGGGAGATGAATGACTAGGTGCGCCACAACATTGACAAGCTCCATCAGAATGTCTCCCCCTAAGCTTGGGTTGTAGACGGCCCTAATGAAGTAATCAATAGCGGTCGTCAGCACAGATGCCGCAGCAGCAATCAGGGCGACCTTTGTTCTTGTAAGATTCTTCTTCACTTTCGCATCTCCCTCCAGTTCGCATACCCGTTCCGACGCTGCCCGTCATTGTGCCCGCGCCTCATGCTCCTCAAACCCTCTTTGCGTTGAGATAAAAGCTCACATCGCCATAGGGCATCGCTTGAAGCTGCTTTGCCGTTGGTGGCCTAAGACAGGCGTTCATGTAGACCTCAATGATCTGCGACAATTCACTGGCGATGCTCTCGGCTGCCTCGGCTCGCTCGTTGTCATTCTTCTGCCTGTAGGTGGCAGCGCGATTAAGCAACTGAATATACATAAACATGAGGTAGTGCGAGACAGAGCGCCCCCAGATAATCTTGGTCAAGGTGCCGATAAACACGGCGACTACAAACACAATGGGTGCCACCCACCAGTGGTAAAGCGCGGCGAAAACCAAAGCAGCAACCAGGGCGTTATAACTGAAGAACGGCACATTGCTAAGCCAGCCATCCATCAATGCGGCTTGAGCAAATCGGAGACCTTGCTTAGTGGTGTCGTTGTCCCCGCTCCCAGGAGGAGCCATCACCTTGGCCGCCCAGGCGCTGGTATCTGTCAGACCGTCGCCCAGTGGTTTCAAAGCAACGTGAACGAGCACCAACAAGGCTGAAGCGACAAGCATGTACATGTTGTTCTTGTTCACTCCGTAAAGGGTCGCCCCTTTACGTTGCCTTGGCTCTCCACTCCTTGACGGTAATGCGATAAACCATATACCCGACAAAGAACGGAATGATTGGGAATTGCGCCAATATCAGAAGCCACCGGAGGGGTCCCTCAAAGTTTCGGAAGGGAATCGCGAATGCGCCGACAATTGTGGTTACTATTCCCGCAACGACACCCGCAGCCGTTGACTTTAGAACTCTCTCGTTCATGTTCTTGCTCATGACCCCTCGGAACGCCACGTACCCACAATAGAGAGGGCCAAGAGTGTAGAGGATAGGGTCTTGAACATAAACCTCAAACTTCGTATCAGACGTTAACCGAAATATTGGCACGATGGCTTTTACCATTGCCACCGCGAAGACCCCAAGCATTGCGGCCATCAACGCAAATGTTAGCGAAATAAAAACCTTAAGAGTCTTGAGCATTTGGCCCTCTCTTCCGAATGAGCCAGTAACCACACCAAACGAAAGGACACCGAGCCAAAGATCGCGATTGGCTCCCATTTGTCCCGCCTTTAGGAGTGGGAGCATATGTCTGGCAGTGGTTGCAGGTATGCCTAATGTCTATATAAGCGCTTGGCAAAAGCATCTGCAACCTAGTTATTGAAAAGGGGGCAAGGTTGGCTAACCAACACTTTAGTGTCAATACACTGACACAAACGTGATTACAATTATCACATTATCTTGACATCCGACCGGTCAACAGTAGCCGTCTAACTTAGTGTCAGGCAACTTGACAAGCTGGGTTACACTCTATGGCACAGGCACAGAGGAAACAAATGGCAACTGCCGCTGCAGGAATTGACCGCGAACTACTGTCCGCCATTCGGTCCAAGCTGGAAGCCATTCCTGAGGTTCTCTCTATTGCCTATCGTATTGACGATGGGCTAATTTCCTTTTGGATTGGAGTATTGGATTGCGATCACTCTGCTCGCAAGTCAATTTACGGTGTTGAGGATTCGTTTGCGACTCAGTTTGGGATTCAGCTTGAGTTTAACCTCGTGACGCTGGCCCTCGGGGAAAACCTGCGGCGCTACGTATCAACGGCTGCGCCACTGTATCAACGCTCAGCATAAGTGCCGACCACATACGAGCACCTCACCCGCGTCACGCAAAACTTGGAATTCGCCAAGAGCTTCGACCTCGACACGACTCCGTATCTTGATTGGGTTGCTACTGCCTATTTCTATGCAGCCTTGCACCTTGTAGATGCGCTGATTTGGCACATCGAGCGCGGCGACCCCGAAGATCATACGTCTAGGCACACCTTCCTGCGGAAGTGGTACCTAACAGGAATCAGTTCGGAGTACCGGGACCTCAAACATCTTAGCGAGGATGCTCGCTACCGACTGATCACGATGACAAAGTTTAAGATCGAGAACAAAATTATCCCCCTCTTTACCGAGATTCAGCGACACGTTATGCAAATCCTTGAGCAGGAAGCGGCGCGCTAAGTCGGCGAACTGTTCCGTTTGATCCATTAGATTCCAAACTGAGGCGCTACAGACAACCCTCCATAGAGGCGTTGCGCGAAATCCCCACATCCCGCTCCGCTACACCGCTACAGGGCGCATGAATGGCGCGCACGAAGATCAGGCTTGAAGGGGACTGCCGTCCCCTGCTCAAGCGGGCAAAGGCGGACTTTGAACCCACCTGGGGGCTCTGCCCCCAGACCCCCGCCCACTTTTAGGCTGAGACCATGGCGGAAGTTTGGAGGGCAAGCCCTCGGCTTTCGACCGAGTGTCGCTGGAGTTGTTGGCCCTACTCAGCCCCGGACCGGAGTGGTCAACCGGCTACCCGGAATTGGAATCAGACCGCACCCCGCTTGCCCGCGTAAATTTAGCGCCCGCCCATAAAAGCGGCCCAGAGCTAGAGTGACTAGAGAGCAGAATTATCTCCAATTGTTTCTGAGACTTGCTGCTCTGCTTAGCCCTGGAGTGCGCTAGAGCGCCTAGAGCATGGGACTTGCCCGCTCCCCTCGGCACTCCAGGCTGACCGCCTACACTCTACCTCTGCTCCAACCATCGGCGGAGCGCCAATTTCCTGAATACACGGCAGTTTACTGCGATACTCTAGCTGCTCTAGCTCCCAGCCGTTGTCACGATTTTCCTGTAGTGGCCCTTCCTCTCTTTCAAGACGACACCCACCTGTACGCACTCCTTCAGAAAGTTATCGGTAGATGCATCCCCGCGATTCAGCGCTTGCTTGGCCTCCTTATAACGGAACTCTTCGGAGAGCTTCTCAAACGCCGTCCGACGCTCCGGACTGAGCAGGTCTATTCCTGTTGCTTGGCGATATCCAGCAGCTTCGCCGTCATCATCAAATACACGCTCTAGCAAGATGAGGGGTGAATCGCCATACACCCGGCGGGACCACTTCATCCTGAGAGCAGCAGGCTCGCTATTGCCTTGCTCCAGAGCAATACGCACATCAGTCTGATTGACGAGCGCACGCGGGCCTTCCATTTCTAGCATCCACTCCGAAACTCTGCCGGAGTTGAGATCGCAGTGGGTGCCCGCATCCTTTGGCTTCCGCACGTGGTGCACGATCACAAAGCAGACATCATGCTTCCGCGCCAGCCGCCTCAGGCCATTAAGCCATGCCGCAGCCGCCGGATTATCCCTTGTCGCCTCAGGTGCAAATGCCCGGAGCGAATCAATGATGACCAGGGATGGTTTGACCTCCGCGATTAGCGTCTCCAACGCCAGTGGTGGTTCTGTGGCAAGCAAGAAGTCTTCAGGCGCAACGCCCAAGCCCAGGAATCGCACGAACGCATCCCTTATGGCTCTGGAATCGTGGATTGAGTTTTCCAAGTCCAAGTACAGAACGCGCCCTTGTTTGGTGCTCCGGCCCAAGAATGGGATTCCGGCTGCGACGCATAGCCCTAGCTGATACGCAAGCGGACTCTTGCCGATGGTGGAGTCACCCGCAGCGATGCCGATGCTCTTTGCTGGCAGAAATCCGTCAACCAAGAATTGCACTCGTGTGTCGTCATCACAGATGCGGTCAACCTCAGCAGGCCACAGCACTCCGAGAGACGGCAGTTGTTGGTGTGTTAGTGGCTCTTCGGTTGGCGAAGGGTCACAGCGCGGACTTGCGCTCATCGGCGTCACCTCGGTTATCCCGACAGTCTGCGGAGGGTTTCAGCGTTTCCGTCTTACGAATCAGCACTACGCGGCCCGCCTCGAATTTCAGTTCAAGCGTTCCGAAGAATCGGGACTGCTCCAGACTGCGAAGAAGGTCATTCACTGCCATCTGTGACGCTCCTCGTTGCGAATCGCGTCGCGCTCGCTCTGGGCGAGAAGCAGGGCCAACGCACATCCGAATCCAGAGTCACGCAGCGATTCCCGTAGGCAAGCCAACACCTCTTTCACTTCGAGTTCGGTTGCGCGCCGGGTGTCACGGGCATCCGGTTGCGGTACTGCTGTGCGTGCGCTCACTGCCGCTCTAGGGTCGGCACAGTACCGGCCTCTATCAGCTTTTCCGCCGTCTCCGGCTTGAACCTGACAGCGCGGCCAATGCGAACGAACTCGATTTCGCGGCGCCATACTTTTTGGCGGACGGTTGCGGGCCGCAGGCCCACGGCCTCTGCAAACTGCTCCACCGTCATGAGTCCCTTGCGTACTTGCTGCATGTTTCCTCCGCTTGTATCTGCGGGCTATTCCCGTGATGGATTTAGTCTGCTCTAGCTCTCATTGATAGTCGAGATTATTAACTTGCTCTATTTGTATTTTACGTGCTATAGATAATCTGTGCGGCGCGCCAGAAAACAACCCGCTCTTGTTGGCCTTCAGGCAGCTTTTCCGCGAGCAGAGTTTTTCCATCTCGATAGAAGGGATTTAGACCACATCGTTGATGTGCTCAACCAGAAGCCGCAAGGGCAACCGACGCCGTATGCTGAGGCGCTAATCTGCTTGATGGAGAGATTGAAAGAGTGCGGCGGCAACCTGAAAAAAATGATGGACGGCGACCCTCAGTTGGCAGAGGCCGTGGCCGAGGTGTGTGTCACCCGCTGGATGCCGTCAACAAACGGAACGGCATATCTGGTGCTCCAGCCGGTTCTTAAGCACATTTTGAAACGCGAACGGGCCGAGCAAGGGCCCGCGATGCGCCCGGAGCGGTACGCCGCGTTGCTCTTCCATGTCGGGACTCTGAATCCCGAATGGGACAAACTCGCCGGACCTTGCGCCCGATGTGGCCAGTATTACCTGAAAAAACGGGCATCACAGAAGGTCTATTGCTCTCGGGGTTGCGGAAACGCCGCTACTGCTGTTGCCCGAACCCGCGCGCGACTGGACCAGGAACATGCGGACAAGCTGCGCCGAGCACAGGCCGCTATGCAGAAGTGGGCCTCGACCCGCACAAAGGACGATTGGAAGGTTTTCGTCTCGAAGCGAGAACCGGACATCACTCCCAAATTCCTAACCCGAGCAGTTACTAAGGGCGAACTGAAAGCGCCCACGAAAGGCAGGTAAACCATGTCGCTTTACCGACGCGGAAACGTGTGGTGGATGGATTTTCACTTCCACGGGCAAAGGGTACAAGAGACCACCGAGATGACCTCGATTACCCGGGCGCGCGAGGTGCAAGATAAACGAAAACAGGCGTTGAAAGACGGCGCGGCTGGCATCAAGAAGACACAGCAGCCTCTGTTCTTCGCCGCAGCAGCAGAGGAATATATTGCGCTGGCGAAGGGAAAGAAAAGAAAGTGGGCGCCCCGGATGTTGGAGATTCAGAAAAACAGCGTCGCCCATCTTCTTCCAGCCTTCGGCAAAAAGCTATTGCAGACCATCGAAGCAAGGCACATTGCGGACTACCAGAAACAGCGCGCCCAGGATGGAGCATCGGGGCGCACGGTGAACATGGAAGTGGGCGCCCTGCGGGCAATTCTCAAGCGGCATAAGCAGTGGGAACGGTTGCAGGATGATGTCGTAATGCTTGACGAACGAGAGGACGTGGGCCGTGCGCTCACCGCAGAGGAAGAGAGCGCCCTTCTGCTGGAATGCGGAAGATCACGGTCCCGGATGCTGCTTCCCTTTGTCGTGCTCGCTCTGGAAACCGGGGCACGGTTCAATACCGTGCGCACTCTGCAATGGCGCAACATCGACTCTGCGAACCGCTGCCTGAAATTCGGCCATGATAAGACGAAAGCCGGTACCGGGCGCACGGTTCCGCTGAATCAACGCGCTATTGCCGCTCTGACGTTTTGGGCGCAGCAATTTCCCAATCGTAAGCCAGAGCACTTTGTCTTTCCGTTTGAGAAGTGCAGTCAGGCAGGAACCAAGGACAGCTTCGGATTCACTGGCGAAGTGGTTTACGACACGAACCCAACCCAGGCCATCGGGGACGTGAAAGAAGCATGGGAAGGGGCGAAGCGACGGACCCAGCGCCATTGCCCGCAGTGCAAGATGGGCATCCTCGCCGACAAACCGAAGCCGGAAAAGGGATATGCCTGTATCGACTGCCGCTGTGAAGTCCCAGAACTTCCAGTTGGCTTAACGAGCGTCCGGTTCCACGATCTGCGCCACACGGCAGTAAGCCGGATGATTGCAGCCCGGGTTCCGCTGCCCATCATTGCCAAGATCGTAGGGTGGACGGCGGGTACGATGGCGAAAATGGCCGCGCGCTATGGACACTTCGGAATCGAGGAGTTGCGTGGGGCAGTGGAAGCCATCAGCAGCAACAGCTCCGAAGCGAGCGTTTTTCGGGCAGGGTCCCTGCAATTTTCACTACACTCGGAAGCCAATTCCGGCAGCCAACGCGCTAACTGAAAGAAAAATTTGGTCGGGGCGAGAGGATTCGAACCTCCGACCCCCTGCGCCCAAGGCAGGTGCGCTACCAGGCTGCGCTACGCCCCGACTCGACTGCTCTTCTGATTCTAAATCAACTCAGCTGGTCGATCTTAGAGTGCGACAGCTTTCTGTTGCTTTTGGCCTAACCTGGGTCTGACGCGAGCGCAGAGGCGATCTCCTCATTGGTCAACACCGCGGCGATTTTGTCCTTCATGTACCGCATCGAGATCTGGTGGTGCTCACGATCGTAAGAGTCGATGCAGTCGGCCGCCAGAATCACAGGAATGTCACGTTGATAGGCATCGATCGCGGTCATGCGAATGCACGCGTGCGTGTTGATGCCGGCAAGAATCACCGCGTCGACGCCGACGCCCGTCAGCAATTGATCGAGATTGGTGCCGAAGAACGCGCTGTAGCGTTTCTTGATGACGATGGCGTCGGCGGGATCGATGTTTAGTTCAGGGGCTATTTGCGCGCCGCGCGTGCCACGGATGTTGATGCGGATTCCTTTCGCGCGCATTTCGGGAAAAGCGTCGTGCAGATCAGGCTCGAATTCCTGGCGTACCCAGACCACGCGATGATTCGCGGAGCGCATGAGCGCGATCAGTTCGTTGGTCGAACGCAGCAGACGATCGCGAGCGGCCCCGGGCCACGAGTCGAGGAAGTCGTTCAGTAGGTCGATGACGAGCAGAATGGGTTCGCGCATATTCGGAAGTGCAGGTTTGTTCATATTTTAGAAGTGCGGGTTGGCCCATATATAGATGAGCGTCATCCCCACCGAGAGTAGCGAGTGGACGGCCCTGCGAAGGTCCACGCCTAACTCAAATACCACCCTTCCGTCTCTTCGGCTATCGACATCCTAATACTCACCTGCAACAATCAGGAAAAGCGCTTCCATCGTCCCATCGATCCAACGATATAATGCACTACCCATGAACTGGACTCCCGCCGTCACGATCCGCCGGCTTTTCGATACCGAGGCGGGCTTATCTGATCGGCTGATCCCTCGTTGGATCTTTCTGCGGGCTCTCGGGCTCATCTACTTCTCTGCCTTCTACGCGCTGCTCTTCCAGATTCGCGGGTTGATCGGCCCCGATGGAATTCTCCCTGCCGGTGAGTATCTCGAAGCCGTGACTCGCCAGTTTGGCTCCTCGCGCCTCTGGTTTTCTCCAACTCTGCTGTGGCTTTCCAGCAGCAACCACATGCTCGTCGGGATCTGCTGGGCGGGAATGATCGCCTCTCTGCTGCTGATTCTGAACCTCTGGCCGCGCGCGACCCTATTCATCTGCTTTGTCTGTTTCCTTTCTTTCGTCGCCGCCGCGCAGGATTTCTCCGGCTATCAGTCCGACGGCATGTTGCTGGAAGCCGGATTTATCTCGCTGTTCTTCGCGCCGCGAGGCTTACGCCCTGGCTTGGGCGCATCCAGTCCACCCTCGCGCGCGAGTCTCTTCCTGTTGCAGTGGGAGTGGTTCCGCATCTACTTCGAGTCCGGCGTCGTGAAGCTGGCCAGCGGCGATTCCGAGTGGCGCAACTTCACCGCCATGGACGACTACTACCAGAACGGCCCGCTGCCAACCTGGGTCGGCTGGTACGTGCAGCATATGCCGCATTGGTTTCACGCCTTCGCGACTGGCGCGACTCTGGTACTCGAACTCGGCCTGGTCTTCATGCTGTTTCTGCCGCGACGCTGGCGCATCGCCTGCTTCTTCATCGTCACGCTCTGGCAGATTCCGGTCATCGTGACGGCGAACTACACCTTCCTCAACTATCTGGTTCTGCTGCTCGGAGTATTGCTGCTTGACGATCGTTTCATCCTACGATTCACGCTTGCGCGTTGGAAGGAAAACCTGCTTGCGCAAGCGGTCGTCACGCAAGCTCCACCTGCGGAACCGTCACAACCTGCGACAGACGAGCCAACGCTGCGGGCACGGCGCAGGCCGAATCCCATCACCGCACTCAAGGTCGCCGTCACCAGCGTAATGCTCATCTGGATCTTCTACTCGACCACGTTGCAGATGATCTGGCTGTTGTTTCCGCGCGTACCTCTGCCGATCTCGCCCGTCACCGCGCTGGAACCATTCCGCATCGCCAATCGCTATAGTCTCTTCGCGGTCATGACTCGCGGCCGCTACGAAATCGAGTTTCAAGGCTCGAACGACGGACAGAATTGGACCGCATATCCCTTTCGCTACAAGCCCCAGGCGCTGAATGAATACCCGCGCATTTACGCGCCGTATCAGCCGCGTTTCGACTGGAACCTGTGGTTCGCCTCGCTTGGTTCCTGGCGCGAGAACCTCATCGTTCCCAGCACCGAAGAGCGTTTGCTTGCCGGCGCGCCTGATGTGCTCGCGCTCTTCGGCGGCAATCCATTTCCGCAGGCTCCGCCGAAACAGGTGCGCGCCATGCTCTGGCAATACTGGTTTACCTCGATGGCCGAGAAGCGCGCGACCGGCATGTGGTGGCGCCGTAATTTGCTCGGACTCTACGGGCCGGTCCTGGAGCGCGAACCCGACGGCAAGGTTGTCGTAGTTGAGTGGCCCGAACAATTACCTCCGCACATGTAGAGGTAGAGCTGGCCTTCGCCGGCCTTGTGTCAGGGCACGACTTTGGAGTCTGCGTGATTTTTGGCAGTGGACATGACGCACGAAAATGGAACCCCGAAGGGGTGGAGTTGCCGTTAGCCCAGGACGCAGCGCACCGGAGTCCTGGGTAAGTGGAAAAAGAACCCGAGTCCCTTTAGGGACGGCATGGTTCTCACGCAGACACTTTAGTCGTGCCGATGCGCCCCTTATTTTTGTGATCCCGAGCGGACTTCAGTCCGCGAGGGATCCGATATTGCCGAGTTTTTCAGGCGGCTTCAGCCGACGTCAGAATCTCCCGGCGGCCTTCTTCATTCTGTTTCCCCATGCTACTGTGGAGGATGATTCAACCCGGCCACCCCGCATGAAACGACTCCTCGTTATAGTTGTGCTCCTGCTCCTGTTGGGCGCCACCTTCTTCGTCGAGGCCGGCAACTACCTGGTAGTGAACAATCTCCAGAAATCCGACGCTATCGTCGTGCTCGCTGGAGACACGGCCGACGATCGTTACTATCGCGGCCTGAAGCTGCTTCGCCAGGGTTACGGGCAGAATCTGATCCTCGACGCCACCACCTACGTTACTTACGGACATTCGTATACCGAATTAGCTGCCGATCTGGTGGCGCGCACGGCCGGGCCCGAAGCCTCGCGCATCATCGTCTGTCCGATCACTGGCGACTCGACTAAAGATGAGGCCGCCAACGTGGGCGCTTGCATGCAAACTCTGCAACCGCCGCCGCATTCCGGCCTCGTCGTCACCGATAACTACCACACGCGCCGCGCGCTCTCGATCTTCAGCAATCGTCTGCCGCAGTATCACTGGACCGCTGCTGCTGCCGACAATCCATACCTCTTCGGCACGCCCTGGTGGAAGCATCGCGAGTGGGCCAAAACCTACTTCATCGAATGGCAAAAACTGATCTGGTGGGAACTGTTCGACCGCTGGCACTAGATGCGGCAATCACCTGCCTTCCATTTCTCATCTAGAGAAATAACGGAGGTCCGCATGCTACGCGCAGCCGCGCACAAGAAAAGCCCAAGGCCCAAGCCCAGACGTTGGTCCGCGTTCGTCACCACCGATTCAACTCATCCGCCCGAGGGCCTATTCAACAAGAGCGCGGCAGTTATAGCGCGCAGTCTGGCGTCAAAGAAGGGTTCGCCGAAGGGACCGGGGTCAGGAATGCGGATGTTGACCTTCTACATCAACCGCGCGGGCCACAATCTGAACGCTACTCGCAAGGCGGAGTTGAACAAGGCGAAGAAATTGCTCTCGGAGCGGATCGCAAAAGAGAAGGAGAAAAGCAGGAAAGCCGCCTAGACAATCAAACGCCTGTTCCGCTGGGCACCTTCGGCTCCGACGGCTGTGGCCGCTCTGCGACCGACGGCCGGTACGACACGTCTTTCCACAAGCTCGTCGGCTGCACAAAATACACCCGCACGGCTGCGAGTGACGCCGCCATCAGCACAACGAACGTCCGTATCGGTGCAGTCAGCCTCTTCAGCGCGACGCCGTCCGGTACAACCGTGTCGAGCGCTGCCAGCCCATAGAACAGCACCTGTCCCCAGGCAGCAATCGCTCTCCAATATGGCGGCAGACCGAAAGTCGCCAGCGCCACGGCAATCATGCAATAGGGTATGACGATTCGTCCGTATTTCGCCGACAGGAAATGCAGCCGCATCCGGTTCCGCGAACTCAACATCTCCGGCAGGATCTTCAGCGTCTGATACAAGCCGGCCTGCAGCCGCACCTTCCGCCGAAATTCCGATTTCAACACGGTCGGAAAGTCATACATTGTGGCAGTCGGCTCCAGCAAGATGCGATAACCCTTAAAGAAGGCCACGAGCGGCTCGTAGACATCGTCCAGCAGAGTGCCGGGGGGCAGCGGCACCCACAGCGAGCGGCGCATGGCGGCGAACGCACCGGTATATCCAAAGGTCGAGTCGATGCGGGTCATCCGTTGCCGAATCCACAACTCATAGCGCCAGTACAAGCTGGTTGTGGTTTCTTCTCGTGTTTCGCCCTCTACCAGAATTGTTTGCGGACTTACCGAACCGACCTTGGGATCGCCAAAACAAGCAATGACGTTCCGCAGGCAATCGCGATCGAGTACCTGTCGCACATCGTTGAGCACCAATATCTCGCCCGAAACCAGAGGCACACCGGCGTTCAGGGCAGCAGCTTTTCCGCCGTGCGGAACTCGCAGAAACTTCACGCCCTGGCTGGTGAAGCTGCGGACAATTTCGTCGGTTCGATCGGTGGAACCATCAGATACGACCAGCACTTCCATCAACTCACGCGGATAATTCTGCGCGAAGATGTCCTTCAGCTTACGCTCCAGGAATTTTTCCCCGTTATAGACGGCAATCACGAACGACACCGTGCGCAGCTTGTCGTCTTTGAGAACGGGATTATCAGCGCGCTTGGCGAGCCAGTCGAGCAGCAGCGGATAGCCGATGAGCGCGTAGAACGCGATCGCGCACGCTATCGTGAACACCGCTATGCACAGCATCTGGCTGAGGGAAAGCATCGTCGTAGCTACTAAGATACAGCAATCGCAGCGGGGATCGGCCCGGCTCGCAAGCCATCGTACCGCTTACAACCCGCAGTGTGTATCGTTTGGGAAGTCCGATTCATCTCATATTTAGTTCGCGCCAGCCGTTTCTGGAAGCCAACGGCCGCTTCTCGCGAGACGGTCGCCCAAGATAGACGCGGGGCAACCGCGATATAATCAGAGGTTTGCTGCAATGCTGAGTTCCAGCCAGAAATCCCGCGGAAGGAAAATATGCCGACAGATGTAATCATGCCCCAGATGGGGGAATCCATCTTCGAAGGAACCATCACCAAGTGGCTTAAGCAACCCGGCGAAAAGGTCCAGCGCGACGAACCGCTGTTCGAGATTTCAACCGACAAGGTTGACGCCGAGATCCCTGCGCCCGCCTCCGGCACTTTGCAGGACATTAAGGTCCAGGCAGGCAATACCGTCCAGGTCAATACCGTGGTCGGAACCATCGCGGAGGAAGGTGCAGCCGTATCGGCTCCAGCACAGCCCGCGTCGGGAGGCAATGGCGGTCGCGCCGCGCAGCCCGCAGCCGCGCCGCCTCCGAAGGCCGAACAACCGAAGGCCGCGCAGAACGTCCCTGCCGACCTCTCTGCCGATGAGAAAACAGGATTGGAGCGCCAGCAGCAAGGCAAGGTCGAGGAGTCCACAGAAGCAGGCGATCAGGAACGCGTTCGCTCCAGCCCGCTGGTTCGCCGTATCGCCAAAGAGAACAATGTCGATCTGACCAAAGTCTTGGGCACCGGCATTGGTGGTCGCATCACGAAAGACGACATCGAGGCATTCATCGCCAAGCACGCAGCAGGCGCGCCCGCAGCAGCTCCGGGCGCGGCTGCCCCACCTGCTGCTCCGCCTTCCGTGCCTACTGCTCCCGTGAGCGTGCCTGCGGTCACGGCTCCACTTCAGCCTGTTGGCGGCGTCACGCCCGGCGATGTGGTGCCCATGTCGCTCATGCGCAAAAAGATTGCCGAGCACATGGTCATGTCGAAGCACACCAGCGCGCATGTGCACGGCGTCTTCGAGATCGATGTCACTCGCATCGTCAAGCTCCGCGAGCGCATGAAGTCGAAGTTCGAGCAGGCCACCGGCAACAAGCTCACCTTCACGCCGTTCTTCGCCCGCGCCGTCATTCACGGCATTCGCAAGTGGCCCATCATCAACTCTTCGCTCGAGGGCGACAACATTCACTACCACCCATCCATCAATCTCGGCATCGCCGTTGCGCTGGATTGGGGACTGATTGTTCCGGTCGTGAAGAACGCCGAGGAGCGCAGCTTCGTCGGCCTGCAGCGCGCCATTAGCGATCTGGGCGAGCGCGCCCGCACCAAGAAGCTGAAGCCGGAAGAAGTGCAGGGTGGCACGTTCACCATCACGAATCCCGGAATCTTTGGCGCGATGTTCGGCTTGCCGATCATCAACCAGCCGCAGGTGGCGATCCTGGGCGTCGGGGGCATCGTGAAGCAGCCGGTGGTTGTGACCGATCAGGACGGCGCGGATTCCATCGCCATTCGCTCGATCATCCGCCTCAGCATTGGCTACGATCATCGCGTGATCGACGGCGCAGTTGCCGATCAGTTTATGGCCGAGGTGAAGAGCTTCCTGCAGAACTGGAATGAGGAGCTGTTGTAAAGAAGCGACTAGCAACTAGCGATTAGCAATTAGCTAAGGCGGCAGGACTGACAATCCTGCCGCTTTTGTTTGAACTTACAGAACCGGACAGCGTCTGTCATCGGCGAAGCGTCCGCGGTGTAAGCTGTCATCCCGAGCGGAGCCGAGGGATCTGCGGTTCGGCTCGAAGCTCGTAGCTCGCAGCTGGAATCACTTCGCCGTCTCGCTAAACATGAATTTCCCCAGATACATGGGATACGACTTCGGCGGCTTGGTCTGCGCCGTGTCCACCGGATAGGGCCCCTGCGCCAAAGTCGGAAAACCCCAGATATCGCCGTTCCGCATATCGATCACCATCTTGCCGTACATCTGCGCCGTGCCGTCGGGTTTGCGAATCATGGTGTAGCCGGGCTCAACATAAAATGGGTAACCCTCCTCCGCCTGCGCTCTCACTGGTGGCGGCTGAACGACCGGGCGAAACACAAGGATGGCAAGCAGAACAGCGATAACCAGCAGCAGTGCTTTCGTAAAGTGATCCAGCTTCATTTTTTGTCTCCTCTCACCTTGCCGCGCGTAAGCCATGCTCTATGGTTCGACTGGACTATATCGTCGCTCTAACAGCTACATCGAGCTTGGAATAATATTTCTTTACATCCTCAGCTCCATACTTCTCCCGGAACTTCTCCACCACCGCCTTGACCTCTGCTGGATCAGTGATCGGCGTAACACTGAGTTCCCCGCCTTCACCCCGCGCCGAGATGCGAATTCGCGGATTGTGCAAGACGTTCTTGTACCACTGTGTATCCGATCCGGCGACCGGCAGTAAGTACAGCCTGTCGCCTTCCAGAACGAACCACACCGGCCGCGAGATCGTTCGCCCCGACGTTCTGCCGGTCACGCTAAGCTGAATCTGCTTGTAGCGCGCAAGGCGTTCCTTCAATTCCCCGCTGGAATGTGCCATCGAACCTCCTCCGGTTTGGTCTTATCTATCCCTTACCGCGAAACAGAAACACCAGCTCGATCACGAGTATGATGACCACCATCACTTCCAGCACAAACCCGCGGCTCTGATGGAATTCCTCGATGAGGAACCGGTAAAGATTCTCTGCGGTATGCAGCTTTTCGTTGACCAGACTTTTGTACTCCGGCACACCAACCTTGGTAGCGGCCAGCCGGTACAGCCGCGCTGAATACATATCGCTCACAAACTTGATCGCCGTCTCCGAGCGCTCCGCCAACTCGGCGATCTCGACCGTGATACCGTTCAGCCGCAGTGCTTCGCTGCGCATTTTCCATCGCCGCAAGAGCCCGGCCGGGCGCTTTAACGACCGGTAAACTCCGTCCAATTCCCGCGTGAGCCACTCGTCGTAATGGCGAAATTCCAGCAGCTGCGAGTTGACGTACTCCAGAATCTGCACCGCGGTTGCCGCGCCCACCGGCGTGTCATATACCAGCGCCGCGTTCCAACCCACAGTGACGAGGTCGCGCGGATAGTAGAACACGCTCGACTGCACCGCATCGTCGTTAACATTGCTGGCCAGCGGAGTGTGCTCGCCACGCAGGATCTGCGCAATCTGAAACGCATGCTCGCCCACCAGGTCGTGTCCCGTCGGAGTGCCGGGCACGTCGCTCAACAGAAAGATGTAATAGTCCTCAGACAGCCAGTCAGCGTACGGTCGCTCGATGGCCGAAGCAATTTTCTCCAGCCGCCCGCGAATGATCTGTTGTGCCTGCCGCTCCAGCTCGGCGTTTGGAACCCAGCGCGCCGCCAGTTCCACCAGACCGTCCCAGTCCGCCTCGAACGGCAGCTCCAGCAGCACGCTGATGACGCCGTAATCGTAATACTTGATCTGGGGTATCAGTTTCTCGCCGCTCGGCAGGATCACCGGCTCCAACTGCTCCACCACCGGCGGCTTCTCGAAGCGCACATGTTCCGGCGTCGAATGCTTGAAGCTGGGCTCGACCCGGCGTGCTCCCAGCATTTCGCGCAGCTCTTCCAGCCGAATCTCCTCGCAAACATCGTGGAGAATGAGGGCCAGCACCGAGCCCTTAAGGGCAGTTGCTGCCGTCGCACCCGCCGCCTTGTGTCGCTCCGGCTCCATCTCGCCTGATTGTACGTGAGCTGGGAAAGTCAGGATTGGCGCGGTCGCTGTCGGTTCAGTTAGTCTGGATGCGGACCTGATTATGCGAAGCTTCCTACTGTTGCTGCTTGCCATTACTCTTGTGCAGGCGCCGGGAATTGCGCATACGCAATCCTCGGCTGCCTCCGATCTCCCGCCAGGCAGTTCGCAGCTGATTAACCCTGAAGACCTGTTGAGCTTGTTGCAATCCGGGCAGGAGAATAAGCCGCTGGTGTTGAACGTCGGGCCGTCGATTCTCTACATGCAAGCGCACATTCCCGGAGCCGAGTACATTGGCGCAACCGCCGGTAAGCAGAGTTTGGAGCGCCTGCGGACGCGCGTGAAGTCGCTGCCACGCAACCAGTCGATTGTTCTCTATTGCGGCTGCTGCCCTTGGAGCCGCTGTCCCAACGTCCGGCCCGCTTACAATGAATTACACGCGATGGGATTTACCAACGTGAAGGTGCTCTACATTGCCGACAACTTCGGCGCCGACTGGGTCGATAAGGGCTATCCCACCATCAAAGGCCAATAAATTCTGATGAGAAAACTCGTTCTGCTGATTGTCGTTATTGCGATTGCAGTTGTTGTCTACGAGGGCGCGCGACGCAACTCGCACTCCAGGGGCGGACACCTGGGCGCTGTCGATTCACCTGCACCGCAATTCTCGCTTCAGGATCTCGACGGCAAGCCGCTAGCGCTTGCCAGCTATCAGGGCAAAGTCGTGCTGCTGAACTTCTGGGCGACCTGGTGCACGCCCTGCCGTGGCGAGATTCCGCAGTTCGTCGACTTTCAGAACACCCTCGGTCCGCAAGGGCTGCAACTGATCGGCATCTCCATGGATGATGATGCCAAGCCGGTCCACGAGTTCTACCAGCAGTTCAAGATGAACTACCCGGTAGCGATCGGGAATGCCAACCTCGCCGAATCCTACGGCGGAGTTTTGGGATTACCGGTGACCTTTCTGATCGGCCGCGATGGTCGCATCGCCGCCAAGTACATCGGCGCTACCGACCTGACTGCGCTTCAACAGAAGATTCAATCATTACTGCAGGCGAAGTGAGCGGTCTCTATTTCGAAAACCGTTCTTTGAAGGCCGACGTTACTGACGCCTCGCCGCGTTTCTGAACCGCGGCATCCACGGCCTGTCTGATGCTTTCGCTTCCTGCATAAGGTGCCAACGCCTCCAGCACATCGCCGGCGGTTCGTGAGTTCGCCGTCCGCAACAGCGAACACAGAAAGTCCTGCCCCTCTTGCAGACGCGAAGCTGCCAACGCTGCCAGCAGCACTTTGCGAACATCACGATTCACAGTGCGTTCCCACTTCTCTTTGAGAATCTCGACCGCACTCGACAACCTTGACTCGCCCAGCGCCCAGATGGCAGCCCCCGCTGTCGACTCATCCTCGTCGTCGACATATTTCGCGGCGAATGCAAGCGACTGCTCCGGTGCTGCTGCGAGTAATCCAGAGAAACATTGGCGCAGAACCTCCGGCTCGGTGTCGCCTGTCAGAGCCTTCAGACGAAGTAACAGCACTCCAGCCTCACCTCCACTCAGCGCCAGCGCACGCACCGCGCCCAACCTTGCCGGTGGCTCGCGATCGACGAGTAACGGCAGCACCTCCGTCAGCGCATCGCGATACCGTGTTCGTAACAGCCCCTGCGCGCACATGCCGCGCAGCGGCGCTGCACTATCCACCGGCGGCCCGAAGGAACCCTCCATCTGAACATGGCGCAACCCCCGCAAGTAGACTTCCGGCTCGCAATAGTCCATCTCGTGCAACGCGCCGACAATCTCGATCACTGCCGCACATCGTTTGTCCAGCTTCTGAGGGTCCTTCATCAGCCGCTCGAATGCCGCGACCAGTTCGGCAATCAATTCCGTCGCGTGAAGTTCGCCCGCGATCTTCGCGGCCTTCGCGACCACCGGATTCGATCTGTTCGCGAGGTAAGCACGCAGTTCTTTGGTGATGGTCTCGGGCGAGTGGGTATGACGCAACTCTCCAAGCGCATTCAGCGCCTTCTCGACTGGATCTGACTTCGACATGATGGTTAGAAAACTGGCGACGACGATCGCATCTCTCGCCTGAATTGGCGCGCTGCTGGCGACCACAGAATCGTCACAACCGACAACACCCCCAGCGCGATCCCACACACCACTCGCAACGCTGCTCCCCCCGGCATGAAATACAACAACACTCCAATAACAATCGCCGGCGCCAAATACACAACCGACTTCAACGCTATCGCGCTTCGTCCTGTAGCGATCTGAAATCCCGCCAGGGCGCACACCAGGAAGAGAAATTCCGTCGCCGCCGTCGCAAATCCTGCCGCCGTGAAATTGTAGTGTCGCAGCAACACCAGATTCATCGCAGCATTGACCACCAGGGCCGTTACGCCAATGCCAAGCAACAGCTTCTCCTTACGATCCGCCAGCAGCGACGAGGTCAACACAGTTGTGACACACACCTGGCCCATCGCAATCGCCAGCCAGCGAAATGCCGCGACACACGAAAGCGGCCCACTGAGATACCGCCCGCGATAAAGCAGTTGCACCAGGTCCGGCGCGAGCATAAGCCCCGCAACCAGACCACACGCTCCGATACCCAACGCCAATCCGCACGCGATTCGTACGTGCTGCGCGAACCGTTTCCGATCGCTCGCAGCCGACGCTGTGAGCACTGGTATCATCGGCACCATCAGCAACCACGGAAGCAACAGCAGAGGATTGATAGGACGAAAAGCTGCCGCATATGCTCCCAATTCCTCCTTGCCGCGCAGCGCGTACACGAAGAACACATCGCAATGGAAGTAGATCGTGTAGACCAGACTCGCGAGTCCAAAGATCAGCGCCGGGCCGAGAAACGTCTTCAGCGCTCGTCCACGAAACCCGGGCTTCGGATGATATCCAAGCAGCCGCTCCGCGAGTAGCTTCGTAAACAGCAGCGTCAGCGCTTCGCGTACAACCAGCAGCCATGCGAACGCCGCTCCCGCGAGATCCAGCCGTTTAAACCAGACACTGCCCCCGAGTACCAGCAGGCCGCCCAGGACATTCAGCAGCGCCGGTCCTCCCTGCGCTTGCCGCACCTGGAACACCGGATCGAGCGCCGCTGGCTCTGTGAACAGGAGCACCATACCGACGGCCAGCAGGATCCAACGCTCCAATTCTCCCGTTTGCACAAAGGCAAAGACCAGCAGCGACAACGCCAGGAAAACGCCCGCAACTCGGCGGTACGCCATCATTCCCTCGAGAATCGGGCGCTCGCGTTTTGCATCTGCCGCGACATCGCGAGCAGCAACATTGCTCAGGCCAAGATCAAGGAATTTGCGCGCCAAAATGAGGATGGTGCTGACCAGCGAGAAGAATCCGAAAGCTGCCGGCGACAACACGCGTGCCAGGTAAATTGTGATGAGCAGCGCCAAACCCAACTGGGCCAGCGCGCCGCCAAGCAGCACGGCTTGCGCGACACTTGGACTCCGGCGCACGGGAAGCGTCAGGCGATATCCGGCATCCGACGCAGAGACACTCTCGCCATGAGTCGAGTTGACGGCGTGAACTCCGGTTGCGAGGTTTCGGTTCGCAGGGTTTCCGTTCGAGTTGTCGCTGTCTCGCACGATCATGATTGCTGCGATGAAGTCGTCGCTGTATCGTCGCCTTCTTATGCCTGATTCGAATACTACAATGAAGTTATCCAAGCAGATTCCACTTATCGCATTGTGGAAATCCGCTCGCTTTCGCGGGACTATACTCTAGCCCGCATGGATCGCCGTTCGGCACTCAAGGCGCTTGGAATCCTGGCAGGAACTGTCGCTCTGCCGAGTTGCGCTACCAGGCACGTCACCCAAGCTGCCACCCCTCCTCCGCCTCAGCCCGCACTGCTCAAGCTCCAGAAAGTGAATGTCAGTCCGGATCGCGAAATCCGCACGGTCGTTGGTCTACGCCCGTTCCGGCCCTCAGGATTCGTCGTTAGCACACAGAAGTTCGATGACAAGCTGGTCGTACACAATTACGGCCATGGCGGCGGAGGCGTAACGCTATCGTGGGGCACCAGCGAGTTGGCCTGCCAGGAAGTCGATCAGACGGACGAGAAGAATGTCGCCGTGTTGGGTTGCGGCGCAGTGGGCTTGGCAACGGCTCGCCTGCTGCAAGAGCGAGGCTGCTCAGTAACGATCTATGCGAAGGACCTTCCGCCGAATACCACATCGAATATCGCCGGCGCGCAGTGGTTTCCGTTTTATGTTTTTGATTCCGCGCACACGACACCCGCTTTTGTGCAGCAATTCGTCGAAGCGGCGCACCTTGCCAACCGGCGTTTTCAGATCATGGTCGGCACGCGCTACGGCATTCAGTGGCTTCCCAACTACTGGATGGGCGATCAGCCAATTCGCAACCACGGTCTGCTCGCGCCGGATAGCCCGATCAACGATTTGGTGGCTGAAAAGCACTACCTTGCGCCTTCAGAAAATCCGTTCCCCTTTCCTACCGTGCTTCAGTTCGACACCATGATCATCGAACCGAATCGATACCTGCCGGCCGTCATCGAAGACTTCCGCATTGCCGGCGGACAGATCCGAGTGCAAGAGTTTAAGAGTGTTGCCGAGCTGCAAACTCTGCCGCAACACGTCATCGTGAATTGCACTGGACTGGGAGCGAAGGCATTATTTGGCGATGCAGAGCTCACGCCCGTGAAGGGGCAGTTGACCATCCTGCTGCCGCAACCCGAGGTCGATTACTGCACTTTGGCCGGAGACCTCTACATGTTTCCGCGCACAGATGGAATCCTGCTCGGCGGCACGCATGAAGTTGGTGTGTGGACGCTCGAACCCAATCTCGAAGCAAAACAACGCATCGTCGCCGAACAAGCGAAACTCTTCGCCGGGATGAAGTAGCTATTTCTCAGAACGAGAACAGCATCTGCAGATCGATGCGACGGACGGCTGAGCCATTCGAGAACGGCGCCCCCGCCAACGAGTTCGACATTCCGAACGAGTTCGAGCCGAGAATGCCGACCGGAGCTCCGTAGTTCACGAAGTTCAACAGGTTGCGCGCGCTGACGCTAAAGGTCAGATTGTACTTGCGGCTGGTTTCCGAGCCGAAGGTGAACGGGCTTGAGCCGCCGCCGGTCAGCCCGCGCGGGCCGAGTCCACTACCACCTCCGCCACCACCACGACCTCCGCCGCCGCCGGGGCCTCCCATGCCTCCGCGCTGACCGGAACCACCACCCTGTACCTTAGGACCAAGGCCCCAGGTCTTGCTCAGACGCAGGTTCAGAGTGAACACCGCCGGGCCTCCGCCGTAGTTAGTGGGAACAATCGGCGCACCAGGCACAGGTGTTTCGCTGAAGGAGCCGTAGGACGTCACCATGGCTCCCGGGGTTGATGGGGAAACCAGGTAAGGACGATCGTTGAAGATGGAATCGCCGTTGAGGTCGGTCGGCAGGACAATGTTAAACGGCGTGCCCGAGTTCGCGAGGATGAACGGGCTTAGCCGGAGGGCGTGCGGCAGCGCAAACGTTCCGCCGACAACAACGCGGTTGCGCACGTTGAACGAGGCTGGGCCCCAGTCGGCCTGAGGATTATAGGAGTCGGAAACAAACTGCGGCGTCGCCGTGCCGCCTCCCCCGAAGGCCCCGCCGAAACCACCGCCGCCGCCGGACGAACCAATCGTCACCGGGCCTCCGGAACCGAGATCGCTGTCGGCAAAGCTCAGCGCATAAAAGCCAAACAACGATATCTTGCTGCCCAACGTGTAGCGGACGTTGGTGATGAGCTGATTTTCTTTGAAGATGCCGCCGGAGTTGAACTGATAGACGTTGTCGTTATTGCCAAGCGGTCGCTGAGGCGGGCTATATGGGGGGCCTGATCCGGGCAGCGGTGCGTTGGTATTCAGCATGAACAGTTGATGCACGCCGCGGGAATTCAAGTAGGTGACCGACACGGTTGCGCTTTTGGTTAGCTGCCGCTCCACACTGAAGGCAGCTTCCGAGGTGTACGGCACGTGCAGATTGCTCGCTACCTGGTAACTCGTTGGCGAATTGGTCGCCAGTTCCTGCAATTGTGCCGGAGTTGGAATCGCGGGGTAGAAGTGGGGATCGGCAACGGTGTACGTCTGCTGCGTGATGCCGTTGTAGCGCTCAGCGGTCAGCAGATAGTCGTAGGAGAAGCGATCGTAGAAGATGCCATAGCCACCGCGCAGAACCGTCTTCGGCTGCTTGCTGTGTCCCAGTCCGTAAGCCAGGCTTAAGCGCGGCGCCCAATTGCCTTCGTACGGAATTCCGGTCTGCGTTTCATAGCGCAGTCCGTAGCTGAAAGTGAGGTTGGGTTTGATCTTCCATTCGTCCTGCACATACATGCCCACGTCAAACATGGCGACCGCGGTCTGCGGGAATCCGGCGACCAGCGTGAATTGGCTGGGAAGACCCGCCTGGTACGCGGTCAGCGACGAAAACGTGTACGCGCCGTTAAAGCCGGAGTTCTGCTTGCTGGAGTATTGCGTGTCCCGCAATCTTCCACCGAACTTGATGAAGTGCTTGCCCTTCGCGATGGAGGTGAAGTTCTGCAGCTCGTAGTGGTTCTGATTGCCGATCACAGTTTGCTGCGAATTTCCTCCATCGGTGAACGCGCCCGCCACGGTTATCGTGGGCGCGGTGCTCAGCGGATTCTGCGTGTCGCTGTCGCGAATGAACTGAAATCGAGTCTCATTCACGATAGTCGGGCTGATCACCTGGGTGTCCGTGATCTGCACGGTGTTTTCCGTGCTGCGCGAGTTGTAGCCATACGAGGGTAGCGAGAACCCGCCAATGCCGCCGTTGTCCTGGGTCTGCTGCGTGTACTGATAACGAATGGTCAGCGTGTTGCTGGACGTGAGTTGGAAGTCGGCACGCGGGCTTATACCCAGGCGCCTGGAAGGACTGGGGACCGCCGCATTGTAGGGGGTCGCGATGCCCCCAGGTCCCAACACTGTCGCGACCACGAGACTTTGGTTATCGATGTCGCGCTGTTGAATGGTGAAGAAGAACGATGCCTTCTTGTCGATCGGCCCACTGAGGTTGCCGTTAAAAATCTCCGAGTAGTATCCCGGCTCTTCCGAAACAAACGGACTGAGCGTATTGAAGTACGACGAGTTGCCATTCACCAGCAGCTGGCCATGAAATTTGTCGGTGCCGGGCTTGGTCAAGATCTCGATGCGACCGTAGCCGAGCTTGTCGTACTCGGCAGAGAACGGGTTCTGATTGATGCGGATCTCGCGGATTGCTGACTTCGGCGGCAGCTGTCCCGCGGTGAAGCCATCAACATAGATCTGGCCGCCATTCGGTCCCGCCGATGGCCCTGCCAACGCTTGCAGCTCCGATTCCAGTTCATCGGGATCGTCCGACAGCGCGTCCAGATCCTTGCCTTTGATGATCAGCGTGCCTGCGCTGCTTTCCGACGGGCTGACGTTGACGGTCGGCGCCTCTTCCTGCACTTCAACATGCTGTTGCTCGACTTCGATCTGCAGCTGGATATCGAGCTGTTGGACTTGGCCGGCTTGAACTTGTATCTCGGCTTCGTTGTCTACGGCAAAGCCTTTCGCAACAGCAGTGACGTTGTACGCACCGGGGACAAGGCCATTGATTTCATAAACACCTTGATGGTTAGTTTGAGCCGTGACGGTTTTGCCACTGGGACCGGTAACCGTGATCGTCGCTTGGGGAACAACGGCTCCCGAAGGATCGGTAATCCTCCCGCGCATCGTTCCGGAAGCGGTTTGCGCCGACGCGGGCGCGGCGGAAATTAGACACAATAAGAAAGCGATAACACACGAACGCATTCAGGTATTAGACCTTTGTCCGGCAAGAAGGTATTTCGCTACCAGTATTCCTTTAAGGCGTGTCTCCCGTTCCCATATTTGCGCCGGCTGACAGATTCCAGGGAGACAGAATTGTGCTGGCCGCACTGGGCGAGGCGGCCGTAAGGATTGGCTCAACACCACTGAGCAGAATGATCACCTGCGACGGAGATTCCGCAGTGCCTTCGGTTGCGACGATCATCACCGCGTCGCCTTTCTGCAATTGGCTGAGCTCGACTGCGGGCATGCGGTTCAACATCTGCTGAAAATCTGGAGCTCCGCCGGGGCGTCTGCCGCCGGAACCGCCGCCTGGGCGCGATTCTCCAGCCGAACCCGTGCCTCCATTCGGTTGTGCGCCACCGTCTTGACTTCGCACAGCAGCGGCGCCCGTGGAATTCGTTCCTCCTTGACCAGGCGTTCCACCCTTCAAACGCATCGCAATACGCTGCGCGAACATTGCCGGCAGCTGGTGCATCTGCGAGTCCGGAGCAATCTTTAACGTCACGGGACGCTTGCTCGCAAGATCGGTCACGGTAATTGTGTTGTTTGCAGCGTCACTGGAGATGACGCTCGCCGCGATGCTGCGAAATGCGCCGGAGACGATCTCGGCTGCAGTCAATTCCTTCCCGTCCGCGCTCTTCGTCCCACGCGCGCGCAGTTGGTCGCCAGCTTTGACCTGCTCGAGCGTGCCTGCCTTGGCATCGTCGAATTTCACCGAGTCGGGAGCATAGCGCCGAATGATGGTGTCTTTCGACACGTGGACAGCCATCGTGTTCGGCGCCCCCAATGTGCCGGTGGAAAGCGTGATCGTGCCGCTGGCAACATCAACCGCCTTCACGACGCCGCCGACACCGTTCTTCTGCCACTCCTCGCGATCATGCTGCTGCTTCTCGGCGACATCAGATTTCTTCATGATCACGGCCGTGGTCGCGGCGACAGACTTCCCATCGTCGGCCGGCGTACCGCCCACCAACATCCGATCTCCCACCTGCACGTCGCTCAATTGAATGGCGGTTGCGGCCTTTAGATCGGTCTGGCCGGGAGCTAATCGCATCAGCCGCGTTGTCGGCTGAATCGTGACGTTGATGTCAGCTCCGGCGTCGGTGGTCAGTGCGATCGTGTTTCCGCTGATCGACTTGATGACTCCGACGACTCGCGTCTTCTTCGGCGCGCCCGCCTGCTGTGCGGCATCGTTCTGCTGCCCGAACGAGAAACGCGGAGCAGCGATCAACAGCACACTGAGCACAAGAGCGCTGATGATCGCTATCGCCTTTTGTAATCGAAAGATGCTATGCATCTGCACCTACCACTCTACCTAAACATATGGGTCGGCTCGCATCTGTTAAGAAAACATAAGTTTTGTAAACACCGAAAATCACAGATCAACCGTGGCGATCCTCCGCAACCACAAGTCGACATTGCCGAACTTTGACGCGGCCCATCAGGCTCCTCGCCAGTGCTGCGGACACTGTCAACCTGCGGTACAACCAGTTCCGCGTCCCCAAAACGCTGCTGCCCGCATCCCTGTGGCACGTTATTGGCCAACTATTTACAACTCCCCTCTTGTCATTCGACCGTCTTTTTCATAGCATCTGATCTATTAAGCCGGCCTGCAAAGTTGGTGTTGGTGGCAACCGTTTTTTGAACCAATGCTCAATGAACAGGGGACTCGACTCGTTTAACGGTTCGGTGTGCAGTGCTCCGCCATGCGGAGATGCCTAAAGAGCTGCGGCGGGTTCCCACCGTATAATGCGGGTTCATTGACGGCCCACTAAACACGGCCCCGCGGGTCGGTTTTTCCCAGCACTTGGCAATTAGCACTTAGTGCTACCTGAAGCCATCCAACAGCTTCAGCATCTAAAATAGAACCGTGTTTCCCCGTCTATTCCACTTTGGCAGTTTCAGCCTTCCGACCTACGGCCTGATGGCCGCATTAGGCCTGATCTTTGGCCTGCTGCTCATCGTCAAGCTGGGCCGCGAACAAGGCCTTGATCCCGACAAACTCTGGAATCTTGGCCTCATCGCCATACTCTCCGGTATAACTGGCGCAAAGATTCTCTACTTGATCACCGACTCCGACGCCCGGGAGCATATCTTTTCGCTGGCTACGTTACAGGCCGGTGGCGTCTGGTCCGGCGGATTTCTGCTCGCGCTCATCATGTGCATCTGGTATATGCGCGCCAACAACATGCCTGTGCTGCGTACCTGTGACGTCTTTGCCCCCGGCCTTGCACTGGGCCATGCCTTCGGCCGGGTCGGCTGCTTTGCGGCCGGCTGCTGCTTTGGCCGCGAAACTCACGTGCCTTGGGCCGTGACCTTCCACAATCCACTGGCACAGGAGATCGTGGGCACGCCGCTTAACATACCCCTGCATCCGACGCAGCTCTACGAGATGCTTCTGGAACTTGCCAACTGCCTGTTTCTGGTGTGGTTGATCCGCCGCAAGAAGTTTGAAGGCGAGATCATCGGGACGTACATGATCATCTACGGCATCGGGCGCTATTTCATCGAGTTCTTCCGCGGCGATCCTGGTCGCGGCGAGTTCTTCGGTTGGATGAGCGGTACGCAAGCAATCGCCATCTGCCTGGTGATCTTCGGCGGATTGCTGTGGATGCGGCGAGTGGCTCTCGCGCCACCAGTTCCGGTGAAGGCGACGAGATAAGATCTTTTCACCACAGAGGACACGGAGCGCACAGAGGAAATACCAATCATTTCTCTCTGGCGTCACGTTCTGGCCGCTATAACCGAGTTTTCCGCCGATTCAACTGTTTCCATCTAGAAGACCCGCGATTGGGCGACGCTCGCCTTCTGCTTTCGATTTTTCTGTGATCTCTGTGCTCTCTGTGGTGAATCGCTGTTGTATCCTCGTCGCGGATGCCATCGAGGTTCCCACTTACCATCTCCGTCCCTGCCGACGCCGCCGGCCAGCGGCTGGATCAATTTCTCGCCGCACAGATTCCCAGTATCAGCCGGGCGCGCGTGCAGCAACTGCTGCACGAGGGGAAGGCCCTGGTCAACGGGGCAGCGGCCAAGCCGTCGTTGAAGCTGCGCGGTGGAGAACAAGTTACGATCCTCGGCGAGCCGCAGCCACCACCACTCCGCGCCATCGCCGAGGACATTCCTCTGGACGTCGTATACGAAGACTCCGACCTGGCAGTCATCAATAAGCCCGCTGGAATGATGGTCCACACCGGCGCTGGCGCGACCGAGGACCAGCGTAATCGCGGCACTCTGGTTAACGCCCTGCTGCATCGCTTTGGCAGTCTGTCGGGAGTTGGCGGCGAACTGCGGCCCGGCATCGTTCATCGGCTGGACAAGCAAACCAGCGGTCTCATCATTGTTGCCAAGAATGACGTGGCGCACCGCAAGCTGGCGCAGCAGTTTTCCAAACGAGAGGTCAAGAAACGATACGTTGCGCTCGTGCACGGTTGGCCGGCCAGGGATCGGGGCACTATCAGCACGGCCATCAGCCGCGACTCAGTGCGGCGGACGCGCATGACAACTCGCGGCAGTCGTGGCCGATCGGCAGTGACACATTACGATGTGCGGGAGCGAATCGCTTCGCAGTACGGCAAGTTCGCGCTTGTCGACGTCCGCATCGAGACCGGCCGGAGCCACCAGATCCGCGTCCACCTGTCGTCGCTTGGCCATCCGATCGTGGGAGATACACTTTATGGCGCCCCGCGCGAAATTCGACTGGGGACAGCCTTACGGCCGCAGGTCATGCCATCCGTGCTCAGGTTGGACCGAAACTTCCTTCATGCGGCAGCGATCGGTTTCCGGCAGCCGAGCACCGGCGATTGGGTGGACCTGGAAACGCCGCTGCCTCAAGAGTTGGTCGATGTCCTGAAGCAGTTGCGCACCGAGGATGGCAGCTAGCATCCCGCTATAAATTGAAGCCGGAACTGGGGAAGTTCCGGCTTCTAGGTTTGTCATGAAATAACGTACGGTTCGAAAACAAAACTAGAACAGCTTACGACGCAGCACGCCGGCCAAGCCGAGTATGCCGGAGCCAAGCAGAAGGATGCTGCTGGGCTCAGGAACTGAGCTGGTGGTGGTGGTGGACGACGTTCCGAGAACCGTGAAGGCTTCCGAAGGAATCGAGCCAACGCTGTTCTCAGAGGCCTGCGATGGACAGCCAGGGCCCGAGCAGCCGACACCGCTGTTCTCGTCCCAGTAGATCGGGTCGCCGCTAGGAACGCTGGCGTTCTGCAGGTTCAGCCAGTAGGTGCCGGAATTGAGTGTCGGACCGCTGAACGAGGTGCTCTCAGTGCAGACGTTGAAACCGAAGCCGTTGCCAGCGCAGCCGCTCTGCGTGAAGTTGACAGTCTGATCGTAATAGCTGGTGCCGCCGTTTTCACCGGAGGTGATCGACAGTTCAGCCGAGGTCAGAGTGTCGCCCGGGAACAGCCACATTCCGAAGCTGGCGCCGGTGATGGTCGTGTTGGGGTTAGTGACGTTGAATGTGTCGCTAACAACGAACCCGAAGTTAACGGTCCAAGCATCGGTATTGCCGTTAATCGGACCATTGTCATAGATGTCCTGTGCCATCGCTGGAATAGCTACCAACGCCAATAGCAGCAGTGTGATAGAAGCAATACGCAGTTTCAAGGAAAACCCTCCTTAGGAATGTATGAGATAGACAACGTTGGTAACAGCGCTGTTACCGAAACCTGATATCGCCAACCAACTGCGATTGCCGTGGCGATGTACAGCGCGCCTAGACTCGAAAAAGAAAAGAACATCAGCATCTGGCGCCGCGAGGAGTCAAGGACAAAAAGCCCGGCGCCAACCATATGAAAAACAGGGCAGCAGTCTAAACTTGGCCTACCACAGCCCCGCCTGATCTACATGCAAGAAATATCGCCGATGAGAAGTGCAATTGTGCTGCCGCGGTAAGTAACTGAAATAATGATGCGCGGAATGTTTCTTACTGCAACTGCTTGCAACAAAGTTCGCAGCATTTACCAGTAGGCTATGGATAATTCCCACTATGGGAATGCTACATACCTATCTAGTTGTATAGGCTTTGTTGGATATTGATAGAGGAATTCCCGAAATGGGAATGCTACTTGATTGAAATAGCAAAACCATTCCCGAAATAGGAATGCGCTGGCAACTCCAAGCTATGCAGATTCCCCTGTCATGAATGGCTCCCAAGAGCTGCCATAGCACCTTGGAGATCAGCAATCAGGTCTTCGGTAGCCTCTAATCCGATATTCAGTCGCACAATTCGATGTTGGTAGGTTGGTCTGGATTTGTAGTAGGTAAAATCATAGGCAACTGCCAGGCTGGTTACTCCGCCCCAACTATAACCAATCTTAAATAGCTTGAGCGCATTAACGAAGGTCAAGACTTGTTCTTTACTCATGCCCTTGTGCACGGTAAAAGCAAACACCCCAGTTGAGCCGGTAAAATCACGCTGCCATATCTCGTGTCCCGGACAGGATTCCAAACCCGGGTGCAGCACTAGCTCAACCTCCGGACGCTCTGCGAGCCAACGCGCAATGGTCAGAGCCGATGACCCGATCGCCTCCAGGCGCACGGAGAGCGTCTTCAAGCCACGTAGTGCCAGGCTGCAATCATCGGGCGAGGCCGCACATCCCAGAAGTTGCTGAGTTGCACCAAGCCGCTCGTAGATGGCCTTATCCTTCGCCGTAACCGAACCCAGCAGTAAATCACTGTGTCCTCCGACATACTTGGTCAGAGCCTGCATAGTTACGTCGACCCCGTGTGCAAAGGCGTCAAAGTACACGCCCGCCGACCAGGTGTTATCCATCACGACAATCGCTCCAGCTTTGTGGGCGGCTTCGGCAATGGCTGGGATGTCCTGGATCTCCATCGTGATCGATCCCGGGCTTTCGCACCAGATCAGTCGCGTGTTCGGCTGAATCAAGCCGGCGATGTCGCTTCCGATCGTCGGCTGGTAGTACGTAACTTGCGCACCAAACCGCCGCAGAACGTCATTAGCGAGCTTGCGGTTGGGACCGTAAATACTTTCAGGTACCAGGATGTGATCTCCGGTCTTGAGAAGAGCAAGGTTGATCAACGAGATGGCACACTGACCGCCGGGTGTGATGATGGTCCGATACCCTTGCTCCAACTCGCAGATGCGCCCTGCCAATTCCAGAGTAGTGGGCGTGCCGTACAAACCGTAGGTATAGCCGGCTTCGTATTGGTCCCAGGCGTCGGTAACTGCGGCCGCGTCGGCAAACAGCGAGGTCGAGCCGCGATAAACCGGCGTGGTCAGGGAACGATAGCCTTCCGGAACTTGTACATCAGAATGGATTAGCTTGGTCTTCCACTGCTTTGGCATCGGAACATTATAGTTAGCTGTCGGCGCTCAGGCTGTCGGCTGTCGGATCACAGCCAACAGGCGCAATACGACTTAACCTGATTATTGGTCTGCGATGAAAGTACGTGCGGCTGGAGCGTAATCCATATGAGGGTACGGGGACTGATGGCTGATGGCTGAGTGCTGATTGCTATTCGATAATCGCCAGGGTGTCGCCGGCATTGACGGTTGAGCCCTCCGCGGTGAGGATCTTCTGCACCTTGCCGTCCTTAGGAGATTTCATCTCGTTCTGCATCTTCATCGCTTCCATCACGACAACGCCCTGGCCAGCCTTGACCTCATCTTCTTCGTTAACCAGAATACGAACGATCTTGCCCGGCATCGGAGCCTTCAGCTTCTGCGGGCCGCTCTCAGCTCCGGCAATAGCTCGGCGCGTGCGTAGCGAGCGCGGATCCTGCACATCGACGGCATAACGCGCGCTGCCGATGACCATATGCAGTTCTCCCTGCAGCGAGCGCTCTCGCTTGATCTCATAAGCCTTGCCGCTCACCAGCACTGAGAGCACATCGCGCGCGGTCAAGGCGGCATCAACCTCGATCGACTGGCCGTCGACCTTGCACAGCCAGGTCTTCTCGCCGCGCTCAAGTTCCACCTGATGCGTCTTGCCGTCAACGATAACGTCGTAAGTCATAAAGGAAACAACTAGCCACCATTTCACACCGGCCAAGCTGTGGCTACGGTTTCGAGACACCTAAATCTTGCAAATTCGCGCAGCCGTCGGACTCTTGATTTCGTTATGTCGAGGAACTGTTGCGGTGCGCTGCATTCTTGGATTGTGATAGACGCTATGCCTGCCGCCTTCGCGCAGAAGGACACAACCGTTTGCTGGGAGATGCCGCACCAAGTCAATGCGCTTCATTGATCAAGCGACGATCTTAATAGGCTCTCGGGTAACTCGTTTGCCTTGCTCGGGTTTAGTCAGTTCGCGATTCGCGTCCAGCATTAACGAGATTGCATCGCGCAAGTTTTCGCGCGCTTCCTCCAGAGTGTCGCCTTCAGAGATCGCGCCCGGCAGCTCCTCTACATATGCGACATAGCCTCCGCCTTCGGAGTCGGGCACTTCCTCGAACACCGCATTCAGCACCATTTCCATAAGACTCTCCGCTAGGGGATTACTCTATGCTGATATTATCTCTCGCCCACCGCTTCGGCCCGCGCCGTCCGCCGCCAGTTCGACACCGGGACCGCACCCGTACCGTTACCATTCGCCGCCGCAGAAGTCGTCGTTCCACCCGGCAACGTCGCCTTCGGTTCGGTGCTCGCAAAGATAGCCGCTCCAATGGCTGCGATGATGGGCCGCCGCACGTCAGTCTCATTGCTGGGCTTGGTCAGCAGACGGTCAAGAAATCCGGTATCGATGCTCCCTGCCTGGAACTCCGGATCCTTCAAAATGCGGCGGAACAGCGAGATGTTGGTCTTGATTCCGCCAACGAAATACTCATACAGTGCACGCAGCAGCCGATGAATGGCTTGCTCGCGATTCTCGCCGTAGCCCACCAGCTTGGCCAGCAGCGGATCGTACTCGATCGGAACGGTCCATCCTTCGTACATGCCGCTATCACGCCGCACTCCCGGTCCCGACGGCGAAATCAGTCGCGTAATCAGCCCTGGCGACGGAAAGTAATTATTGTCGGGATCTTCGGCGTAAATGCGGCACTCGATCGCATGCCCGCGCAGCTTGATGTCGTCCTGCTTGAACGGAAGCTTCTCGCCCGACGCAATCTTCATCTGCAAATGCACCAGGTCCAGTCCGGTCACAAACTCCGTGATCGGATGCTCCACCTGCAGGCGCGTATTCATCTCCAGGAAGTAGAAGTTGCGATCCCGATCGACCAGGAACTCGACCGTGCCGGCATTGTGATAGTTCGCCGCCTTGCCAACACGCACCGCGATCTCGCCCATTCGGCGGCGCATGTCCTCGTCGACAATCGGTGACGGCGCCTCTTCCAGCACTTTCTGATGCCGCCGCTGCACCGAGCACTCGCGCTCGCCGAGATAGACGACATTGCCGTGCTCATCGCCGAAGATCTGCATCTCGACGTGGCGAGGATTGTTGATGAACTTCTCGATGTAAACTTCGTTGTCACCGAACGACCGCTGCGCTTCGCTCCGCGCGTTCTCATAGGCGGAGTGCAGTTCACCCGGCGAACTAACCATTCGCATGCCTTTGCCGCCACCGCCGGCTGCAGCTTTCAGCATCACCGGATAGCCAATCTGCTCCGCCAAGCGCTGGGCGGCGTCCAGATCCAGTCCGCGCTCCGATCCCGGCACAAACGGCACGCCCGCGCGCTTCATATTCTGACGGGCCCGCGTCTTCGAACCCATCATGTCCATCGACTCAGGTGAAGGACCTATGAACTTGAAGCCGGCGTCGGCACAAGCGCGCGCGAAGCCGGCATTTTCCGAGAGGAAACCGTATCCCGGGTGGATCGCTTCGGCCTGGCTGCGCCGCGCTACGTCTAGGACTTTTTCGATGTTGAGATACGACTCGCTCGCTGTCGCCGGACCAATGTGGTAGGCGTAGTCGGCCTTGCGCACGTGCAGCGATTTCCGGTCTACGTCGGAGTAGACCGCGACCGACTCGATACCCATCTCGCGACAGGCGCGGATGATGCGCACGGCAATCTCGCCGCGGTTAGCGATGAGGACGCGCTTGAACATGCCGATGCCTCAAAAGCGTTCGCCTGAGCAATACAGGAGAACGCGGCCCGTAGGATGTTCTGCGGAGCAACGAGCAGAAAACAGGATTGTACTGCATTGATCACCGGGAGGGAGTGCAAATGTCACCGAGCCTTGTGACAACACGTTTTCGTCGGCAATGGCAGCAGAAATGGTTTCGCCAAAGCTTTTGTTAGACTGCCAGAATGCCGACAAAGAACGCACTGGCAGCTCGCAGCGCTGCCATAGGACTGACCGCTGCGGTCGTTGGATTCCTGATCGCGGGAGCGATGATCGCCGCAAACGCGCATCCGGCGCAGTCCGCGCCGAGCAATACCAACTCGCCGCAGACCGCCGCGCAGCACTACAAGAACATCAAGGTCCTTCAAGATATTCCGGCGGACGAACTCATCCCGTCCATGCAGTTCATCGCCGCCGCGCTCGGAGTTGAGTGCGAGTTCTGCCATGTTGTTGGGCCGGACAAGCGCCTTGAATTCGACAAAGACGACAAGAAGGAAAAGAAGACCGCTCGCGAGATGATGCAGATGATGTTCGCCATCAACAAGAACAGCTTCGACGGCGAACGCGAGGTCAGCTGCAATACCTGTCACCGAGGATCGCCGCACCCGCAAGCCCTACCCGCCATCATGGCGGAAGCGCCCAAGCCGGAAGCCATGGGAACCATGCATGATCACAACGACGATCCCGCTTCCCTGCCATCGGGCGCTCCGGTGCTGGCCCGCTACATCCAGGCGCTCGGTGGAGAAGCCGCGCTGAGTCGCGTTTCCACGCGAGTCGAGAAAGGTAATGCGTTGATGCCGGAAGGACCGCCGGTCGCCATTGATATCTACATAAAAGCACCTGACGAGCGCGTCTCGGTCATGCACATGGCTAAGGGTGACAGTGTTACCGCGTACAACGGTCAGGCGGGCTGGATTTCCTTTCCCGGACGGCCAGTGCGTGAGATGTCAGCGGCCGACCAACTGGCGGCGAAGCTTGATGCAGAGGCATTCTATCCCCTTCAGTTGCAGCACGACTTTACCGAGGTGAAGCTGCAGGATCACACGGAGAAGATTGAGGATCACGAGACCAACGTGGTTCTCGGTCTGACCAAAGGCCAGCCGCCGGTGAAGCTCTACTTCGATAAGGACTCGGGTCTGCTGCTGCGAATGGTGCACTACACCGACACCCCGCTGGGGTTGAATCCGACGCAAGTCGATTTTGCCGACTATCGTGACATCGGCGGCGTGAAGACGCCGCTGCGCTGGACGATTTCGCGGCCGAGCGGCGCCTTCACCATCAAGATCGACGAAGCCAAAGACAATGCGCCGATCGATGATGCGAAGTTCGTCAAACCCGCGGCTACAGCGCAGGAGCAGGGTGGGCATTAGATTGGCGCCAGGCGGAAAGCCGAAAGCTGACGGCTGAGAGCCGACAGCTACTTCTTGAACGCCACGTTCACCAGCAGCTTCTCGCCTTCGACATCGACAACATTGCAGAAAGTGCGCTCGCCACGGCGGCTGAAGTCGAGTCCGACGCGGCTGCGGCCGATACGCAGGTTGCGGATGCGCAGATGGTCGAGCCAGTCGGGCAGCTGCGGATTGATGATGTTCAGCTCTTTGCGCGGCGCGCTTGGGTGCATTCCCAGCACCGACATCAGGATAAGAAACATCGCGCCTGACGCCCATGCTTGTGGCGAACACGAAACCGGATAGTGCACCGGCTCGTCATATTCGCGCCGCTGCACGCCGCAAAACAGCTCGGGCAGACGGTAATCGCGAAACTTCGATGCCGCCTGATACAGCGAAGTCAGGATACGCAATGCGCCGTCGCGCATATCGTTCACCGCCATCCCATGCGCGATGATGGAGTTGTCGTGCGGCCACACCGAGCCGCGATGGTAGCTGAGCGGATTGAAGACGCGCTCTTCCTGCGACATCGTGCGCCATCCCCAGCCACTGAACATGTCATCGCGCATCAGCCGATTGGCGATGATGCGCGCGCGTTCTTTGCTGATGATGCGCGTAAACAGCAGGTGTCCGGGGTTTGACGAAATCACTTCCAGCGGCCGCTTCTCGGAATCCAACGCCATGGCATAGAAACCGCGGCTTGGCACCCAGAACCCGCGATCGAAGCGACGCGCCAGTTCGGCGGTATCGCGCTTCAGACGGTCGGCGGTTTTCACATCGCCAAAGTTGCGCAGCAACGACGACATGCGATACTTCGCGTCATAAACGGCGGGATTGGAAACGATTAGCGTGATGTGCCGATGAGGCTTCGTCGTCGACAATGGGGTGAGGTAGTCACGCTGAATTCGCGGCGAACAGAAATCGATCGCGTGTGCAAGCGATCACGCGATCGCAAAATGGAAACAGATCTCGCCGGGCGCGTTCGATTTTCGGAGCAACGGGAACTGACACGCGAACGAGCGCGTAATCTTGTTTGTCCAAAAGCGGACGGAAGGTTTCGTCGACGGACAAGTCGGCGGGCTCCAACCTCGTAAGTGTCTGACAGATCAGGTGAAAGATTGGTCGGCCCGTTGCAATTGCTTTACGTGGAAAAACCTGTGGCGCCCTCGCCGAGGCCAGCATGTTGCAAGACCTTCGTTACGCCTTACGCCAGATCCGCAAAACGCCGGTTTTCACCGCCGTTGCTGTAATAACCCTCGCCTTGGGTATCGGCGCCAACGCCGCGATCTTCACGCTGCTGGATCAGGCGCTGCTTCGTTCGCTTCCGGTGAGCCATCCTGAGCAGCTCGTGCGATTCCGCTTTCTGGGCCTGCATACTGGCAACGTCAACTACTATGGCGGCGATGAGCACGATTACTTTTCTTATCCGACGTATCGCGAGCTGCGCGACAAGAACACAGTTCTGTCTGGCATCCTGGCAAATGCCAAAGCGCAAGTCGGCGTGCAGTGGAACAATCAGCCGGAACTGGCTTCCGCTGAGCTGGTAACCGGCAACTACTTCGACGTCCTGGGCGTTCGTCCTGCCTTGGGACGCCTGATTCTTCCCTCCGACGATCTCCCGCCGAAGGGCAGTCCTGTGGTTGTGCTCAGCTTCAACTACTGGAAGACGCGCTTCAATGCGGCGCCGGGTGTGGTTGGCAAGACCCTAACGGTGAATGGCTATCCGTTCACCATCGTCGGCGTGTTGCCGCCCGGCTTCCGCAGTGTGATATCAGGCTATTCTCCGCAGGTCATATTCCCTTTTTTCACTACGCCGCTGGTTAATCCGGCAATGGATGATTTCAACGATATCCGTTCGCAATGGCTAACCGTTGTCGCGCGCCTAAAGCCCGGCGTCAGTCATTCTGCGGCCGAAGCCGGTATCAACCCTCTCTGGCAATCGATCCGCCGTGAACAGCTGGCGCACACTGACGACTCCGAGCAGTTGGTCCGTCGCGGGTTCCTGCGCGACACCAAACTGCTGCTGCTCGATAATTCACGCGGATTCTCCCGCTGCGCGATCAGATCCGCATGCCGCTGTTGATCGTGATGGCGATGGTCGCCCTGGTTCTGCTGATGGCGTGCGTCAATGTTTCCAGCCTGCTGCTGGTGCGGGCCGCCGGACGCGTCCAGGAGATGGCGGTCCGTTATTCGCTAGGTGCGGGCCGGTGGCAAATCGTGCGCCAACTGCTCACCGAAGGCCTGCTGCTGGGATTGTTCGGCAGCGTATTGGCGGTGCTAGTCGCTCCTGCCGTCTCGGCGCTCTTGGCACACAGATTGGCAACCGATCCGACTGCCGATCTGCCCTTCTCAATCCAACCGGATTTTCGGATTCTGCTATTCAATTTCGGACTCGCGTTACTGGTGGGTACTCTCTTCAGCCTTGCTCCAGCCCTGCGCTTTCTGCATCCCGATCTGGTCGGCTCGCTTAAGCAGCAAACCGGCACTGCCTCAGGCGCACCACTTCGGTTTCGCAGGCTTTCCGTCGCGCTACAGATCGGGTTAAGCCTGCTGCTGTTGGTCGGCGCTGGACTGTTCGTCCAGACGCTGCGCAATCTCCGAAGCGTCGATCTCGGCTTCGCCAGCGATCATCTCATCAGCTTCGGTATCGATCCTCAGCTTGCTGGATATAAGACCGAGCAGGCCGCAGGACTGCATCAGCGAATTCTGCAAGCACTCAAGGCTTTGCCCGGTTCACGTTCGGTCGGCGCAACCAGCGATCCCGAGCTGATGGGGATGGAGAGCAGAACAGGCGTCACGATTCCCGGCTCATCGGATGAAATGATCCTCGTCGAGGGGCCCTGGGTCACTCCCGGATATATCTCTACCGTGGGCATTCCGCTGCTCGCTGGCCGTGACTTTACCGATCAGGACACGTCTGACAAGCCGGGAGTGGTGCTGGTGAGTGGCGGCTTCGCGCGCCATCACTTTGGTAGTCCGCAGAACGCCGTCGGCAAGATCTTGGAACATGGGAATCGGCGCGGCAAAGCTCACTTACAAATCGTCGGCGTCGTTGGCGACACGCGGCATGTTGACATGCGCAGCGAGCCGAAAGAAACGCTCTATCGGGCCGCATACCAGCTGCCTGATCCGGGCTTCCTGCAGTTCTACGTTCGTACCTGGCAGTCGCCTGAGGCCGCCGCGGCGGATATTCGCGCCGCCATGCAGCGACTGGATCCCAATCTTGTCGTCGACGGCCTGCGCACCATGGACGAACAGGTTGCCGAGATTATGTCGAATGAGCGGCTCATCGCGCTTCTGGCTGTTAGCTTCGGAGCCCTGGCCACGCTCATGGCTGCAATTGGCCTCTACGGAGTCCTTGCCTACGCGACGGCCCAGCGTACGCACGAGATCGGCATCCGCATGGCCTTGGGTGCTCAGCGGCGAGCCGTCGTCCGTCTGGTGCTGGCAGATGTTTTCTGGCTGGCGGGAATCAGCATCGTTGTCACACTGCCGTTGGCATTCCTGCTGTCACGCGTTCTGCGAAGCGAGTTGTACAACGTCAGCGCCGCCGATCCGCGAATCATAGTGTCGAGCGTTGTGGCCGTAGCGATAGTGGTCGCGCTTGCCGCCCTATTACCGGCGCGCCGCGCAGCCTCCGTCGAACCAATGAAGGCTCTACGAACAGAGTGAGAGGGTAAGCAATTAGCAATTAGCAATTAGCAATTAGCGTTCGGTTCGACCAGGGGGCCGCGAAATCGCCAAACAAAAGAAAGTGACTATGGAACAAAGTCTTAAGCAAGCAAGTATCAACTGTAGGGCGGTCGTTTTTGCTAATCGCTAATCACTAATTGCTAATTTACTTCTTTTATGAACGACATTCGCTTCGGATTTCGGCTCTTACGCAAGTCACCCGGCCTCGCGCTGGTGGCCGTGCTGACGCTTGCACTCGGGATCGGCGCCAACACAACCGTATTCAGCGCCGTTGACGCCGTCTTGTTGCGGCCACTTCCCTATTACGAGCCCGACCGACTGGTACTGGTGAATGAAACTGTCATGAACTCGGGCAACGACTACATCGGAGTTGCGGCGCAGGAGTATCAGGATTATCGCGATCAGAATCAATCCTTCTCGAATGTGGCCGCCTTCGAAACCGACGGTTTCAATCTCAGCGGTGAAGGTCCGCCGCTGCGGGTTCAAGCGGCCAGAATCTCGGCTTCTGCCTTTCCCACGCTCGGAGTCTCGCCGATCATGGGCCGCGCCTTTACCTCGGAAGAAGATCATTCCGGCTCCGACAATGTGGTAGAGCTTTCGTATTCGCTCTGGCAGAACCAGTATCACGGCGATCCCAACATCCTCGGACGGACGAGCAAGCTCGACGAGAAGGCTTATACCGTCATCGGCGTCATGCCACCGTCGTTCCATTTTCCCTACGACGGCAAGCCGCTTTCCGAGACTGCTGACCTGTGGTTGCCCATCGGCTTTTCCGCAGAAGTTCTAAAGCCTGAGAACCGCCTGATGGAGTTTGGCGTCGGACTGATTGCGCGGCTTAAGCCGGGCCTGACCGTTCAACAGGCACAAAATGACATCGACAATGTATCGCGGCATTTCCAGCAACAGTTTCCGGATGCATATTCTGAAAATGTAGACGTCACACCGCACGTGTATCTTTTCGCAGCCCACCTGGTCGAAAAGACTCGTGCACTACTGATTCTGCTGTCGGCTGCTGTGCTTTGTGTGCTGCTGATCGCGTGTGCTAATGTCGCGAATCTGCTGCTCGCCAGAGCTAGCTCGCGCACTCGCGAGATGGCCATTCGCAGCGCCGTCGGCGCGGCTCGCACCGCATTGCTGCGACAGTGTCTGGTGGAAAGCTCTTTGCTCTCTCTGCTCGGTGGTTGTGCGGGAATAGCGTTAGCCGTTGCTGCGGTTGCGGGCTTGCGCAACTATGGCCCGGCCAACGTTCCCCGCCTCCACGAAATCACAGTCCATCCCATAGCCTTGCTGTTTACGCTAGGGCTGTTAGTCATTACGACGATTCTCTTTGGCTTCACGCCGGCGTGGCGGCTGTCGCATGTCGCACCGCAGACGTTTCTGAAAGAATCGGCGCAGACCGGCACCTCACGCAGTAGCTTGCGGCTGCAGAATTCAGTCGCCGTTGGCGAGATTGCTCTTGCCTTGGTTCTCCTGATCGGCGGCAGCTTGCTGGTCCGCAGCTTTGTGCGCCTGTTGCAGGTTCCTCTCGGCTTTGATCCGCAGGGAGCGTTCATTGTTCGCACGGTCTTCGACGACACCCGCTATCCACAGCCCGGACCACGCAGCAATGCGCAGCGCGAGATCATCTCCCGGATCGCGAACCTGCCCGGAGTAACCGCAGTCTCCGCCGCTACTCATCTTCCGTTGAGCGACAATCGCCAGATCGGTTTTCGCCCCGAGCACGCCGCCAGCGACGATACCCACTGGGCGGAGAATTCGCTGGTTGCTCCCGGCTACTTTCGCGTGCTGGGTATCGCTCTGCTTCAAGGGCGAGATTTCACTGAACGCGATATGCCAGATAGCACTCCCGTAGCCATCGTCAACAAGACGATGGCCCGCGAATACTTTTCTGGACGCGATCCCATCGGGCAGCGCTTCTACTGGGGCAATCTCAAGCTCTATACCGTCATCGGGGTGGTGGACGATGTTCACATTTCGGCGCTGGATGCCGATCCGCCGCCCATGATTTACAACCCGATGTTTCAGACACAAAGCGGCGCCAGCAGCCGAACAGCTTTCCTGGCTCGCACCAATCGCAGTGGACAGGATTTATTCAGCGAGGTACAGCGGCAGGTCTGGTCCGTCGATCGCGACCTTCCTCTGTACAACAGCACGACGCTCGCGGGACTGGTGTCGGATTCTGTCGCTCAGCGGCGCTTCACGATGCTTTTGCTGACGGCGTTCTCGGCTGTGGCGCTGTTGCTCGCGGCCATCGGGCTCTTCGGCGTCATCTCGTATCTAGTCTCACAGCATCAGCGTGACATGGCTCTGCGAATGGCTTTGGGCGCCGACCGGTCTGACATTCACCGCATGGTGCTGATGCAGGGAGCACGACTCGGCATTGCGGGTTGCGCCCTCGGCCTGGCGTTGTCATTGGTTGGTGGACAACTGCTGACGACGAGCCTGTATCGCGTCAGCCGCTTCGATCCCGCAACGCTGATCTTCATGCCCGCATTGCTGTTGTCGGTCGTGTTGCTGGCGGTCTATCTGCCGGCGCGGCGTGCCGCGTCGGTCGATCCCATGCAGTCGCTCAGGACGGAGTGAACACGATGCAGCTTATTTTGCGAGAGCTTCGTTTAGGCTTGCGCCGGCTCCGGCACTCGCCTGGCTTCGCCATCACCGCGGTGCTGATGCTCGCGCTCGGCATCGGTGCGACCGTCACCATCTTCAGCGTGGTAGACGGCGTGCTGCTGAAGCCGCTGGCCTATCGCGACTCGCAACAGCTGGTCAACATTCGCGAGGTGGCGGAAGAGTGGAAGGGGATGTATCCTTCTTTGCCCGCCAATCCCAAGCACTTCAACCTGTGGCGTCAACGCGCTGATGCCTTCTCCGACTGGGCAATGCTGCAGATGTGGCGCTCGGACCTGTCCGCAAGTAACGGTCCGTCGATCATCGTTCCCTCCGCACACTGTTCACTCGAACTCCTTTCGCTGCTCGGCGTGCAGCCCACGCTCGGCCGGGGCTTCACTCCAGACGAGATGCAAAAAGGGCACGACCATGTAGTCGTTCTCAGCAGCCGAATCTGGCGCGATCGCTTCGCCTCCGATCCGCAGATCGTCGGCAAGACCATCCGCCTCGATGGCTATCCCTACACCGTCATCGGAGTGCTGCCAGGCCAGTTCGAGCTGCCCTCCAATGGGCTCGGAGCATATCGGCAGGATGCGCAAGACGTCGTCGATCTTTTCCTTCCGCTCGTCATTCCGCCGGACCAGATTGAGGATTTTGGCGACTTCAACTACGAAGCTCTGGCCCGATTGAAACCGGGCGTCCCTCTGCAGCAGGCCTCGGCTCAGATCAACGCAATTCAAGCCGACATTACTCATAATCTTCCGCCGGATGTACACGCTCATCTTTCAGCCGTCGTCATACCGATGAAGGAAACTGTCGTCGGAGGCGTCAGTCACGGCTTATGGCTGCTGTTTGCCGCTGTGGGATGCGTGCTGTTAATTGTCTGTATCAACCTGGCAAATCTGCAATTGGTACGCGGCATTCTGCAGTCGCGCGAAACCGCTGTCCGCGCCGCGCTGGGTGCCAGCCGCACTGACTTGCTGACGCACTCGCTAGCAGAAAGCGTCATCCTGGCTCTTGCCGGAGGCGCGCTGGGAACTGTTTTGTGCGCGGCCGTATTGCATCTGCTGCCGCATTTCGTTCCCGGCTCGATTCCGCGTAGCGGAAATATCGCACTCGATTCGTCAGTGCTGGGATTCTCACTGCTGGCAACTACAATCACTGTGCTAATGGCGGGACTGCTCCCCGCATGGCGCTCCATCAAGATCGATCCGCAATCGGTCCTCCAGGGCTCCAGCTCCCGGACTGTCGGAGGTCATCGCGCAGCCCGCGTTCGCACCATCCTGGTCGGCGCCGAGGTCCTCTGCAGCACCGCCTTGCTCCTGGTTGCTGCGCTGCTGGCCAAGAGCTTTGTTCACCTGATGAATGTCGATCGCGGCTTCCAGACCCAACATATCCTCACCCTGCGAGTCGCACTACCGCGCGGCAGTTACGAGAAAGACGAGCAACGCAATCATTTCTATGACGAAGCCTTGCGGCGGCTGTCACAGCTGCCTGGCATTCAATCCGTTGGGTTCTCCAGCGCGCCGATGATGAACGGTGAGACCTGGGTCGACGCCCTGACTCCTCTGCCCGCACCTAAGAATGTACCGTTGGCGAGTATGAGTACCGCGAACATCCGCTGGGCGAGCCCTGCTTTCCTGTCGACCATGGGCATCCGCCTGCTCGCCGGCCGAATGTTCACCGAAGCCGACCGCGGCAAGAACACTGCCGTGATATCGGCCTCTACCGCGCGCAAGCTTTGGCCCAGCCAGGATGCAGTCGGCCGCAGCTTCCGCGCAGGAGATCAGGAGTACACGGTCGCGGGAGTGATTGCCGATGCGCGCACCGAGGAACTGAGCTCCGATCCCACTGCCATCGTCTACTACCCCTATTGGCAGGGGCCGCAGCCGTCGAGCTTCTTTGCCTTGCGCACCGCCGAAGATCCGAAAGCCTTGGCTGCCGCGGTCAGCAGCGCAATCACGCAGGTCGAACCGGAAGCCGCCATTACTCACGTCGAGACCATGGATGAAGTGGTCGGCTCATCGGTCGCGCAGCGCCAGTTCGAGTTCAACATGCTGCTGGCATTTGCAGCCGCCGCTCTCCTGCTTGCGGCTTTAGGGCTGTACGGCGTGTTGTCGTATTCGGTGGCAGAGCGTACGCGGGAAATGGGTTTGCGCATAGCGTTAGGGGCACCGCGAGAGGCATTGTATTTGCTGGTGTTTCGCCAAGCCGCATTGCCGGTGATTGCCGGAGTGGTGGGCGGCTTGGCCGTCGCCTTGTTCGGCGGACAGCTGATCGCAAGCCTCTTGTTTCAGGTAAAACCGTACGACGCGGCGTCCGCGCTGCTAGTGGTTGGGGTGCTCGCAGTCACGGTGGTTGCTGCTTGTTATTGGCCCGCGCGGCGAGCCGCCCACGTCGAACCGATGCAGGCTTTGAGGATGGAGTAGCATGGACACACTCTTACACGATCTGCGATATGCCCTGCGGCAGCTGCGCAAAGCTCCCGGCTTTACGCTGGTTTCGGTTTTGACGCTGGCGCTCGGAATCGGCGCCAATATCGCCGTTTTCTCCGTCACCGACGCTGTGCTACTGAATCCCAGCGGCATTCCTCATGCCAGCGGACTGCTGGCATTGCGAGCGCACTACCAGAGGATTCCCGACCTCGACAACATCAATCTGTCGCCAACTGATTTTGGTGACGCGCTTGCTGGCAAGAATATTTTCTCGTCTGCTGCAGTCATGCAAGCTGTCGGCCTGAATGACAGTCCGGAGAATGCCAACCCTGAGCTGTTGAATGGCGCCAAGGTTTCGTCAGGATACTTCAATACGTTCGGCGTAAAGCCTCTGCTGGGACGGGGGTTCACAGCGGAGGAGGATCAGCCGGGAGCTGAACATGAGACCGTACTGGCCTATCACACCTGGCAGAAGCATTTCGGCACCGACCCGAAGATCATCGGTCGCACGTTGATGTTGAACAATCAACCCTATCGCGTGATCGGTGTGATGGGACCTGATTTCAACTGGCCGAACGAAGTGAAGCTGTGGATACCGATGGCGTTGCCCCCCAGCCAATATCACGATGAAAACTATCGCTACAACGAGATCCTGTTTGCCATCGCAAGGTTGCGGCCAGGAGTCACGCTGCAGCGGGCGAATGCCTATCTCAACATGAAGGCGGAGCAGCATATGGCCGCGGAGGGTGGCGGGTCGGTCAATGACACCATCCCCAAAGGTTATGGCCGCGCCAGCGGATGGGGAATGTTTGCGGTGCCGTTGACGGAAATGACGAGCGGCAGGCTGCGCAAGCCGCTTGCCATGCTGCTCATCGCGGTTGGCGTGGTGCTGCTGATTGCATGCGCCAACATCGCAGGCCTGCAGATCGCGCGGGTTTCGGCACGGCAACGCGAGCTAGCGGTCAGAGTCGCGTTGGGCGCCAGCAGCGGGAAGCTCGTCCGTCAAGCTCTCTTGGAGAGCATCGTTCTTACCGCAGCAGGTGTCGCACTGGGGTATGCGGTGGCCGCTCTCGCTGCACCTTTGCTGGTTCATGGTCTGCCATCGATTCTCGGATCGCAGATCCAGGCGTCCTTCGGCGGTCCTGTACTGATCTTTGTAACCGTGGTTGCGGCGCTGTGTTCTCTGTTGTGCGGCGTGGTTCCTGCCTGGCACCGCACGCGTCCGGGCTGGGCTGACGCGCTTCAGGAAGGGCGTTCGGGCACGGGTACTGCGGTGCATCAGCGCGCACGGTCCTCGCTGGTGGTAGCTCAGATTGCGCTGTCCCTTCTGTTGCTCGCGGCCTCCGGACTGTTGTTGAGCAGCCTGCGCGCACTGGAGCAAGTAGAAACCGGATTCCAGCCACGCGGCGTGCTGTCAGCCCGCTTCTCTCTGCCGAAAGCCGTGTACGGCCCTGTGCCCGTCACGAATCCTTCACCTGACAAGGACGTCGCTGCCAAACAAGAACAGGCCGCAAATGATGAAAGCGATCTAAAGGTCGCAGCGTTCTACAGCGCGCTGCTGGATCGCTTGCACAGCATTTCCGGTGTAACCAGCGCTGCGCTGGCAGACTCGGTCCCTTTCGATAACAACGGCGGCTCATCAAGCTTCAACATTAAGGGACAGACGGTTCCTCCCAATCAGCCGGGGCCTCACGCTAACATCCGGCTGGTTTCGGCGGGATATTTCTCGACCCTCGGCGTGCCGTTGCTGATGGGCAGGGACTTCACGCCGCAGGACCGCAAAGGAACGGAACTGGTCGCCATCGTCGATACGACTTTGGCGAAGCAGTGTTGGCCTGGGAAGGATCCCGTTGGCGAGCACCTTGGCTTCGATACGAAGGGCCCGTGGTACACGATTGTCGGCCTGGTGTCGCATTCGCGCTTATCGTCGCTGGAATCCGATCCCAACGAAGGCACCTACTACCTCGATGCAGCACAGGGGCCGGTGTTGTCGACAGCGATTGCAGTGCGTACGTCTCGCTCCGAGGAGGGCCTGGCGGGCGATGTGGCGGCAGCGGTTCGCACTGTAAATCCAAGTATTGCGGTGTATGACGTCAAAACCTTGGAGCAGCGCGTTGACGAATCCCTGGTCGGTCGCCGCTTTGTTGTCCTCTTGCTGACTACGTTCGCCGGACTGGCGTTGCTGCTGGCTGCCCTCGGGCTGTACGGCGTGATCAGCTACTCGGTGCGGCTGAGGACGCGCGAACTGGGCGTGCGTATGGCGCTGGGCGCTCAGCGGAGCAGGGTCATGCAGTTGGTATTGATGCAGGGCGCGCGTCTGGCAGCAATCGGAATCATTTGCGGTGTCCTGGCCGCGCTGGCGCTGGGTCGCATCTTCTCCAGCCTGCTGTTCAATGTCGGCATGTTGAGCGCGATTCCATGGCTCACGGCAATCGTGCTGCTGATCGCGGTTGTGCTGTTAGCGACATTCCTGCCGGCCCGCCGTGCTGCGTCCATCGAGCCGATGCATGCGCTGCGGTCGGAGTAGCTATGATGTTCGGAATCTTGAAAGCTGGTGAAGTACCGATGCCGATTTGTGTTGCAAGAGCCTCAGCCTGCAGAGGTTTTGCTCAAGTCCAAAAGCTAATCGCTAATTGCTAATTGCTTTTTCTATGAACGATCTACGTTACGCTCTCCGCCAACTGCGCAAATCGCCAGTTTTTACGTTGGTAGCCGTCATCACCCTGGCGCTGGGAATCGGCGCCAATACGGCAATCTTCACCCTGCTCGATCAGGCACTGATTCGCTCGCTGCCGGTTAGCCATCCCGAGGAGTTGGTGCGGCTTCGCGACACCATCGAAAGCCCCGGTCACACAAACAACTATGGAGGCGATGACAAGGACTTCTTCTCCTACCCGATGTATCGCGAGCTGCGCGACAAGAACGGCGTCTTTGACGGACTAATCGCCAACGACGAGCAGGCTATCGGAATCGACTGGAACAACCACTCCGAGCTGACTGGAGCGGAGCTGGTCTCCGGAAATTACTTCCAGGTGTTAGGGGTTGAACCCGCACTTGGCCGCCTGTTGCTGCCTTCCGACGACCTGCCGAACAGCGATCCGGCGGTCGTACTCAGCTTCAATTATTGGAAGACGCGAATGGGCTCCGATCCGCGGGTTGTCGGTCAAACGCTGCTGATCAATGCCCGCCCATTCACTATTGTCGGGGTTGCTCCGCCGCGATTTCACAGCATCGCCGCCGGCGAAACGCCTTCAATTTTCGTCGCTGCATCGACCAAAAACATCATCACGCCGCGCTGGCAGGACCTGGAAGACCGGCAGTCGCACTGGCTCACACTGGTAGGCCGCCGGAAACCCGGTGAGAGCCACCAACAGGCACAGGCAGGGCTTGAACCGCTTTGGCACGCATTGCGCCTCGATGAGCTGAAGCAGTTTGGCTACCACTCCGAGCGCACACGCCATAAGTTTCTTTATGAAACACACATTCAGTTGCTGGACAGCGCTCGCGGGTTTTCACCGCTGCGCGAACAGCTCGGCACGCCTCTGCTCATCCTCATGGGCATGGTCGCTCTGCTGGTGTTGATGGCCTGCATCAATGTGTCGAGTTTGCTGCTGGTGCGTGCCGCTGGTCGCGTGCGCGAGATGTCGCTGCGTTACGCGCTCGGCGCGGGCCGCTGGCAGATCGTCCGCCAATTGCTGATCGAAGGCCTGATGCTGGGCTTGCTGGGCGGTGCTGTGGGTGTGCTGGTTGCGCCGACGATCTCCGCATTCCTATTGCAGATGGTCTTCACCGATCCCACCGCCGAGATTCCGCTTTCGAGTTCGGTGGATCTTCGTGTGCTGAGCTTCAACTTCACGGTGGCGTTTGCGGTCAGCATCCTGTTCAGCCTGGCTCCGGCGCTGCGCTTCCTGCGGCCAAATCTGGTGGACTCGCTCAAGCAACAGACCGCGACGGCAGCGGGTAGTCCGTTGCGCTTTCGCAGAGTTTCGGTAGCGGCGCAGATCGGCGTCAGTCTGCTGCTGTTGATCGGAGCAGGTCTTTTTGTGCGCACGCTGCACAATCTGCGAGCGGTCGATGTCGGCTTTGCAACGGATCACCTCGTCTCCTTCGGGGTGAATCCCCGCCTTGCCGGCTATCAGGCCGAGCAGCTTCAGCCGCTGAACGACCGCATTCTCAGCACCCTGGCCGGCTTGCCGGGAGTGCGCAGCGTCGCCGCGACGGACGATCCTGATCTGGCTGGCGACGATGAAACTGGCGATGTTTCGATTGCTGGTTATAAAGAAGGCGGCGGCGAGGACATGCAGGTCGAACAACCATGGGTAACGCCCGCGTACTTCACGACTATGCAGGTGCCGCTGCTGGCCGGTCGGGTCTTCCATGATGACGACACACCTGGGAAGCCAAACGTAGCCGTCGTCAACGCCAGCTTCGCCAGACATTACTTTGGCAATCCACAAAGCGCCATTGGTCGCATGCTCAAGTTCGGCGCCGGTCCAGGCAGCAAATTCGACACCGAGATCATTGGCGTTGTCGGAGATACCAAGCACCATGCGGTGCGGGATGATGTGCGTCGAACAACTTATCAAGCGATGTTGCAGTCGCCGCAACTCAACGGAATCACCTATCTGGTGCGCACTTGGCAATCGCCGCAGTCAGCCGAGACGAGCTTACGAGCGGCCATGCAGCAACTCGACTCAAAGCTGGCGGTCAACAATCTCCAAACCATGGAGGATCAGGTCGGCAATAGCCTATCCAGTGAGCGACTGATTGCGTTTCTCTCCGTCAGTTTTGGCTTGTTGGCCGTGCTGCTGGCGGCCATCGGGCTTTATGGCGTACTCGCCTATTCCACCGCGCAGCGGACGCGTGAGATCGGCATCCGCATGGCGATGGGAGCGCAACGTGCCAGTGTGGTGAGCCTGGTACTTCAGGATGTTTTGTGGATCGCCGGCATAAGCATTCTCTTAACCCTGCCGGTGTCGCTGCTGCTCGCTCGCGCGTTGCGCAGCCAACTCTACGGCGTCAGCGTCTCCGATCCATGGACACTGATAGTTGGAACTTTGCTGGTAGCTGCTGTGGCTCTCCTATCCGCGTTGTTACCTGCAAAACGTGCCGCATCCATCGAGCCCATGCAGGCGTTGAGAAGCGAGTGAGGAAGAGAAGAAGTAGCTAGTAGCAAGTAGCTAGTAGCAAGTAGCTAGTCATTAGTAGCTAGTAATTAGTAGATGGCTGTCGAAGCACACGCTCTAATGATTACTAATTACTAGTTACTGCTTATTGAACTTCACCTGTTTTGGCAGATGCTTTGGATCGAAGACAAAGTCCACCAGCCCGTCGCGGTAGTCGATTTTCGTCTGCAGAATGCGAAGCATATTAAAGCCCAAAATGCCGCCGACGTTGGTACCGGTCTGTTTGCATACGTTCGACAGGTCAAATGTCACCACGTCCTGGTTTTCCTGTTCGTAGCGTCCAAATTCCAGGGTCGCTTTGTCGGCGCGATAGACCTTGGAAACCGTGCCGCTCATCCCCTTCACCGACAAGTTCGGATCGGACCTAACCTGCGTGATCTCCTGCGCTGTGCGCGTGGAGAGGACGTTGCTGAATGATCCGGTATCGATAAGGAACAGCAATGGCCCGGTGCCATCGACTTTCGTCGGAGTCAATAGCAAACTGCGGAAGTGATAGGCCTTGCTCCAGTTCGCCATCTCAGGAGCCACATAGGCATCTTTCGGAAGATAGCTCTCATCCGGTGCAACTGTTTTACCGGAGGGAGTTTCTTCGTCCGCTTCCAACTCCTGGCTGTCCTGCGAAGTTGTCGTTAATGATGTCGGAACGGAGGTCTCGTCGGGACGCTTGGGCAGGGGCGACAAGCGCAACTTGGCGCCGGGAATATCGATGTCGATCAGGTAGGCTCTGAACACGTCGGAGCCAATCAGGCCGTCTTGTCCGGTAACTGGAGTAGCTGCTTCGGTCACGCGAACGACGCAATCCTGGAATTCAAGATCGCCGACGCGTATGCGGTCTGCAACTGCGGTGTAGCCACCCTGTTGCCCGGCATCGCCGACTCCCATGATCGGCTGGTAGGCAAGACGCTGGAGGCCGAGTTGTTCGGCCGCCGCACGTCCCAGCAACACTCCACTGGAGCCGGTATCGAAGGCGAGATGCAGCTCCTGGTTATTGACTTTCACAGCCATACCAGAAGCGCCCAGCTTGGTGCCGTTGCGGTCGATCGCATAAAGCTTGGTATTGGTTTCTTTGACATTGCTTACCAGCTTGCAGGCATGTACCGGTACACTAGCGTTCTTCTTCAGGAACGCCAGGTACTGTTGCAGCTTGGCGGCGATCTGCGGATTCACGTTGGGGCTGGCGAGATAGGACTCGAGCGCAGGGATGCGAATCTGATGCGGAAGCGAGTTGAACCACACCAACTGCACCGCAAGGTCATTAGGAGCGATCTCGTGGGCCCGTTTGAGGTTGTCATACGCGCGGCGATTCAGCGAGTAAACCCGGTACACCCTCGCCAGGCCCAGATATGCCGCAGCCTCATTGGGCGCAAGGTCTTTAGTCTTGAGGTAGGCTCGCTCAGCATCTGGAATCCTGCCTTCGGCAAAATCCAGGTCTCCTAATGTCAGCTGCAGCAGCCACGAGTTTGGTTGCCGCTTCAACGCAGCATCAGCTGCCACCTGCGCCTCGTCCAGCCTCTGCATCATCATGAGGGAGCGGATGAGACCGACCTGCGCCTGAACCAGACTGGGATCGACCTTGAGAATGGTTTGATATCTTGCGCCGGCTTCGGGGAATTTTCCGGCACCGAAGAGTTGATCGGCCTCGGCAAGCGGCCCTTGTGCGGACGGAGTTGGACCTTGCATGACAATCGCGGCCTTCTGCCCGCTAGGATTCGCGGCTTGCGCGAGAGCACGTCCAGGAAGATACAAAATAAATAGGGCAGCGGTAAGAGCCAAGAATCGCGGGGTCATAAGGTCCAATGTCCTGCACTGCAGGGTAGCACGAGCGGCACTGGCGAGCATGGGCCGGGCTTGCTGGAGCGCGCACTCGGACCCTTCAACCGTAGCTACGATCGAATCGTGGTATCGGATTCGATTCTGATCCTGGAATTAACGCGCGAGTAGCGGCGCCGTGAAAAGCTAGCGCGGTGTGATCCTGATGATGTTGCGGGCGACTTCGACACGGCGGTTTGGATAACGCGATTCAACCAGGGTAATCAGCTCAGGAAGTGTTGGCGAGCCGCCATCGCCATTGATGCCGTCGGCGTCGTCCATCAGGATGACGTGGTCCGGAATCTTGTCGGACAGAATCGCGGAAAATTCTGAGCCCAATCGGTTGGGATTACCGATGCCGCCGCCCCAACCGCAATAGCCGGCGTCCAGCCAGAAGAGGCAACGCTCCTTCAGCCGCTGCAGAAGCTCCGGCACAACGATCTGGCTGTCGCCCTGAATAATCTCGACCTGCGAATATCTGCGAAAGCGTTGTTGCGCGCGTTTGGCGAGCTGTGGGTCAAGTTCGATGGAATAGATTTTGCGGAAGCGATCCACCACAGCGGCTATCATCTCGCCATAATAGGTTCCCGTCTCGATCAGCGTGGTCAGACCGAAACCCTGCGCGTATTCGAGCACCGCCCGCTGTTTGATGAGGTGTGGAATGCGCCGAGGCTCGCCCCGCAGCTTCCAGTACCAGTAATCGGGATAGTGCCCGAGCTGTTTGAAACTCGGGTAAAGAGAGCTTTGCTTCAGCAGGGAACGTATAGGATGACTGGAGCGTTCTGTCGGCATCGATCTGATACAGAGTAGCAGGTGATGTTCAGAAGCCCATGAGGTTCGCCTCAATCTTCTTGTAGCCGTGCTCGGTAGCCCAGAGATCGAGTGGGACTGTCGCGACCTCATCAACAAGCGGCACCGCGAGTCCGTCCACGGTTAGATCGACAGACTTCAGATAGAACTGGCAGGTGTCACATGCCTCCACGCGAATACCGTCGAGACCGTCCGCCGAATACCGAGGGAGCTTCTGATGATTCTCTTCGCCGCAGGTAGGACATAGGACACGGCGGAACTCCCACTCTGTCAGACAAAAGGAACAGAGCAGAAATCGCTTGCCTCCATCGCCTTCGGGACGGAGCACAGCAACTTGTGGCCGTCCGCCGCATATGGGACACACAGATCCGGCCGAGCCAGGCGGTTGCGGAAGATAGGCCGCCGCCAACCACTCCGCATATGGCTGAAACAGAGCGCGGGCAAAGAATGAGTGAGGCTCCTCTTGAGGAGACGCGAGGAATTCTTTGATGACGCGTCGCTGTTGGTCAGGACTCAGATCCGCGAGTTCGCGGGCATCCTGCTTCAGCTTTGCGGTTCCGTTACGTTCGATTAGCTCCACCAGTGCGGGCAAATGTCGAAGGCAGACTTCGGCATCGAGTTGCTGACGAAGTCTGCCGGGGATGGTTTCAGCCGAAGCTGAGAGTGACGAAGCTTGCTGGTAGATCGTGTGCTGAAATTCCAGGATCTTGCGATAGAAGGTGAGGATCTCGGCAGCGTAGGAGTAGCGCTCGGCCAGATCGGCAGCGCGCCGGATACGGCGATCCCACTCCGAACGCCTCATCGTTCCGGCTTGACCTCGGTCATCGAATGGCATTGTTCACGATCTGCTGAGCTTCCTCGACGATCGCCTCCAGATGAGACTCGCTCTTGAAGCTCTCGGCGTAGATCTTGTAAATGTTTTCCGTTCCCGACGGGCGAGCCGCAAACCAACCGCTCGCACTGACGACCTTCAGCCCGCCAATCGCAGCGCCGTTGCCCGGAGCTTGCGTCAGCTTCGCGGTGATCGGCTCGCCCGCTAGCGACGACTCTTTCACCGATTCCGGAGACAGCTTGCTTAGCTTCGTTTTTTGCTCTGGAGTGGCGGCGGCATCGATACGCGTGTAATAAGGCATTCCGAATTCGTCTGCTAATGCACGGAAGTGCTCGCCGGGATCTTTGCCGGTGCGCGCAGTCATTTCGGCGGCGAGCAGGTCCATGATCAAGCCGTCTTTGTCCGTAGACCACACTGCACCGTCGTGGCGAAGGAAACTCGCACCCGCACTTTCTTCCCCTCCGAAACAGCAGGAGCCGTCGAACAAACCCGGCGCAAACCATTTGAAGCCCACTGGAACTTCCCAAAGCTTCCGTCCCAGTTTGTTGACGACGCGGTCGATCATGTTGCTGCTGACCAGCGTCTTGCCGACAACCGCGCTCTTCGACCACTGCTCGCGATATGTCAACAGATACTGGATAGCGACGGCAAGATAGTGATTGGGATTCAGCAAACCTGCCGACGGCGTAACGATGCCGTGACGATCGGAGTCGGTATCGTTCCCGAAGGCAACGTCGTATTGATCTTTCAGCCCGACAAGTCGTGCCATCGCATATGGACTGGAGCAGTCCATACGAATCTTGCCGTCGTGGTCGACGGTCATGAAGGAAAATGTGGGATCGATGGTTTTATTGACGATCGCGACATCGAGACCGTACGTCGAATTGATCGGCTCCCAATACGGTTGCGACGCGCCCCCGAGCGGATCGACAGCCAGCTTCAAGCCTGCAGTGCGAACGATCTCCAGGTCGACGACGTTCCTGAGATCGCTGACGTATCCCGCCACGAAATCCTGCTGGCTCGTGCTAGACGGCTGAATCGCCGCTTCGTACGAAACGCGCTTAACACCCTCGTTGCTGGCACGCAACAGGTCGTTGGCTCGATTTTCAATCCAGCCGGTAACATCAGTGTCGGCGGGACCACCGTTGGTCGGGTTGTACTTGAAGCCACCGTCTTCAGGAGGGTTATGCGACGGCGTAATGACTATCCCGTCGGCGAGATGATCCTTGCGGCCGCGATTGTAGACAAGGATAGCGTGAGAAATGACCGGAGTCGGAGTGAAGCCATCTTCCTGCTGAATGATGGTCTCGACACCGTTCGCGGCGAGGACCTCGAGCGCGGTGCGCTGCGCGGGACCGGATAGTCCGTGCGTATCCTTACCCATGTACAGAGGACCGTCGGTTCCTTGCTCGCGCCGATACTCACAAATCGCCTGAGTGATGGCCAGGATGTGCGCTTCGTTAAATGTGCCATGGAGCGACGATCCGCGATGTCCGCTGGTCCCGAAGATGACCAACTGGTTGGGATTGTCGACGTCAGGACGATTCTCGTAATAGGCGCGTTCGAGTCGCGAGAGGTCGACCAATAATTCTTTCGGAGCGGGCTTGCCAGCCAGCGGCGACACAGGCGATTGCGTTTTGAGATCGGTGCTCATGGATGCTTTGATGATAATTGAACGCCTGGGATTTCCGAGAAAGGCGGCCGCCCTGAGCAGATCTCCGATTTCCCAGAGCGCCTAAAGTATCGCCGGCTAAAGAGGCTGCTGAAAACGTCGAGAAGCAGATCCCTCGTCGGCCTGAAGGCCTCCTCGTGATGACAAGAGACTTACTACGGCGCAGCTGAAGCTGCGCCCCTTCAAAACATTCCACAATCGACTTTTTCAGCAGCCTCTAAAGCCGGCCCGGAACCCGGAACAAAACACCTAGACGGTGGCCTGAAGGCCAGCTCAACCCTTTCATCTAGCTCGCAGCGGCAGCGACATATCGAGCGGGCACAGGGTGCTCAGCATGCTGGGCGTCGAGTGAGGCGCGCGTATCGACGCGGAAGCCGTACGTTACAGCCGCGGCGAGTGCGCTGGCGCCAGCCAAACCGACGAGCAGTGGAGTAATTCCAATCTCCGCCTTCAAGACCGGGAACAGGAACGTCCCCACCACGGCGCCAAGCTTGGCCATCGATGCGGCGAAACCCGCACCCGTAGCTCGGATCGACGTCGGGAAGGTCTCGCCTGAGAGCAGATAGGTCGTCGCGTTCGGGCCCATATTCATCAGGCAGTTAAATACCATGAAGCCCCCGACGATCATGCCCATCTGACCGTCAGAACCAGCCGGAAACATCGATGATGCACCTGCGATCAGCAGACCCAGAGCCATCCCTAGAAAGCCAACGATCTGCAGCGTGATGCGGCTGACGTAATGCACCAAGACAATTGCCAGCATGAATCCAACCAGCAGTAACAGATCGACCGCAGCCGAGCCTTCGGTCGCACCGATATCCTTGGCAATAAAATTCGCGCTTCCGCCCAGCGCGAGGGCGGCGAGAATCGTTGGGGTAAAAATACCGATGCCGTAGGTGGAGATGTCCTGCAAAAACCACGGCACAGAAGCGAAGATGGTGCGGCGCAGGTAGCGCTTCGTGAAGAGGCAGCCGAACGACTGACAAGGCTCCGGAGGAGGCGAATTGTGCGCGTTCAGCGTGACCGGGAACTCGAGCAGTTTCGTCGCCGCGCGTGAAGCCTTCTCGTAATTGCCACGAGCCAAGTGCCAGCGCACACTATCCGGCAGTCCCTCGCGCATTAGGACGACCGCAATGGCCGGCAGCACCCCGAAAGCCAGCATCACCCGCCACGACTCGACTGACGGGTAGGCCTTCAAAATGACTAGTCCTACCAGCACCCCCAGCAGGGATCCCAAGGCCTGAAAGGCGAATGCGCCGACGATCAGACGTCCGCGCAAACGCGTCGGAACGCTCTCCGCAATATACGCAACACCAATGGGATAATCTGCGCCGATGCCGATTCCGAGCAAGAAGCGGAACGCGATCAGCGAAGCTGCGTTCCACGCCGCTGCCGAAGCGGCCGAGAACACGACGAAGAGGATGATGTCGACGATGAACATCCCCTTGCGGCCTACGCGATCGGCGACCTGCCCGAAGACCAGCGCGCCGAGGAATGCGCCGGCGACCGCGGCCACAGCTACCAAACCCTTCAGCGTTGGGCTAAGGTGAAATCGAAAGGCAATCAGCGGCAACGCCACGCCAATGATAAAGAAATCGAAGCCATCCAGCAGCACACCCATCGCCGACAATATCCAAACCTTGCGTTGCGTTTTAGTGAAGGGGGTGTCGTCGAGATGCTGCTCGAACGACTTGAGGACTGCTGCTGCCGTGGTCATGGGTTCTCCGGCCGGTTGAGGGGGGTTCAAAGATTGTAGGCGATGAGCAGATTAAAAGTGTATGAAAATGCGAGGGGCAGCGGCTCACTCTGAAATTCAACCCAGATGCAAAGGCCGAAGCGGACTAAAGTCCAGCTACTTGCCGGCGAGGTTTTGCGCGATAGGCCCGGTGATGGGTAAAACGAAACGCTGTCCAGTTCCCGCCTTGACCATGCAAACGATCCAAAGGACAAACGTCAGCAATCCAAGAATGCCGAGGATCGCTATGCCGAGTCCGAGACTACCCAGGCCAGCGTAGCCATAATGCCCGTATGGGTGGTATCCGTTGAAGAAAAATCCCATACCGAAGACCATACTGACCACGAAGCGGATCACGGTTAGGGCTCCGAAGGTGACCATCGACTGCGCAGCGTGAAAGCGGACGTAGGGACGCTTATCGATGAGGAAGAAGATAATTCCGGTCACCCAGCCAAGAACGTAGCTCAAGCACGCTGCGGTGTTCTCCGACATACCACCTTGCGCTCTGGGGGCAACGGGCTGCCAAGATGGCGCGCCGACGGCGGGCGCCGGCTGAGGCTGGCCGCAGGTGGGACAGAACTGTGCATTCGCGGCAACTTCAGCTCCGCACTTCGTGCAATGAGGCATCGATCCTCCTCAGTAACAGCACGACATACTACCACTAATACTCGCGACAGCTTTGCGAAACGACAGTCGGTCAAGCGGAAACAGCTTCGGTGATCGTCGGTTCGTACGCCTGCGGCCCACCAACAGGGTTGCCACTTAGCAGCCCCTCAAAGAATCGGTCGACAGCAGCGAGAATTTCCGTGCCCGACTTGGCTTCATAAACGGCCTTACGCAGTTGAGCTCCGTGCGGCACGCCGTGGGTAAACCACGAAGCGAACTGCTTCATTTTGCCCTCGGCGCCGACCATGCGCTCCTCGACCAGCATCGCGAAGTACGCGCGAATCATGTCGTAGCGATCGGCATCGGTCGGCACATCGTACGAGCCGGTTGCTGTGTACTGCTCGATCTGGCGGAAGATCCACGGATTCGAAGCTGCACTACGGCCAATCATCACGGCATCGCAGCCAGTCTGCGCGATCATGGCCGCAGCGTCTTCAGGCGAACGCACATCGCCATTGCCAATGACAGGGATCCTGACGGCATCCTTTAACGCGGCGATCCACTCCCAGCGCGCCTGGCCGGTGTAACCCTGCTCGCGCGTGCGAGCGTGGAGGGCAACGGCGGCTAAGCCGCACTCTTCCGCCATCTTCGCCAGGTTGATGTGAACAACTTCCTTGTCGCTCCAGCCGGCGCGGAACTTCACCGTAAACGGAATCGTCACGGCCGAACGCACCGATTCGAAGATGTTGCGGATGAGTGGCAGATCGCGCAACAGCCCGGAGCCGCCATTGCACTTCACCACCTTTTTGGCAGGGCAGCCGAGATTCAGGTCGACGAGATCAAAGCCGAGATCCTGCACGACGCGAGCGGCATCGGCCAGCGTGGCGGGATCGCTGCCGAACAGCTGCGCCGAAATGGGATGCTCGTTGCCGTAGAAGGTGAGGTACTGCTTCGCCTTCTTGTCTTTGTGGCGCACGATGCCGTCGGCGGAGGTGAACTCCGTCATCATCAGGCCGCAGCCGCCGAGATTGCGGATGAAACGGCGAAAGACGGTGTCGGTGACGCCCGCCATCGGCGCGAGCACGGTCGCCGGGCGAATCTCGATTCCGCCGATTGAGACGGAGGCGGGCACACGGGCATCGGCGGGGGCAATCCGCTCAGCGGGATTGTCGAAAAACTTGTGCACGTAAAGATTGTAACCGAGGGAGGGATAGCCGCCGCTAGACTATGCGGTCCGCACCAGCGGCCCATTACCTCAGCGGCTAAAGCCGATTTCTAGCGACAGTTTATAAACTGCACCGCTGAAGCGGTGCTCCACCCAATGATGGATGAGGCTAGATCCCGGGGACGACCATGCTTATGTCTGCTTGCCGCCGATACGAACCCCAGCTCGAGCTCTATTACGGCATGACGGCGGCTATATTGGGCGGCGGAGTGGCGGTCTGATTCTGATCAGGCGTTGCGTTTTGTGGAACTGTGGTTGTCGTCGCCTTCTTCTTGGCCGAAGGAGGAACCTTAAATTCCAGGCCGCGATCGTCGTTGGCCTTAACAGTCGCAGGAAGATCCAGATCGGCTAGTGCGATCTTCTTGCGGCCCTGATCGAAGACGTACAGCGAGTCGCCCATGATGGCGTAGTTGGTTACTTCCTGCTGCTTGCCATTGCGAAAAACCAGCACCGTAGGTTCGCCAGGTTTTACGTCGGGCGGAGGCGCCGTACGAGGCTGTGGTGCGGGTGCGGCCATCGGCGGAGCATAGGCCTGCTCAAGCACGTCCTCGTATGGCCTCGCGGGAGGCTGCTCCACAATCATGTGATAGTTCGGATCGTTTGGGCCGACTGGAGGACCGGAGGACAAATCCGGGCCACCGCCGCCACCAACGTAGTCGTAGCCGTAATAGGAGCTGTCAACCGGATAATAATAGGGGATCACATATCCATATCCGCCGCCGCGATAACGCCCGCCGTAGTATCCGCCGTTCTTATAACCGTTGAAATACGGGCCATATCCATAGTGGTAACCGTAGTTGGGAATTGAGGTTACGCTGGGCAAAATGTTGGGCGTGTGGCGGCCGCCAGTGGACGTCACGCTGGGATAGGGCCCTCCCGAGGTGGTGGTATGAGGGCCAAATTGCGCGGCGGAGGGAATGGCCAAACCAATGCCAAGAAGAGAAATCGCGGTCAGCTGACTAACAGACTTTGTGTTCAACCCCGCCCTCACGGAGGACCTCCGCTTCCCGTACGCCCTCAGTTTATTCCAACCCGTTAGATGCGACAAAGTTTTTAGTGGCTTCGGGAACTGATGTTCATCAGGCCATAAACGTCGACCATAGCATTGGCGATGAGCACGCCGAAAACCATAGCATTGGCGAGCAGCGCGTAGCGGCTCTCCAACAAATCGGCGGAGACGCCTGCCATAAAGAGGATCAGGAACGGCAGCGCAACCAGGAAGAAGGTAAAAGCGGAAAAATGCATTCGCAGGCCCATGCTGAAGAGCAGCAAGCTCACGATCAAAGGCGCGGCGGTACCGAAAAACCGTGTCCGCTTCCAGACAACGAAGGTCACAACGGTGACGAGCGTTAGGATCAGCAGACCCAACCCGTTCTCCAAAAAAACCGTCTTCAGCAGCCATGACATCCCAGCGGAGAAGAAGTCACGCGATGCGATCTCAAGCCAGTCGGCATGGGCCACTGCCTTGGCGAAAGTGGGGATACGGAATCCGTAAAAGGCCGACAGCAGAATCAGAGCGATGATGCAGGCGGCGGTGAAGATAACCACGACCGCGCCTCGCCGGACGTGTCCCACCCACAGCATGAAGAGCAGGGCCGGCACCAGAACGATCCAGAAGGAAAACTGGGCTCCGACGCAGATGGCGATGGACAAACCCATCAGCAGAATGCGCCGCCAGTTCCACAGCACGACCTCACGCGGGGCGTACAGCGTATGAGCGACGGCGATGCTGGTGAAGATCAAGCCAAAGGCTCCCCAGGCGCCGACGACGGCCGAGCCGACTTCGCTGGCGCAGCCAATCGTCAAGGGCGAGAAGCAGTAGAGACCCAGCGCCACGTAGCCGCCAATGTCTCCATAGAGGCGGCGCGCCACGTACCAGAGCGAAGCTCCGAGCAAGATGCCGACGATCATGAACGGCAGCCGGATCGCCATCCGGTAGTTGTTGAACTCGTCGACGTGCTTCTCCGCGCCACTGATTCTGGCGGCGATGCCGGCCATCAGCGGGACCAGCGCTGTTCGCTGCGTAGAATTGGCGCTGGCATATCCCTCAAGCTGAAGCAGCCCCGCCTCAATGTGAACGCCTTCCAGCGCCGATAGCGGCTCATGCTCGATGAACCAGACACATTGCAAGGCAAAGATGAGGAGCAGAACCAGCGCGATCAGCTGCGGCGCACCAATACGCTCGTAGAGCGAGGCAAAAGACATGAAGGATTGTTGTAACACGGCGGAGCGGTCAGGCGCGACGCAGCTGGACAAAAACAAGGGACGAGATTGCGTCCCTTGTGAAGTTGGGAAGTCGAAACTAGATGTCCAGGTTCTTCACATCCAGCGCGTTCTCTTCGATGAACTTGCGGCGAGCCTCGACGTCCTCGCCCATCAGCGTGGAGAAGATCGTTTCCGTCTCGGTCAGGTCTTCTAGTTTCACCGAGAGCAGCGTACGCCGCTCGGGATCCATTGTCGTCTCCCACAGCTGTGTCGAGCTCATCTCGCCCAGACCTTTGTAGCGCTGGACATCGTACTCCTTGCGGCCTTCGTTGAAGACGTAGTCGAAAACTTCGCGCGGCGAAGTCTTTTCCACCGCGACTGCCTCGGACTTACGCTTCGAGGTCTTGGGGCTCTTTTGCTCGGCTTTCTCCTGATCGGCCTTCTCGGCATCGCTCAGCTCTTCCTTGCCGTTCGAGCCGGCGTCCTTCTTCAGTGGCTCGATGACGTAGGGCGGCTCCATATACGGCTCGATCTGCTTGTACTTCGACATCATCTGGCGATACTCCGGCGCTGATGCCAGCTCCCAGTTGATGACGTGCTCGGCGCCTTGCGAGTTGACGAACTTCAACTCCCACAGGCTGTGCTCTCCTTCAAATGAAGTCTCGATGGACTTGATGCCGCGCTCTTTGGCGATCGCCTTCAGCGCTTTTTCCAGCGCGGCGATCTTCTGCGGCGCCTTCTTACTCTCGCCTTCGAAGTCGACGCGCTTTACCAGATCGGCCTTGGGCAGAAGTTCGGTAATCTGCTCATCGCGAATGCGCTTACCGACTTTGTCGAAGAAGCCGATGTAGTCATTGAGCGTGGTCATGAACCTGGTGAGCGGCGCTCCCTCGAGCGTGGCCGCGCCTTCGCCGTAGCGCACCACGATGCCGTCGGCGGCGCGCTTCACCATGACCTTCACCAGCTCGGCGTCGTTCTTGATGTACTGCTCAAACTTGCCCTTCTTGATGCGATAGAGCGGCGGCTGCGCGATGTAGACGTGACCGCGCTCGATCAGCTGCTTCATGTGGCGGAAGAAGAAAGTGAGCAGCAGCGTGCGAATGTGCGAGCCGTCGACGTCGGCGTCGGTCATCAGAATGATCTTGCCGTAACGCAGCTTGGAGACGTCGAAGTCGTCGTTGCCGATGCCGGTACCGAGCGCCGTGATCATGGCACGAATTTCTTCGTGGCCGAGCATCTTGTCGTAGCGCGCCTTCTCGACGTTGAGGATCTTACCCTTGAGCGGCAGAATCGCCTGGAAGCGGCGATCACGACCCTGCTTGGCCGTGCCGCCTGCGCTCTCACCCTCGACGAGATAGACTTCGCAGCGCTCCGGCTGACGCTCGGAGCAGTCAGCCAGCTTGCCCGGCAGCCCTCCGCCGTCGAGTGCCCCCTTGCGGCGCGTGAGATCGCGGGCCTTGCGCGCGGCCTCGCGGGCACGAGAGGCTTCAATGGCCTTGTTGATGATCCGCTTCGCGACGATCGGGTTCTGCTCGAAGAATGCGCCCAGCTTTTCGTTGACGAACGCCTGGACGATTCCCGCGATGTCGGAGTTGAGCTTGCCCTTGGTCTGACCTTCGAACTGCGGCTGCGACAGCTTCACACTGACGACAGCGACCAGGCCTTCGCGAACGTCGTCGCCGGTGAGATTCTCCTTCACGTCTTTGAAAAGTCCGAGCTGCTGGCCGGCGTAGTTGATGGTGCGGGTGAGCGAGGTGCGGAAGCCAGACAAGTGCGTACCGCCATCAACCGTGTTGATGTTGTTGGCGAAGCTGAACACCGTCTCGGAGTAACCGTCGTTGTATTGCAGCGCGATCTCCATAGCCACGCCGTCGCGCTCGGCCTCCATGTAGATCGGCTTGTCGTGCAATACGCTCTTGCCGCGATTCAGATGCTTGATGAATTCGGCGATGCCGCCGTTGTACTTGAACTCGGCCTTCTTGGGCTCGCCGGTCTTGGGATCGGTAGTGCGCTCATCGGTCAGGGTGATCAACAAGCCTTTGTTTAGAAAGGCGAGTTCGCGCAGACGCTGGGCCAGTGTGTCGTAGTTGTACTCGGTAGCGGTGAAGATTTCCTTGTCGGGAACGAAGTGAACTTTGGTGCCGCGCTTCTTCGTCTTTCCGGTGTTCTTCAGCTTGGAGGTCGGTTCACCTTTGGAGTAGGTCTGCTCCCACACCGAACCGTCACGCCAAATCTCAAGCTCCAGCAGGTGACTGAGCGCATTCACAACGGAGACACCGACGCCGTGCAGTCCGCCGGAGACCTTGTAGGTGGAGCTGTCGAACTTGCCGCCGGCGTGCAGCACCGTCATCACGACCTGCGCTGCAGGCAGACGCTCGCCGTCCACATCCATCTCATCGACCGGAATGCCGCGGCCGTTGTCGACGACCGTGATGGAGTCATCGATATGAATGGTGACGTCGATGCGATCGGCAAATTCTGCCAGCGCCTCGTCGACCGAGTTGTCGACAACTTCGTAGACGAGATGATGCAATCCCATCTCGCCGGTCGATCCGATGTACATCGCCGGGCGCTTGCGGACAGCTTCCATACCGCCCAGAACCTTGATGGAATCGGCAGTGTAGTCGCCCTCAGAACCGTTGCCGTTCTTGCCGTTCTTTGCGGAAAGTTTTTCGTTCTCGATGGCTTTGTTTTGCGAGGCCGCCGTAGCGGCCGCTGGAGAATCTTTCGCGGGCATCCTGCTCCATTCCGTTGGCAACCGAATCAGCTACACGATTGCCTGTGCTTGCCTGGGTCGGGCGCAGCAGTTAACTCAGATGACACAACGTATCTAGTTGAGTTTCAGTGGTTTAGGCGCTTAGTAACTCATGTTTATTTTAACACATTGCGGGCTGTGGATCGATCCTTGAAAGAGGGCTTAAGTCATTGCGATGCAGTCAGTTACAGTGTTACCAACATTATCCACAGCGGCACTCACACAACTCTTGGCTACAGACCGGGAATCCTATTGATTTGGTTACATTTCCGTTAACGCTCCGCTGCGTCAAAACCGCAAAACAGAATCGAAAACGTGCTCAACAAAGTAGCGGAAATCCAGATCGAGAGCGACATCAGGCCGGACTTCGCATCCCGCTACAACCAGATTGCAGCCAACGATACAGCGCGGGAGAAATCGTGATCGAAATCCTGCTGCGGGTCGTCATCGGCGGCATCGTCGTGTCGGCCTTTGCGACGATCGCGGATACGCTGAAGCCGAAGAGCTTCGCAGGATTGTTGGGCGCGGCACCTTCTGTGGCGCTGGCCACCGTGGTCTTAACCGTCAAAGAGCATGGCGCGATGTACGCGAGCATCGAGGCGCGCTCGATGATTCTCGGCGCCGTGGCGTTCTTCATCTATGCATCGGTAGCAAGCCGACTGATGATGCGCAAGAAATGGCCGGCATTGCCGGTGAGCAGTCTGGCGCTGTTGCTCTGGCTGGGTGCTGCCCTCGGATTGTGGTTCGGTTTTCATAAATTAACGTCATGAAGATTGATGCGAACATCGCCGCTCTCAAACGCACCAAATGGCAGGAGTATCTTGTCCGCTTCATCTTCGGAGGGGCCGTAACTGCGTTGGCAGGGATCATCGCCAAACAATACGGACCGGAGATTGGGGGACTATTCCTGGCAACTCCCGCGATCTTTCCGGCCGCTGCTACGCTGCTGGAGAAACACGAGGAAAAGAACGCGCGGAGGCAATCCGGAAGAGAGGTTCGTGCGCATGAACTCGCCGGCGTCGATGCTGCCGGCGCTGCTATGGGAAGCATCGGCCTAGCAGCATTTGCTGTGGTCGTCTGGCAGATGTTGCCACGCTATCCTGTGGCCTTGGTGCTGAGCGCAGCTACGTTGGTATGGTTCGCCGTCGCGGTGATGATGTGGCTGGCACGCAAAATCGTCTGGCGCAGCCTGCGAGCCAAGATCCGGAAGCGTTGGCATCGCCCTGTAGTCGCGGGCGAGTTCTCAAGACGCAAACGGTCGCATCCGTAAGAGAGCAACAGGCACAGAATCCCATCGCCCAAGCGCAGTATTTCTACGCGATTGGCAGGGCGCAAAAGGCACACCGTTTCGCCGCGATAGGAATATCGCTCTGGCACTCGGGACATTTCTTCTTGTCGGGTAAGGCTTGCTTCTCGAAGCGCTTCATTAGCGTATTCACCGGCAGCACCACGAAGTAATAGATGGCAGCGGCAACCAATAGAAACGAGATGACCGCGTTGATGAAATCGCCGTAAAGGAACTTGGCGCCGTTGGCCTCGAATGAAAAGCCGGAAAAGTCCGGCTTCTTGACAATGGCCGCGATGATCGGAGTCAGCAGGTCTTTGACGAATGCGCTGACTACCGTGCCAAATGCAGCGCCGATCACAACGCCAACCGCCAAATCCACTACGTTGCCACGCAGCACGAACTCGCGAAAGCCTTTAAACATGCGTTCCCTCCGCTGATACGTCGCGAATCATTGTGCGCGTCTTGAGTGGAAATCTCAAATCGAGGATGTGCCTTGTCGCGCAGCGATGTCAGAATGCGATTATTCCAAACCGTTGGAGCGGCTTTATTCTTCACCACCTCCTGGTTTGAAGATCATTCCCTGGCTGGTCTTGCCGTTCATCATCACGATCGCAGGCGAGTCGAAGCGCAAATGCCGGACACAGCCGTGCTCTTCCACTGCCGACTGTGCAGCCAGCCATTGCCAGTCGAGAAAGCCTTCGCCGGCATCTGGATTCACCGTGAAGTATCCAATCTGAAAGGCGGTGAGGTTCTGGAAGAAATGGCTACCTTGCGAAGGCGCAACGCGAAAGTCGCGAAAGCCGCATTCCACGATGACACGCGCGCCGGAGATTTGGTCCCACGCCACCGGAATACCGAGCCAGGGATCCGTCGAACCCCAACGGCCCACGCCGATCAGCACGTAGGGCGTGTTGCTATCGCTCAATTTGGCGTTGAAGTGAGCTACGCTTTGCGCCACTTCACGACTGCGCGCGCGTTCGAAGCGGTGCGCATCAACCACGATCAGGTCATGCACATCCTGCAACCGCCCATGTCCCAACACCACGGAGCTCTGGCAGACCAACTGATCGGGCTCGACATCTCCCATTCGGATGTCTTCGCCCTCACGCGAGAGCACCAGCGGCCGCAACTGCAGGAAGCCAAACTCGGCCGGGGTGTCGCTGTCTTTCGATAGGCGCACGGCGAACTCAATTTCCACTGGACGCCCCAGCGCATCCTCGCCCAGGGTCATGAGCCGATCGAGAATCTGCGGTAAGGGGAAGACACCGTGTTTGAGAATGGGAGCGAAGCTCACGAGGCGGGGCCCTTTGCGGCTCAGCCCGTCATACACAGCGTGGTTATCCACCGAATACGTCGACGCGACCGTCTGCAACGTACCATCGCCCTCAGCCACATCCAGGCTGAATGGCACCTCACGCAACTCGTTGGCAACGTCAGCGGAATGAGCTGAATGGTTCAGGTCCAACGCCCAAAATTCTGTCTGCGAGTTCGCGAGCATGTCCTCGACCGAGGAAAACTGCACCAGATGCCGGGGATGCCGCGGGCTGAACGTCAGACACCGTCCACCGCTCACCACCGCGCGTCCCAGGCCCAGCGCAACTGCGGCAAATCCATCCGCAACCTTGATCGGGCCAATGGGATAGAAATTGCGCGATCGCACAACGCCGGAGAAATCGGGATAGAAGCGATTGCCGTGCGCACCGCCCACCACTTGTTGCAGCACCACCGCCATCTTCTCTTCTTCCAGCCGATAGGGCGTAGCCCGAACATAAGCCTTCGCATGCTGGCTGAACGTTGAGACGTAAACCAGCTTAATCGCTTCCAGCAACTGCTCCAGCCGCACCTGAATATCAGGATGGCAGTTGCCCAGCATGAAGGTCTCGTAGACTCCGGAGAACGGCTGGTATTGCGAGTCTTCGAGCAGGCTGGAGGACCGCACCGCCAGCGGATAACGCACTGCCTCCAGAAACGCCAGCAGGCTATCGAGTAGTGAAATTGGAAATGGAGCTGCCAGGAATCGGCGCGTGATCTCGGCATCATCGTCACTGTGAATGGCAAGATCCAGCAGATCGTTATCGGCGAGAAAGCGATCGAAGACTTCTGTCGTCAAGACCAGGGTCGGCGGCACCGCGATGCGAAGGCCGGGGAAGCTGCGTCCAATTCCCTGCTGGCGCAGGATGTGCCGAATGAACGCCAGTCCGCGCGCTTTGCCGCCCAGCGAGCCATTGCCAATCTCGAGGAAGAACGCGTCGGTCGGCTGAAAGTTGGAAGGGTTGAATTCGCCAATCAACGCCTGACTTTGCTCGCGGCGATACTCCACGATCGACTCGATCAGGTCGCGGCGCAGATTCTCCAGCGTGCCAAAGTCGCTGACCTTGCGCGGCCGCAGCTTCTGTGCCACGGCAAACTCGGTGCGCGCCATCAGCCAGTGCGAAAAGTGATTGCGCTCGGCATGATACGCAAGACTCTCTTCGGGTACCGTCGCCAGACAGGTCTCTAGGGCATTCAAGTCGGCGGCGCGCGCCACTTCGGTTGTTCCATCCGGCAGGCGAAAGACGAAATCGCCGAAACCCATTTCCTCCGTCAGGATGTGCCGCAGATCGCCCAGCAGGGTTGGCGAGCGCTTCTGCAGGAACTGGTGACCCTCGCGATGCGCGCGATCCATAAACGCGGTGCGGCTGGATTGCAGAATGATGGGAACATCAGGAATGGTCTCGTGAACCATGCGCGCCAGTTCGAATCCGGCCTCGGCTGAAAGTTCACCCGCACGCGGGAATTCGACGTCGGAGATCACACCCAGCAGATACTCGCGATACTTCAGGACCTCGCGCTCGGCCTCTTCGTAGTTGGAGGCGAGAAGAATCTTCGGGCGCGCGCGCATGCGCACCAGCTTGTGCGCCAGGTTCAGCGCCTCGCTCAACAGACGTCGTGACTGGCTGATGATCTCGGTGTAGATCACCGGCAGGAACAACGAGTAGTAGGTGATGTCGTCTTCCACCATGAGCAGAACGGGGACGCTCATGGTCCTGGTGTCGTGCAGTACGTTGCGCTTGTCTTCGATGTAGTTGACGATCGAAATGAGGATGCGCGCGTTTCCCTGCCACAGAAAGATGCGGTCGATGTCGGTGTGCGGATTGCGCGCAACGAAGTTCTGTATCTCGCGATAGTCGTAGGCCAGCACGACGACGGGAACATGCAGGCCTGCAGCTCGTAGCTTGCGTGCCAGTTGCGCGGCATCCATGTCGCCTACGTACAGGTTGGTAACGATCAGGTTGAAGCGTGGCTGGGAAAGCGCGAGTTGCAGCGCCTCCTCACCATTCGAGACATGCGTGATCCCCGGCACCTGATGCAGGTTGAGTTCAAGCGACTCTCCGATCATCAACTCGTTGAGGCGGCCGTCTTCGCGCAGGATGAACGAGTCGTAGAGGCTAGAAACCAGCAGGATGTCGTTCACGCGGAACGGCATCAGATTCTCGAAGCCTTCGAAGAGGCGCTCGGAGGTCGGTGCGGGATCGGGCACGGGGCGAGTCGTGGTCATGAGAGACCGCCTCTCCTGCGTTGACGATCCGCCCAGTTCGGTCGTACACAGGATTCACGAGCAACTCGAGCCCCGGAGGGGCGAAAGGGGATAGCCCAGCGCTTCAGCGCTGGGTGACCGCGAAAAGACAGCCGAGTCCCTTCAGGAACGGCACCGGGCTCTCCGCGGAGAAACGGACGGCGCGTTAATCGGGCATCCCCCCCTCCCCCGAAATGCCCGTAAGTTATTGAAACCAATAGGGTAACAATGACTTTGGCTAACCCAAAATTTACACCCAAAATTTTTCTCCGCATAAAGAGGAACGCGCGTTAATTGATGTCTCAGCTTGACAGCCATCTTTTCTCTGGGTTACTCATCATGTTAATTATGGGCCATCGTGTCGGCGCTTGGCCATCCCGTAGAATTACCTCCTACTGATTCATTACGTAAACGTCTGGACAGGTCGCTGGACTTTTCCAACGGTTTGTTGGGAATGTTTGACGATTGCGGAGATGGGATGTTTCACGCGACGTTGGACGATGTTGGAACCTGCGAAAGCGATGGCATGGCCGCAGTGGTCGGCTATGTTGCCAGTTCAGATGCTTGGCGAAAATTCAATTGGAGATGGATGATCAGCTTGGAGCAAATGAAGCTCCCCTATCTGCATACAGCCAAATACCTGAACAATTTTCCGCTGGTTGGCGGAAACGGTCTCACCGAAGAGGATGTTTATACAATACTCTCCCCCTTTATCAATATCGTTCATGCTGAGCTTGTAGAACATGGGGCTATTGGTATCTGTGTGATCACGGAATGTGATGCATACCAGAAACTAACTCCGCTGGAAAAGAAATTTATCAGGGAGCCAGACACTCACAGTTTTGAGATGGCCGTCGCGCAGGCTGCCATGAACATTCGCCACGCTTTGAACATTGACAATTATCTAGCGGTTCAGATGGACGAATCGCACGATGCTGCGAAGCTATATGCGAGATACGAAGCAATGAAAGCGGAGAACGAAAATCTCCGAAACCATCTCGCGTCAATTTGTTTCTGCGATGACAAGAAACATCATCCGGTACAAGCAGCCGACATGCTAGGAAATCTAACACTGAAAGCGTGGCGTATGTACCGGGCAACGCAGCGGTGGCCAAAAGCGTTCACGGAGCTTGTTCTCCCTGACAGCAAACCAAATATGACACTTGACTTTTTTGGGTTGGACAGGCTGCGGAATCTCGCTCGTATGAGAAAAGAACGGCAAGATCGCATGGCGATGCCCTAATAGAAAAAGCCCCGACTGCCAGTCGGGGCTACGTTCGGATTTGTTGATTCTCTCGCGTTCTTTAACTCTGTGCGAATCATCGCATAGAGTGTGTTCCACGTGCAAATCATAAACAGCGGTATACTTTTTGTGTCACTAACTGTGGGAGCGTCCACGGAGAACGATATGGGGACACTAGAAGATTGGGCCGACAAACTTGCACAGAGGCTAGAAGACAAGCGCACGCGCTACCAACGCGAGGAAGACGCAGTAGCTTTGCGCCGTCGAATCATAAGCGAGAAGTTGCCTTTGGTATGGGAAGATCTGGTTGAAGAATTTCGCAAACATGCCGAGGCTATTAACGCGCGGCTCAAACTGGAAAGAAAGTTGGTTCTAGTAAAAGAACATAACTGCTTTTCCATCAAGCCGGATGCGCGAGGCGTAGTCATTCGCGGAACACTGGATTTGTCGTCGCAGCGCGTTTTGATTGAGGTTGAAACGTCAAAACATTGGTATGAACCTCACGTCGAAATGAAAGGCAATGGGACTCTGTATTTAGCCGCTGTCGGCGGTAACATCGCTACGCCCGCCGAGGCTGCGGAAGTGGCCTTCGATAAACTGTTTGAAAGTGCAAATTTATGAAACCTGAACCCGACACGCCGAATTTCGAGGATGCTCTGCGCCAAGTTCTCCAGGTATCCAAAGCGGAACTGAATCGCAGGGAAGCTGAGTATCAGCAGGAACGAGCGCAACATCCGAAGCGCGGCCCAAAACCTAAGACTTCGGCTTCCGACCGCGTTTCTTCCGATAAGGATTAGAAAGGCTCAGGCGTCGTCGCAGCCGCTTCCGCGGTCTTGCCTGTCAGTTCCTTGTAGGTGATTCGCTTTCCCGCGACTTGTGCCAGAGCAGCCACAAAGCGGTCGGAATCATTCAGCGGATTGTCTTTTGTCGCGCGATTATTGAACCTGAAAACCTGCTCGTCGATATAGGCTTGCAGATGGAACGGTTCCACAGCGACGTATGTTCCTTTCAAAGTGCGTTTCAGTAATGACCAGAAGTTCTCAATCCCGTTAGTGTGAACCTGCCCACGCACGTATTCCTGCGCGTAGTGGCCGACCACCTCGTGCAGGTACTTGTAGCTGATACCGCGATACGCAGTCGCATCGTCGCTGTACAGGCGAGAGCCATACTTCACGGTCTTCAGGATTCGCTCTTGTAAGGTATCGCGTTGGATGCTGGGAACGATAGTCGCACGCACGTGTCGCAGATCGCGGTCTAGGAACCCTTGTACGATTGTTTTGTTTGCATGCAGGCCTGCACCACCATCAGCCAGAGCACGCATCTGGACGCGGCGGCTTTTGTGCATGTTGGCCAGTTTGCCGCCGATGAAAGTCTCATCGGTTTCGACGCCACTTCCGCCGCTTCCCATCTTGTAATTGGTTAGATCATTCCGCCGGAGAGCCAAGCGAAGCCGATGCAGCATGAACCACGCGGCTTTCTGCGACACTCCCAAACTGCGATGCAACTCCCAAGAAGACACTCCGTTCTTGCTGTTGCAGATTAGCCACAGCGCGGGAAGCCACTTGCACAGCGAGATAGGCGAATCCTCGAATACCGTCCCGACTTTCACCGAGAACTGGCGTCGGCAATAGCGACATTTCCACCGTTTCTGAGTCTTTAAATAGTAAGGGTTACGCCCTTGCTCGCCGTGACAGTCCGGACAGTGAGGCCCATCTTCACGCCAGCGCATGAGCGCGATCACGTCGATGCAAACCTGCTCGTCGCTGTAGTGCTCAATCGCTTCCTGTAATGTCTTTGGGATGTGCATGAGCACGAATATAACTTATTGGCGTGGGTTAGTCAAGGCTATTCTAACCACCAATAGAGACGGTCCGCAAAAATTTGAGCCACAAGGACTTACAGGCAAAAGTTTGAGCCCCAAGGACTTAGCGGCAACTTTTCGCGCCGGAACTGGTCTGGAATCTTCTGGAATCTGGCGGGGCGGGCAGGTGAAGAAGCGACTGGGGCGTCGATTCACTCAATCACACTCTGAAAGACGTTGGTCTGAAGTCGGCCCGAACACAACTTAGCTTCGTCCTTCCATAATGATTGTACCTTGTGTGTCGAGCGAGCCGAGGAGATTTTGTCACAAACGTGTGTGACGACTGAAGCCATCGAAGACAGCTTAAGGTTTACTTGCTCTCTAGTTTCTCACCTCGGCCCTGTAGAGCTTCCAGTTCGAGATCCGTGGTTCGCAGCGCATCCGAGTGGCTGCGCAGGCGGGTGATCACGGGAGCCGCCCACTTGTGGAATTCAGTCAACAGTGCGGTTTCAATCTTCTCCATCCGAGCGCCCATGCGCCCTTCGCTCGCGGCAATTTGGGTGGAGATTTCGCCGGAGATCCACTTCTTGTCGTCATCGGTCAACATGGCGTTATTTTATTACGTTTTCGAAGACTCAACCCAAGATAAACACAGGGTGGGCTTTGTGCCCACCCCGGATGATACTTCAACCAGACTTCGGGAACGTGTGTCGGTCGCCGGGCGACCCGGCGCTTCCACCGAACTGCTTACACCAGTCCCTGGTCCAGCATGGCATTGGCGACCTTCAGGAAGCCGCCGATGTTGGCGCCGTTCACCAGATTGCCGGGAGTGCCGTAGGTTTCGGCAGTCTCGAAGCAGGTCTTGTGAATGGCCTTCATGATGTTGTGCAGCTTGTGGTCGACTTCCTCGCGTGTCCAGCTCAGACGTGCGCTGTTCTGTGACATCTCGAGGCCAGAAGTTGCCACGCCGCCTGCGTTGGCCGCCTTGGCCGGACCATAGAGGACTTTCGCCTCGAGGAACAGCTTGGTGGCTTCCAGCGTGCTCGGCATGTTGGCGCCTTCGGCAACGACCTTGATCCCATTGTGGATGAGGTTGGTCGCGTCCTTGGCGTTGATTTCGTTCTGCGTCGCGCTCGGGAAGGCGCAGTCGGCCTTGATGTTCCAAAGCGGGTTGTAGCCCAGCTTCAGATCGGTCGGCATGAAGATCGCCTTCTTGTACTGATCGGCGTACTCGCGGATGCGGCCGCGCTTTACGTTCTTCAGCTCCATGATCCACGCCAGCTTCTCTTCGTTGATGCCGTCGGGATCGTAGATTGCGCCGTCGGAGTCGGAGACCGTGACCGGCTTCGCACCCAGCTGGAGCAGCTTCTCGGCCGTGTACTGCGAGACGTTGCCGCTGCCGGATACCAGGCAGATCTTGCCGTCGAAGGACTCCTTGCGAGTCTTCAGCATCTCTTCCGCAAAGTACACGCAGCCGTAGCCGGTCGCTTCCGGACGAATGAGCGAGCCGCCCCAGTGCAGGCCTTTGCCGGTCAGCACGCCGGTGAACTCGTTCACGATGCGTTTGTACTGTCCGAACATGAAGCCGATTTCGCGTCCGCCCACGCCGATGTCGCCGGCAGGAACGTCCGTGTCCGGCCCGATGTGCCGGCACAACTCGGTCATGAAGCTCTGGCAGAAGCGCATCACTTCGTTGTCGCTCTTGCCTTTGGGATCGAAGTCCGAGCCGCCCTTGCCGCCGCCCATGGGCAGCGTGGTCAGCGAGTTCTTGAAGACCTGCTCGAAAGCCAGGAACTTCAGGATGCCGAGGTTAACCGAGGGATGGAAGCGCAGGCCGCCCTTGTAGGGGCCGATGGCGCTGTTCATCTCAATACGGAAGCCGCGATTGACCTGAACATTGTTCTGGTCGTCAAACCACGGCACACGGAACATGATGAGGCGCTCGGGTTCAGTGACGCGCTCAAGAATTTTGGCCGAGATGTATTCCGGATGCCGCTCCAACACGGGGCGCAGCGACTCAAATACTTCCTGCACCGCCTGATGAAATTCAGGCTCGGCGGGGTTCTTGGCCTTTACCAGCGCCATGACTTCGTTGATGTAGTTCCCGGGGGTCTTGATACCGGGAGTGGTGGTAATTCCAGCACTCATAGAAGGTCCTCCTCGAACCTATGACTCTTAAGGGCCGATACAGAGATAAAACCGTTCGTCAGACAAGCAGGCGAATGTGTAATTGAGGCCGACACCATTTCAGTCCTCGGCAAGCAATCTGGCAGTGATTGCTATCACCCCGAGGGGTGACTAGCCGACCCAAATCCGGCCAAAATCGGCGCGGATTGGGGTCGGGTGACCAACCCGAGATACGGAAGCGACATCGGCTATTATGGCTCCAGAATAACGGCCTTCACCGGAAATTTCGCAAATCCTTTGTCGAACGTGACCAGCGTAGCCTCGTTGACCGCCGCGTAGGCCGCCAGATAGGCATCGCCCCAAAGATTCGTAGCTGGCCGATGAACGTCGGAGTATGCCTTCAATAAGGCGTCGAGACCGGGCCACTCGGGAAAGAAGCATACCCGCTCGTCGCTGGCAAGGGTGTCGAAAACTTCCCATGCCTGCCGGTTGGTAAGCGGATTTCCCTTCATAGTCGCGGCATTGGTCAGATGACGCAGCAGCCCCAGCTGCGTAAAGCGGCAAAACCCGATGGTCTCGGGCTTGTCGCTATTCCACCAGCGGGAGGCGGCAGCATTGCACGTATGGCGCTCGACAACCACCGCCAGCCAGACGTTGATGTCAGGAAAACAGGACTTCGTAGATTTGCTCATGACTCGGGTTGACGGGCTTGCCTTCGCCGCGCACGATCGGGGAACGCACACGGCCCCTGGTGCCGGACTGCGAAGCGACTTCCCGCTCGATCGAAGAGAGAATGAGCGCCCGCGCCGAACAGCCACGCCGCCGCGCAGCCTCGTGAATACGACGATGCAGGTCCCGAGGAATGTCCAGGGAAGTGCGAATAGTATGTCGCATCGGCTTCAGGATAGTAGGTGACTTATCGTAAGTCAATCCTGCGGGGTTGCAGTTCGCCCTCCGGCGCTCTACTCCCTATAGTGCGCTCCGCCATGTCTTACATCTGCGCCGCGTACCCAGAAGATGACGTCTTCAGCGATGTTGGTGGCGTGATCGGCGACCCGCTCCAGGGCGCGTGCGATCAGAAGGACATCGAGCGCCTGACGCGTGCAGGACGGATCGTCGTGCATCTTCTGCACCAGCACAACGAAGGCCTCATCCTTCATGCGGTCGACGATGCCGTCCATCTGCAACACAGCTTCGGCCACTTCGGCCTTGCCGTCGAGAAACGACTCGAGCGCGCGCTGCACCATCGTACTGACACCGTCGGCCATGCGCGGAATGTCTACTGGCAATTGGATCTCCGGCTCGCTGATGAGATCCAGAACTCGCTGCGCGATGTTGACCGCCTGATCGCCTACGCGCTCCAGATCGGCATTGATCTTGAGAACGGCGAGGATGAAACGGAGATCGACAGCCATGGGTTGCTGCATGGCGAGCAGATCGAGCGCCAGTTCGTCGATTTCGCGCTCGGCGTCGTTGATGGCGTTCTCGCCCGCCAGAACCATCTGGCAGAACTTGCTGTCGCGGGTACGGTAGGCCTCGGTCGCGCGGTCGATCGCCTGTTCCGCCAGACCTCCCATTCGCAAGAGCTTCTCTTTTAACTCGTCTAATCCCTGCTGAAAGCGGCTGCGCATTATCCGAACCTGCCTGTCACGTAGTCTTCCGTCCGCTTGTCGGCGGGGGTGGTAAAGATCTTTTCGGTCTTGTCGTACTCAATAAGGCTTCCCATGAGGAAAAATCCGGTGAGCTCGGCGACGCGCGCCGCCTGCTGCATGTTATGGGTCACGATAACTACTGTGTAGTGCTGCTTCAACTGAAATATGAGTTCTTCTATTTTGCTGGTCGAGATCGGATCCAGTGCCGAAGCCGGCTCGTCCATCAGCAGGACTTCTGGCTCCACGGCCAGCGCGCGGGCGATACAAAGTCGTTGCTGCTGGCCACCGGAGAGGCTTGCGCCCGACTTCTTGTGAAGTAAGTCCTTCACTTCGTCCCAAAGCGCGGCCAGCTTGAGAGAGCGCTCTACCAGCTCATTCAATTGCTTGCGATTGCGAAATCCGTTCAGCTTCAGCCCGGCTGCTACGTTGTCGAAGATCGACATGGTCGGAAATGGATTGGGCTTCTGGAAGACCATGCCAATCCGGCGGCGCACCTCGACCGGATCGGATCCATCACCGTACACGTCCATTTCCCCAACCTTCACTGAGCCTTCGGCCCTCGCTTCGGGTATGGTCTCGTGCATACGATTGAGGCAGCGCACGAAGGTACTCTTGCCGCAACCGGAGGGACCGATCACAGCAGTCACGTGGTTGGCAGGCACGCTCATGTCGATGGAATTCAGCGACTGGTTCTTGCCGTACCAGGCGTTCAGACCACGCACTTCGATTCCCACACCCATACCGGACTTACGCTCCCTTTAGTGTTCCCCGAGCGGTCACAATGCGAACCGCAGCAACTGCGACAACAATCAGAACAATGAGGATCAGCGCACCTGCCCAGGCTTGTTTGTGCCAATCGTCGTACGGCGAGATGGCATACGTAAACACCTGCAACGACAGCGCTGCGGTTGGCTGATTCAACTTGAGATTCCAGAACTGATTACCAAATGCCGTGAACAGCAGTGGAGCCGTTTCTCCCGCCACGCGCGCAAACGCCAGCATACAGCCTGTAATCACGCCGGCCGATGCGCTTCGCAGGGTAATAGAAAGCGTCGTTCGCCAGCGCGGAATTCCCAGGCCGTAAGCCGCTTCGCGGATTATGTTGGGGACCATCAGCAGCATCTCTTCGGTGGCGCGCGCAACCGTGGGAATCATCATGATGCCCAGCGCCACTCCGCCAGAAAATGCCGAGAAGTGCTTTTGCCGGACGACGATCAACGAATAAACCGTTATGCCAATGACGATTGATGGAACGCCGTTCAATACATCGGCGGTAAAACGAATTATGTCGCCAAAGCGATTACGGCCGTATTCCGCTAGATAAATCCCGGATCCGATCCCCAGCGGCACGCCAATGACGCTAGCTACGGCGAGGATCAATCCCGTGCCGATGATGCCGTTCGCCATGCCTCCACCTACTTCGCCGGGAGGCTTGGGAGTCTGCGTAAGAAATGCCCAATTGATCGAGCCGACGCCTTTGATGACCAGGTAGATGAAGATGGCGAGCAGCGGAACAAGAACCAAAATGGCCGCGAGGATAGCGAAGCCGGTCGCTCCCCAATCGGTGAGGCGGCGCCAGAGACTGACTTGATGCGAAGTCGAAGGCGGCACAGAGTTAGGCACTTGGCCTCGCAGTTCCGCCGGTGATGCTCCATACCAGCAAGCGCGCCAGGGCATTGACGATCAAGGTCACAATAAACAGCGCCAGTCCGATCTCGACCAGCGCGCTGAGATACATGTCGCCGGTGGCCTCACTGAATTCGTTGGCGATCACGCTGGCCATGGTGTAGCCCGGCGCAAATAAGGACTTCGCAACCTCGGGACGATTACCGATGACCATGGTGACCGCCATGGTTTCGCCTAGCGCTCGGCCTAGGCCAAGGATCACTCCGCCGACAATGCCGATGCGTGCGTTCCGCAGAACGCCCACGCGAATCATCTCCCAGCGGGTGGCGCCAAGAGCCAGCACGGCCTCGCGCTGATTCTGTGGCACCGCTGACATCACCTCACGCGTAATCGACGCGATAACAGGCACGACCATGATCGCCAGAATGATTCCTGCGGCCAGCATGCCGAGACCATACATCGGCCCGCCAAAGAATCCCGTCCACCCCAGCGTCTTCTGCAGGAACGGCTGGACGTAATCGCGCAATAGGGGAGCCAGCACGAAAATTCCCCACAAGCCGTAAATCACGCTGGGAATCGCCGCCAGTAACTCCACCAGGAAGGAAATGATCGCCCTCAAACCTTGCGGGCACATCTCCGTGATGTACACGGCAACCCCGATGGAAAGCGGCACCGCCAGCAGCAAGGCGAGGAACGACGAGACCAGCGTGCCGTAGATGAACGGCATCGCACCGAAGCTATCGTTGACTGGATCCCAATCGTGGCCGTAGAAGAAGTGAAGGCCAAACTGATGCAGCGACAGCCTTGATTTGTCGACCAGTTCCCAGACAACCAGGACCACGATCGCAAAGACCGAGACTGCGCTTAGAAGAATGATCCAGCGAAATATCTCGTCCGGAATACGGCTGCTCGCCGGATTAGATTGCCTGATTTTCTGCAGGATGGTCGATTTCGGCGCCGATCGCAGGGGCTCTACTTTTCCCAAAGACGGGATCGATGTCACCGGCTTGGGAAGCGGCTCAATAGGCTCCGGCGTGTTCATTGGATCGACGCTATCAGACATTTGTTACAGAGTGGTTAAAGACGCGATTAGCGATTAACAACTAGCAATTAGCTCTAAGACTTCAGCTGGAGTCTCCGTATCAGGACGCGAAGGCGTTGCGCTAACTTGGGCAGCGATGCCGGACTGAACGCCGGCTTGAACTGAGCTAATTGCTAATCGCTAGTCGCTGTTTCTTACGGCTTCACCTGCGACTGAATCGCTGCCTTCTCCTTCGCTACGACATCCTTGGGCAACGGAGCATAGGACAACGCCTCTACCATTGTTTGTCCCTTGTCCAACATCCAGAAAAGAAAATCTTTGATGATCTTGCCCTTGTTGGCGTCCGCCGGGTTCGTCGGAATCAGCAGCCAGGTAAAGCTGGCGATCGGATAAGCATCCTTGCCCGGAGGATCGGTGATCGATACGCGGAAGTCGTCCGGCATCTTAACTCCAACCGCGGCAGCAGTTGTGCTCGCCAGGCTGGCTTTAACGAAGTTGTGTGAGGAATTCTGCACGGCACCGAACGGAATCTTGTTCTGCAGCGCATAGATCAACTCAACGTATCCGATGGAGCCCGGCAGCTGGCGGATCGTTCCCGCAACGCCTTCGTTGCCCTTACCTCCAATGCCTACAGGCCATTTGACGGAAGTGTTCTTGCCGACCGTACTCTTCCAGTCCGGACTAACCTTGGAGAGGTAATCGGTAAAGATATAGCTTGTGCCACTGCCGTCGGAGCGATGTACCACGGTGATGTTCTGGTCGGGAAAGTTAACGCCCGGATTGATTTTCGTTATCCGCGGGTCGTTCCATTTCGTGAGCTTGCCCAGGTAGATGTCGGCCAGGATGTCGGGAGTGAACTTCAGATCGCCGCTGACTCCCGGAATGTTGTAGGCGGGCACCACCGCTCCAAGCACAGTGGGTAGGTGCACCACCTTAACCTTGGACTGGGCGAGCTGCTCGTCGCTCATCGGACCGTCAGTGGCCCCAAAGTCGACCGTCCCTGCCTGCACTTGGCGGATACCTCCGCCGCTGCCAATCGGCTGATAGTTAATCTGAATGTCGGGATGCAGATTGTGATACTCGTTGAACCACTTGGAATAAATAGGATTGGGAAAAGTGGCGCCTGCGCCATTCAAAGCTGTCTGCGCCCAGGCGCAGCTCGCAAGCACAGCGATGCACAAAAGCACCCGGAGTGAGCGAATCACGTAGGTCCTCCTGAAATTATTGCGGATTAATCCAACTAGTGGTTCTACGCCCACTTTGTTACAAACCGGTTACATAGCAGTGAATTTCGGGTAAAGACAAGCACTTACGTGGGCGGAGTTCCCCGCTTTGGACCATGGCCAGTCACGGCTTCGCTGCGAATTGTGCCACTTCTGTCAGATCTTTTGCTGGCGCCTGAGATTGTCGATGAACATCTGCTCCATCGGCTTATCGTAAGAGCGCAGCACGTGGCGGACGCTATGCCCACTCACCAGGTGGCAAACCTCTTCGGCCAGATTCTTGGCGTGATCTCCGGCACGCTCCAAAGCCTGTGTCATGAATAAGACGTGGAAGCTTTCCTGGCGCGGAGCTCCGTCATGATTCTCCAGGTGCCGCAGAAAGATGAGATTGCGGAGCCGGTCCAGTTCAGCATCGGAGCGCAATACTGCCAGCGCCCGATTGAGATCCCGCTGGCTGAAGGCGTCGTGCACATCCCCCAGCATCTTCTCCAGTCGCGAGGCCATTAATGTAAGGTCGCGAATGTCCTGCAGCTCAATGCGGCTGCCCACCGCCGACGCGCGATTGCTGCAATTCAGCAGAAGGTCGCCGATGCGCTCCAGATCGATGATGAACTTCAAGCAGGCCAGCAGTTGACGCGCATATTCGGGGCTGACCTGCGTGATCACCGACGTCACTCCCTGGTCGATGACGTGGTCGAGGTCGTCAAGCTCCTTTTCTTTCTGCCGCACCCCCTCGAGCACGGACGATACTCCGGTAGCAATTCCTTCGGCGACGATTCCTGCGGCACTTCGCGCCACGCGGCATGCCTGCAATGTCTGTTCGTGCAGTTCTTCGCAGATTGCCTCCGGGCTGGGGGGAACGGTCTCGGCTGAACTCATTCTGGGCTCGTGATCTTGCCGCTTTTGTCGGGCGTATGGCGGCAGTGCAGCTGGATGAAGTGCTTAATCCGCAGAATAACCAGCGGCTGTGAATTTTCCATGAAATCTGCGTTAACTTAGGTTGAATTCACAGGCAGGATGAAGTCGGATTGCTGACGGATCCGGCGTCTTATGCGGTGACCGGCGTGGCTACGGATTGCCGTGGCAGTGTGAAATAGAACGTGGAACCGTGGTTCAGTTCGCTCTCGGCGCGAATCGTACCGGAGTGCGCGCGCACCACGTGCTTGGCGATCGCTAACCCCAAACCAGTCCCACCCGACTCGCGCGAGCGCGCTTTGTCGACGCGGTAGAACCGTTCGAACAAGCGCGGCAGATGTTCGCTGGAGATCCCCGATCCGAAGTCGCGAACATAGAACTGCACGCCGTCTTCCGACTCGCAGGCTCCCAACAGAACCTTGCCGCCCTGGTCGCCATACTTCAGGGCATTGTCGATCAGGTTAGCAAACACCTGGTGAATCGAATCGCGATCGACCATCACCGCGGAGGATGCTGTGTTCATCACCGATAGTTCCATGCCGCGGCCGTTGGCCACTTCGCGGAACGTTTGCGCAGCATCGTCCAGCAATTCTTGCGGCATGACTAGCTGAGGATTGAGCTTTTGCTCGCCCGACTCCACCCGCGCCAGCACCAGCAAGTCTTCCGTGAGAAGCGCCATGCGCATGGCATTTCTGCGGATAATCTCCACGAACTCCCGCAGGTTAGAGGGCATGTTGCGGCTCTCCAGCAGCGTCTCAGCGTAGCCCTGGATGGAAGTTAGGGGAGTGCGGAGTTCGTGCGAGACGTTGGCGATGAAGTCTCGGCGGGTTTTTTCGACGCGCTCGATCTCCGTCTGATCATGCAACACAGCAACCGCGCCGCCGCCGGGCATGGGAGCAGCAGTCACGTCGAAGACGCGGCCGGAAAAAATCTTCGCCGCACGAGCCATCGTCACCTCGCGCGTGGCCAGCGCGCTTTGCACCGACGCAAGAATCTCAGGATCACGCACCGACTGCACGAGTGGCGCGCCCAACCGAACGCCGCTGGGCACCAGTCGCTCCATTCGCTGATTGGCCCACAGGACGCGCTCGTCTGGAGCGATCGCGATGACCGCCTCCTGCATCGAGTTCAGCAGGGTCTCCAATGTCTGCCGGCTGGCTTCGAGATCGGCGAATCCTTCTTCCAGCTTGCGCGCCGTTTTGTCGAGCGCCGAGGCGACGTGCGCAATCTCGTCGCCCGCGCCTTCCTGAATTCTCGCTGACAGATCGCCGGCGGCAACTCGCTCGGCGAAGTCTGTGATCCGCAGCAGCCTTCGGCCAATCGATTGCGTCGCCGCGAAAACCAGCAGTAAGGCTATCAATCCCGCGATGGCAGAGCCTTTGATCAGATCGCCGCGAATTTCCGCATTAGCCTGACGAATCGAGGTGAGCGGATACGCCATGCGGACGGCTCCGCCGGCAATGGGAGCGGCCACATATAAGAATTCCACGCCCACGGTCTTACTGAGACGAGTGGAGGTCCCGGGCTGACCATGCAGCGCGGCCGCAAACTCCGGCCGAGTTGCGTGGTTCTCCATACTGGCGGGATTGGCTTCAGAGTCAGCCAGAACCTTGCCGTTTGAATCGACGACCGTGATTCGCGCGCCCGCAGCCGAGGCGGCCTGAGCGGTGATTAGTTTCAGAGAATCGTGAGGAGCATTGGAAACGCGCGCTGCCAACATCTCCGTTTTCTGTCGCAGGGAAGTCTCGATCTCGCGGCGCAGCATGTTCTCCCACGCCCGACCAATCAGCAGGTCGAGCGAGATGGTACACGCCGCTATCACGACCAGGGCCGCGAGTAACAGCTTAATGAATATGCGACTCTTCACGGCTGCAGCCCTTCAGGGCCCCCGGCAGGCGCCGATTTCCGTCTGCTGGGCCTAGGACTTGGGAATTTCGAAGCGGTAACCCGCCCCGCGCACGGTTTTCAGATAACGCGGCTCGTCGGGATTCTCTTCGATTTTCTCACGAATGCGGCGGACATAAACATCGACCGAACGAGGGGTGACGTAGTGAGTGTCGCGCCAAACGGCATCGAGCAGTTGATCGCGGGTGAAGACGCGGCCGGGATGGCGAGCCAGATACTCCAGAAGACGAAATTCGGTGGCCGTGGTTTGCGTGAGCTGGCCACGAACCGTCAGCGTCATGCCGCCGCTGTCGATCTCGATATCACCAGCTTTCACAATGGAAGGAGTCAACGGGCGCTCAAAGCGACGCAACACGGCGCGAACGCGAGCGACCAGTTCGCGCGGGCTAAAGGGCTTGGGAATGTAGTCGTCGGCGCCGATCTCCAGACCGATGACGCGGTCCGATTCACTCACCTTTGCGGTAAGAAAGATCACAGGGATCATCGCCAGCGACGAGGTCTGACGAATGCGCCGGCAAAGCTCCAGACCATCGCCGCCGGGAACCATGATGTCCAGCAGAAACATCGATGGGACTTGCTTCTCGGCTTCGGCGATTACACCAGCTGTTGAAGGAAACGTGCGCACGCTGTAGCCGGCGCTTTCCAGATGATGGCGGACGAGCCGCAAAATGTCGACATCGTCTTCCACAGCAAAGATAGTTTGTTTCACGGCTGTATTGTAGCCGACGGTAGGGGCAGAACTGTCGTAGGCAGGGATCACATGAGTAGGTTACACGCACCTTTGTTACAGGATGATGAAACCTCGGCAAAAGTAACCAGCAACTCGTACCCGATTATGCACCGGATGCCCTCCCACATTGTGGTAGTCATTTCCGTGCGAAAACCCTTATGCCACATTGTGGGAGTTAGATGCTGAGGGGTTGCCGGTTCAGTGCAGGGTCGACCACCCACGCGTCAGGTAGTCGGTCATGCTGAGAGAAAACATGATGAGAAGAAAGCAGATTGCGGCGACCACGGTCACCATGGTCAGCTTGGTGCTGTAGCGGAGGTGCATGAAGAAGAGCACAACCAGCGTGCCCTTGATGGTCGCAATCAGCAGAGCTACGACAATGTTAAAGATGCCAAGGTCAACCGAAGCCGCGAATACCGTGAGCCCGGTACCCACCATCAGCGCGGCCCAGATCACGACGTAAAGGCTGATCGGGATAACATGCGATTCAGGTGCGATATGTTCGTCTGCTGCGCGTCTCGTCATTTAGCCGCCACCATGCTTCTTGCTGATCAGATAAAGAAGCGGGAATAAGTAAATCCAGACCAGATCAACGAAGTGCCAATACAGCCCGACGACCTCTACCGGAGTGAAATACGCCGGCGTATACGCTCCCGCTAAGCCGCCCAGGATTATCCATGTCACCAGGCCGACTCCGATGATCATGTGGAGTGCGTGCAGGCCGGTCATCGCCCAGTAGAGCGAGAAGTAAATTTCCGTGTGCTGCGGATCGACGGGAGGGGTCTTATCGATCGTCTGGAAGTGGAAGTTCGGACCGGGGAACTCGTGATTTTCCCAGTGCTCGTGATACTCCACGCCCTTGATGCCGAGGAAGCCCAGGCCAAACAAAATCGTGATCAACAGAAGCACGACCATCAGCTTCTTCTTGCCGGTCTGGGCCGCGCGCACACCCAGCGCCATGGTTAGCGAGCTGCAAATCAGCACGGCCGTGTTGGTCGCACCCAGCCAGATATTCATCTTCTGGCTGCCTTCCACAAACGCCTCGTAATACGAGGAACGGTAGACGAGGTACGCGCAGAAGAGTCCGCCGAAGAACATGATCTCCGTCAGCAGGAACATCCACATGCCGAAGGTGGAGGTCTCCTGCTGCTGCTCCATGTCGGCGAAGTGGTGCTGCAGCGCGTGCTCAGCGACCTGGAGATCCATATCGCTAGTGGCCAACGGTGACCTCCTCTTGCGGCTGATGCTCGTAATCGTAGGCTTCCCACGTTACGATCGGCGTCTCGTCGAAGTTGTGCGTCGGCGGCGGTGAAGGCGTCATCCACTCCAGTCCGACAGCGTTCCACGGATTCGGCGGCGCCAACTCTCCATAGCGCAGCGACCACAGGAAGTAGATCATCGGCAGCACATAACCAACGGCGAGAATCGACGCGCCGGCGGTGGATAACACGTTCAACACCTGGAACTCCGGCGGATAGGCGTGATAGCGGCGCGGCGCGCCCATGTAGCCGAGAATGAACTGCGGGAAGAATGTCGTATTGAATCCGACGAACACCAGCAGCGCCGACAACTTAGCCCACGCCTCGGGATACATTCTCCCGCTCATCTTGGGCCACCAGAAATGCAGCCCGGCCATGTAAGCCATCACCATGCCGCCGACCATCACGTAGTGGAAGTGGGCAACGATGAAATAGGTATCGTGGACGTGCACATCGAGTCCCAGGGAAGCCAGGAAGATGCCGGTCAAGCCGCCAATGGTGAATAGTCCGATGAAGCCGAAGGCATAGAGCATCGGCGTCTCGTAGCGTATTGAGCCTTTATACATGGTGGCTGTCCAGTTGAAGACTTTCACCGCCGACGGAATGGCGACAAAGTAACTGAGCAGCGAAAAGACCAGCGCGGCATAGACCGAGATGCCGGCAACGAACATGTGGTGTGCCCAGACCAGGAAGCCGAGAACGGCAATGGCGATCGACGCCAGCGCCACGAACTCGTAACCAAACACGCGCTTGCGCGAGAAGCAGGTAACAATCTCGCTGATCACGCCCATGCCCGGCAGGATCATGATGTAGACGGCCGGGTGCGAATAGAACCAGAACAGATGCTGGAAGAGCAGCGGATCGCCACCCAGTTGCGGATTGAAGACGCCGATATTGAAGGCGCGCTCGAAGGCGACCAGCAGAAGCGTGATGGCGATGACCGGCGTGCCTAGCACCATGATGAGAGCCGCCGCGTAGTTCGACCAGCAGAACAGCGGCAAACGGCGCCAGGTGAGACCGGGCGCGCGCATGCGGTGAATCGTAACGATGAAGTTCAGGCCGGTCAGAATCGACGAGAATCCGGTGATGAAGATACCGACCGCCGCGCCGATGACGTGCGTGCTCGAATACGTCGTGCTGAAGGGCGTGTAGAAGGTCCAGCCGGTGTCGACACCGCCGGTCACCATCGCCGTCAGAGCGGTGATAGCGCCGAGCAGGTAGATGTACCAGCTCAGCAGATTCACGCGCGGGAAGGCGAGATCTTTCGCGCCGACCATCAGCGGAATGCAGAAATTGCCGATCACCGCCGGCACGGATGGGATCAGGAAGAAGAAGACCATGATGATCCCATGCATGGTGAAGAGCTTGTTGTAGGTATCCGATGTCACCAGGTCGCCTGTCGGGGTCAACAGGTTCAGGCGGATCAGCATGGCGAAGAAACCGCCGATCCAGAACATGGCCGTAATCGAGACCAGGTAAAGCATCGCGATACGCTTGTGGTCTGTCGTCAGCAGCCACGACTTGATGCCGTAGTTCGAATTGAGGTAATTCTCGCGTTCGACGGTTTGTACAGCGGTTGCCATGTCAGACACCTTCGGGTCCTAAGCCTTCCTGTACATCACTACGCAGCGGCGCGCGATTCATCAGCGGCTCGCCTGTTGCGGTTGCGACAGCGACTTGATGTAAGCCACTAGCGCCATCAAACTTTCCTCCGAAACCTGCCCCTGGAAGCTAGGCATGATCGGCTTGAATCCGGCGACGACCTTCGCGCCGGGATTCAGGATCGATTCGCGCAGATAATTTTCGTCAGCCGTCACGGTACGGCCGTCGTCCAACATAACCTTCGTGCCGAATAAACCCGCCAAGTTGGGTCCGCGGCCTTGCGTATCGGAGCGATGGCAAGTTCCGCAGCCCAATTGCTGGAAGAGTTGCTGTCCGTCCGATGCCAGGTTACCGGTAGCACCTTCGCTGTTGAGCCACGCCTGGTAGGCAGTGGGTTCCATGACGATCACCTGTCCGATCATGCCGGAGTGCTCGGTGCCGCAATACTGCGAACAGAACAGATGGTAGGTACCGACCTTTGTAGTGTGGAACCAGGTTTCCGTGAATCGTCCCGGCAGCACGTCCTGCTTGATGCGAAACGCAGGCACGAAGAAGCTGTGGATCACGTCCTGCGAGCTCATGATCATGCGGACGTCAGCGCCGACGGGAATGTGCAGCTGGTTGATCTCACGCTGGCCGGTCTCGTGCTCAAACTTCCACATCCACTGTTTGCCGACCGTGTAAATCTCCATCGCACCCTGCGGTGGACGCGCTTCCTGGAAGTAGATCAGCGATCCCCATGCGAAGAAGATCATACAGATGCCCAGCGGGATCAACGTCCACGCCAACTCTAGCGGCAATGAGCCTTCGATCTGGACCGGATGCGGATGCACCGAGCGGCGATACTTCACGGCGAAGATAAGGATCACCAGGAAGATGGCGAGCGTAAAGAACGCCGACACCGCGATCAGCAAGAAATAAAGTCCGTCCACCTGCCATGCCAATGCCGAGGCACGCTCAGGAAAGAGTGGGAGGTTCTTCCACATATCGATCAGGCCCGTCCTGTTTCGTTCTTGCTATCGTCATGCTTGTCGCGGCGGAACATCACGATGAGAAATCCGCCAAGAATCAGCATGGTGGCCGCTCCGGCCAAACGCATAATGTTGGTGACCACCGCGCCATATCGCCCGGTCTTCGGATCGTAGTGATAGCAGTACAGCAGCACCTCATCGACCACGTTGCCGATGTTGCCGCGCGATGCCTCTATCAAGCCAAGCCGAATGTCCTTCGGCGAATACTCGACGCCGTAGTAGTACTGAGCAATCTTCCCTGCCGGGGTCACAACCAGGATCGCCGTGGCATGGATGTATTGCTTCGTCTGCGGATCGCGGCGGTAGTGAAAGCCAACGGCGTCGGCGAGCTGCTTGATCTGCGGCTGCGCGCCGGTCAAGAAATGCCAGCCGCTGCCGTCGGTCTTGGGATCGAGATGCTCATTGATGCGAGCGATATAGGTTTTCTTGGCCGCAGCTGCATCGTTTGGCGTCTCGTCCGGATTGAAGCTGACAGAAACGATCTCGTAATCCTTGCCCGGCGTGAACTTCAACATGCCCAGCGCGCTGGCTTCGCCCACCAGCTCTTCACCGCAAAGCATCGGGCAGGTGTAATAAACAAGGTTCAGAATTACCGGCTTGCCCGACTGGAAATAGTCAGCCAGTTTGACCGTCTTGCCGGCTTCATCCTTGAATTCAAGATCCAGCGGGACCTGCTGATTGAGCCGCTGATCGATGCCGACGTTCGCAAGGTCCGCAGGCGCAACCTGCGAGGCGGGTTGCGAACTCTTGTCCTGGAAAGACGACGGCGGCTGCGCGACGGCGAAGGTCGTGGCTAGCAAGATCGCGAGTTGTACAAAAGTTTTCACAGCATTACATCCAATTTCAGGGCTGCTTCTGTTCTCCGCCAGCCGTATTGGCTGACGCAGCTCTACCAACCGGCTTATTCGTACTGCCTGCCGCTGCGGCTGGTCCCAGCGGACCGGGCTGCATATCCAGCATCTTGGTATTGCCGGCGGCGGTTTGGGTGTTGATCTCCGGCGGAGGCGCATTGGGCCGCACCGGCAATCCCCGCTCCACAATTTCCTGCATCGCCAGCGAAATCGGAATATGGATCGCGCCGCTCGGATCGGCAAACGGCTGCTTCGCGTTCAGCAGAGCTTGTTCGGACTCGACGAAGCGGCTCATCTCGCCCGCATCGTTTGTCTGCAGACGCGGCTCGGGAAAGACATTCATGTTCACCGCGGGCGAATTCTGCAGGATCGAGCGCGTGCCGGCTGCTGGTGGCGCTTGTTTCGCCAATTCGGCTCGCCGCATAGGGTTCAGCTGCGGCTGCGGGAAGAGCGCCTCGGTCCGCGCCATGAAGTGGAACATTCCCCAGAGCACCAGCTCAATGAAGAAGCCGGCGACAAACAGTCCGATGAGAAACCCGAGGATGCCGCGCGCACTCAGGTCGCTGCGCTCGTAATCCACCTGCGGATTGCGCAAAGGATCGTAATGTGTGTCGTTAGTGGCCATGTCCCGATCCTTGGTGCAGGAAGTTTTCGACCTGCGGCTCATAAAGCGGCAACAGGGGCCGCTGCTGGAAGTTGTAGAAGAAGCCAGCCAGCCAGAAACCACCGAGGCCGATCGGCGCAGCCAGGTACCAGATGCTGAACAGCTTCGCATCAGGGAAGTTCGGCACCACGTACCAGTAAATGTCCACAAAGCGCATGAACAAGATGAACAGCGCCAGACCGATCAGACGCCGGCCGGCGCGCTTACGCTCGCGCGAAAGCAGCAGCGCGAAAGGCAGCGCGAAGTGGAACGCGACAATCGCCAGGATGATGTAGCCCCAGCCACCACGAATGCGGTGCAGATACCAGCCGATTTCGTCCGGAAGATTTCCGGACCAGATGATGAGCCACTGCGAGAACGAGAAGTAGGCAAACAGCATCACGAAGGCCAGCGTCAGTTTGCCAAGATCGTGGAACTGCGAGGGCTTGATGATGTCGCGATACGGGCTGTAGCGCGTCAACACGGTCAGCACGACAATGCAGAAGCACAGCGCCGACAGTCCCTCGCCCGCCAGGAAGATGAGGCCGTAGATGGTCGAGCCCCAGTGAGGATCGAGCGACATCACCCAATCGACGGACGCAAACGAAATGCTCAGCGCGTAAAGGACAAGACCGATTCCGCTCAGACCCTGGAACTTGGGTAGTCCGCCGCCGGGCTTATCCTGGGTGTCGCCGCGCTTGCAAAGCGTGAAGCCCAGCCACATCCAGATAGCGAAATAGACAATCCAGCGGATGAACCACTTGGTCTGGGTAAGGTACCAGGCGTTTTCGTGAGTCAGCGAGGGATTGGACATCCACGCATAAAGATCGAGCCGAAGCACCGCTATCGGGATAAAGAGGATGAACATCAGCGGCAGATTCTTCGTTGCCGCTTCCAGCACGCGTCGGACGCTCAAGGCCGCAAAACCGCCGGTGAGGTATTGCACCATCAGCAGCGCCATGCAGCCCAGCGTTAAGCCGAGGCAGAACATGTAGGCGATGAGATAGCCGCGCAGGAAATCCTTCATGCCGAAGATCGCGGCAATCACGCAGAAGACAACTCCGGCGAGCCCGACGATGAGCGAACGGCTCTGCCAGCGCGGGGTATCGGGAGGCACCGCGAAATCAGCTGGGTTGAGGCGTACGGTATGGCTGCTCATTGCTTCTGTTCGCCTCCCTTGGCCGAGGCCGGTTGCGCCGGAGGCGGAGTTGAGACCGCCGTTGTCGCACCTTGCGTGTCATAAGCAGGCGCGATGAACACCCCCGGCGGAGGTGTACTGGCCACCGTCTGACCCGAAGGCACGTCCGCCTCGGTGGCGTGCTGGCTTAACTGCAGCGCACGAATGTAGGCAGCAATTGCCCAACGATCAGTCGCTGAAACCTGTTGCGAGTAATCCTGCATAGCGCCGTAGCCGTTGGTCATCACGTCGAAGAAGTATCCGATGGGAGCCCGCCGCAGACGCTCGATGTGGTACGACGGCGGATGTTTGAAGCCGCGCTGCACGATCATCCCGTTGCCATCACCGACCTCGGAGTGACAGGGCGCGCAGTAAATGTTGAAGCGCTGCTGGCCGCGGGCCATGACTTCGGCGGTGACGGGGAATGGCATGTAGTCGCCATCGTTGCTGCCGATCTTGCCGGTGTAGAAGTACGTGTCGTACTCGAGATGACCGCGCGCGATGGTGCCCTCAATGATCGGGCGCTCGGAGCGGTGATCGGCGTAGAAATCGCTCTCCACCAGCGGACGCTGGTACGGCTGCACCTGCATGTCTTCGCGGCAGCCCGCCATGAGCAGCATAAACACGGCGGCGAGCAGGACAGCTGCGCTGCGGGTGGAGCACGCCTTCAGACGTGCATACAGGCCAGCGGGTAGAGAGCCGGCTTTAGCCGCTGAAGTGAGGTTCACGGACGTATTTACCTCAGCGGCTGAAGCCGCCGCAGGTCGAGCTTCCATCCTGCACGCCTGGAAGGCGTGCTCCACCCGAATCCGGGAAGCATGAATCTGCCCTTGCCGGTTAATGCGGCACCTCCGAAATCGATAGCGGCTTCAGGCTCTCCATAAACTCATTGGTACTCACCAGATCAAACTTGGGATCAGCTGCTTCGACACACAGGAAGAAGCGATCGCGTGTAACGCGGGCAAAACGATCGTCGTTAAACACCGGGTGATGTGGCATAGGAAGCCCGTTCAGCGCGAACATGCCGAAAACGCCCGCCAGTCCACCAAACAGAACCGTCATCTCGAAGGTAGGCACAATGAATGCCGGCCACGAGTGCCACGGACGGCCCCCGACGTTCAGCGGAAAGGAGATGACGTTGATCCAGTACTGCAATGCGTAGGCGCCCGACCCGCCGAGCAGTGCGCCCACCAGTACGATCAGTGGCACACGCGTCTTGTGAAAGCCGAGCGCCTCGCTGGCTTCCTCAATCGGAAACGGGCTGTAGGCGTCCATCTTGCGATAGCCGGCCGCGTAAGCCGCCTTGGTCGCTATCACCAGATCGGTGGAGCCTTCGAACTCGGCCATCAAGCCGTAAATCGCGGGTAGCTTAGGCTGCTTCATCGGCTTTCACCTCCGACTCGGGCAGCAGCTGGCGCATTTCAAAGATCGAGATCGCCGGCATGATGCGAATGAAAATGAGCATGGCAATACTGAAAAAGCCGAGCGTGCCGGTAAACACCGCCCAGTCCCAGCGCGTAGGAACGTAGTGGCCCCAGGACGAAGGCAGGAAGTCGCGGCTCAGGCTGGTGATGACGATGACGAAGCGCTCCAGCCACATGCCGATCAGAATGTCGAGTGAAATCAGGAACAGGAACACGGTGTTCGATCGTAACTTGGGAATCCACAGCAGCTGCGGCAGAAGGATATTGCAGAGGATCAGCGCCCAGTACAACGGCGCGTACTGTCCGAACCAGCGGTTCTGAAGCATGAAGCGCTCGTAGGTCGAGCCGCTGTACAGGCCAATGAACGTCTCGAAGAAGTAGCCGTAGCCTACGATCAATCCGGTCGCCAGCATTACCTTCGCCGAGTTCTGTAGATGGCGCATGGTGATGAGCGATTCCAAGTGATAGAACTTGCGAATAGGAATGGCCAGCACCAGCACCATGGCGAATCCGGAATAAATAGCGCCGGCAACGAAGTAGGGCGGGAAGATGGTCGTGTGCCAACCCGGTACGACAGCAATCGCGAAGTCGAAGCTGACGACCGTGTGTACCGAGAGCACCAGCGGCGTCGCCAAGCCTGCCAGCAGGATATAGAGCGATTCGTAACGCTTCCAGTGCCGCGCCGAACCCCGCCATCCCATCGCAAGCAATCCGTAAACCTTGCGCGGAATGGGATGCGTTGCCTTCTCGCGCATGGTGGCGAAGTCAGGCACCAGGCCGACATACCAGAACACTGCGGAGATCGTCGCGTAAGTCGAGACCGCAAAGACGTCCCAGACCAGAGGGCTGCGAAACTGTGGCCAGACGCCCATGCTGCTGGGATACGGGAAAAGCCAGTACGCCAGCCACGGGCGGCCAAGGTGCAAGATGGGGAACATGCCGGCGCAAGCCACGGCGAACAGCGTCATGGCCTCGGCAAAGCGGTTGATGGAGTTGCGCCACGTCTGCTTCAACAGCAGGAGAATTGCGGAGATGAGCGTGCCGGCGTGACCGATACCGATCCACCAAACGAAGTTGATGATGGCGAAGCCCCAGGCGACCGGTATTTGGATGCCCCAGATACCTACGCCGCGGATGAACAGGTAGGTCACCGCGACCAGCAGCACCATCACGAAGAAGCCGGCAATGAGAAATCCGGTCATCCAGCCTAAGCCGATGGGACGCTTAAGGACCGCGTCAGCAATGGTGTCGGTGACGGTGCCGTAGGTTTCCCCAGGCAACATCACCGGTGGCTCATCCGGCCACGGCACGTCCTGAAGAAGCGTTTTTTCCTCTGGTCCTTCCCTCATCGCTAACTGGGCTCCGACTGTTCGAGTTCAGGGTTGGGGTTCTGCACAATCGCCACATACGACGTGCGCGGACGCGTGTTGAGATCTTCCAGCAAGTTGTAATTGCGTTGTTGCGCCTTGATCTTCGAGACTCGGCTGTTGGGATCGTTGAGATCGCCGAAGACGATTGCTCCCGCCGGACAAGCCTGCTGGCACGCGGTAATCACTTCGCCGTCGCGAACCTTGCGATTCTCGCGCTCGGCGGTGATGCGGCCATGCTGGATGCGCTGGACGCAGTAGGTGCATTTCTCCATCACGCCGCGGCTGCGCACGGTGACCTCGGGATTGCGCATCATCTTGTACTGCGGAGTGGTCCAGTCCTGCCACAGCAGGAAGTTGAAGCGGCGCACCTTATAAGGACAGTTGTTGGAGCAGTAGCGCGTGCCCACGCAGCGGTTGTAGACCATGTCGTTCAGGCCTTCAGTGCTGTGCACCGTGGCACCGACCGGACAAACCACTTCGCAGGGCGCGTTCTCGCACTGCATGCACGGCACGGGCTGGTAGTACATGCCGGGATTCGCCGTGCCGCCCTCGTAGTACACATCGACGCGCAGCCACTGCATCTGGCGGCCGCGCTGCGTCTGCTCCTTGCCGACGACCGGAATGTTGTTTTCAGCCTGGCAGGCGACGATACAGGTCTTGCAGCCGACGCACGCGTTCAGGTCGATCGTCATGCCCCACTTCAGCTCGGTGTACTGATAGGGCGGATACATCGTCATCTCCGGCGAAATCTCCTCGACGCCTTCGTGTGCGAAGCCGGGATTCTTGATGAAGTCTGCCAGCGTGGCCTTGCGAATGACGTGGCGGCCGACCAGATCGTCCGAGGTGCCCTTCGGCAGATCGGAGAAGTCGATGTACTGGAAACCTTGCGGATGGGCGAAGCCAAATCCCGAGCCGACTTTGGTGATCTTCGTTTCCGCGTACCAGGGAGCGCTGCTGGAGCGCAGTTTGTAGGCGCTGAAGCCGACGTCGGTGCCTACACGACCAGCCTTGGTGCGGCCGTAGCCGAGGAAAACGGTGATCGAATTGTCGGGATGACCGGGCTGCGGCCAGATCGGGCCGCTTACCTTGCGGCCATCGACCTCGATCTCGACGATATCGCCCGTCACCAGGTCCGATTTCTTTGCCTGGTTGGGACTGATGAGAACCGCGTTGTCCCAGCAGATATTCATGATCGGCTTAGGCGTTTCCTGCAACCAGGCATTGTTGGCGCGGCTGCCGTCGTAGATCAGCGGATCGCGGCGGAAGATGATCTCCATCACCTGCGGGCTGATGCTGTTGGTCGGAGCAATATTGCTGCCCTTCGCCGAGACCGACTTCGTGGCAAACGCAGTGTTGGCGATATAGCCGTCGTTCAGCACCTTGCGCCAGGCGGTATCGAAGTCGCCCTTGATCTGATCCTGCCAGTATTTGCGAACGATGTCGTACCCAGCGGTTTCAGGAGAGCCTACCAGCGCGAAGATGAACTCGTGGTCGGTCTTGCCGCCGTACAGTGGAGCGATCAGCGGCTGAATGATAGACGCGGTTCCATCGAAGCTGCGAACGTCGCCCCACTGCTCGAGAAAATGCGTGCCGTTGATGTGCCAGTGCACGTGATCGTAAGTCTCATCGTGGTAGAGACCGTGCTGCACGCGCAGCGGAACCTTGTCCATGGCATCGGCGAAGCCAAGATCGACGGGCGCATCGTAGACCGGGTTAGCGCCCATGATGACCAACATGTCGACCTTGCCGGCGCTCATCTCGCTGACAAGATTCTTCAATGCCGCGGTCTGATCATTTGGTTTGGCCTGCACCGATTCGGTGTAGACGACGGTGTTGCCGTTCGCGCCCAGCGCGGTATTCATCGCATGCGCGAGAGCATGCACCGCGGGCGGCTGATTATCGCCCGGGATGACGACCGCAGCGCCTTTGTGCGCCTGAAGATCTTTCACGACCGCCGCAACGAACTTCTGATATTGCGGATTCAGATTGCCGCTGGTGGCGCCGCCAGCGCCGAGTCCGGCTGCGATCGCGCGCGAAAGCTGTTCGACCTCGGAGGCGCGCACCGGCAGGCGATGGTCGGCCTTGCCGCTGGTGTTGGTCGGCGTGCCCTGAATCGAGTAGAAGCGGACCATCTTCTCTTTGAGATCAGGATTGCGCCGCGCAGCGAACTGACGCGCGTAATAGAGGAATCCGGGATAACCGCTGGAGAGGAAATCGCCGTCGAGCGAGAGAATGATCTCGGCCTTCTCCAGGTTATAGCGCGTCTCGACATACTCGCCGAACGCCATCATCGAGCCAGCGCGCACGTTGTCGCGATTCACCGGCTCCCACTGAATCCACTTGGACTCGGGAAACGCCGACTGCACCTGATCCATCAACGACGCCATCGTGGGCGAACTGGTCGGGCAACTGAGAATGCGCAGCCCCGCACCCTTAATCGCGTTTTGCGAATTCAGCGCACCCTTCAGTGCGAGAGAGTAATCGCTCCACGTCCGCTGCTGGCCGAGATAGGTGATGATCTGCGAGCGATCGGGATCGTACATGTCGAGGACGGAAGCTTGTGCGAAGACATCGCTTCCGCCCAGACCAGCCGGGTGCTCGGGATTGCCTTCGATCTTTGTTGGACGGCCTTCGTGGCTCTCGACCAACACGGGCGAGCCGTACGCGCCAAACGGCATCGCGCTGGCGAAGAACAGCGGATTGCCGAGAACAACTTCGTTCGGCTGACGAACGTAAGGGACGATGGGCTGCAGCGGAATCTTGACGCAACCGGCCAGACCGGCCAGCGCCATCGAGGCGCTCATCAGCTTCAGAAAATCACGGCGCGAAGAGCTCTCCGGCCAAACCGAAGCCTGGCGCGGGAATTCGCGATGCAGCATTTCGAAGAAGCCGTCGCTCTGCGCCAGTTCTTCCAGGCACCGCCAGTACTGCGGTCCGCTCTTGGCGCGCGAGAGCTTGTCCCGCACTTCGGCGAGCTCTAACTTGCTGGGACAGACCGCCTCGATTTTTACCAGACTATCTTTATCCATTTCCCTTGAGTTTCCAGTTTCGAGTTGTGGCCAGCCGTCTTTCTTGAAACTCGAAACTTGCAACTTAGCCACGCTTTAGCGATGGCATGTACTGCAACTCGTAATGTCTTCCACGGTGCGAATGTTGTAGCTATGCTTCAGCGCATTACCCAGCGCGATCTGGTCCGTATATTCCGTTCCCTCGAATTTCACGGGAGTGTCGGAGCTGGGCTGCTGGTATTGCATGTTGAAGACCTGATTGCGCGGACGCAAGAACTTCTCCGGCGCGCGATGGCAGTTCAAACACCACTCCATCTGCAGCGAGTTGGCGGCGAACATCAGCGGCATTTTGTCGACCTGGCCGTGACAACTGAAGCAGCCCACGCCCTTGTTGACGTGAATGCTGTGATCGAAATAAACGTAGTCGGGCAGATAGTCGACGCGTGTCCACATCAGCGAGTTGCCGGTGCGGAAGCTTTCACGAACCGGCTCCAGCATGGGAGCATTCGTCCAGATCTGCGAGTGACAGTTCATGCAGGTCTTGGTAGGAGGAATACCGGCAAAGCTGGAGTTCTCAACCGAGGTGTGGCAGTAGCGGCAATCGATGCCATCGCCAGCGGCGTGGTGCTGATGGCTGAAGGGAACCGGCTGCGCCTGGGCAACGTCCTGATAGGTGGCGTACGGCGAGCGCTGGACCTCCAGAGCTACCGCCAACAATAGGGACACGACCACCACCACTCCGATGATCGAAAGCCGCGCAATTGTATTCGCACTGCGATGGAAGATCTGGGCCATTTATTTGTGAAGCTTTCTACTCTGCGGGTTCGGGTACCGACTCTCCCATCGGGACCCAGGATCGTGCGGGTACGGCGACATTTGCCACAGCCGGGTGTGACGCGCATCACCCAAGCGAGTGATTATAACAACTCCCCTTGAGGGTGTTGCAAGTCGTCGCCGTCGTTTGTGGAAAAAGTTTGGCAAGCCGGCAATCAGCAGTCAGCAACTGGTTAGGGACACACCGCCGACCGCACCCAAATGCGAGCCGGAATGGCAGCCCGCTGCTCTGGCTGAGTGCTGACGGCTAATTGCTCGTCGCTGCCGTCCTGAATGTCGACAGCAAGAGCAGCGCTATGACGTAAGCTGCAGCGCCGCAAGCTAATGTTGCGGTCAATCCGAATTGAATCGCAATCACAATCGCCAGCACCGAGCCGAGCACGCTAGACGCCGCATTGATAGCCCACGCCCACTCGATTGCGCCATGTTTCGCGCGCCACTCATCGGATCTTGCAGATGAAGTAAGAGCGCGCAATCCGCTGGGAAATGGCATACCCATCGCAAAACCGAGCGGCACCAGCAGCGATGCGCTGATCAGCAGCTTGCCTATGAAGGGTAGGCCGATTAGCGATTCCAGCAAATGCGGCAGGGCGAAAATGTAGATCAGCAGTGCAGCGATGACGAATACAAGAGCGAGAGAAACTCTGGTCGGCTCGTCGAACCAGTGGCGCGAAATGACGCTGCCGGTTCCGCTGGAGAGCAACATGAGAAATACGACGACGGTCAACGCATACGTCGGATATCCGAGAAAAAGCACGAAGCGCTGGATGAAGGCGATCTCCACCATGATGTAGCCGAGCCCGATGGCGATGAAGTAGAGCAGGCGAAGACTACTCCCAGAGCGAGTTTCCGGCGAGAGCGCCAGCGGCAGAACGAGAAATGCAATCACCGCCACAATCGAGACGAGCAGCACGATTCCCAAGATCGCGATGCCAAGGTTGACCTTCCAGTCGATGCCGCCCTGATCGGAGCCGCGAAAGACCTGCTCGGGCTTCAGCGTGAAGAAGAAGAACGGAGCGTTGTCGGTGACGGGTGCCACATTGTAGGAGTATGCGGCAGAGAAGGCTCGCGCATCCTGGCCGCGAATCAACTGTGCGAAGGCGGGATGCGCCATGCCGGACTGATTGGCTGTGACGGGCAGATACAGGACGTGCAGGTTCAGGTTGGGTTCCCGGCCGTTGGTACCCTGGATGTGATCGAGCACGGCTTTCTGCTCTTCCATCGTGAAGGGCGACTTCTTAGCCAGCACAAGAACCGGACGGCCATCGGTGTCGGGCGCGCCATCGCTGACCACGATGAAGTTTTGCGAGGTATCTTGAACACCCATCTGGCGCAGCGCTTCCATCGCCTGCGAAACCACCCGCAGCGCTTCGCGCGGCTTGGCGAATTCCCAGCGTGTGATGGCAATCATGCCGTCGGGCTTCAGGTGATCGAAGTACTCACGGAAAGCTTCGACGGTGTAGAGATTGTTCTCGCTGAGCGCGAACGCTCCGGCTGCGGTCGATGCCCAGGTATCGACGAGCGTCATCTGCACCACATCGTATTTGTCCTGGCTATCACGCACGAAGGAGCGGCCGTCGCTGACATGCAGATGGACCTCAGGGATCTGGTAGAGGTGATAGGTGTAGTCGGCATAGCGATCGCGCATGATGTTGGTGGCGATGATGGGATTGATCTCGATGCCGGTGACGTTATTGCTGCCGTTGGCGACGGCGCGCAGGACATCGACGCCACCGCCGGGGCCGATGATGGCGAAGTCGCCGTGCGGACGCAGCACGTTCGCGACTGATGGCGCAGCCGACATCAGGTTGCGGCGATAGCCGTCGCTCCAATGATGAGGATCGGTGTTCATCAACGAAGTCTGCGCGTCGGCATCGATCACGATCGCCCGGCCTGTTCCCTGCTGATCGACTTCGACGCGCGAGATCGCATTCCAGCGCGCATAGAGCGGTGCCTCGCGCTTCATGCCCTTGGCATAGACAACGTCGATGAGGCCGTTGCTGAAGTTCGCGCCGATGAGCAGCGCGAGAATCACGGTGAGACACGCAGGAAGAAGACGCGTGCCGGGCCTAGCCCAAGCCACTCCGGCTAAACAGACAGCCAAAGCGGCGAAGAGGATCGTGTTGGGTCCGCCGATGACGTTCAATAGCGGCACCAGCGCAAGACAGGCCAGCGAACCGCCGAGAAGATCGGCACCATAAAGCTGCGTGACGTGCTCCGCGTGTCGAGCAAACACGATCGAGAACAACAGACCAGTAATGAAGAACGGAACGGCCGACACGAGGTATACAACCGTCAGCCGCCAGAAGTTTGGCCAGGTGAGATGCAGTGATACGGCGGTGTGAACGACAACTTCCAACACTCCGATGATCACGACGGCGCTGGCGGCGCATAGCGTTGCTCCGAGTTGAGGCGTCGCCCAGCGCGAGAGCCACTCACGACGCAGACATGCGAACACCGCTCCTGCACCGAGACCGAGCAATGCAATCGAGATTGCGAGAAATGCAAAGTGGTAGAAGAGCACGACCGAGAACAGGCGAGTGAGGCCAAGTTCCAGCAGCAGCGCGGCAAAGCTCATCAGGGATACGGCGGCGAAGGTGCTGCGGGATGAAATAGTCGCAGTTGTGGAGCTGGATGATATGACTTCGGCTGTACCAATCATGAAGAGTTGAGATTACTACGAAAAGCGCCAGAAGCTGCCGAGCGAGGGCAGAGTGGCCGGTTACGTACTGACTGCCGGAGGCAACTGCAAGGCTTTACCGAAAACCTACAAAACCGTTACATCTTGCTGACAACAGCAAAACTTCGCGCAAGTACTTTCTTCACTAAGGCCCAGGAGCAGACAAGGTACGCAGTCAAGTGTCATGGGGGAACAATGTAGATAACTTGTTTCTCACCGACCCCGGAATGCGCACCGAGGTCACAGGCGGAATCGTCTGCTGCGAGCCGAACCAAATAAAAAGAAAAGGAAGGACGATGAGGAAATCAACATTACCTACAATCACCGGACTATTGGCAATTGCTCTCACGTTTAGTGTCAACTTTGCGCAAGCCCAGACTATCGGCCATCCCGGCAGTCTGGACACATCCTTCGGCATCGATGGAATGGTATCGATCAGCTTCGGCTCTGGCCTCGCAGGCCTGGATGCCTTCGAGCAGTCCAATGGCGACATCGTGGCGCTCGCCCAAACCGCCTTTGTGAACGACTTTGGCACGGGTATTGGTTTGGCGCGCTTCACCTCGGCCGGAGTGCTGGACCGGACCTTTGGGACAAACGGCACCACGGTCACCACATTCCCTAACATCACGTTCGACCCGTTTGGATTTGCGGTGCAGACGAACGGCGACATCCTGGTTGGAGGGATCGTAGGAAACAGTGCGGGGCAAACTGAGTTTGGCCTAGCACGGTTCACCTCCAACGGTTTACTGGACACTACCTTCGGCACCGGCGGCCTGGTAACGACCCTAGTGGGCACCCGGCCAGACGCTCCGAGTGCGATGCTGCTCCAACCCAACGGCCAAATCGTGATGGGCGGGTTTGAGGACGGCGGCGGCAAGCATATCCCAGGCATGATGTCGATAGTGCGATACAGCTCCAACGGCAGTCTGGATGCGACGTTTGGCACCGGCGGGATTTCGCTGGTGACGGCTGTGTTGTTAGGGCCTGAGACGCTGGCGCTACTCTCGAACGGCGACTATCTAGCCGTGGGAGAGAATGCAAATGGGACGGCCGGAGTAGTGGCGGAGCTCAGTTCTACGGGAGTGCTGCAATCAACGGTGACCCCGGGAACGGTGGTGGCGGCCCTGTCGTCGTCACAGGGCGGCGATTCCCCGGCGATATTCCAGCCCAACGGCGACTACATCACGGCATGGACGACGGCCACCCTCCATGACAACAGCACCTTCGTCAACGTGGCCCGTTTCAGCGAAACCGGGACGCAGGATTCCACGTTCAGTTCCTTTGCCTTTCAATTCGGCGGCGAACCGAAATCCACGCCGCAGGCAATCGCTCTGCAAGCGAACGGACAAGTCGTAGTGGGCGGCGACGTTAACGACGCCTCGCCGATTTTCGGCGGTTTGGCACGGCTCAACTCGAACGGCAATCTGGATACCACGTTCGGCAGCGGCGGCACGGTGACGACGGACAACTCGATTTCCGGCCTGCTGATACAGACCGATGGAAAGATTGTTGCCGTCGAGCAGCTAGGCGACACGGGAATCGTTCTGGCGCGGTATCTGGCGAACTAGACCTCCGGTTCTAGCTGGCAGACCCGCAGGCTGGATAGCGTTCGCTGCGAACCGGCTCCGAGCCTATCTTGATCCGCCAAGGAGGACGCTGATCGCAACCACGGTCGGCGTTTTCTTATGCACAGACGTTATGAACCAGGTGCGGGTCGTGCCGGACATTCGGGTCCTGTCTAAGCGGCTGACAGCCTGAAGCCAATTATCTGGAACGGTTAGCCCCCGTCGCCGTCGGATTCCAGAATCACTTGCGCCATGGCAGATTCCGCGGTGTGGGTGATCGACAGGTGCGCCCGTACCGCGCCTAAGGCGCGGAAGAACTCGGCCGCCTTGTTGTGGTAGGCGATCGTAGGACGGCCTCCGGGCGCGCGGGAGACCTCGACGTCGTGCCAGGTGACGCCGCGATTCCAACCCGTGCCGATGGCCTTCATGGCAGCTTCTTTGGCGGCGAAGCGTCCGGCATAGCGCTCGGCTTTGTTGGCTTTGGATTCGCAATAGCGGATTTCGTCGGGCGTGAAGACGCGCTCCAGAAAACGACGCCCGAAGCGGTCGATGGACTGCGCGATCCGCTCAACCTCCGCTATGTCGATACCGGTGCCGACGATCATGAGAATCAGCTATGAGCCTTGAGCCGTGAGCTTCGGGCCTCGAATCCCTGCCCAATGTAACACGTTGAGAACACAATCGATTATTCCGTCTAAAGGACCTTCCTGCGCGAAATTTGCTTGGGGTTTTTCTGGACCTACTGCTATCATAAAGCTGCTCGATTGATCGACGTTGTAGCAGCAAAGTTTCTGCCTAGCAGTACTCCCTGCCTGCATCACATCCCGATCGAATTGCAGCTCTATATCAACTTCTTGAAGGAATATTCATCACCATGGAACAAGGAACAGTAAAGTGGTTCAATGACGCGAAGGGCTACGGCTTTATCAGCCGTCAGAATGGAGAGGACGTATTTGTTCACTATTCTGCGATCCAGTCGAATGGCTTCCGCAGCTTGCAGGAAGGTCAGGCTGTCCAGTTCAGCGTAGTCAAAGGGCCCAAGGGCTGGCAGGCAGAGAACGTACAGCTTCTGTAGGTCTCGAGCTTGAAACTTCGACGAGGGCGGCCGATTTGGCCGCTCTTTTTTCTTAAAGCAATTAGCATTCATTACATCTATCAAGCAGCCTTCCAACAAGACTTCCGCTGAAGTAACTCTCGCACGGCTGAGCCACCGAAAAATGAACTTCCTTCGACTTCCGTCCGTCTAAACATTCAGCAATCATTAGAGAAGACCATCTCATGATCGATCCCGTTCCCGAAGTTCAGCCGCTCGACCTCCAACCGCTGCCGCCGACTCCGCCGCAGCACAGCGTGTTCTACCGCATCTTCGTTGGCCCGCGCGGCGTTCGCGCCGGATGGAAGGTTCTGCTCTTCTTCCTGATCTTCGGCGGCGTCTCGATGTGTTTCCTCCCCATTGAGAAGATGTTGCCGCACATGGATCGCGGCGCGGCGCTGCCTCCTGGACGGGCTCTGCTCGAGGAGCTGTTCGGCGCAGTGTCCGTGGTCATCGCCACCTGGATCATGGCCCGATGGATCGACCGCAAGCCGTTTGGCTATTTCGGTATGCCGTTGCGCAACGCGCTTCGCTCGACCTTCTGGACGGGCGCGGTCGTCGGCCTCGGCGCGCTGGCGCTGCAATTGGAGATCATGCACCTCGCCGGCTGGTTTGACTTTGGCACGCTGCAACTGCACGGCGCCGGCATCCTGACCTACGGCGCGGCGTGGGCGATCGTGTTCTTGCTCGTTGGCATCACCGAGGAAGGCGTGCTGCGCGGCTACGTGCAGCGCGTCACCACCGACGGCCTCAGCGGTTTGCCGGACGGTTGGAGCTTCTGGACCTCGGCGCTGATCTTCTCGGTGATGTTCGGCGCAGGCCATCTCAGCAATCCCGGCGAAAACAAGTTCGGCATCGTGATGGTTTTCGTCGACGGCCTGGCCATGTGCTTCAGCCTGTGGCGTACCGGAAACCTCTGGTTCGCGATCGGCAATCACGCCGCGTGGGATTGGGGCGAGACGTTTCTCTTCGGCACTCCCAACAGCGGCTTCCACGGGCAGCACGCGCTGATGATTCCGTCGTTCCACGGACCGACGCTGCTCGCCGGCGGCACCGACGGCCCCGAAGGCAGCGTGCTCGCCCTGCTCTCCGAAGCAATCTTCATCGTATCGGTCGCGCTGATTTATCGGAGAAGGAAGTATGCGCTGCTGGAGGATAGTAACTAGTAGCTAGTAACTAGCTTCGAGCCGCGAGCTTCGAGCCGCGAGCAATCCAGGTAGAGCTGACCTTCAGGTCAGCGTCCCAGCACGTCTACCTTCCGCAAGAGCCGGCTTCAGCCGGCGACACTCTGATCCGTTGTCCCACTCATTCGAAAAACGCGAATGAGTAGGGCACCCGGCCGCAACTCTACGAGCCACGAGCTACGAGCCGCAAGCTAATGAAACTCATCTCATCGAACGTCGCCGCCTCGTATCAGGGCACGACTTCAGTCGTGCCGGTGCGCGCCCTTGTTTTCCCCTCTGAACCGGCTTCAGCCGGTGGCACTCTTATTCACTCATTCGACAAATACGAACGGAAAGAGCACACGCGTGCTACTCATGAACCGCTTTGGCCCAGTCGGGCATTACGCCGGGATCGGAGCGCTTTTCGTCGTATTCGTTGGAATAGCAGTGCGCGAGTAGGCTACCTGGGTTCCACCATCCCAGAAGTTCCAGCCCCAAAAGACTACGGGGCCTGGCTGGAACTTGCGGACGATTTTCCCGTTGCGCCAGATCACGAGCGTGCCGGCGATGGTCCGCCATGCTTGAGATTCCTCTGGATTTGGCCAATCCACCAACCACCCCACAGTCTGGAAGTCGCTGGCAACCTTGACTTCGCTAGCTCCCACACTGCCGCGCTGTTTGTGAATGATCTTCTCTTTACCGTCGTCGTGCCCGACGTGTACCGCGCCGGATTCGTCAGCGTAGGCGCGCGTCACCTTCGACTGCTGCGCCGATGCGGCGCGCAGTGCAACCGTAATGGTTATGACGCACAAGAGGGTGCGGCGAATCTTCATCTCCGCGGGACGATATAGCTTAGCCCAGGAACGCAATCCATTGTAGGAGTATGGATGGGGAGTTCGGAGCCGGCTTCAGTCTGATTCGTCGTCCCACTCATTCGAAAACCGCGAATGAGTGGGGCACTCGGCTGCAGGATGAGGAACTAGGAACTAGCAAACTAGCCGCGAGCTTCAAACCGCGAGCAATCCAGCCTCGACCACCCATTCGTGGAGAATCCCAAGAGTTACCTTAGCTGAAGCTTCGCGTGACCCTTTCCTCAACGGCGCGCAACCTCGCCGAAGTAGAATTACATTGCAGCTGCCTGGAATGTAATTGAGGCGAAGGACGCTCAGCGAGGTCACGCGCCAATGGCGAACCCGGAACATCTGGAAATGCTCAAGCAGGGAGTCGAGCATTGGAATCAATGGAGGGAAAAGCATCCGGATGTGCTGCCGGACCTCAGCGACGCGATCCTCCAGCGGGCGAAGCTGGGCGGAGCGAACCTCAGTCGCGCGGACATCCGCAGGGTGGACCTGCGTGAGGCGGACCTCAGCCGGACGAACCTCAGCGCGGCGCGCCTGCGGCGGGCGATCCTTTACCGGGCCGATCTCGGCGGGGCCGACCTGGGCGAAGCCAACGTCACCAAGGCGAACCTGATTGGGGCGAGTCTCCGCGAGGCCAACCTCAGCGCAGCCGACCTTAGCGGGGCGTTGCTCTCGTGGGCAATCCTCAAAGGGGCGAACCTGGACCGGGCGAACCTGGGCGGTGCGAACCTGCGCGAAGCCAACCTCATGGAGGCTCGGCTGCGGGACACGATCTTTGCTGATGTCGACCTGAGTGCCGCCAAAGGTCTGGAAACTGTCGTGCACGAAGGCCCATCCACCATCGGCATTGACACCATCTTCAAATCGCGCGGCAAGATTCCCGAGATTTTCCTGCGCGGCTGTGGCGTGTCCGAGGACTTCATCGGCTACATTGGATCAATCGTGGGACAGCCTGTCGAGTTCTACTCCTGTTTCATCAGCTACTCGGCGAAGGACCAGCAGTTCGCCGAGCGACTGTGCAACGATCTCCAGGCCAATGGCGCTCGCTGCTGGCTGGCGCCGCATGACGTAACGGGTCGAAACGGTCATGAGCCGATCGACGATGCCATCCGCCTGCACGACAAGCTGCTGCTCATCCTGTCCGAGCACAGCATGAACAGCGATTGGGTGAAGAACGAGATCACCAACGCGCGCGAGCACGAAGAGCGCGAGAAGAAGCAGATGCTGTTTCCCATCACGCTGGTGCCGCAGGAGAACATCCGGCAGTGGGAGCTGTTCGACAGCGGCCATGGCGTCGCCTCGGCGCGCGAGATCCGCGAGTACTTGATGGACGACTTCAGCAACTGGAAAGACCACGACTCCTATCAGCAGGCTTTTCAGCAGCTGCTAAAGAACCTGAAGGCCGAGCGACCCGACGATAGCCCGGAAGAATGTATGCCGCCGTTTGCAGCAGACATCGAGTTCGAGACTGAAAGCCCACAGCTCGCGGCTAGCCTCTAGACTCCCGCCGCGGCGATGCCTTCATAATGTCGCGTGGTTCGCGGAAGCTTCTGCGAATATCCCAGCAGAAAGAAGAACGCTGTCGAGAGCAGGCACACGACAAGGCGCACGCGCGCCAGCGGCAGCGGTGCCAGATCCATGAACTTGCCGAAGCGCCACGCGCCCCAGTTGATGACCTGCGTGGGCACGACGGTCCAGATGGCAACGTAGAACCAGGCTCGCTCGGCGCCCTCGCCGAAGGTGTCGCGGCGGGCGCGCGGCGTCCAGTCGAAGGCGGTGCCGAGCACGACAGCCAGCGCCAGCGGATAGTAGCCGAGTCGATAGAGGTCGCGCAGCAGCCAGCGGCCGTTGATATTGGCGATGACCAGGCCGATGAGATTGAGCGCGTAGGGAACGATGATGTCGACCCACGCGGCGGTGTAGCAGACCACGCGATACGGCAGGTTCGGCTGATGTATGCCGTAATGCGTGATGTAGGGACGCGGCTCGCATCCCGGCAATCGGCCCGCGAGGCCACGCCACGCGACGACGACCAGGATCATCGCCAACCAGATCCAGTGACGACGGTCCGGCCCGCGTGTGTAGAGATCATAGGTCAGTGGCCATCCGGGAAGCACCCAGAAGACCCAGATCCAGATAGGAGTGTGCAGAACGCGGTAGTAACGCTTGTTGCGCTCGCGGAAAACGGCCTGTTTCATCGATAAACGATGGTAGCAGAATAGCTGCGAGCCACGAGCTGCGGGCTGCGAGCAAAGGCTGTTGCGCTTCACGTGCTGACAGAGCGCCGACGCGAGGAGTTTTTTGCTCGCGGCTCGCGGCTAACTTCACTTCAGCGCTTCTTCCGCCATCTTCCTTGCCTGCTCCAAGTTCTGCGACAGCGCTGCAGCTTGGCGTCGCGCAGCTTCGGCTTCGTCGTGGCGTCCGGCTTGGTCGAGCGCCTGCGCCAGCAGCAGATACCCAAAATCCGACGGAGCGAGTTCCACCCAATTGTTGTACGCCTGAATCGCGCCGGAAAGGTCGCCCAACTTCTGCGCCATCAGCCCGATTCCGATCCAGGAGCGCTCGTCATCGGGATCGATCTCGACCGCATGCTGAAAGTTCGCCCGCGCTTGCGCGTAGTCCCTCAAATCCCGATAGGCAAAAGCCAGGTTGCTGAACGCCTGCTCCCGCGTCTGGGCATCCTGCTTGGGAGTGTTCGCGGTCATCGCCAACACCTTCTTGTACTGCTCGATCGCGGCGGGAAGATTGTTGCGCCGTTGTTCGTACGCGCCAAGATTCAAGTTGCCGTCGGGATCGAGCGGATTAATCGCCACGGCCGCGCGGAAATGCGGCATCGCATCTTCCACTTGTCCCAGCTTCACATAAGCGTGGGCTAGGACATCCTGAGCGACAACGTTGTTGGGATTCGCCTGCAGCGCGTGCGTCTCGCGATTGACGACTTCCCACCACAGCAGGTTGTTATCGCTCCAGTCGCTCAGCTGATGTCGCGCTGTTACGGCGAGCGCCAGCAAGATGACGACGCTGATCCCCGCCTGCCACGCGGGCGCAATGTGCCGCTCATCGGCAAGCTCCGCTGCGGTCCAGCAGATCATGATGAACAGTCCGATGAATGGCAGATACGCGTAGCGATCCGCCATGGCCTGGGCTCCGACTTGCACCAGGCCGATCATCGGGACCAGCGTTCCCAGAAACCACAACCAGCCAACCAGCAGATATCGTTTGCGATGCTGCTCGGCGACGACCGCGGCCGTGATCGCGATCAGTAACACCAGCGCGTCGAACACTTGCCACAGCTTGAGCGTGTATCCCGGATGCGGATACATGATGGCCAGATGCGAAGGCCAGATCGCCTTTCCCAGATAGCGCACGTAGGCCACAATGGCGTTCTCGACGCGCGCCGGAAATGGCTGCCAGTGCGGACCTGTCATCGAGCCCGCCCGGTATTGCGCGATTACCGTGATCACCGCGCTGGCTATCGAAAGCTCCAGCAACGGCACCTTCTCCATCAGCAGGAACCGCAGAGATCGCCTTTCGCCTTTGGCTATTCGCTGTTCGCCAGAAAGCCCGCGCGAGTCGCTTTGGCGAAGAGCGAACCTCTGTAGCGGCCAGTAATCCCAAAGCAGCAGGACGAACGGCAAGGTGACGATCTGCGGTTTCGCCATCAATCCCAGCGCGAACAACGCCAAGACGGTCAGATACCGCGTCCAGGCCGGCTGCCGCGCATACCAGCGATATGCGCCAAGCGTCAGCAGGAAGAACATCATGCTGAGCAGGTTCTTGCGCTCGGCAATCCATGCAACCGACTCAACATTGATGGGATGCAGCGCAAACAGCGCCGCGACCATGGCGCTGCGGCCGATGTAACCGGTAGCTCGCCACAGCACCAGAAACAGCAGCACAACGTTGATGACATGCAGCAGCAGGTTCGTCTCGTGATGCTTACCAGCGTCGAGGCCAAACAGCTGGCAATCCAGCGCGTGCGAAAGCCAGGTCAGCGGATGCCAGTTCGACGCGTTGAGGGATACGAACGCCCACTGCACCGTCTCCCTGGTCAGGCCCGCCTGCACATGACGGTTGTGGACCACGTACACATCGTCGTCGTAGTTGAGGAAGGGATGGCTGCTGACTGGATAGTAGAGCGCAGTCGTCGCGATCACGAGTGCGATCGCCAGAAGCACAACCTGTGCCCGCGGCGAAAGGGTTCGCGAAACGCGACTCTGTGATTGCGCGCTCCCTTGATTCCTGGCTTTAGATTTTTCGCGAATAGCAGCTCGTCTCGGCATCGCAGGAAAATTCGGTAGTCCGTATGATACGAGACGTGAACTACTTTCCGAAGAACTCTAGCTTGCCGCCGAGGTCTTTGGAGTGACGCACACGATCTGCGACAGAACATCTTGCCAGCGGTCGACAAGGCGCTGTCCCAGTCGGCTGCCTGTCTTGCTTACATGCTGCTGCAACCACTCGCGTACCGACTCCTGCTCACTGCCCCCGCAATCGACAAGCGCTTTGGTCTCGACGAAGTCACGATGAAACTTCTGCTCCGCGACAAAGCTTCCGCGCTCATCCCAGACGTACGCGGCGCCGCCAGTCATACCGGCACCGAAGTTTCTCCCCGTCCGGCCGAGCACGACAACCACTCCGCCCGTCATGTATTCGCAGCCGTGCTCTCCAACGCCTTCCACGACGGCCATCGCACCCGAGTTACGAATCGCGAACCGCTCGCCCGCGCTTCCTGCCGCAAACAGGAATCCTGCAGTCGCCCCATAGAGCGCGACATTGCCCAGAATCACACGTTCGCCCTCGGATCTCGCCAGTTTGCCTGTAGGACGCAGGATGAGTTCGCCGCCCGAAAGCCCCTTGCCGACGTAATCGTTCGCCTGACCCTCCAGCACCAGCGACATGCCTTGGCAACAAAACGCTCCGAACGACTGTCCCGCTGTACCCCGCATTCGAACCCGAATGTCCGGCCTCGCCACCGCTTCATGACAGCGCAGCAACGCCAACTCGCCCGACAAACGCGCGCCCAGCGTGCGATCTTCGTTCCTCACCTCGGCTTCGCATTCGAACCGCTTGCCTGCGCGAGTCGCCGCCACCGCAGGCTGGACCCACGCCTCGTCAACCGGAGCGTGCTCCTCGGGACGCTGGTTGCGATGCCCTTCCCAATAACGCGGTCCATCCGCAGGAGAAGCCAGCAAGGATTCCAGATTCAGCTTCCCCCCGGCTCGCGCCTGCCGCAGCAGGTCCGTCCGTCCAATTGCCGACTGCAGCGTCGGCAATCCCAACTCAGCCAGCAGCCGCTGCAGATCGTCCGCAACGTTCATGAAGAAGCGGACAACGTTCTCCGGCTTGCCGCGAAACTTCGCGCGCAGATCCGGACGCTGCGTGGCAATTCCGGTCGGGCACGTGTTGAGATGACATTGCCGCGCCATGTCGCAGCCCAGCGACACCAGCACCGCCGTACCGAAAGAAAATTCATCCGCGCCCAGGATCGCCGCGATCAGCACATCGCGCGCAGTCGAGAATCCGCCATCCACGCGCAGCTTCACGCGTCCGCGCAGTCCATTGTGACGCAGCACCTGCTGCGCCTCCGCCAGGCCAAGCTCCCACGGACTGCCCGCGTACTTTATGCTGCTGAGCGGCGATGCACCCGTGCCGCCGCTGTGCCCAGCGATGTGGATGTAGTCGGCGTACGCCTTGGCCACGCCCGCCGCAACCGTGCCCACTCCCAACTGTGCCACCAACTTCACGCCCACGGCAGCGCGCGGATTAATGCGCTTCAGGTCGTAGATCAGCTGCGCCAGATCTTCAATGCTGTAGATATCGTGATGCGGCGGCGGACTGATCAGCGAGATTCCCGGCTGCGCATGACGCAGCCGCGCAACCAGCTCTGTGACTTTATGACCAGGAAGCTGCCCGCCCTCGCCCGGCTTCGAGCCTTGCGCAATCTTGATCTCCAACTCCTCGGCATGCGCCAGGTATTCGGCCGTCACACCAAAGCGTCCCGAAGCCACCTGCTTGATCTTGTTATTGCGCGGCAAAGAATCCGCAGGAGCGCCGGCCAGCGCATTATACGCAGTAGGATCCTCGCCGCCTTCGCCAGTGTTGGAGCGGCCGCCCAGCTGATTCATCGCCACCGTGATGGTCTCGTGCGCCTCCGGACTGAGCGAGCCGAGCGACATCGCACTCGACACAAATCGCCGCACCAGGGTGGAGCGCGGCTCCACTTGTTCCACGGGAATCGGCGAAGCCGCTGGAACGAACTCCAGCAGGTCGCGCAACATTTGCGGCTCGCGTTCCTTCGCTTCGCCGCGAAACGCAATCCACGCCTGCGTCTGTACATCAGCATCAACGACGGCGGTCTGCGCCGTGCTTTTGGCTGAGCCGACCGCCAGCTGCAGCTGCCGCGTGCGCTGTGGCTCCCATACGTGGGGCTCAGCACGGTCATCGCGACGGAAGCGAACCCAGCCATAGTCCGGCAGTTCAGTCGTGCGATGCTCCGCTGCCCACGACGAGCGCACCGCAGCTTCGATCTCTGCAAATCCCCATCCATCGAGCGGCGACGCGCTGCCCGGAAAGCAGCGTTCTACGACTTCAGCATCGAGGCCAAGAATGTCGAACAGCTGCGCTGCGCGGTAGCTGTCCAGAACGGAGATGCCCATCTTCGACATCACCTTCGCCATGCCTGATTGCATCACCTTCAGCAGAGCGGCTTCCCCCGTCTCGCCCGCCAGATTGCGCGCCGTCTGCAATGCCAGCCACGGGCACACCGCGCCCGCGCCGTATCCGATCAACACCGCGGCGTGATGCACATCGCGACAATCGCCTGCTTCCACTGCCAGGCCTACCTTCGTCCTCAATCCGGCCTTCACCAGCGCATGATGGACAGCTCCAGTCGCCATCGCCATTGGGATGGGCAAGCTCTGCGGCGATGCGAAACGATCGGTCAAGAGCAGAATGCGCGTTCCTTGGCGCACGAGTTCCGTCGCTTGCTTGCGCAGTGCGTTGATCGCGTTAGCCAACGAATCGTCCTCGGCAAAGACGCAGTCCAGGTGTGCTGCGGACAATTCTTCCTGCATCGGATATGCGCGATGATGCAGCGCCGCCATCTGTCCCAGTGACAAGAAAGGTGACGGGAGCACCAGCCCCGGCAAAGGCGCATGCTTGTCAAGCAGGTACGCCCACGGTCCGAGCCGTGTCCGCAGCGAAACTACGCAGGACTCGCGCAGCGAATCGAGCGGCGGATTCGTCACCTGCGCGAATCTTTGACGGAAGAATCCGTACAACGGCCGTGGCGTGCGCGCCAGAGGAGCGATCGGCGTGTCATCGCCCATCGACCACGTTGCTTCCCTGCCCTCCACCGCCATCGGAGCCACGAACATCTTTAAGTCTTCCCGCGTGTAACCGAAGCCACGTTGCAGGCGCGTGAGTTCTTCCTCCGGCAGCACCACCACCTCTTCTGGCAAACCTTCCAGCGGGATGTCGTCGATGAGCGGAGCATACGTCATCAGCTCTTCAAAGTAGCGATCAAGCACTTCGCCTTCGAGGAGCTGTCGTTTTTCGAGATCCAGCAAAATCAACTGGCCCGGCCCAAGCCTTCGACTGCGGACAATCGAGTCGGGCTCAACATCGGCCAATCCAACTTCGGAGCCGGCGACCAACAAACCCGTATCGGTCACAACATAGCGGCATGGCCTTAGACCGTTGCGATCGAGCACCGCGCCCAGCAGGCGGCCATCCGTGAACACCAGCGCCGACGGCCCGTCCCACGGCTCCATACAGTCGGCGTGATAACGATGGAAGTCCGTTTCTCTTCCGGTCGGTGCCGGCGGCAACAGCATGCGGACCGCCTCCGCCACATTGCGTCCGTGATTGGCCAACAACTCGGCGACCTCGTCGAGACTCATCGAATCGGACGCGTTGGCGCTGAGAATGGGCTCGCATGCGTGCGGCAGGGTCGCACGCCTCGCCTCGATATGCGCGCGATTGCCCCAGATCGTATTAATCTCACCGTTATGCGCCAGCATGTGCAACGGTTGCGCGCGATGCCACGACGGCAATACGTTCGTCGCGTAACGCTGATGAAAGATCGCAAACGGCGTGACGAATTCGTCCGCGTCGAGATCGGGATAGAACTCGTGCAGCAGCCGGCCCGCGCACAGCGCCTTGTAGACGACGGTGCGCGCCGAGAGCGAGCACACGTAGCTGTCCGAGACTTGCTGTTCGAACGCCTTGCGCGCCAGATACAGGCGATGCTCGATCTCGGCTTCCGTGCAGCTTCCCTCTTCTGGCCCAGCGATCAGGGCCTGGCAGATCACCGGCATGGACTCGGCAGCAATCTCGCCCAAGACTTCACGTCGAGTCGGCACCTCGCGCCATGCCAGCCACTGCAATCGCTCGCTGGCGATGCACTCCTGCAGGCAAAGCCGCGCGCGTGTGATGCAGGTTTCATCCTGAGGCAGAAACAGCATTCCGACAGCAAACGCTCGATCGCGTGGCAAGTTCAGTCCGGCTTGCTTAAGCAGAAATTCGCGCGGAATTGCGCTGAGAATACCGACGCCGTCGCTGCTCTTTCGATCAGCTGCTACGGCGCCACGATGGGCCAGACGGGCTAACGCGGTCAGCGCAAGCCGCAGAATGTCGTGTTGTGCCGATGCGTCGAGGGACGCGACGAATCCGACTCCGCAAGATTCGTGGTCAAAGAGAGGATTGATGAGGGCCCGGGGTCGGGAGCCACTCTCGCTAGTTCCCATGTCGCAGTATAAATTGATTTTCCCAGACGCAGAAAATGCAAGATGACGCGGCTCTGAACGTTGGAACTGCACGACAGACCACCCCGCAAAAAATCATAAGCCAGGGCCCGGCGCGCAAGTTGATCAACAAATTATTTTGGTCGCGAGATTCCCGAATTGGCGTCAGCGTGAAAAGCGTGGTCCTGCACCAGGCATGAGGCAACGCTGGCGCAACGCAACATCAGAACAATTGCTGCGCGTTGTAAAGCAGTTTCCCGTTCACAAGGTGGGCTTCGGCCATTAATTTGTGCGCGCGTGTCGCATGCTTCTCGTCGTCGATGTGCAGGACAGTATGACCGTGCGCGGTGAGGTAATCGCTGACCAGCATGCGATGACATTGGAAGTAGACGCGCTCGGCGCACATGATCGCCGTATTGCCTTGCTGTGCGATCTCCAGCAGCCGCGAGATCGCCTGCTCGAATTCTGGCGTCAGCATATAGTCGGCATAGTTGCGAAAGGCGTCGTTGCGCAGGCCCGTGTTGGGTGAGTCGTCGCGAATCTTCTTGCGGTGGCCGCCGAGTTCCTTCATCCAGACATAGGCGATGCCCTGTTTCGGTAGCTCGGCTTCCAGCGATTCGCGGTTGAAGTGGGGTAGCCGTCGCGACATGGGAAATGCCCGAATATCGACCAGCGTCGCGATGTTGTGTCCTTTGAACGCCGTTACAAGCTGGTCGAGCGTGCGAGTGGAGTGACCGATGGTGTAGACCGTCGCCATTTCAATTGGAGATGCTCTCTAACGCGGCGACGATGATCGCGTCAAGCTCCGGCTCGACGGTGCGCAGATCAAGCAACACGCGATCGTCTTCGATGCGCGCGACGATCGGCATCTCGTATTGGCGCAGGCGTCGCAGCAAATCCTCTGGCGACAGATCGTCGCGCCGCACGGCAAGTGCCCGCGACGGCAGCGTCGAGCCCGGTGCCGAACCTCCGCCCAGAACCGACAACGATTCGACGACCTCGATCTCGAGCTGCGGCGAGCTGATCCGCAAATGACGCGCCATGTGCTCAGCGCGATACTGCAGATCTTCTTTCGCCGCGCGCAACATGCGCAGCGTTGGAATCGAATCGTAGTCTTCGCGCAAGTAAGCCAGCAGCGTTGCCTCCAGTGCGGCGTAGAACATCTTGTCCACGCGCAACGCGCGAAACAGAGGATTGGAGCGAATCTTCGCCACCAAGTCAGCGTCACCGCTGATCAAACCGGCTTGCGGACCGCCCAGCAGCTTGTCGCCACTGCAAGCCACGATATTGATGCCAGCACGCAGGCTGTCAAGGATCGTCGGCTCGCCGTGCACTCCAACCTGCCGCAGATCGAAGAGCTCGCCGCTGCCCAGATCCTCCATTACGGAAATCTTGTGCCTGCGGCCGAGCGCGACCAACTCTTCCAGCGATGGCTGCTCGGTAAATCCAATAATCTGGAAGTTGGAGCGATGCACACGAAGAATCAGCTTCGTCCGCTCTCCGATCGCCTGCTCATAATCGCTGATACGCGTGCGATTGGTCGTCCCCACTTCGCGCAGCAAGGCGCCCGACTTCGCCATCACGTCGGGAATGCGAAACGATCCTCCAATCTCGACCAGTTCGCCGCGCGAAACAATCACTTCTCCGCCCTCGGCCAGCGCGTTCAGCGTTAGCAGCACAGCCGCGGCGTTGTTGTTAACGACAACTGTGGACACTTCGCGACCGGCGATATTCAGCAGCTTTGCGAACAAGCGACTGACGTGAACATCGCGCTTGCCGCGCTCGCCAGTCGAGAGATCGAACTCGAGGTTGGAATAGCTTTGCGCGATCTCAGTAACATGTTGCACCGCCGCCTGACCAAGTGGCGCTCGTCCCAGGTTGGTGTGCAGAATGACGCCAGTGGCATTGATGACCGGTCGCAACGAATAGGAAAGTGAGCCCCGCAGCCGCTGTTCGATCGCCTCCGGTAGACAATCGATGATCGCCCTGACCGCTGCCTCATCGAGCGAGTCGGAAACCGTCTTCCCGCGCAAGTCGTCAATTGACGAGCGCGCTGCTTCGACGGTGGCAGAATGCCCGAATCGCCGCGCCAGCGCCTGCACTTCCCCTCTGCGCAACAGCTCGTCGATCGCGGGAAGCAGACGGAACAGCCCGGCCTTGCTGGTCGTTGTCACGGTTGGATTAGAACAGTTTCGAGTTTCGAGTTTCAAGTTTCAAGTTTCGAGTGGCTACGCAGGAGCGCCCGCCGGTTTTCGTTCTGCGTTCTCGAACTCGCAACTGAAACCCGGAACTTCCCACCGCATTCTCGAAAACTTGAAGCTTGAAACTCGAAACTGACTTACTCACCTCCAGCGCAGCGCCCTGCGCAGCAGAAAGCCAATCGCGATTCCTGCCACGATGAGCCGCACCGTCGCCTTGGGATCGAAGAACGGGATCCAGCGCGTGCCGGCTTCGGTAATCTCCAACACGCCGACCGGCGCGACATTGACACCTCCTCCACCACCTGCGCCGCCGACCGCATCTTCCTGGCCGGACTTGTTCTCGCCACCCCCTCCCGCACCCAGGCCGTAGTTCACGCGCGCAACCGTAATAATGGTTCGTCCGTGAGCTTCAATGGGCTCGCCGAAGACGTTTTGTACTTTGCCGGTGGTGGCAAAGCGGTCCGAAAGCGTAGTCAGGATTTCTTTAGGATCAAGCATGAAAGCCTCCTTCGAAAATTGGATGCGCGGTATCGAAGTATGACGCGGCGCTGCGAGTCAGAAAAAGGACCAGCCTATTCTGGCGAAGAGCGAAAGGCGAATAGCGAACAGCGGCTATCCCACTTCCACTAACCCATACCGCCGGTTCCAATGGCCGCGCAGATGCTGCACTGCGCGTGCGATGTCTTCTTTGCTGACATCGTCGCTGGGTCCGGCGAGAACGTAGCGCGCCTCCTTGCGCGCAGCTTCCAGCAGGTCGCGATCGCGCAGCAGATTCGCGACGCGGAGATTCGGCATGCCCGCCTGCCGCGTACCAAAGAACTCGCCCGGCCCGCGCTGCTCCAGATCCGTCTCGGCAATCTTGAATCCGTCCTGCGTACGTACCATGGCATCCAGGCGCTGCTGCGCCTCGACGGAAACCTTTCTCCCGGTCATCAATACGCAATACGACTTCGCCGCGCCGCGTCCGATGCGGCCGCGCAGCTGATGCAATTGCGAGAGACCGAAGCGCTCCGCATGCTCGATGACCATAACATTGGCGTTGGGCACGTCCACGCCAACTTCGATGACCGTCGTGGAAACGAGCACGTGGATCTCGCCGCGCTTGAAAGCAGCCATGGTCGCGTCTTTTTCATCGGCGCTCATGCGGCCATGCAGCAGACCGACCCGCAGGCTGGCGAACTCGTGCGAGCGCAGCCGATCGTGCATCTTGATCGCGGCCTTCAATTCGCCTTCCATCGCACCTTCTTCGATTACCGGATAGACGATGTACGCCTGATGTCCCGCCGCAACCTGCTTGCGCACAAACTCCCACACTTCGTCGGCGCGCTCATCACTCACGCGGCGGGTCGTGATCGGCGTACGTCCAGGCGGCAACTCGTCGAGCACGCTGGTGTCGAGATCACCGTAAATCGTCAGCGCAAGCGTGCGCGGAATCGGCGTCGCCGTCATCACCAGCACATCCGGTTCGGCGTCCGGGGCCCCCGACAAGTCCCGTGGTTGAACCTGTCGGGGTGGTTGTCCTGACTTCTTCATCAATCGAAAGCGCTGCATGACGCCAAAGCGATGCTGCTCATCGACGATGACCAGCCCGAGCTGGTCGAACTCGACCGTCTCCTGGATGAGCGCATGCGTGCCGATCACCAGCTGCGCGTTGCCTTGCGCGATGTGACGCCTCGCCTGCTTCTTTCGGCCGGCTTCCTGCGAGCCGGTGAGCAGAACGATGCGATAGCCCGCAGCTTCGAGGATGTTGCGTGCAGAAAGATAATGCTGCGTGGCGAGGATCTCGGTCGGCGCCATCAGCGCGACTTGGTAACCGTTCTCGATGGCGATAACAGCGGCTTCGAAAGCGAGAATCGTCTTGCCGGAGCCGACATCACCTTGCAGCAGGCGGCGCATCGGCGCGGGCGCGGCCATGTCGTCGGCAATTTCCTTCATCACGCGCTTCTGTGCGCCCGTGGGATGGAAAGGCAGAATCCGTTTGACGGCGTCGCGCACCTGCTGGTTGATCTCGAAGGCGATGCCGGTTTGTGCGCGCATCTTGCGGCGCTTCAGTTCGAGGCCAAGTTCGAGAAAGAAAAACTCTTCGAAGATGAGGCGAATGTGCGCGGGGGTGCGCGCGGCCATCAGATTGGTGAGGCTCTCGCCAGCCTCCGGCCAATGCGCCTGCCAGAAGGCGCGGCGGCGATCGATGAGCTGCATGCGACCGCGAACCGCCGGCGGAATCGCGTCAGCAACATCTTGGCCAAGGCTCTCCAGCATGCCGTGGATCACGCGACGAAACCAGCGCGCGGTGAGCCGCCCGTTGCCGGCAGCTTCATAGATCGGTACGATACGTCCGACCTCGAGCGACTGCCACTTCTGCTCCTCGCCGGTATCGGGCGATTCCGACGGATCGTGCAGAATCTCAAACTGGGGCTGGAGTATCTCGAAGCGATGCCCCGCGCGGTTTCCGGCTTCGACCTTGCCGTAGAGCGCGACCAGCATCCCGGCGCGAAACTTGTCTTTCAAGTACGTCGCGTTGAACCAGACGCACTTCAGCGTGTCGCGGCCCTGGCCGACCGTCATCTCAAAGAGCGGCATGCGCCGCGTTCGGAAAAGGCCGAAGGTTCGCACTTCGGCAATGATGCTGGCCATTTCGCCAATGCGCAGCTCGTTGATGCCGCGCGGATTCAGCCGATCTTCATAGCGAAACGGCAGGTAGTAGAGCAGGTCTTCAACCGTGCCGATGCCCTTTTCAAGCAAGATCTCGGCGAACCGTGGACCGATGCCTTTGACGTATTGAACGCTGGTGGCGAGATCGAGCACACAGCGATGGTAAATCAGCAACTAGCAACTAGCGATTAGCAACTAGCTCGGTCCAATCCGAGAACGAAGCGAGACCGAGTATTCAGCCGTCGTAGGCTGCACTGCCATTCCGGGCATGATCAAACTAATTGCTAGTCGCTAATCGCCAATCGCTGCCTTTCCTGGCATCAAACCATGCCTTGCCGGTGTCCAACATAATGAGTGCTCCGACGACTGCTCAAGCAAACGATTGCCATCGTAGCGGGCAATCTCCTCTATTTCTTTGTGCTGATCCCGCATCTGCCACCGGCAGGACGGCATCGTCCCGACCGGCTCGATCTGGGGCTGATCGTGGATTTCTGGGTATGCGTCGTGATCTACGGTCTGATTGAGCTGATGGATCGAAGGCGGCAGAGGACCGGCTAGCTTTGTGCGATCCCCGAGTGGAATACTCGCGTCCGGCGAAAAGCGAATGGCAAAGAGCGAAGCGCTCTTAAAATTCGTTATCTCGGTTGAAGTCCTGCAGCATCTTCTGCAGATCGAACTTCTGCTGCTCCATCTGCTTCTTCAGCTCATCCATCTGCTGCTGCAGCTTGGGCGACCATTCCTTGGTTGACGATTCGATCTGGCGCCGCATTTCGTCCAGATCTTTCTGGCTGGGCAGTGATCTCTGGAGCTGCTGCTTCATCTCACCCAATTGCTGTTGGGTCGGCAGCGATTGCTGGATGTGGCGAGTCATCTCGTCGAGATCTCTCTGACTCGGCACCGAGCGCTGAATCTCGGCGCGCAGCTGTTCCATTTCTTTTTGCGTCGGCCTGGCCGATTCCGCCAGTTTCTGCGTCATCTTGTCGATATGTTTCTGGCGAAGCTTCAGCGATTTCTCCATTTCGCTGCGCATCTGTTCGAGCTCTTTTTCATTCGGACCGAGCTGCGCGACCATTTCCTTCTGGCTGCGCTCGATTTCCGGCTGCATCTGCTCCAACTGATCGCGAAGTGCCTGCGCTTGGGTATCGAAGTTCAGCCATTCACCACGGTCAAGCTGCGACGTGCTGCCGGGAACCGTCATAACCATGGTCTGTTCGTGTTTGTCACGCCAGATGGTGAGCGGAATCTTGGCCGATTGACCATGCATGCCGCGCTGCCAGTCAGCCATGTCGTGAACCGTGTCGTTGTTGACCTTCACAATGACGTCGCCCGCCTTGAGACCGGCAGCGGCCGCGGGACTGCCTCCTTCGACCGAACGAACCAGAACTCCCTGGCCACGCGGTACACCAAAGAAATCGGAAAGCTGCGGACTCAGGCTTTCGACAACCAGGCCGTGGCGAGCCGAAATAACGGTGAACGACGGAATCTCCAGGTCAGGCATGTAAGCGTGCGGCGGAGGCGGAGCTCCCAGCGCGATTGCCGACACCGCATGCGACATCACGTTCCAGCTGCCCAGCGTCACCTTCATGTCCTTGCGCACACCGTTGCGCATGATGGTGAGCGTCACCGTCTTCTGCGGAGCAGTTGCGTGAATCAAACCCTGCAGCTGCTCCGGGCCGTCAATCTTCGAGCCTTCGAAGGCGACGACCACGTCGTTCTCCATCAAACCGGCGTGGCAGGCAGGACCATCCTGGTCTACGTAGGTGATGATGGCGCCTGCCGGCGCAGACAGCTTCAGTGCAGACGCGCGTTGCGGCGTGACCGCGGTGATTTGAACGCCGAGATACGCTCCGGAATGCGCCTCCGGCCAAGGCTGGCCCGACGCGGGATCGGCCATCGCCGGAAGAATCATTGCGGCTACGAACAAAGCGACGAGCGAAACTCGATTGCGTGTACGCATAACTTCCAACCCTGAATTCAAAAACTCCGACAACTGCTTGGTCCTACTGACATCTGTGAAAGGCAATTTGCCCAATCGTCGTCCGGATGCGCAGCGCCGGACCTCCGCCGTTAATCGTTCCTTCGGCCGACATCGACTTCGGGCTGAAGACTCCGCCCTGCGAGCTGATGTTGAGGCTCGGAAAGTCGGTGAGAATACCGTGACCGCTGGCCATATCCGACGTGGCATGCACTGACACCGGCAAGCCGCTGGCGAAACAAACGGTCACATCGCCCGACGCGGTATGCAAGAACGAATCGGTGAATCCGTGATTGCCAACGAACTCAACCGTCACCGGACCCGCTCCTGTTTCCACCTGCGCTCCCCGGCCCAGATTCAGCAGCGTCACGCTGCCGCCGCCCGTCGTGACCTGTACCGGTCCGGTAGCGCTTGCCAGGCGAACGCTGCCGCCTTCGGTCTGGGCCTGGACTGCGCCCAACACGTCTCCGAGGTACAGATTGCCGCCGCCGCTGGTCACGTGCAGATCGCCAAAGCACTTCTGCACCTGGATACTGCCGGCGCCGGTCTGAATCGTGGAAGCCTTCGCCGTTCCGATATAGACGCGCCCTCCGCCGAGACTAACCTGCGTCTGACCGCCAACATTGGAGACGCGAACATCGGCCGCACCACTGGTGAGCGTCAGATCGCCGCCGAGATTACCGGCCTCTACGTTACCTCCGCCACTGGCGATCTTCACCGGCCCGGCCAGATCATCCAGCTTAATCAACCCCGCACCGGTTGAAGCCACAATCGTCGCCGCAATCGAACTAAAGGTTAGCGAACCACCGCGCGTCTGCACCTTCAGCAGACTGAGATCGCGCGGGACCTGCAGAATAAATTCGGCACCAAGACGCTGGAGATTCTTGCTGGTCGCCTTGCCCTCGATGGAATCGATATCCCCGGCCTTGCCGGCAGAAATGTGCAAGTGATCAAACTGCCGCTTGGCAGCTTCGGGACTGGGCAAGTACGAACGCTTCCGAACAATGTAGGTGATGTGCGGCGAATTGCCCTGCACTTCCACAGAGCCAATGTCGGTGTTGACCCGCAATTCGTGCGCCGGCGGAAGTGTTCCCGTGATCTCTTCCACCCAAGTGTTTCCTTCGCGATAGAGCCGCGGCTGCTGCTGGGCGCACAGAGGAAGGGCAATCGCAAGCAGGAAGGCCAAAGCGCCGAGATAGACCCCGAGTTCCTGGGTGATACCGCTCTCCGCCGGTGCGTCCTGCTGTTGATTTTGTTCTTCCTTCTGGGTGCAATCAGCCATCGTTACAGTTTTCTCTTGGTCGGTAAATTAATCGATTGCCGGCATCGACGCCAGCTCGCGGTCTGACTCGGTGCGAATGTAATCGCTTGGATCGTCTTTTGCCAACTGCTGTAGAGCCATACGGACGCTGGTGTCGGCGCGGACCGGCTCCAAAGCATGCAGTGCTCCGCTGCGCACGCCAAGATTGCTGTCATTTAATAATGCGTCCAGCACGGCGTTGCGAACGCGAATGTCCTGTTTCACGTAATCCTTCAAACCATCGAGCGCCTTCAGGCGAACTCCCGGATTGCTGTCATACCGCAGCGCGTAGGTCAAAGCTTCGCGAACCCGAGGATCGTCGGGCTTGCTGTTCAGCAGATCGACCGAGTCCAACCGCACGCCGGAATTGTTGACATTGCTGCGCGCCGCGAAGGTAAGGAGGTCTTGAATCTTGGGATCGCTGATCGAGCCTTCCACGGAGTCGGGCACGATGCGCTGGTACTGAATCTTTACGTCGTTGGAATTGGGCTTGTGCTCGATCGAAGTGATGCCGCCGATGGAGGATTCCGCATGTGTTGGAGTCTCACCGCCAGCCTGACGACTGCCGAGCGCGCTGTACATCGTTCCCAGACCCGACCCGAAGCCGACGAGCAGAAGAACGGCAGCCAGCGCGGGCGAGAAACGAACTTGGCGCAACCATGCCGTGGGATCGAAGACAAAGCGGTGATACCAGACGCGATGCTGCTCCGTGGTCTCGAGCGCCTCCTGCAGCCGCATGCGCGCGGCCGCCAGGAAGCTAGCAGAGGGCTCTTCGACGGGCAGGGCGTTCATCTGTGCCTGAAATTCCTGCTGGGCGGCGAGCTCGGCGGCGCAGGCCTTGCAGCGCTGAATGTGCTGCTCCAACTCATGACGCGCGTCGTCGGCCAGCTCGTTGTACAGGTACAGGGAAACGTTTTGTTGTACCCAATCGCAATTCATAGCTTTCTCTCACTTCGTTCGAGGCAATTAGCAATTAGCGATTAGCAATTAGCTTTGGACTTCCCTCGTTGAACATTGCCGCCAAATTCAATCCCCATTGCCTTAGCTAATTGCTAGTTACTAATTGCTAATCGCTTCACTTTATATCCTTCAATGCCGCTCGCAGTTTCTGCGTGCCGCGGAACAGCGTGTTCTTCGCGGTCTCTTCCGTCGTATTCAAAATCTCGCCGATGGTGCGCAGCTTCAGTCCCTGGTAATGCTTCATCTCGAAGACCATGCGCTCGCGCGGTGTCAGCTTGGTAAGCGCTTTAGCGATGCGCGCTCCCAGTTCGCGCCGCATCAAATCGCGCTCCGGACTCGCACCCGATCGCTGATCGGCAACCTGATCCATCAAGTCGTAAGTGCCCCCTTCCGAGTCCACCGCGATACCCGAATCTTCCTTGCGCACCTGCCGCTTGCGCAGCAGGTCGAGGCAGAGATTGGTCACGATGCGGTAGATCCAGGTGTAGAACGAGCACTCGAAGCGGAAGTTGTTGATGTTGCGGTAGGCCTTGAGGAACGCTTCCTGATAAATGTCCTGTGCATCCTGCTCGGAGCGAGTGAGGTGGTAAGCCAGGCGGAGCACGGCGCCATCATACTGGCGCACCAGTTCCTCGAACGCGGCATGGTTGCCACGCTGCGCTTCCCGGATCAGCTCCGTGTCGTTCATGCGGCTCTGGGCCTGCCCCACCCGGCTCCCTCGTACTGAGGGAATCGATGACGCCGTCTCCTGCCACGCTTCAGGAGGACGGAGCGCCGGGGTTCCTGAAACACGCGCTCGTGGCGCGGATTGAGGTGCAAGTCCCGGGCCAACCGTGAGGGGAACTGCTACCGCTTCGGCCGGCATGCTGGTTTCTACCTAGTTTGCAATTGGCAAGCCAATTCTTGTGCCTGCAATTACATAGACGCGTGCAGAGAGAAACCGTGAGCGAATTATAGACCGCTCCGTTGCTAGGTACGGCTAAAGTGGGAGGTAGGTTCAAAACGGCGGGTAACGATCAGGGTACCAGCCACCGGGACTCGACGTTGCAAACGCGGCAGTTTCCAAACATATTGCGCCTGGCTCAGCCGAGGCTCCATCCGGCAGCACGAAAATCAGATCGAGAGGCTTTGGCTTGACCCTGCTTAGTTAGCTAAGTAAAATTAGCTAACCATGAGCTACACAGTACATCAGGCTAAGACCAATCTTTCCAAGCTGATCAAGGAAGCCGAGAGCGGTAAGGAAGTCGTTATCACGCGCGGGAAGAAACCGGTCGCGAGGATCGTATCAATCGACAGCACCCTCAAGAAACCGACGCCCGACATGCTCAAGGGCCAAATCTGGTCGGCCCCCGGCGCATTTGATCCATTGACTGACGAGGAAATGCGTGAGCTCGGATTCGAATGATCGTCTTATTGGACACGCATGTGCTGCGCTGGTGGTTGGACGGGTCTGACCTCTTATCGCCGACAGCGCGGGAAGTCATCCTTTCGACCGCCAACTCGAAGGTCACTTCGTCGGTCGTGCCGTGGGAACTTGCGATCAAGACGAATCTCGGCAAGTTCGACTCGCAAGTGTTGCTATCGCGTTGGGACGAGATACTCGAAGCCCAAGGCTTCTCCGAGCTCCCAATCGAGTCGGCGCATGCCATCCGGGCCGGATTGTTGCCCCTACACCACCGCGATCCCTTCGATCGCATACTGGCGGCGCAGGCGCAGGTGACGGGCTGGCCTATCATCAGCGCCGACCGCGTCTTCGACTACTACGGCGTGCGCCGCATCTGGTAACTCAGCGGCCGCCCTAGGCTTCAGCGCTAGCTTCTTCCGTCTTTGGAGCGGATTCAGCCCCAGCTTCCTTCTGGATGGTCACTTTCACCGGCACGACCACGTCCTTGTGCAGCTTGATGGGGACATTGAAGTCGCCAATGGCCTTCAGCGGCTCGTCGAGCTGGATCTTGCGACGGTCGATGCTGAAGCCTTTGTGCTCCAGTTCACGCGCGATGTCGGCGGAGGTGACCGAGCCGAAGAGTTGATCGTGCTCGCCCGACTTGCGAGTGAAACCGAGTTCGACGCCGGCCAGCTGCTTGCCGAGGCTTTCGGCATCACCCTTTTCGCGCGCCTGCCGACGCACCGCGGCAGCCTTCATCTGCTCGATGACGGCACGATTCGCCGGAGTAGCTTCAATCGCGAGCTTCTTGGGCAGGAGGAAATTACGGCCATAGCCTTCGGCCACCTTGATTACATCACCGCGGGAGCCAAGCTTGGCTACATCTTCTTTGAGAATGACTTCCATGAGTAGAACTCCGTTGGACTCGGGCTTGCAGCCGTCGTCCCGATATGTCGTCCCTGCGGGACTCAATCTTGAAAATCAGCTGACCCAGCGTTGAAACGCTGGGCTAAGCTCTGCCGTGTCGCTTCGCGACACTCGGGTATTACCAGTTCAATTGCCGCCCGCACTTGTCGAATGCGCTATCCCCGATCCCCAGTCGTGACCGTTAATCGCAGCGACGGAAGTGCAACTTACTGCTTTACTGACAACCGGCAACTGACAACTGCCTTACCGTCCGCCAAAGGGCAGCAGCGCGATGTTGCGCGCCTGCTTGATGGCATCGCTCAGGCGGCGCTGATGCGGCGTGCACACACCGGTCAAACGCCGAGGCACAATCTTGCCGCTCTCCGCCACAAATTGCGAGAGCAGGCGCACGTCCTTGTAGTTGATGCCGTCGATCTTTTCGACGCAGAACTTGCAAACCTTCTTGCGGCGGAAAAACTTCCGGCCGCCTTCGCGAGGTCCACCAGGACCGCCCGGGCGTCCGCCAGGACGCGGGCCACGGGGACCGCCCTCACGCGGGCCGCCGCCTTCGCGAGGTCCACTGGAGCCGCCGCCCTCACGCGCGCCACCATCGGAGCGCGCCGCCGGAGCGTCAGCTGTTGCGGCGCCTGCGGGAGCCGCTGTCTTCACTGCTTCGTCTGCCATGATTCTCCTTCAATTGCCCACACGGGCCAATTGCAAAATTCTTGCTGCGGCAAGCTGCGCACCGCAACTACGCGTTGACCGGCGTCGACTCCGCACCTTCCGCGGGAGCCGCTTCGGGAGCTTCTTCCGCGACAACGACCGCCGCTTCAGCAGCAGCCGCTTCCGCAGCGGCGCGAGTGCCCTTACCGCGAACCTTGGTGTCGCGAATTGCTTTGACCTTCGCCAGGCGCTTCTGCTCTTCGTCGACGCGCACGGTCATGAACTTGATCACTGGCTCGGTCACGCGCAGGCGACGTTCCACTTCCTTCACCATGCCGCCTTCGCCTTCCAGCACCATCAGCACGTAGATACCGTCCTGAAACCTGCGCACCACATACGCCAGCCGGCGCTTGCCCATGCGCTCCACACTCTTTATCGTGCCGCCCGCATTGCCCACCTGCGTCTCCAGGTTGGCGATCAGTTTGTCCTGCTCCTCTTCGGGCATGTCGGGCCGGACGATGAACATCAATTCGTAAGTACGTTGCATTCGTTTCTCCAGAGCAACTAGCAACTAGCAGCTAGCAATTAGCTCAATAACCTTTATCGAACATTGCCTCTCAACCAATGGCTAGCCGCTAGTTGCTAGTCGCTAGTTGCTTCTTCCTTGCGATTGAAGCGATTCATCGCCGCCTGCACACTCTCGGCGAGAATCATCTTCACCGCTTCCGCCGCCTGATCGAGCACTTGATCGACAACCTCAAGCTGCGACTTCTTGAACTGCGACAGCACATACCGCGCGCCATCGCCGACCGGATGATCCGGCGCAACTCCCATCCGGATGCGCGTGATCTCCTGCGTACCCAGGGCGGCGATCACCGACTCGACGCCGTTGTGGCCTGCCGAGCGGCCTCGCGGCCGCACGCGAATCGTGCCAAACGGCAAATCCAGTTCGTCGTAGAGCAGCACCAAGTCTTCTTCCGGCTTCGCGTCGTACTCGCGCACCAACTCCACGACCGAAGTGCCGCTCAGGTTCATGTAGGTTTCCGGTTTGGCCAGCACGACTTCGTGTCCGGCTAACCGCGTCCGCGCCGTCTGCGCGCGGCAGTGGCGATTGTTCACACGCACGCTGCACTCGTCGGCAATGCGATCCACCGCCAGGAAACCCATGTTGTGCGGTGTGAACTGATACTCGATGCCCGGATTGCCAAGCCCGACGATCAGCTTCACCGCGCTTACTTCTTCTTCTCGGGCTTCTCGGGCTTCTCGGCCTTCTTCTCGCCTTTGTCGGCACCCTCGGCCGCTTCGCCCTCGGCTTCCTGCTTGCCCTTCTTGATGACCTCGGGCTCGGCAGGAGCAGCCGCGCCTTCCACCGCAGCCTCGGCAGGAACCGCTTCCACGACTTCCTTCACTGCGACCACGTGTGCGACGGGCTGGCTTTCTTCGGTGACGAACTTGATCTTGTCGATATGCGGCAGATCGGAGACGCGAATCACTTGGCCAAACATCAACTGGCTGACGTCGGCATCGATGCGGCCAGGAATATCGGCCGGCAAGCATTCGATCTCGACTTCACGCAGCAGTTGCTCCAGGATGCCGCCCTGCACCTTCACGCCGGGGGCTTCACCCTTGAGGACGATCGGCACGCTGACTTGCAGCACCTTGTCCATCGCAATGCGCTTGAGGTCAACGTGCAGTAGCGCGCCCTTGATCGGCTCGTACTGCCAATCGACGATCATCACCTTCGCCGTCTGGCCGTCGAGCGAGAGATCGAAGATGGAGTTGTGACCCGATTCCGAACGCAGGATGCGATTCATCTGCTTGGGATCGACGGTGACGGCCTTTGACTCCTGGCCGGCGCCGTAGACGACGGCGGGGATCATTCCCGTCGTGCGCAGGCGGCGAGCGTCATTCTTACCGCCGCCCTGGCGCGGTTTGGCTTCTACGGTCTTTTCTGCGGTTGCTGTTGCCATAATCTCGTTTCCTTTTTACAAGAACAGTCTGCTGACCGAAGTCTCTTCGTGAATCGATTGAATGGCGCGTCCAATGAGGCCGTGGACCGACTGCACTTTGATCTTCGGTTCATTGCGCCCGGCTTCGGTCAGCGGGATGGTGTTGGTCACAACCACTTCGGCCAACCCCGATTGCGAAATTCGTTCAATGGCCGGCCCGGATAGCACCGGATGCGTTGCGCACGCGTATACCTGTCGCGCGCCTGCCTCCAGCAGCGCCTGGCAGGTTTTCACCAGCGTGCCGGCAGTATCGATGATGTCGTCGAGGATGAGACAGGTACGCCCCTTCACGTCACCGATGACGTGCATCACCTCGGTCACATCCATTTCCACGCGGCGCTTGTCGACGATGGCCAGCGCCGAATCCATCTTCTTCGCGAAGAATCGAGCACGCTCCACGCCTCCCGCATCCGGCGACACGACGGTCAGATCCGGAAACTGCTTCTTGCGGAAGTAATCCACCAGCACAGGCGACGCGAACAAATGATCCACTGGGATGTTGAAAAATCCCTGAATCTGCGGCGCGTGCAGATCGACCACGAGCGCGCGATCGGCACCAGCAGTCGTAAGCAAATCCGCGACCAGCTTCGACGAAATCGGCACACGCGGCTTGTCTTTGCGATCCTGACGCGCATAGCCGAAGTACGGAATCACCACCGTGATGCGCCGCGCTGAGGCGCGCTTGAGCGCGTCGATCAGCAAGAGCAACTGCATCAGGTGCACATCGACCGGATCGCAGGTCGGCTGCACCATGAAGACATCGGCGCCGCGCACGTTCTCCTCGATCTGCACATAGGTCTCGCCGTCGGAGAACTTGCTGATGCAGGCCTGGCCAAGCGGCAACCCAAGAAACTCGCAAATATCTTTGGCCAGCGCATCGTTCGCCGTGCCGGAAAAGATCTTCCACTTGTCGTCCTGGCGCGCGAGTTTGGGCTTACGCTCCGATAGCGGCTTCTGCTGCGCCACCGGAGGAGTCGCCTTGCCCGCCTGCTGAGCTCCATCGCCATCGCCCGGCGCAGTGGCCGGAGGAACTACGCTCGGTTTTGTCGCTGTGTCCATCGTGTCAATACCCCGCGTGACCTGGTTTGGTACCTGCTGGGTTCCGAAGAGCTGTCAGCTCTCAGCTGTCAGCTCTCAGCTACTACACTTGCAAACCGTCGTTCAATCCTGCGTGTCAACCTGAGCGAGGACTTTTAGTCTCATCGCCGTGTCATCCTGAGCGAGGACTTTAGTCCGAGTCGAAGGACCCCTATGTTGTTCTATTAAACTCTGCCGTCCCCGAAGGACTCGGTCCTTCTGTTCCGCTGGCCACTGACTACCGGCAACTGAATCGTTGGCTGGGCGGCTAGGATTCGAACCTAGACAAAGTGCTCCAAAGGCACTTGACCTACCATTAGTCGACCGCCCAGTGTTTATGAGCCGTCAGCTCTCAGCCGTCAGCCTTCAGCTCACTTCGACCCTAATACTTCGCCAATGCATTCCAATACGCTTCTCGCGTCAAACTCGTCGTCGCAACCGCCGCGTGTCCCGCGGCTCTCATGCGGTCGGCGGCGGCACTCGCCTCATCCGCAGACGCGAAGACGCCGTACAACGTGGAGCCCGAACCCGACAAGGACGCGAACTGCGCACCTTCGCGCTGCAACAACTCTTTAACCTCACGCAACTCGGGATATTCAGGAAAGACGACGCGTTCGAAGTCGTTTTCAATCCCGGTTCGGACGAGGTCGAGAAGCAGTGTCTCGGCCCGGTCCCCGCCACCTGCGGGAACGCCGGATGCAGGCCCCATTTCTACCTGCTGGACATTTTCCGCCAGCCAATCAAGCACACTTTCGCTGGACTGGTTTATTGTACCTGTGCCTTCCGGGTGGGTCAATGCGGGCTGTTGCGCGACCAGTTCGTCCCACCGTGCGAAGGCGCGCGGCGTCGAGACGCCAACTGGCGGCGTCACAACCGCAAGGTTGAGAGTTGGCAGATCCGGCAGCGCGTGAACCTGCTCGCCTCGCCCGAGTCCGAGCACGGTTCCCCCGACCATGAACAACGGCAGATCGCTGCCAACTTCCGCTGCGATGCGCAGCTTGTCGGATTGCGATAGCTGAACGCTCAGCGCGCGTTCCAGCGCCAGCATCGTTGCCACAGCGTTCGATGACGCCGCGCCTAGTCCGCCCTGAACCGGCAGATGCTTCTCGATTTCGACCACGATCTTGCATTGAAGCGGCGCACCTTCAGAGCCTGCCCTGAGCTTGCCGAAGGGTGCGCCGGAAAGACATGAATCGGTGTTCAACTTCAGCCGCTGAGATAACGCCCCCAGCACCTGCTCCGCGATTTTCCAGCAAGTATTCGATCCGTCCTGCGGCACGCGCGGATCGTCGCAACGAATCTCGATGCCCGAGCCTGCTTGCACCTCCACGCCGATCCCGTCATGCAGCGCCAGCGTCTGATAGACGGTGCGCAATTCGTGGAATCCGTCCGCCCGGCGCGCACCAATCTTCAGCCCGAGATTGATCTTGGCGAATGAGGGAATAGAAATCATAGGGCAAGTCACTTATACATTTCGGCTACTCGTGAGGCTTTCTTGCCGCAATCACCCGCGGAATTCCCTGCAGATCCGGCACAACGCGAACATCCTCCCACATTGTAGGACTTAGCAGATTCAGTACGGCGTCACGCATCGAGTAGCCAATTTCCATTGCCAGCCAGCCGCCAGGCTTTAGCACCTGGAGCGCTTGCTGGACCAGCGGGCCGATCACATCCAACCCTTGCTCCCCGGCAAAGACCGCCATTCGCGGCTCGAAGTCGCGTACGGATCTCTGGACCTTGTCGGCTTCGTCGAAACCAACATACGGAGGGTTACTGACGACGTAATCGAAGTCGCTCGTCTTCACCAGCGCCTCAAGAACGTTGCTTCGCATAAAGCGCACACTGCGTTCCAGCTGCAGTCGAACAGCGTTCGCGTGCGCAATCTCCAGAGCTTCGGGCGACAGGTCGACCGCATAAACCTCAGCGCCCTTCAACTCGTGAGCGAGCGCCAGCGCGATGCAGCCCGAACCCGTACCAACGTCGACTATCTTTGGGTGAGGAACGTCACGCGCCAACTCCAGTACTGTCTCGACCAGGTGTTCCGTCTCAGGACGCGGAATTAGTACCGCCGGCGAGACGATGAAGTCGAGACCCCAAAACTCCTGATGTCCCGTGATGTATTGCGATGGCATACCCGTCGCACGCTGGGCGAGAACCTCATCGTAGCGGGATTCTTCTTCGCCAGTCAGTTCGCGCTCGGGATGGGCATAGAGGTAGGCGCGATTCAGGCCGAGGACGAACATCAGCAGCACCTCAGCGTTCATGCGGGGCGAGCCGACGTCGGACGATTCCAGCCGATCAACCGCCGAAGTGAGGGCTTGCTTGAGTTGCATGGAAAGAATCAGTTAACCACAGAGACACAGAGGCACAAAGAAAATCAAACTTCTTCACATCGTTGAGAACTCTTGGATTTATCGTCGCGCGCGAGCGACAGTTGACTAAGTGCCGATGAAAGCTTCCGCTTCCTCTGCGTCACTGTGCCTCTGTGGTCAATACACAGCTCTACGCCACCGCTACCGACTGCTCCTTCAGCTTCTCGGACTGGAAGTGGGTGACCAGCGCATCGATCATGGGCTGGATGCGGCCGTCCATGAACTCCGGCAGCTGGTGCGCCGTGAAGCCGATGCGGTGGTCGGTAACGCGATTCTGCGGGAAGTTGTAGGTGCGAATCTTCTCGCTACGATCGCCCGAGCCGACCATGGCCTTGCGCTCCTTGGCCAACGCATCCTGCTGCTTCTGCTGCTCCATCTCGTAGAGGCGAGCGCGCAGTACGCGCATTCCCTTCTCGCGGTTCTTGATCTGCGACTTCTCGTCCTGGCAGCTGACCACGGTATTCGTCGGCAGATGCGTGATGCGCACGGCGGAATACGTCGTGTTGACCGACTGGCCACCGGGCCCCGACGAGCAGAAGGTGTCGATGCGGATGTCCTTCGCTTCGATCTTGATATCGACATCCTCGGCTTCAGGTAACACCGCGACCGTGACGGCGGAAGTGTGCACGCGGCCTTGCGTCTCGGTTTGCGGCACACGCTGCACGCGATGCACGCCGCTTTCGTACTTCATCCGGGAAAACACTCGCTGGCCTTCGATGATGGCGATGACTTCCTTCAGCCCGCCAACACTCGACTCCGACGTCGAAAGCACTTCCACCTTCCAGCGCTGCGACTCGGCATAGCGGTTGTACATACGGAAGATTTCCGCCGCAAAGAGTGTGGCCTCGTCGCCGCCGGTGCCGGCGCGGATTTCCAGGATGACGTTCTTCTCGTCGTTCGGATCCTTGGGCAGCAGCAGGACCTTCAGCTCTTCCTCAACTTGCGTCAGGCGCTCCTCGAGCTTGCCCATCTCTTCGTTGGCGTAGGCGAGCATCTCGGGATCGGTCTCGTCGGCGGCAAGAGCTTTGCTCTCCTCAATGCCGCGCGTGAGGTCCTTGTACTCGCGATATTTTTCGACGACCGCCTGCAGCTCGCTGTGCGCCTTCGCGGTCTTTTGATAGCGCTGCGAGTCGGAGACGATATCCGGCGAAGCAAGCGCCTGGTTCAGCTCTTCGTATTTGGATTCGATTTGTTCTAAGCGTTCAAACATAAATTCCAACTTTATTGTACGGAATGCGGATCAGCACATGGCCGGTATTCGAGCAGAACCAGGCGTGAGTCCAGGACCTTCGTCTGGATAAGTTCAAAGCGCGTGTGCGTGTAGCCTGCGAAAATCGGCTCGCGGCCAGCGCTCCCGAGTACCAGAGGGAAGACCATGAGGCGCAGACGGTCAACCAGCCCTTGCTGCATCAAGCTGTTCACCAGGCTGACGCTGCCGATGGTTCGCAGGGAGTCCCCATGCTGTTGTTTCAAGGCCCTCATCTCGTCTGCGAGAGTGCCGCTTAGCACGCGTGTGTTCTTCCAAACCAGCGGCTCCTGCAGCTTGCTTGAGAAAACCACTTTGGGCAGCTCCCTCATTCGTTCGCTCAGCTCGTCATTGGCGGATGCCGAGAAGCCAGCCATCGCCTCGTAGGTGACGCGGCCCATAAGCAGGACTTGAGGCTCGGCAAGGTGATCGCGCACCCAGCCACCCAGTTCCTGGCCGTAGTAGCCGAAATACGCCGCCTGGTTGACGCCCGAGGCGAAGCCATCCAACGAAATAAACAGGTCTGCGATGAGTTCTCTCATGATGATAACCCCTCGTTAAGCAGATCCCTCGCGGACTCAGGTCCGCTCGTGATGACAATTTTTACTACTATTTGCTTTGGATAAGTGCGTATTTTTGCGGCGGGCGCCGCTAGGCAATCACCAGTTCGCCGCCGCGCTGCTTTTCCAGCTCCATGGCTTCGTTAAGAGCGGCGATTGCAGTTTCGACCTGCTTGTCGTCAGGTGGCTGCGTGGTGATGCGCTGCAGCCACAGGCCGGGCTTGGTCATCATGCCGAACAGCGACGAACCGTGCTTGGCGGCGAAGCGAATCAGCTCATACGAAACAGCAGCAATCACCGGCAGCAGCGCAATGCGCGAGGCGAAGCGCGCCCAGAAGGTCGTCGCCGGGATCAGCATGTAAAACAACATGGCAATCAGCATCACGGTCATCAGGAAGCTGGTGCCGCAACGCGGATGGAAGGTGACATACTTTTGCGCGTTCCCGACCGTCAGCGGATCGTTGTTCTCGAAGGCGAAGACCGTCTTGTGCTCGGCGCCGTGATACTGGTAGACGCGCCGAATGTCGGCCCACAGCGAAATGCCCCAGATGAACAGCAGGAAAAGCGAGATGCGGATGATGCCGTCAACCACGTTGAACAGGATCTGATTGCCGAAGACCGGGTAGTGATTCTTCAGCTTGGTAGCTGCCAGCAGCGGCACAAACTTGTACATGAAGATGAAGAAGCCGAGCGACAGAATAAGATTGGCGGCAATGACCCAGCCGCTGATCTCGACCTTCTTCTCTTGTTCGGGCTGCAGCTCGTCGAGCGCGACGTTGGCCGAATAGCGCAACGCACGGAAGCCCAATGTCATTGCCTGGCCCAGCGTCATGATGCCGCGGACGAACGGCCATGCCATCCATTTGTGCTTGTCGGAAAGCTTTTCCAACGGCTCGGAGTGTGTCGCCAGCGTGCCGTCGGGGCGGCGAATGCAGATGCCCCAGGCATGCGGCGAGCGCATCATCACTCCCTCGAGCACAGCCTGGCCGCCGACCAAAGTGGTTTCCTCGCCACTTTCGAGGGCGGGGAGTAGTTGGACGGCCACCAAGAACCGCAGATATTGAAGCAATCGACGCATAAAGATTGGATGTTCCTCGAGGGCGTACGACGCACAACCGCGTTAGTTTAGGGTACGGGCGATGCGCGGGGATGTCAATTGGACTTCCGCAGGTCTTTGATGATTTCCCTTGCCGCGTTCGCTCCCGACGCTCCCGTCAAACCGTTGCCGGGATGCGTGCCCGAGCCGCACAGATACAGGCCTTTGATCGGCGTACGGTACTGGGCCCAGTCCAGCAAGGGACGCATGGTGAATAACTGATCGAGCGCCACTTCACCGTGGAAGATATGTCCGCCGGTCAGGCCATAGGTTTGCTCCAAGTCTTTGGGCGTGACGACGTCGCAGGCTTCGATCAGACTTGGCAGGTCGAGAGCGTAGTTGGCAAGGGTTCTAACGACCGTGTGACCAAGCGCCTCGCGTTGCGAATCCCAATCGGCATTGCGCAGCTTGTACGGCGCGTACTGCATGTAGATCGACATGACATGCTTGCCCGCGGGCGCGAGTGAGTTGTCCCACAATGTGGGAATTGTGGCTTCGATGTAGGGATGCTGCGAAAACTCTCCGTATTTTGAGGCGTCAAAGGCGCGCTCCAGGTAATCAATCTCGGGCGAAATTTGAATCCTACCGGACAAACGAGCCGACACATCGCCATCAATGCTTTGGAATGTCGGCAATCCACCAAGCGCAAGATTGACCTTGGCGACGGTGCCGTTCATGCGGTAATGCTGAAGCCGCTGCAGGAAGCTTGGCTGCAGATGCTGCGGCTCGATCAGGCCGAGCAAAGTACGCTTCGGATCGGCATTGGAGATTACGGTCTGCGCCACGATCTCGTCTCCGGTCGCCAGAACGACGCCCTTGGCGGCGCCGTCGTTGACATGGATGGCGACTACCTCGCAGGATGTGCGAATCTCGGCACCAGCAGCTTGCGCCGCGGCGGCCATCGCCGCGGTGAGTGCGCCCGCACCTCCCGCAATGTAGGACGCCGGTCCAGCAAGGTTGCTGTCAGACGCCGCGCGCAACAGCAACGTCGCGCTGGATCCGGCGGACCAGGGCCCGAGGAATGTTCCGAAGATTCCTTGCGCGGCGATCGTTCCGCGCAGCAACTCTGTTTCGAACCATTCGGCTACCAGATCGGCAACCGCCATCGGCGCCCAGCGCAGTACGCGATAGAGATCCTTCTCGCCGAGACCGCGAATCTTCTTGCCAGTCTTCAGCAGTTCCCAGAGATTGTTGGCTCCCGGGTCGTCGATATCGGGAGGCGTGATGCTCAACAGCAATGCGGCGACCTCGCCGATGCGTGCCAGCGATTGCTGAAATTCAGCGTAGGTCGTGGCGTCCTTAGGAGAGAACTTCGCAATCTCGCTCTGCGACCTCGCTGTATCGCCGTAGAGAGCGAGGTTGCCGGAGTGGGAGAGCGATAGAACGCGAATCGTGGGCGTATAGGTCTTGAGGCCGTGTTTGGCGAGTTCCATATCTCCCACAATGTCAGACCTGACCGGGCCGGCAGCATGAGCGAGACGCGAACAGCGAAAGCCGGGATGGAACTCTTCGGTGATAGCACAGCCGCCGACGACGGGACGCCGCTCTAAGACCAGTGGCTTGAAACCAGCCTTGGCGAGATAGAACGCCGTGACGAGTCCGTTGTGCCCTGCGCCGAGGATGATGACGTCGCGTGATTCTGTCATGGATTCCCTGGGGCTGAAACCGCTGCTATTTATGGGCGGCCGGACGCTGGCCTAAAGGCCAGCACTACCCACCGGCGTGCTTCAAAATCTCCAGCGCGGCGAGGCGTCCGGGCGCACCCATGATGCCGCCGCCGGGATGGGTGGCCGAACCGCACATCCACAGATTCTTGACCGGCGTTTTGTACTGCGCCCAGCCCGGAACCGGCCGCAGGAAGAATAGCTGCTCCAGCGAGAGCTCGCCCTGGAAGATGTTGCCTTCGGTCAAGCCAAACTCGCGCTCCAGATCCAACGGCGTGACGACTTGCCGGCCAACGATAATCTTCTTCAGATTCGGCGCGTATTCGGCAATGGTATCGATCACATTGTCGCCGAAGGCTTCGCGCTTCTCATCCCACGTGCCTTCCTTTAGCTTGTACGGCGCGTATTGCACGAAGCACGACATCACGTGCTTGCCCGGCGGCGCCAGCGACGGATCGGTAAGCGTCGGAATGACCATGTCAATGTACGGACGGCGCGAATAATTGCCGTATTTGGCGTCGTCGTAAGCGCGCTCCATGTAGTCGACGCTGGGAGAAACGGAGATTGCACCGCGCAGATGATGTCCTTCGCCAGGCAGGCAGGTAAAGTTCGGTAGCGCATCCAGCGCGAGGTTTACCTTGCCTGATGATCCGCGGAACTTGTAGCGCTTCACCTCATCGCGGAATTCGTCGCTGAGGTGCTTGGGCTCCAGCATCTTCAGGAATGTGAGATTTGGATCGACGCTAGACGAAATGACGGGCGCGAAATATTCATCGCCGGCCGTCGTCGCAACGCCGATCGCCTTGCCGTCTTTAACCAGAATCTGCGCTACGCCAACCTTGGTCTTGATCTCTACGCCAGCTTCGCGCGCCGCATCGGCAATTGCGTTTGAGATCGCTCCCGTACCGCCGCGGGCAAAGCCCCACGCGCGAAAGGCGCCATCGATCTCACCCATGTAGTGATGAAGCAGAACGTATGCCGTGCCGGGTGAGCGCACCCCGAGAAATGTCCCGATAATTCCTGAGGCCGACATTGTGGCCTTGAGCACGTCGGTCTCGAACCATTGGTCGAGGAAATCGATGGCGCACATGGTCATCAGCTGCACCTGGTTGTAGCGGTCCTCGCCGCTCAAGCCCTGAAAGCGGCGGCCCAGGAAGATCATCTTGAACAGGTCTTTGGGATTGAGGGTCGTGGGATCGGGCGGCACCATGGCGAGGATGGGCTTCACGAAGCGGCACATCTGCAGCATCGCTTTGCCGAACTCTTCGTAAGCTTCGGCGTCGAAGCGCGAGTGGCGACGCAGCTCGCGCATGGTCTTGCCGTGATCGTTCACGCGCCAGAGATAGTCGCCGTTGGGCATCGGCGTGAAGGTGCCGTCGAGCGGAAGAATCTCCAAACCGTGACGCGGAAGATCGAGATCGCGAATGATCTCCGGCCGCAGCAGTGAAACGACGTAGGAACAAACTGAAAATTTGAAGCCGGGAATGATCTCTTCCGTCACCGCCGCGCCGCCGAGCACGTGACGGCGCTCGAGCACTAGAACCTTCTTGCCGGCGCGCGCGAGATAGGCCGCGTTGACCAGCCCGTTGTGGCCGCCGCCGATGACGATAGCGTCGTAGCGATTTGTATTGTTCCCCGCCATGAGCAGAATTCAATATTGTAAAGGGCAAACCGCTCCCCCCAAAAAATGAATTCACCACGGAGGCACAGAGGACACGGAGTCTTAATGAATTTCAGTTCCTCCGTGATCTCCGTGTCTCCGTGGTGAACTTTGTGTTTCCGGTCGCGGGTGCAACGGATAGATAGTTAGTTTCGCAATTCCGCGCGCATTTATAATTCGCTGGTCAACGCGAGGAACCTGTGCCGGTAGGAACCGCAGTTCACGAAAGAACATTCGCTCTGTGCCAGAGCCTGAATTACCGGGAGTGGTCGGGCTTTTATGCGGTCAGCGTCTACGAGACGCACCATGAGCACGAGTACAACGCCATCCGCAATGCCGCGGCGCTGATCGACGTGACGCCGCTTTACAAGTACATGATCACCGGCCGCGATGCCACGCGCTTCGTCAATCGCGTCATCGCGCGCGACATCAACAAGGTTGCTGTTGATCAGGTGATCTACTGCTGCTGGTGCGATGAAGAGGGCAAGATCATCGACGACGGCACCATCACGCGATTGGAAGAGAATCGCTATCGCTGGACGGCGGCGGATCCGAACCTGCGCTGGTTTCGGCAGAACGCGATCGGACTTGACGTGCAGATCGAAGACATCACCGAGCAGATCGCGGCGCTGGCGCTACAAGGTCCAACCTCGGGAAAACTACTGAAGAGCGTTGCCGAAGCCGACATTGCAAATCTCAAGTATTTTCGCAAGACCAGCGGCAAGATCGGGGGCGTGGCCGTCGACATTTCGCGCACCGGCTACACCGGCGATCTGGGATATGAAATCTGGATGCGATGGCAGGATGCAGTGAAGGTCTGGGATGCGCTGATGGACGCCGGGCGGCGCTTCGATATTCATCCCACCGGCATGCTGGCGCTGGACGTGGCGCGCATCGAAGCCGGACTGATCCTCGCGGACGTGGATTACATCAGCAGCAAGAAGTCGCTGATTCCGTCGCAGAAGTACAGTCCTGCCGAGGTTGGCCTGGGAAAGCTGGTGCATTACGACAAGCCCAACTTCATTGGCCGTGAAGCGCTGCTGAAAGAAAAGCGGAGCGGCGCGAAGCGGCAGCTTGTGGGACTTGAGATCGACTGGAACGAGTTAGAAGCGCTGTTCGATCACATGGGTCTTGCGCCGCAAACTCCGGCAACCGCTTCGCGCGTTCACGTGCCGGTGTATAAGGGTCGCGATCAGATTGGGAAAGCAACCTCGACGACGTGGTCGCCGTTGCTCAAGAGGCTGATCGCCCTGGCGAGCATCGAATCGCAGCATGCGCAGCTGGGAACCAAGGTCCAGGTGGAGATGACGGTGGAGGCGGTGCGCCACAAAGTCGCGGCAACCGTGCAACAGCTTCCCTTCTTCAATCCGCCAAGGAAAACGAAGACTCCGGTTTAGGGCGGATCCGCACCAGAAACAGCAAAAGAAAAACCGCCCGATGCGGCGGTTACGGTAGGTGATTTCGGAACGGAGCGCTATCCGTTGCCGGTCGAAATCTTCACTGTCGACTCTTCTTGCGGCGGATAAAGCAGTCGCTCAACGGTGCGGTCCATGGTATCCAACAGGCTGTCTGTAGCCGGCACGCGCGCATCCTGCAATGCAGAATTCCAGTCCTTGGAACGAGCGACCGTCTCCTCGGCAACTTTGCTGGGCGAAGGCGAGGCCGCCCAGGTATAGGCGAACCAGATCATCACGGTCAACAAGTACGCCCCGCTGTTGATCGTGCTCAACGTGGCCCGGCTTAGGATCCCGTGGTGGCTGGCACCAGTCATCACCAGCATGTTGATCGCAGCGAACAGGCCAAACCCGAGCGCGATGCCAAACAAGAAGCTGCGATGCGGAATGCCAAGGTACTCACTGAACAGCAGCATGAAGAAGACCAGACCGCATTGCATCAATCGCAACGCGCGATCAGCCAACAGGAAAGCATCCTGAAGAGCGCCGTTTTCCGGTTTGTGAGCCGCGTTAATGGCCCACATCACACCCACCAGAAATACAACTAATGCTGACCAGCGAAAGAGAATGACGCCCAGGTCGCGCAACGCCTCATAGGGGCGAAACGCGTCCTTGAAGATTTCCTGCAGAACAGCAAACGAAAGCAGGATGCTCAGACCCAAATTCACGTAGTAACTGTAGTAATAGACCCTGTAGGAATAAACATTGGCTATCGCCAAGGCGGGGACCGAGATCACTTGCAGAATCGTGTAATTGAAGAAGAATGGATAATCGCGGTGGAGTCCTCGTCCGAACATGCAGACCAACACTGCCGCCTGGAGAGTCGGCGCTGCAAACCAAAGGACGTAGTCTATGAGATGAAGATGCATTGACCCAACCGGAATAATATGCGGGGAGCCAATGCAATACAAGTACCCTTACGGGGTAAATTATGGTAACCGAATTGAGGTTACTTCCTAAACCTGTACCCTCCCAGAAGAGGCTATCCCAAATCCTGAGTTTCTCAGGACAGCTTCTGTGCAATCGCCGTATCCGTGGAAAGCAGCTTGCTGTCGCACTTCTGGTCCGGAGCACACAACGGCAGCGGCGAACCTTCGCCGGCTATCTGCCGCAACGTGTCGCCACAGTTCTGATTGGGCGGGCACAACGGCAATGGCGAACCTTCGCCAGCTATCTGCCGCAATGTGTCGCCACAGTTCTGATTGGGCGGGCACAACGGCAATGGCGAACCTTCGCCGGCTATCTGCCGCAACGTGTCGCCACAGTTCTGATTGGGCGGGCACAACGGCAATGGCGAACCTTCGCCAGCTATCTGCCTGACCTTGTCGTCACAGTTCTGATTCGGAGGACATAGCGGCAGTGGCGAACCTTCGCCGGCTATCTGCCGAACCTTGTCGTCACAGTTTTGGTTGGGCGGGCACAGCGGCAATGGCGAACCTTCGCCGGCTATCTGCCCCAGCGTGTCGCCACAGTTCTGATTGGGCGGGCACAACGGCAGCGGCGAACCTTCGCCGGCTACCTGCCGCAACGTGTCGCCACAGTTTTGATTCGGCGGACACAGCGGCAGCGGCGAGCCTTCGCCGGGAGAAAACATAGCTTGATTGGATTCACAAACAGCCATTGGACTGCACAATGACGTGGGGAGCGACGCCTGACTCACGTTCGCTGGCGCGACGGGAGCTGGGAGCGGGTTGACGGCGGCGCAAGCTACACCCGCAAACATCAGCGCAGCCACAGTGAAAACGAGGGCGTTCTTCATGGGAGTCTCCTTTGGTCTTGCTCGATCGCAATGCATTTAGAAGCGGTTTCCTAACGAAGTGGAGTCGTTGTCTGGAGCAGACAGCACAATCGGGACAGGCGATGATCCTTCCGCGGCAACAGCGAGGGGACCGACCGAACGCAACGGAGTGGCGCCACTAATGGAGCTGAGAGCTCCGGCCAGCATCAGAGCGGCGAGAGTGGCAAGCATGAACTTTTTCAGATGTTTCACGTTGAGCCTCCAAAGACGATCTCGAGCTGCTAGCCGATTTGCGACAGGCCGCTCGGTGCGTTCGAACCTATATCGGCCCTCCCAACCAAACTGCCGTTTGGGCGGAGCACTTATTTGCTATTGTGTGGTGACTGATCTGCGCCGGACCAGCCGTTCGACAAGCGACAATTGCCTGCCGCTTGTTTGGTGCTATTGACGAAGTGATAACTGCATGTTTCACACCAATTAAGGACCGGGGAAAGAGCGCCTCTCGTAAAAGACATTCGGGCGCTTGCTTAATCTGGGGTAGACTCACCCAGTTGGCATTATAGACAGAGAATAGCTAGGGCCCTAAGGGAATTTTCTATAGCGGAACTCCCCGGAAGTACATGTACCTATGGGTCATACACTAAAGTGTCAGCCCGCGGGGACCAACCGCGCGGGAATCGCCCAAGCGCGGCTTGATATATTGTGCGCTTAGTCGCGATTTGTTGACATTATCACAGCCAGATTATGAGCGACGCACCGATCGTTAATCCGCACGTCGAACCGGACGACGAGTCCGATTCCACAGCCAGAAACTCGCAGCGAACTGTGGCCATGCAGGTTTGCCCTAACTGCTCTCAGGCTCTGCAGGAAAATCATTGCAAACTGGTGTGCCCGCGCTGTGGGTACTTCCTCAGTTGCTCAGACTTCTACTGAGAAACCCTTCGCCGCTGTCGGGTGGAGATCGTCTGCCCATTCCTTCGCCCGCGTTTAACACAAGATCCATTCCGTTCGTGTAATTTTAACGAGAAGCAATTTCATTGCAGGAGGAAAGAATATGCAACGTACAGCCAGTGCTCATTGGTCCGGTGGGCTGAAGGATGGCAAAGGCACAATCTCTTCGCAGAGCGGAGTGCTGAATCAAACGCAATATTCCTTTAGCACGCGTTTCGAAAGCGGTATCGGCACAAATCCTGAGGAACTGATCGCCGCAGCCCACGCGGGTTGCTTCACCATGGCGCTCTCGGCACAGCTGGGAGAGGCGGGAATGACTGCGGAAAGCCTCGATACGACCGCCAAGGTCACGCTGGAGAAGACCGACGCGGGTTTCAGCATCACGGCCAGCCACTTGGAATTGAAGGCGAAAATCCCCGGCGCCGACAAAGCAAAGTTCGACCAGGCCGTGCAGAATGCCGAGAAGGGATGTCCGGTGTCCCGGCTCCTGAACGCGAAGATCACGGTAGAATCGACGCTGGTATCGTAAGCTTTGCAAGTTGGCTGCTCCGCCCGCCGTGGGGCAGCCAATCCGCTTCGCCAATCCTCCCCGATTTTCAATACCCGAGAGAGAAGTACCGATAGTGTCGCCACGGCGAGAGGCTAGTCCTGCCCTATTTGTGGTAGCCTTACTTTCTAGTTGCGCTATTCCCATTGTAATTACGCAGGCTCGCAGAAAGGATTTGCCGTGACCAAGAGAATTGTTGTTCTGTTGATGTGTGTGGCAGTTGCGCTGCCGATGTTGGCTGACAACAAAATAGCCAATCGTTTGTCTGAGTCGACTGCCGTTCTGCAAACCATCCTGGATAAGCAGGAGATACCAAAGAATGTTATGAACAAGGCAGTTTGTGTGCTGATTTATCCCAGTGTGAAGAAGGTGGGCATCGGTCTTGGCGTGAGTTACGGCCGGGGCGTTTTGGTCTGCCGCTCAGGCGCCAATATGAACGGCCCATGGAGCGCGCCCGCGATGTACACCCTTGACACAGGCAGTCTGGGTCCGCAGTTGGGGAGCACGGCTACCGACTATGTCGCCCTTGTCATGACCAAGAGAGGGGCTAACAAAGTTCTCTCGGGCAAACTTAAATTAGGGGCTGATGCGCAAGCCACAGCCGGTCCGTCGAGCGCCCAAGCCACCGGGTGGAACGATCCCAATATCGATGTGCTGACGTATTCCCAGGCGAAAGGTCTTTTCGCTGGCGCCTCGCTGGGTAGCGCGTCGATGGGCAGCGACGATACCGCCAACAAGGACCTTTACGGGAAGGATGTGAATGCTTCGCAAATCATCCAGGACGGCGTCGTTCAAGTCCCGCCCGCAGGCAAGCCGCTGGTGAACTTGCTGACTAAGTATTCGCCCAAGTACATGTAGAAGGAAATTGGCGAGCCGACACGAGGCAGTGCCGGCAGTCAGACATGGGTTGAACAGGCCGCGGCGGCGAAGAGACTGTCAGTTCTGCGAGCGCAATATTTCGCGGATCTCGCGGTTAATTCGCGCTGCGTCCTGTGCCGCCTTATCGACCATCTCCAGCCACTTCTTGTTGTTGTCGTCGAGCTTGGCCTGCCCCAGAAGATATGAAGCCTGCATGATGGTTTCAATGTAATTGCTGAGATCATGGGACAAGCTGCGAAGCTTGACAACGGTTTCGTTCTGCAACTTCTTGCCCTCTTCGCTCGTCGTTTGCGCCACGTTGCTCTCCTGACATCCACCGCGGATTGACCGAACCGGAAACAATGATGGGCGAGACTCATTAGACGCGAGATTCGCGAATTTCGTTGCTTGCCCGGCGTCCAATGCCGCCGAGAACATTAGCACAACTGGCGATTTCCAGCACGCCGGCGGGACGAGGTCCGCTGGCGGTGTCTCAGTTTGAACTGGCATTCAGGAATGCGCGCAGGTTTTCCCCTGCGGCGAGGACTGTTATCATGGCGGCAATACGCCGGGCCGCCGAGTTTCCATGGTACGTATACGCTTAAAGACCAAGCTGGTGCTCTCCATCAGTGGCATGGTGGTAGCCCTGGTTGGCATATTCTCCTACTTCTACGTGTCGCGCATGGTGCGGCAACGCATCTTCGAAGCCTACGACAGTGCTGACTTCATCGCTAAAGAAATTCAGGAAAGCGCTCGCCGCGCCAGCCAGGTTGACGTGGGCAGCTCGATGGTCAGCGAAAAGGACCCCCAGCAAGTACAAAAAGTGCTGGAAGAGGCACTGAAAGCGGACGTCGGGCTCAACACCCTGCTCCAGTCGGTGATTGGATTTTCGCCAACCGTCTCCGATGCTGCCATAGCCGACGTAAATGGGCGCGCCATCGTGCATACCGATCCTTCTGCCATCGGCACGCAGTTGGAACAGCGCAAGGATTTTCAGGAGATTCGTAACGGCAGTTTCACCGAGCAACTGAAAGTGGTGTTTGGCGTTCCGCGCGTCTACAACCTGTATCTTCCCATCCAGCGCGACGGCCAGCCCTTTGGCGATATCCGCGTCGGCGTCTCCACTGTGTTTCTGGAGAGCGAAGTTCAACCACAATTGCGCCGCGCTCTGTATTTCTCGGTGGTGGCGATTCTGTTCTCGCTGATGGTGGCGGCGGGCTTGTCGAACATCGCGTTGCGGCCGCTAGAGGCGGTTGGACGCCGTCTCGATCAAATGACCGCCGGAGTGGGCGACAGCACGCCTGAACCGGACCCGCGCCGAACGGATGAATACACGCTGGTGCATACCAAGATCGACCGCCTGGGCCGCCAGATTCGCGATGTGAAAGAGGTGTTCAGCGCGCTGAAAGAAAACCTCGACCAGATTATGGGAGCGCTGCAGGACGGCCTGGTTCTGTTCACGCGCGACACGCATGTGGTGCTGGTCAGCGCTTCCGCGGAGCGCTTCATTGGACGGCCCCGGGGCGAGATTCTGGGCAATACCGTCGAAGAGGTGTTCACGGATGCGACCAAACTCGGCCGCATCGTGCTGGATTCGTTTGCCCTGCATCGGCCCATTCCGCAGCGGGAAATCGAACTGGAGAACGGACGGCGAATTCAGATTGCTCTCGATTTCATTGCCGAGCGCGGCGAGCGAATCGGAGCCCTGCTAACTATGCGCGACGCCGAGTCGGTCCGGCGCATCGAAAACGAGATAGAACTCTCGCGCCGCCTGGCGGCGATCGGCAGACTGACCTCGGGCGTGGCGCACGAGGTGAAGAATCCGATCAACGCCATCGTCGTGCATCTGGAGTTGCTGCGCGAAAAGATGCGCGAGAGTGATCCGGACACGCGCCGCCACATGGACGTTATCGGGCGCGAAATTCATCGCCTCGACCGCGTGGTGGAGATGCTGGTGGATTTCAACCGGCCAGTGGAGTTGCGTCTCAGCGATTTTGATCTGCGACGAGTGATTGAAGACGTTACTTCGCTGGCCTCTCCGGAAGCGGCGAAACAAGGCGTCAAGATTGAGACACAACTCGGCAAGGACGCCTTGCGGGTACGGGCTGACGCCGACTTGATTAAACAGGCGCTCTTAAATGTAGTCCTCAACGGAGTGCAGTCCATGAGTAGCGGCGGCGCACTCAATATCACCGCACGACAACAGGACTCGGCAGCAACCATCGAAGTCAAGGACCAGGGCGGCGGCATCCCCCCCGACGTTCAGGACAAGGTTTTCAACCTCTACTTCACAACCAAGAAAACCGGCAGTGGGATTGGTCTGGCGATGAGTTATCGCGTTTTGCAGCTCCACAATGGCGCGCTGAACTTTGAGACGGAAGTGGGTCGTGGCACAACGTTCCGCCTGCTCCTGCCCTTGATTGAAGCCAAGCAGCACCAACAGGCGGAAGCGATAACACGAACGTGAGCTGAGAAATATGGCAGTTCAGCTCTAGATAAACCCACCACTTTATTTTTTCCTGCCGGTGTTTATGATGGAAGCACAGGTTGCGTACGCCGGCTTCGCCACGGCTTGCGAATCATGCGCAACCGCAGGGCAATAAACCTGCAAATGAGACCCTTGCGCCAAATCATCGCTCCCGTCGTAGTGTGGGTATTGCTGTACACTCCGGGTTGCTCGAAAAAGCCCTCCCAGCTTCCGACGCAAGCGAAAGCGCCGGTAGAAACGGTACCGTCTTCTCTGCCACCGGAGATATCGGAAGAAACGCCGCCTGAGCCTCCGCCACCGGAGCCCAAGCAGGAAGAAGCGCCTCCGGAGCCAGCCAAACCGAAGCCGGTACAGCATCACAAGAAGAAGAGCACCACAACAACGCCCCCGGCGACGACCACCGCGCAGGTTGGCAGCGCGCCAGTTCCTGCTGCGACCACGAACAGCGGAAACACCACGATGGCAGCGGCGCATCCGCCCGCAAACCCCACCGCCGAAGCTCCACCGAGCACCGCCATTGGAGCTGATGTCAACAGCGCACAGCTGTCACAGCAAAAGCAGACGACCGCGCAGCTACTCGACGAAACCGAGAAGACTCTGAACGGCTTGAACCACACGCTGTCACACGATCAAGAAGCGATCGTGAGTCAGATCCGCTCGTATCTCGGCCAGTCGCGCACCGCGACCAAGGACGGCGATTTCGAGCGCGCCTACAACCTCGCCACCAAAGCCCACCTGCTCTCCGACGCGCTAGTGAAGAAGTAAAGTTTCAAGTTTCAGGTTTCGAGTTTCAAGTTAAACCTGCGGCTTCATCGATGCGCTCAGCGTTTGCCAGGCGCAGGTACAGACACCAGTAACTTGAAACTCGAAACTGATTCTTGAAACTCGAAACTCTAAACTTGAAACTGGTTTTTCAATCCACTTGCTGCTTGACGATGTGCACATCCACCGCGGGAGCGTCGCGCAGGAAGCGGTGAACCGCTGAGAGGAACAGATAGCGGCGCCAGCCGCTGGTGGCGGAGTGCCCGAAGATGACCTGGGTGATGTGTTTCTCGCGGACGAACTCCGCCATGGCGTGAGCCACTTCCTTGTCCTTCAGCCGGACGACCTTGGCGCCGAGATTCTCCGCAAATTGAAAGTTGGCCTGCAAGGAACGCTGGCGCTCGGGGTCGTCGTTATCGGAGCCGATGTCGACATAAACAACAAACAGCTCGCCGTTGACGGCCTGCGCCATCCGCGAAGCGCGGGCGATTAGATATTGCGCAGCGGGATTGGAGCTGGTGCCCACCGCGATGCGCTCGCGCACTTGCAACTCGCGGCCGGGATCGATCTCGGTCTTGATGTAGGGCTCGAGACTGCGATCGACGACTTGCGCAACGTGGCGCAGCGCGATCTCGCGCAACGCGATGAGGTTGCTGGGGCGGAAGAAGCTGCCGAGCGCGCGGTCCACGCGCTCCATGGGATAGATGTCGCCGCGCCGCATGCGCGTCTGCAGCGCTTCCGGCGTCACGTCCGACAACACGATTTCGTCGACGCGCTGCAACAGCCAGTCGGGAACCGTCTCGCGCACGATGATGCCGGTGATCTTGTGCACCAGGGGTGTCACGCTCTCCAGGTGCTGAATGTTCATGGTGGAGAGAATGTCGATCTTGTTCTCGAGCAGTTCCAGAACGTCTTCGTAGCGCTTGTGATGCTTGCTGCCGTCGATGTTGGTGTGGGCCAGCTCGTCGATGATCGCCACTTGCGGACGGCGCGCGAGAATTGCGTCCACATCCATCTCGTAGAATGTCGTGCCTTTGTAGTTGAGTTCCTTGCGTGGAACGGTCTCCAGGCGGCCGGCCAATTCTTTCGTCGCCTGGCGGCCGTGGCTTTCGACTACGCCAATGACGACATCCTCGCCGCGGCTCTGGCGGCGAATAGCTTCGCTCAGCATCGAGTAAGTCTTGCCCACGCCCGGCGCGTAGCCGAGAAACAGCTTGAAGACGCCGGCTTTCTTCTCCGGCGGGGCGACCTCCAGCCATTGCTCGGGTGTTTTTTGCATGAACAATCATTCTGCGGCACAGGAAGTGAAAAGTCGATTCTGTACAATCGTGCCGTGGACGCGCAACCGCAGGCCAGAGGCGCCGGGCCTTCCCGATGGCAGACCGCCATGTCGCGCAAGAACCTGCAGACCCTGCTGTTTCGCTATGCCGTCGCGATGGCCACGGTCGCGCTGGTGGTTGTGGTTTACGACCGGCTGAAGGTCAACGAGACCACCGTCGCGCTCACCTTTCTCCTGGTGGTGCTGGGCCTGGCCAGCCGCTGGGGATTGACGATCGCCACCACGACCGCCGTGGTCGCCACGCTGGTCTTTAACTATTACTTCCTGCCTCCGGTTCACACCTTCACGATTGCCGACCCGCAGAACTGGATCGCGCTGTTGGCATTCTTGATCAGCGCGATTTTGGCCAGCCGGCTTTCCGAGCGAGCCCGGCGCGAGGCGGAGAATGCTACCCGCCGCCGCAAGGAAGTTGAGCGCCTGTACTTTCTGAGCCAGCAGCTCTTGGCAACCGACAACGTCATGAAGCTGCTCAATAACATCCCGCATTTCGTGCGCGATGCGTTTGGATTGACGGCGGCAGCGATGTATCTGCCGAAGCGCAAGGAGTTCTATCGAACCGGACTGGATCATCCCGAGCTCAGCGAGGAGCAGCTGGAGTCGGTGAGCGGGCGCGGTGAACTGGTGGTCGACGAGGCACAGCTGCTGTGCTTCGTGCCGCTGCGAATGGGTGTGACGTCGGTGGGCAGCCTCGGTCTGAAAGGCGCGATCCTTTCTCGCGAAACGCTGGAGGCCGTGGGCAGCCTGATCGCGATTTCCATCGAGCGCGCCGGCGCAGTGGAGACGCTCACCCGTACAGAGGCCTCACGCGAGAACGAGAAGCTGCGCTCGGCCCTGCTGGACAGCGTCACTCACGAATTTCGCACACCGCTTACCGCGATCAAGCTGTCGGTCACCACGCTGCTGGGGCCGGATCCCATCGACGCCGACAGCCGCGAGGAGTTGCTCACCGTCATCAACGAGGAGACCGATCGGCTGAACCGCCTGGTGGGCGAAGCGGCGGAGATGGCGCAACTGGACGCGCAAAAGGTGGAGCTGCGCCGCGAGCCGCATGCCGTTGGCGACGTGGTTGAGACGGCGTTGGAGAAATCCAAACAGGCTGTGACTGGGCGCGAGGTGAAGTTGCAGCTTCCCGAGACGCTGCCGCCGATTCTGGTGGATCGGGAGCGCATCGCGGACGTCCTGGTGCAGTTGCTGGAGAATGCGGCAAAGTACTCGCCCACAGGATCGCCAATCACGATCACCGCGGAGCGCGCCGGAAGAATGGTGAATATCAGCGTGGCCGATCAGGGCCCGGGCATCGACGATCTGGAGCAGTCGCTCATCTTCGAGAAGTTTTATCGCGGACGCGACCAGCGATATCGCGTGCAAGGCACCGGCATGGGATTGGCGATCGCCAAAGCCATTGTCGAAGCGCACGGCGGGGCCATCGGCGTCACCTCGCAAATGGGAAGCGGATCGGTGTTCTACTTCACCGTGCCTGCGGGGCAGGAAGCAACTAGCAACTAGCAACTAGCAATCAGCAATCAGCAATCAGCGGCGAATTGGAATTTGAAAACCCTCAAACCTGCTCTTCCGCCCACAAATATCCCCTTTTCCGTTGACAAACCATGGCGAACGAGGGAAATTAGCCCAACCGCTCTTATCGTTAAGAACTCTCCCGCGGAAGGTCTGCCCTAACCGAATCGAAGACCCCGGTCGCCGCGATTCGCCTGAAAGAGGAAAAAGCTATGCCCGCGAAGTTACAGAATGCCAGGGCCAACCTGACAGGTCCGCAAGGGCGGCTCTACGCCGAGCCCACGCCCAGTTCACATGAAACCTCATTTCAACAGGACAACGTCAGCGCCGAGTATTACAACTCGGTGTATTACGAGCAGCACAAAAATCAGGTGCAGCCGATCCCTCCGGCGCGCGCCGGCGCCGCGTTGCAACTCAATCTGGCGGACTTCGTGCCGGCGGAGATCATCACCGCGATCAACGCAGCACAGCGGATCACCTTCCATTCGGTAGGCGACACGGGCGCGGCGAAGGTGAGCCGCTCGCAAACCGCAGCCACAGCCATTGCGCACGAAGCCGGCGTGTCCGATGCGATGTCAGCCGACGTGCAGAGCGGTGGATTGCCGGGACCGGCATTCTTCTTCCATCTGGGCGATGTGGTCTACAACTTCGGCGAGGCGCAATACTATTACGACCAGTTTTACGAACCGTTCCGCGATTACGACCGGCCGATCTTCGCCATCCCCGGCAATCACGACGGCATGGTTTATGGACCGAATTCCAGCGCTCCGCAGGTTCCGACGCTGCAAGCGTTCCTGGATAACTTTTGCGCGGCGACGCTAGGGCCTTCTCCCGACGCCGGCACCTTGCTGCGCTCGGTGATGACGCAGCCGGCAGTTTATTTCACGCTGGATGCGCCATTTGTTTCGATCATCGGTCTCTATAGCAATGTGCTCGATTCCGGCGCAGGCGTGATTTCCTCGCAGAACGGCCATTTCCCCATACTGAAGGGAGATGTTCAGCTCGCCTTCCTGACGAGCGAGCTGAAGCGACTGAAGACTCTGCGGCAGAGCGAGCCTCGCGCAGTGATTCTGGCGGTGCATCATCCGCCAGCCTCGGTCGACGCGAAGCATGGCGGATCGAGCGGTATTGAGCAGGACATCGACAACTGCTGTAAAGCCGCGGGCCTGTGGCCGGACGTGGTGCTCTCGGGACACGCGCATCTGTATCAGCGCTTCACACGCGTAGTCAACGGCAAGAACATTCCTTACATCGTCTCCGGCTCGGGCGGATATGCGGCGACGGCTCCCCAGGGATCGGTGCCGACCTCGCCTTACACCATCGGCGACACCACGCTCGAAGTAGATCCTATCGTGGACTTCGGTTATCTCACGTTGGTCACCGATGGCAAGACGATGACGATCACTTTTAAGACCGCGGAGAATGGCACGGTAACGGTGCGCGATACGGTAACCGTGGACCTGACTCAGGGGAGAATAACTTCCGGGACGAATGTTCCCGGCGGCGGAGGCAGTAAGCCGAAGCCGGCTCCGAGAGCCGCGACCAAGACCGCGGCGAAAGCGAAGAAGGCAGCAAAAAAGAGGTAAATGGGTGGTGCACGCATTCACAGGTTGCTGAAAGACCCTGTTTTCCGGGGACATGTGTAAGGGCACGACTTCACAGGTTGCTGAAAAACTCCGGCGACGCATGGTTTTGGGTAGTGCTGGCCTTCAGGCCAGCGTCTAAGCCGATTATTTTCCTTACTGAGTCGGCTTCAGCCGACGGCACAAGGCCTGGCTGCAAAGACTTCTTCAGTTCAGGCGTGCAGCCCCTGAGCTCAACGCTGCGGGATAACCTCAGCGGCTAAAGCCGTCTCTTACTTGGAATCAATCCTGCACGCCTGAAGGCGTGCTCCACCCACTCAGAATCACAACTGACTTCGCCTAATACGCTTTCTCTTTATCGATCATCCACAGCAGCGGCTCGTGGTTTAGAAAGCGGTGGAGATTCTGCGTGAAGGTCTCATAGTGGCGCTCCCACATCTGCTCGGTCAGGCTGGCGATGTGCGGCGTGATGAAGACGTTGTCCATCGCCCACAGCGGAGATTCCGGCGGTAACGGCTCTTCTTCCGTGACATCGAGTGCGGCGCCAGCAAGACTTTTCCTGCGCAGCGCCTCGATAAGCGCTACTTCGTCGATGAGTACGCCCCGTCCGACGTTGACCAAGTAGGCTTCGGGCTTCAGGCAGGCAAACCGCGCGGCATGCATCAAGTGATGTGTCTTCGGAGTGACCGGCAAGGCCAGCACGACAAAGTCAGCTTGCCCCAGCGCTTCATCAAGATCAGCTAAGCCGTAAATCTTCTCTACCCCTTCGCACATACGCTCAGGATGCTCGCGCACTCCGATGACGCGCATGCCGAGAGCACTGGCCATCTTTGCCAATGGCCGTCCGATGCCGCCCAAGCCTACGATGGCGATCGTCGCGCCTTTCAGTTTGCGCGGACGAGGCGTGACGTTCCAGATGTCCTGCTGCGCCCAGTATTTTTGCTGCTGATACTTCATGGCCTGCGGCAGGCGCTTGGCGAGAGCGAAGACGAGTGCCATCGCGTGCTCGGCAACGACTGGGCCGTGAACATCGCGCGCGTTGGTGACGACGATGTTGCTGCCGCGCAGTTCGTCGCTCATCAGCGCGTGAACGGCGGTTGCGGTGGAGTGAATCCACTTCAGCTTCTTGGCAGCAGCGATCTGCTCGCCGCGCAACGACCACGCGATCGCGATGTCGGCATCGGCAATTTCGTCGTTAACGCGATCGTAATCGTGCAGATGAACAATGTGGAGCTGGGGAAAGTCGCGTCGAAGCCGTTCGTCGAACCATGGTGGCGCCTGCCACAGATCGAAGCGGTGATGGAGGATGATAAGCAGCTTCATGAAGGCAGCCGCGAGCTACGAGCTTCGAGCCGCGAGCTCGGCCCTTCGCGTTCGAAGCAGCGGATCATCGCTCTCGCGGACAGCGAGTGTTCCATCAGCGGAGGTCCGAAAACGCAATCTTCACCTGTCGACCGAAAATCCGCAGCTCGAAGCCAGGGGCTCGAAGGCTATGAGCTTGAGGCTCGAAGCTCGGAGCCCGTGGCTAACACACGCAGATCCCTGCCGGTCATCTCCTTCGGTTGCGGGATGCCGAGGATGCTCAGCATCGTCGGTGCGATATCCTGCAGCGCGCCGTCGGGACGCAAGGTGAAGCGGCGCGCGTCGCCTTTGAAGTTTGGCGCGGTGACGGCGTGCTCAGTAGCAACGATGAACGGCACAGGGTTGGTCGTGTGCGCGGTTTGCGGGCCACCAGTTTCGGGATCGATCATCTGCTCGGCGTTGCCATGGTCGGCGGTGACAATGAGCGCGCCTCCGTGTTGGCGCAGCGCGGTATAGAGCTGGCCGAGACAGCCGTCGACGGTTTCGACCGCGGTAATGGTCGGCGGAATTTTGCCGGAGTGGCCGACCATGTCGGCGTTGGCGAAGTTCACCACCATCACGTCGAAGGTGTTGTCGCTGACCGCCTTGATGACGGCGTCGGCGATGCCTTGCGCGGACATCTCCGGCTTCAGATCGTAGGTCGCAACCTTCGGCGACGGCACCAGCACGCGATCCTCGCCGGGGAACGGCTTCTCGACGCCGCCGTTGAAGAAGTAGGTCACGTGCGCGTACTTCTCGGTTTCGGCGACGCGCAGGTTGCGCATGCTGCGATCGGCCATGACGTTGGCCAGGATGTTGGTCAGCGATTCCGGCGGCGAGACGACGGGCAACGTGAAATGTTTGTCGTACTGCGTCATGCACACGTAGTGCAGATCTTTCGGCACGCGGCTGCGCGGGATAACGTTGTCGAGATCGTCGGCGCCTTCCAACTCGCGGCCATCCTGCGCGGTGAAGTGGCTGTTGCGGCCGAGGCAGCGCGTGATCTGGCGCGCGCGGTCGGCGCGGAAGTTGAAGTTGATACAGACATCGCCATCTCGAATGCTACCGACGGCCTCGCCGCGCTCATCGGTGAGGACGAACGGGATGATGAATTCGTCGGCCACGCCGCGGTTGTAAGAGTCCTTCACGCCCTGGACCGGATCGGTGTAGCGTCCGCCCTCGGCGTCGCCGTAGACCATGGCATCGAAGGCTTTCTTCTCTCGCTCCCAGCGGCGGTCGCGATCCATCGCGTAGTAGCGGCCGCTAACGGTCGCGATCTTGCCGATGCCATACTCGCGCATCTTCTGCTGCAGCTGCTCAATGTAGCCGGCGCCGTTGGTGGGCAGCGTATCGCGGCCATCCATGAAGCAGTGGACGAAGACGCGCTCGACGCCGTTCTGCTTCAACATGCGCAGCAGCGCGTAGAGATGGTTCTGGTGCGAGTGCACGCCGCCATCGGAGAGCAGGCCGAAGAGATGCAAGCGCCGCTCACCGATGCGGGCCTTGGTCATGGCGTCGAGCAGAACGGGGTTCTGGAAGAATTGGCCATTCTCGATCATGAGATCGATTTTGGTGATGTCCATGTAGACAACGCGGCCGGCTCCGATGTTGAGATGCCCGACTTCGCTGTTGCCCATCTGACCGGTGGGCAGGCCGACGTAACGGCCGCTGGTGTGGATCAGCGTGTTGGGATACTCGGCGAGCAGGCGATCGTAGTTCGGCTTGCGCGCGAGAGAGATGGCGTTGGCGGCCGACGGCGGAGCGTAGCCCCAACCGTCGAGGATGACGAGAACGAGAGGTTTGGGAGTCATTAGCAATTAGCAACTAGCAATTAGCGATCAGCAACTAGCGATCAGCAATAGTGCCGATTAAACAGCATACGCCGTGGACGTAATCGTCGATAGAATAATAGACGCTCGCGATCCTATGCCTACCTTCCGCAGCTCTGATGCACGGCTCTTCTACGAAGTCAGCGGCAACGGGCCGGACGTTGTCCTGCTGCATCCGTTTCCGCTGAACCACAATTTCTGGAAGCCGGTTGCCGAGCAGCTCAGCGTGAGCTACCGGCTCGTCATGCCTGATCTGCGCGCCCACGGCGAGTCCGAGCTTGGTGACGGTCCGGCGACGATGCAGAAGCTGGCTGCCGATCTCGCCGCGCTGTGCCGCGAGGAGCGCATCACGAAGGCGTTCTTCGTCGGAGTGTCTATCGGCGGCTATACGCTGTTTGAGTTCTGGCGGCGATATCGCGAGCACGTCGCCGCGCTGGTTCTGGCGAACACGCGCGCGTCGCCCGAGACGCCGGAGAGCCGCGCGATGCGACTCGGACTTGCCGATAAGGTTTTGCGCGAAGGCAGCGCCGGATTCATCGAGGAGATGCTGGCGAAGCTAATGTCGCCGGTAACGCGCAGCAATCGCCCTGACATCGTGGATGCGGCGCGGCGCATGATGCAGCAGATGTCGCCGCAGGACATTGCCGGTGTGCAGCAGGGGATGGCCGATCGGCCGGACTCGATTCCGACGTTGAAGACGATCGATGTGCCGGCGCTGGTGCTGGTCGGCGAAGACGAGGCAACCGGCGAAGCCGAGCTGATGCGGCAGCACATTGCCGGGAGCCGTATGCACATCATTTCGCGCGCTGGACATTACGCCGCGCTAGAGCAGCCGGATGAGTTCGCGAGCCTGCTGCGGGGATTCCTGGACGGGCTGCCACGGAGGTAGAGCAAGTTCACCTGCGCCTGGAATACCGCTTCAGCGGTGCAGTTCCTGGCTCATTATCAAGACGGCTTCAGCCGCTGAGGCAAGCATTACCTCAGGCGGCGCTAAAACGCGACCGAATATTGCAATCGTAATGCACGCCTGAAGGCGTGCTCCACCCGTAATCAGCCCGCCAGGACTGCCTCAACTTGTGACCAATGTCACGAATTCGCCGCCGCTCGCTCCGCTAAAATTGTCGTGTCATGCTTGATGCTCTTCTTGTACCGTTGAAAACCGTCGTCACCGCCAAGGGCGACAGCGAGCCGCTGGAGGTCAGCGGCGCCGCGAATGCTGTCTTTCTGCTGACGCTGTCGATCGGCGCGATCGTTGAGCAGGAGGCGATCGACATCAGCCTTTTCACCTCCGCGGATGGCGCGACCTGGGACGCAAAGCCGGTAGCATCGCTGTCGCAGAAGTTCTATCCCGGCGACTATCCGCTGCTGGTGGATTTATCGGAGGCGGCGCACGCGAAGTTTGTGCGCGCGCATTGGGAGGTCAATCGCTGGGGACGCGGCTCGACCGCGCCGCGATTCGAAATCGGCATTCGTCTGCGCGAAGTTTCCAAAGAGGCGTTGCGGGAAGCCGAGGCGGAAGCGCAGATGCGGCGATAAGGCTTCACAGGTGTGGTCCGTCAGTCCGGGTAGTACGGCGCTTCAGCGCCGCGTACCCAATGCAAATTAGAGTCAGAGCCGGGTTTCAGCCCAAGGGCCGGTGTCGTCGGCTGAAAGCCGACTCAGGCGAACGTGACGGACTGGAACGCGGACCTGAAGGTCCGCACTACCCGAGCCTTCGCGACTACAGGAACTGTGACATGCTCTAAACCAAAACAGGGCGCTCCCGTGAGCACCCTGTGCGTTCGCTTAACTGTCACAAATTGAAATCTTCTACGCTGCCTTGGGACCGCTGAATGCGGGTTTGGCTTCCGCGACCGGCGACGGCTGCGCATCCACCAGCTTCATCTGGTTCCAGTCGTAGGGAAATTCCTGCCCGCAATCCAAGCACACAACGTAGGTCCCGGTGACCGACGCGGCTGGGCTGCGGCGCAGCTTGCCGCGCACCGTGATGGGGAAACTGCAGCGTTTATGCGAGCAACCAAAGACCATATCGAATAGCCTCATAGCCACCTCCTGGCTGTCTGTGGGCGATCCTGCCACCCTCATCACGGCCGGGCTTGGGCCCCGAAGCCTAGTCATGCCCCTACAACAGAACCTTGCTGTTAGTGGTTAGATTCGCAGATTGCGCGAAAGGTTTCGTTTTGGAAATGACAGTTTGTTGAATTGAGACCTATTCGGGAAGGCTGCACGCGATCACAAAATGCTAATGCGACTCTTAAGGCAAGCTGGCTTCGGCGGTCCGCAATGTTACAGCCGCTATAATCGAACTACTTTGCAATACCTTCGTTACCGTTTTCATCATGCAGCCATAGTTCTCGCTGCGGTTGTCTGTTTGTGCCGGACTGCGCCTGCCCAGTCGACTCCGCCTATGCCGGGTACGCTGACGCTGATGGTGGTGCCCTTCGAGAACCAGTCGGCCGCACCCGGACTGGAGTGGATCAGCGAGGCGTTTCCCGAAGTCCTGTCGCAGCGCATGGCGTCGTCGCAGATCTACGTCATCAATCGCGAGGATCGTACCTATGCCTTCGACCATTCCGGCATTCCGCAGAGCGTGGTGCCGTCGCGCGCTACGATTTACGGTATCGCCGAGCAGATGGGCGCCGACTATGTCGTGATGGGCCGTTATACCTTCGACGGAAAGACCTTCACCGCGACCGCGCAGCTGCTGGACATGCGGAAGCTGCATCTGTTCTCGCCGGTCAACAGCAGCGGCGCGCTGACCAGCCTCATCGATTTGCAGACAACGCTGGCGTGGCAATTGCTGCAGCAAATGCCGCAGCATCCGGCGGTGACGCGCGATCAGTTTATGAGCGCATTTCCGCCGATCCGGCTGGATGCGTTTGAGAATTACATTCGCGGGACGCTTGCCACTGGTTACCAGCAGCGCGTTCATTATTTCCACGACGCGCTGAAGCTGAATCCCAATTACACGCTCGCCATGCTGCAGCTGGGCAAAACGTATTTCGATAACCACGAGTACGAGTCGGCGACGGTGTGGTTCGCGCGCGTGCCCAAGACCGACCCGGTTGCCGGCGAGGCGACGTTCCTGCTGGGCATGTCGGAGTTCTATCGTGGCAACTTTGACAAAGCGTTCGCCGCGTTCAGCTACCTTTCGACGCGCGTGCCGCTGACCGAGCTCTTCAACAACATGGGAGTCGCGGAGGCGCGTCGCGGACATCGCCCGCAGGCGGTGGAATACTTCTCGAAAGCGATTAACGCCGATCCCAACGATGCTGACTATCGCTTCAATCTGGCAGTCGCGCTCTTCAAGAACGGCGACAGTGCCGGCGCGGCGCGGCAGTTGAAGGACGAGTTGCAGCAGCGTCCGACCGATAGCGAAGCGAAGGCGCTGCTGGACATGATCAACCACGGCGTGCCGCCGCCGATGCAGGCGACGACGTCTGCGACGGGGAGTGCTTTGCTGCCGACCAGCCAGCCGCGCCTGCCCATGGAGCGCATCAAGCGCAACTACGACGAGGCTTCGTATCGCCAGCTCCAGATGGAGATCGAGAACTTTACCGAGGCGCGTCTGGCCAAGGTTGATGGTCCAACGCACGCCGCCTATCACGTACAGCGTGGCGAACAGCTGGTGGCGCAAAACATGCTGGCCGATGCGGAGAACGAATTCCGCCAGGCGATCGCGGCTTATCCCAGTGACGCCGTGGCGCACGCGCAGTTGGCGATTCTGCTGGAGAAGAAGGGCGACGTGGTCAACGCGCGCAGCGAAGCGCAAACGTCCATTCGTCTGAAGCCGAACGTCGATGCGCTGCTGGTGATGGCGCGGCTTGATTTGAAGCAGAACCAGGTGCAATCGGCGGCGGGGGATGTGGATCGCGCGCTGGCGATTGAGCCGGCGAATTCTGCGGCACAGGCGCTAAAACGAGATGTCGCCGGGCGGCAAACAGGCGCACAATAGAGATGAACGGACCGCCGGGTAGCGAACGAGTTTCTTTTGCGCTCGTGTGCGTCTAATGAATTCACCTCCGGAAGGAGGGCACATGTCTCGAACTCGAACCGTTCTATGTTGCTTGGTTGTTGTGTTGCTGGCCTCGACCACCGCGTTTGCCAGTTCGGTCGTCAAGATCCGCGTTGACGACACCATCCAGCCGATCAGCGCCGAGTACATCGACCGCGCTATTGAGCAGGCGCGGCAGACCAACGCCGATGCGGTGCTCATCGAACTGCGCACGCCCGGCGGTCTCGTCGACTCCACCCGCGAGATCATCGAGAAGATCCTCAACTCGCCGGTCCCGGTGATCGTTTACGTCGCGCCCACGGGAGCGAACGCAGCTTCGGCCGGCTTCTTCATTCTCGAGTCAGCCGACATTGCAGCGATGGCTCCGGGCACCAACACTGGCGCGGCTCATCCCGTGACGCTGGGCGGCGAGAAGATGGACGACGTCATGAAGACCAAGGTCGAGAACGACTCGGCCGCTTTCATGCGCTCGTTCGTCGGGCCGCGCGGCCGCAACGTGCAACTGGCGGAGAGCGCGGTGCGCGAGTCGAAGTCGTGGACCGACCAGGAGGCGCTGCAGCAGCACCTCATCGACATCGTCGCCAAAGATCAGGACGATCTGTTCAAGCAGATCTCCAGCCGCACCATCAAGCGCTTTGACGGTAAGCAGGTCAAGCTGGATCTCGTCGGCGCAAAGGTTGATGAGATGCCGATGACGCTGCGCCAGCGCATCCTCGACTTCCTGCTCGATCCCAACATCGCGTTTCTGGTGCTCGCCGTCGGCGCGCTCGCGCTCTATGCCGAGTTCAATCATCCCGGCGCGATCGTGCCCGGCGTGGTGGGCGTGATCTTCATCCTGCTGGCGCTGTTCGCGCTGAACCTGCTGCCGACGCGCTACGCGGCGTTCACGCTGATCATGGCGGCGTTCGTGCTGTTCGTGCTGGAGGCGAAGTTTGCGACGCACGGCATTCTTGGCCTCGGCGGCATCGCGTGCCTGACGCTCGGCGGCTTGCTGCTGGTCGACGGCCCGATTCCGGAGATGCGCGTCAACCTGTGGGTGGCGCTCGGCGTCAGTGTGCCGCTCGGCGCGATCACGGTCTTCCTGATGAGCATCGCCCTGCGCGCGCGGCGCAATAAAGTCGTGACCGGTGAACAAGGAATGATCGGCGCGGTTGGAGAGGCGCGGACGGACATCGATCCTGAAGGAAAAGTGTTTGTGCTGGGTGAGCTGTGGAATGCGCACGCGCCATCGCGGGTGGGCATCGGCGATCACGTTGTCGTGCGCAAAGTCGAAGGGTTGGCGCTGGAGGTGGAGAAGAAGTGAAAAAGTAGTTGTCAGTTGTCGGTTGCCAGTTGTCGGTCGTCGGTTGGCGGAAGTCAGACGATGACCGGCTGGCAACAGTCCCGTTGCAGGCGAGACGAAAGTGATTAGCCCAGCGCGGAAGCGCTGGGAAAGCTGCCAATTATGAGTTTCCAGCCCCTTCAGGGGCGACGCGCTTTTCTCGGCAGGGCATGCCGCATACCTATGAATTGATCTGCGAACAATGGATTCCGCAACCGCTGGACGCGGCCTTCGCGTTCTTCTCGCGCCCGGACAATCTGGAGAAAATCACGCCGCCGTGGTTGGGATTTCACATCGTTCGCGCCGATGACGAATTGCATACCGGCTCGCTGATTGAATACAAATTGCGAGTGCGCGGCGTTCCTATGCGCTGGGTCAGCGAGATCACGCAATGGAATCCGCCGCACAGTTTTGTCGACGTGCAATTGCGCGGACCGTACGCGATGTGGCGGCACGAACATAGTTTTGCCGAAGACAACGGCGGAACAAGGATCCACGATCATGTGCGATATGCGTTGCCGTTTGGAATCGTGGGAGTTTTAGTGCACACGTTGATCGTGCGGCGCGATGTGGAAGGCATCTTCGCATTTCGTCAGCGGCGGTTGAACGAGTTGCTGGGAGAGTGTCGCCCCTGAAGGGGCTCCCGATCATATATACGGACCTTTACCCACCGCTTCCGCGGTGGGCTAATCACTTTCGTCCCGTCTGCGACGGGACTCCTTATCCGACTAGCGACGAGCATGGGGCGGCGTCCGATCTCGGCTGAACGTCGAACCGCGGAATCACAAGCTGATGGCTGATAGCCGACAGCTTGCCTGTTGCCAACTTGGGTTCCTCGCGCGATGAGCCTACAATTCGCAGTAGCACTCGGTCTAAACTTCAATTGTGCTGGAGGCACACTGTGCCCGGTATTGCTGGCATTGTTGTCATCGTCATCGTCGCTCTCTACATCATCAACTCGATCAAAATTCTGGCCGAGTATGAACGCGGCGTTATTTTTCGCCTTGGCCGTTTGCTGGGAGTGCCGAAAGGCCCCGGCATCATTTTGGTGTTCGCGCCCATCGATCGCATCGTGCGCGTCTCGTTGCGGCAGGAGGCGCTGGAAGTTCCGCCGCAGGACATCATCACGCGCGACAACGTCACGCTGAAGGTGAACGCGGTCATCTTCCTGCGCGTGATCGATCCGAACAAGGCGGTGGTTGCGGTTTCGAATTACATGTACCAGACCTCGCAGTTCGCGCAGACCACGCTGCGGTCGGTGCTGGGCGAAGTCGATCTCGACGAACTGCTGGCGCATCGCGAGAAGATCAATCTGCGGCTGCAGTCGATTCTCGATCAGCACACCGATCCGTGGGGCGTAAAGGTGACCAACGTCGAGGTCAAGCAGGTCGATCTGCCGGAGACGATGACGCGCGCCATGGCCAAGCAGGCGGAAGCGGAGCGCGAGAAGCGCTCGAAGATCATTCACGCCGAAGGCGAGTTCGCCGCGGCGCAACGGCTGATCGATGCCGCGCACTTGCTGGCTCAGGAGCCGACCAGCATTCAACTGCGCTATCTGCAGACGCTGACTGAGATTGGCGTGGAGAAGAATACGACCATCATCTTCCCGGTGCCGGTGGATCTGCTGGCCGGGCTGCAGAACCTGGTGAAGCTGGATGCGGCGAAGATTGCCGGCCTCAAGCCGGCAGACAAGGGCTGAGGACTCTGATGCGCCGGTTTTATGCCGCCGGCTGAAGCCGGCTCGGGCGAGAAATAGGCGCTTATCGGCACGACTGAAGTCGTGCCCTGTTACGAAGCGCTCGCGGGACGACTTTTTCAGCGGCCGGCTAAAGCGGCTCAGCAATGAAAGGCGGCGCTGAGACGCTGGCCTGAAGGCCAGCTCCACCCGGACGCATTGCACGCCTGAAGGCGTGCTCCACGGGGCTGAAGCTGGACGCGGACCTGAAGGTCCGCACTACCCAAAGGGCGAGGATATCCGTGCACTCAATGGCATCTGACGATACCGAAATAACATTAGGCGCGGGCAAGCTGCTGGGATTGTTTTTCCTGCTGGCGGCAATCTGCGGCGTTTTCTTTTCGATCGGTTATTCGGTCGGCCGCAGTTCGGGCCGCGAGCAGGCGATGAACGATCAGCCTTCGCAGGTCAATGCTGCTTCGCCGTCCGACTCCGTTCAGGCGAGCACGTCCGGCAGCGACAGCAAGCCGTCCGCCGGCGTGGCCGCAAAGCCCGAAGCGCAAGCTCCCGCCGCTGACGATGCCAACGCGAACAATCAGCAGAACCTGACCTTCTACAAAGCGGTACAGCAGAACGACAATCCAACACCGGCGAACGAAAAGGCCAACGAGTCGGGCCACGATCTGAAGGCCAGCTCGGAAACACCGCAGGCTCCCAAGGTGACGACCGCCGTTGCTACCAGCGTTACGAACCCGCCTGCAGCCCCAGCAACCACGGCCAAGCCCGCAGCTGATGTCATCTCGCACACGTCTCCGGTGACTGGTCCGGGAACGATTGTGGTGCAGATCGCGGCGGTCTCGCGCGAGGATGACGCGGTCGCTCTCGCCGGGGCGCTGCGCAAGAAAAACTACAACGTCTTCGTGGTGAACAATCCCATCACCAACGACAGGTTCTACCATGTGCAGGTAGGGCCGTTCTCGACGATAGCCGAAGCCGAAGCCATGAAGGCGCAACTAGTCGCCGAAGGCTACAACCCGATCATTAAAAAGTAGCTATCAGCTATCAGCTCTCAGCCCCAGCTTCACCCAGTTAGCAGCCGTTAACAATCCCTCGCTGACACAACCGCTCGTCACTAGGGCAGCCTTAAATCCGAAAGCTGACGGCTGATAGCTGACAGCCGAGAGCCCTGTTGCAATTTTAATTGTTCACTCCCAGGAAAACGGGTATAGAGTGTAAGCCATTTTCGGGCCGGCAAGAAGAACTTCAGGCAATTGCGCCGCCAGGAGGCTCCCTTGAAGACTTGCTCAATCGCTCTCTGCACATTAGTCCTGATCACACTGTCGTGTGTTCCGGCCGCTGCCCAGGCCGTCTACAACAACGGCCCCATCAACGGAAACACTGACGCCTGGACCATCAACTTCGGTTTCATTGTCAGCGACACCTTCACCATCTCCGGTGGGAACACCGACGTCACTGGCCTCTCCTTCGGAGCGTGGCTGTTCCCCGGTGACACCCTGACCTCCGCCGAGATAACCATCACTTCCGGGGAGAACGGCGGCACGATGTTCTTCGATCAAGTGGTCAGCTTCTCGCAATCGGGTTGCAAGGTGAACGTGTATGGCTACGACGTCTGCGCCGAGACCGGCACCTTCAACGCCGGAGTCTTCGGCAACGGCACCTACTGGTTGAATCTGCAGAATGCCATCGTGCCCAGCGGCGATCCGGTGTATTGGGACGAGAACAGCGGGGTCGGCTGTACCTCGCCCGGATGTCCGTCCATGCCGTCAGAGAATGCCGGAGGCACCATCGAGTCGGAGTCGTTCACGGTCTTGGGCTCAGCCACGACAACCAGTACCACCACCAGCGTTCCCGAACCGAGCAGCCTGATGCTGTTCGCTACGGGGATTCTGGGAGTGGGCGCCCTGGTACGGCGCAAGCTGTTGTGAGCTGTAGTTGTTGGTGCAGATCGGCAGTCGCAAGGTGTATCGCTTCGAACCCCGGCCAAAATCCTCTGAAGGAGATGCGGATCATGAAATCGTTCACCCTGTTGCTCGCTGTTGCCGTGCTGCTGACGCTGCCGGCCGCGGCGCAGATCGTCTACGAAAATGGCCCCATCAACGGCAACACCGACGCCTGGACCATCAACCTGGGATTTGTGGTCGCCGACAGCTTCACCATATCGGGTGGAACCACCAGCGTGAGCGGCATGTCCTTTGGCGCCTGGCTGACGCCGGGGGACACGCTGGAGTCGGTGGAAGTTCAGCTGACCTCCGAGCAGCTTGGTGGAACCATTTTCTTCCAGGGGCAGGTCCCGATAACGCAGTCCGGCTGCGTAGTGAATAACTATGGCTACGACGTCTGCACCGAGACGGGCAGCTTTACGCCGACGGTATTCAACAACGGCACCTATTGGGTGGACCTGCAGAATGCGATCGACTCGGCGGGCAATCCGGTTTATTGGGACGAAAACAGCGGCGTGGGCTGTCACTCCCCGGGATGTCCGTCCGAAGCGGGGGAGAACTTCGAATCGATTCCCTCCGAAGCTTTCAGCATGCTGGGCACCAACAGCTCCAGCACCACAACCAGCGTTCCCGAACCCAGCAGCCTGATGTTGTTTGCCTCCGGCGTTCTGGGACTCGGTGCGTTGCTGCGGCGGAAGCTCTTCTAACCTTGCTACCATGCTAGCGCGGGCTGAGTCTCACATCGCCGGTTGGGCTCGGCCGCCGCGCTCCTGATGACCACCGTTCCCTGGCAAGGCCGCAATCCGTCGCGCAAAGTACGGCTGATTGCCTGGCTCCTACTGCTGCTTCCGGTCGTCGTTGCGCTGCTGTATCCCATGGCGCAGGATTATCTGCGCGCCGCTTCGCTGCTGGCTCGCGTTTCCGATCCGCACGCCAGCGGCTGGATCGCGAACTACGATGTGTATCCGGTCGACGTTCACGACACGACCTTCGACTTCCGCGGCCAGTCGATTGCCGCACGCGTTTACCTGCCACGCGGCGTCGGTTTCGCGCCGGGCATCGTCGTCGTGCACGGCATGCACGAGCTCGGCATCAACGAGCCGCGGCTGGTTGGCTTTGCGCGATCGCTGGCAGCCAGCGGCTTCTTCGTCATGACGCCGCTGGTCCCCGGCATCGCCGACTACCGCGTCGAGGCGCAATCCGCAGACCTGATCGGCACTGCCGCGCAAAGTTTCGCGCAGCAGCTCAGCGTGCAGAAGGTCGGCATCCTGGCGATTAGTTTTTCCGGCGGGCTGGCGCTGCTGGCCGCCAGCGATCAGCAGTACGCGCCGTCGATCGCGTGGATCGCCTCCGTCGGCGGCTACTACGATCTCGACCACGTGCTGCGTTTCTTCGCCACCAGTGACGCGCCTCGTCCCGATGGAACGGTCGAACATCTCGTGCCGCACGAGTACGGTCCGCTGATTGTCGTCTACGACGAGCCGCAGGATTTCTTCTCGCCGCACGACGCGCCGCTCGCGCATGACGCGCTGAAGCTTCTGCTCGCGGGGGATGGCAAAGGTTCGGAGGCGCTGACCGCGAAGATGTCTGATGCCGGCCGGCAGATCATGCAGAACATCTACCACAAGCAGCGGCAGACGCTCACGCCCGCGATCCTCACCGAGATCGACAAGCGCCGCGACCAGCTGAGCGCGGCGTCGCCTGCGGGACATCTCGCATTTGTGCACGCGCCAGTGCTGCTGCTGCACGGCTCGGATGACACCGTGATCCCGCCGACCGAGCTGCTGTGGCTCGCGCGAGATATCCCGAAGGAGTACTTAGTCACGGCGCTGGTGAGTCCTGCCATCGGCCATGTGGAGGTCGGCACCAAGGTCGGCTTGCGCGACAAGCTCGCGCTTGTACACTGGATGGCGCAGATGATTCGGACCGCGCACGCGACGGAAGCGGGCAAGGGACCGGTCTTGCCGGCGGGATGAGTACGGGTAGTGCGGGGCTGCGCTTCGCAGTGCGACTCGCGTGTCGCCGGCTGAAGCCGGCTCAAAACAAGAAATGACCGGCTTAGACGCGGGCCTAAAGGCCCGCACTACCTGAACCGTAATGCCGAATTGACCGATCCATGGTAACGCTTTCGGACATCCAACTCGCCCAGCAACGCTTGCGCGGTATCGCCGTGCGCACGCCGCTCATCGCCTACTTCCCGCCGGCGAACGAATCCACGGCTAACGGCCCTGACGCCGGACGCGGTCAGCTCTTTCTCAAGCCCGAGAGCCTGCAACCCATCGGCTCGTTCAAACTGCGCGGGGCCTACAACAAAATCGCCTCGCTCACCGACGACGAGCGCCGCCGCGGCGTGATCTCCTACTCCAGCGGCAATCACGCGCAAGGCGTTGCGTACGCTGCGCGCTCGCTCGGCGTGAAAGCTGTGATCGTGATGCCCCGCAACGCACCCAAGCTCAAGGTCGACAGCACCGCCGCGCTCGGCGCCGAGATCGTGACCGTCGGCCCAGCTTCGACCGAACGCATGCAGCGCGCCGAAGAGCTCTCGCGCCAGCACGGCTACGTCATCGTGCCTCCCTACAACGACGAGCAGATCATCGCCGGGCAGGGTACCGTCGGCCTGGAAATTCTCGAAGACCTGCCCGACGTAGACCTCGTGCTCGTGCCCAGCGGCGGCGGCGGCTTGATCAGCGGCGTCTCGTCGGCGATCAAGCTGAGCGGCTCGCACGCCAAGGTGGTCGGGGTCGAGCCCGAGCTGGCCAACGATGCGCAGCAAAGTTTCCGCGGCGGCAACATCGTCGAACTACCCGCCGAGCGCGTCTCCTCGACACTGGCCGACGGCCTGCGCACCCAATCCATCGGGCCCATCAACTTCGAGCACATTCGCCGCCACGTCGACAACATGATCACCGTGACCGAAGACGAGATCCGCGCAGCCATGCGGACCATGGCCACCAGCGCGCACCTCGTCGCCGAGCCTAGCGGCGCCGTGACCTTCGCGGCATGGCTTTTTCACTCGAAGGAATTGCCGGAGTCGCAGAAGACGGTCGCCGTCGTCACCGGCGGCAACGTCGATCCGCAGCTGCTGGCGCAGGTGCTGAGCGAAACACCGCGGTAGTGCGACGCTTCGGCGGCGGCGGTAGTACGGCGCTTCAGCGCCGCAGCCCAAAATGCGAAACCCAGCCGGTATGGCTGGGTTGTTCGCTTTCTCGATTCTAATTTCATTATAGCATTTTCCAGCCGGATTTTTGCGCACTTTGCCGACTTTATATCTTTAGCGGAATCAGTCGATTACGGCTTATTGTTGCGATTCGCCATATTGACATATTGACATGTAAAAACTACCGGCCAAACATTGATAGTAGTTATATTACTTTCAGTGTGCGAGCAGCTGTTGGCCATTGCCGCGGGCGTCGGTGGCCACTACCGGAGTAGGACTTTCAGCATAAGCGACTACGGATGCAGGTTGGTCATCGTCCCAAAGCAGGTGTTGCGAATCTCCTTGCCCGGTCCCAGCAAGGTGTTCTTCTTAAATCCCGACAGCACGACATCCGGAGAGTAGTTCACCCAGCGGCATACGGCGTTGCCGATGGCGGTGAAGCTCTGGATCTCCGCATACGGCGGCACGTTCAGCTCGCCAAATGACCAATCTTGCGTGCGCAGGATGAGATGTCCGGCCATGTTCCTGACGTACGGCTGCACCGCCGGCGGAAGTTCATGCTTCACCTGCTCGCTCACCAGGACCTGCGCCTCGGTCAGGTTAGCGGTGTAGAGGCACAGCGACAGATCGGAGGGCCACCAGCCAACGAAGCTCAGCGCCGGCAAAACGCCAAGGATAACAAGTATGACCTTCTGAAACACGAAGTGGTTGCGCCAGACGATGTCGCCGAAGGTTACGTCGGTGTTCCGGAACAGCAGCAGAAGGAACGCGATCATCACGACGTTCCACGGCCACACCACGCTGTTCCAGTTCAGCCCAAGCGGTCCGAAGCTGTACAGGATGAACAGGTGCATGATGATGCCGTTGATGATGCCGATCTTGCGGAAGCGGCGCGTCAGCAGGCACAACCCGATGCTCACCTCGACGAAGGGGACGATGCGTACGATGTAATCCAAACCGGGGAGGTGGAAGTGCAGCGTCCCCAGCACCCATGGCATGCCCTCGGCGAAGAAGCGCGCGTTCAGCTTCTGGAAGCCGCTGTAGAAGTACGTGCAGCCCATGATCAGCCGGCAGATGTTGAGGGCGTCGCGCTCGCCAATGACGTCACCGGCGTTGCACGAGAAACAGCCCAGCGCGATCAGCATCAGCCAGTACTGATAGGCCCACGGCTGCCAGCGCGTCTGATCCCACAGCGAGTAGAAGGCGAACAACGCGACAAACGTGAGGATGTATTTTCGCGGCCGCGCGGCGAAGGCGATTCCGGCCATGAGGGCGAGCAAGACACCGAAGCAGACGTAGTCCAGCGGAAACGGAATGCGCGGCAGCCAGTGGAAGACCGGAACCACCGGATAGAATCGCGTGCTGACCCAGAGCTTAGGCGAGAGCAGAATGCTGGCTGCGAATCCCACCACCACCGTGGTCTTCACGCGCAGCAGCGTGCGATCGGCAACCAGTTGCAGGTTGCCCGCGGTGGAAGCTGGCGCGCCGGTTACGGAACCTGAATCCGTTGCCAACGCCGGCTGTAAGTTCGGGGTCGCTCCCATGTTGCTCTGGCCTCGCGGCTGCGCCTGACGGTTGGTAGCCGAAATTGTCCGGCTACCTTGGCTGGGCTGAAAATCGTCAGGAGTTGTAAGTCAGAGTTCGCTAATCCCGCGAAGGCGCGCCCATTCTACACTGCCGCGCGATTTGATGTATAGGGTGGAGCACACCTTCAGACGTAAAAGCGGAGGTCCCGATGAGAGCCGGATTCAGGCCGCCGGGTCACCGGCTTCGGGGTTTCTTATCACTGCTTCTGCGATGGCTGGGGTGGAGAATTAATTGGCCCGGCGCGGAAGTGAATCGCCATCAAACGCTGTGCTTCATCCGCCGATTGGCCTGAACAAGGCGACATGCCCCCAACTCGCAACCTGCTGCTCATCACCGCGTCTTCGCCGGACATTCTTCGGGTGCGGCGCTCGCGCGTGCTGAACTTCCAGCAGGTCACGATGCCGTACCTCGCGGCCTTCGTTCCGCCGCACTGGAACGTTCGCCACATCGACGAGGCGGTAGAGCCGATCGACTTCGACACTCCGGCCGAGGTTGTTGCCATCACTTTTCACACTCCCAGCGCTCAACACGCCTACGACATCGCTGAGCGCTTCCGGCAGCGCGGCGTCACGGTCGCATTGGGAGGGCCGCACGTCACCCTCATGCCCGACGAAGCGCAGCTGCACGCTGACACGATCTTCGTCGGAGAAGCTGAATCCACCTGGCCGCAGTTTCTCGCGGACTTCGAGGCCGGCCACTATCGCAATCGCTATTGCTGCGACGAGACGCCTTCGCTCGATGACGCGCCTGCATCGCGCCACGATTTGTTTCATCGTCGCGATCACACCTCCGGTGCGCTGTTCGCGACGCGCGGCTGCGCCTATCGCTGCGACTTCTGCACCCTCGCGGTGATGTACCGGAGTCAGCTGCGCAAACGCCCTGTCGAGGCCGTCGCCGCCGAGTACGCCTCGTTCCCCGGCAAGGTCGTCATCCTCTGGGACGACAACATCGCCGGCGACATTGCCTATGCGAAGGAGTTGTTTCGCGCGCTCGCTCCGCACCGCAAGTGGTGGAGCGCGCAAGCCAGCATTCACGGCGCCGCCGATGACGAATTTCTCGACCTGGCCGCGCGCAGCGGTTGCAAGCAGCTATTCCTCGGCTTCGAATCGATCTCGCAGGCCAGCCTCAATGCCGTGGCCAAGGCCTTCAATCGCGTGGAGGATTACGCTCGCGCCATCGCGCGCGTTCACGCACACGGCATCGCGGTGCAGGCTGGCATCGTCTTTGGATTCGATCACGACACGCCGGCCATCTTCGACGACACGCTCGATTTTCTGGAATCATGCGGCGTGCAGAACGCGACCTTCAACATCCTCACGCCGTTTCCCGGAACCCGGCTGTTCGAGAAGTTGAAGTCGGAGGGACGAATCCTGACCCGCGATTGGATGAAGTACAACGGACGCGACGACGTTGTCTTCACACCACGTCACATGACCGCGGAGGAGTTACTTGCCGGCTTTCGCCGCGCCAACGCGCGCTTCTACTCCTGCCGCAGCATCGCCAGGCGGCTTTCACGGTCACCGACGCAGGTGTTCTGGACGTTGCCGCTGAATGCCGCGTATGCGTTGGCGCTTCAGCGCGCTCGACAAAGCGGGCTAGAGCAATTTCAGGGGAATAGCAGATCCTTCGCGGACTGAAATCCGCGAGGGATAACAAAAATAAGCGGCTTGTCGGCACGACTAAAAGTGCGTGTGTGAGAACCCTGCCGTCCCTGAAGGGACTCAGATTCTCTTCCCACTCAACCCAGCACTCCGCCTTCGGCTCCGTGCTGGGCTAAGTTTTGCCGTGCCTTCGGCACTCGATTTTCGCGAATCGTATTACACAGTGCTCGCAACAAAGTTCTCACGCAGACTCTAAGAGTCGTGCCCTGACACGTGCCCTCCGAACTCGGAGTTTTCGGGAAGCAGATCCCTCGTCGGCCTGAAGGCCTCCTCGTGATGACAAAACAAAAGACTTGTAACGGCGCAGCTGAAGCTGCGCCCCTTCAGAACATTCCACAATCGACTTTCTTAGCAGCCTGTGAAGGCGTGCTCCGCTCCACGCCCGAATACACCATTTTGAAACTGCCTCAGCGTCAGCGACGCACTCAATATCCCATGTACCGCAGGTGCCGGCCGGATGGTGATGACCGGCGGGGTTACGCAATTGGAAGCGACTGCCTGATACGCCTGATACGCGATCGACGTCCCCGCCGCAGCGTGAATTGGAAAAGGAATCGAGTAGTACATCGTACCTAACGCTCCGCTGACGTCGGCATTTCCAATCGTGCCGGCGGAGGCGGCAATACCGCTCTGAAAGGTCACGTTGTAATTCCCGTTGGCGTCGGTGGTCACGTTCTGCGTTTCCATCCAGACCGGCGCGCCGCCGTCCTGCTGCTTGTAAATGGAGAACGTGACGCCCACGGTTGTCGCCGGAAGCGCAGCTCCCGAGGCGTCCTTCAACTTGGCGCTGTAGCGAATGAGATTGGGAACGGCGCTGGTGGCCGGCTGTTGCGCGCGGCTGACGGCACTCAGTAGCAGCAAGCTGAATAGGACAACAAGAACGCTGACGTGGCGCATCAGGCGCTCCTTTCGTCGAGTGGGATTGGTCGGGGACGTAACAGGCCAAGGGTCGCCAGTGGGATCGCCCGCAAACATTTCGCGCCAGGGCGTGCGGTTTGTCAAGAGCGTTCCGCGAGTTGTGGCTACGCGTTACTTCTTCCGGCTGGGATCGTCGCTGGGATTGACGTAATTGAACTGCAACGGCGACTGACCGTGAACCTGTACTACGACCTCGTCAACCGCCATCGCGTAGTGGTGCATGCTGGGATCCAGATAGGCGAAGCTACCGGCCGGAAAGCTCATCATGTTGCTCTCGTCGAACTGGTCTCCCATCCCAACCTTGAAGGTGCCGCTGATCACGGTTACGTTTTCGCGCTGCGGATGCCAGTGCGGCGCAATCTTGTATCCCGCGGGCATCTTCAACCGGATGGTGTAGTTGCCCGACGATGCCATGGGATTGCCTTCCAGCACCGCCAACTGCGCTCCTGCTGAAACAAACGGCGGCGGCGGACCCCACGGAATCGAATCGGGAGTAAACGCATTTTTCTCCGCAGCCGACACCGTCGAGCTGCCACGAACTCCGGTCTGCGTCATCCACAGGACGACCGCAACCAGCACCACCAGCAAAAGGAAATTCCGTTTCATCGCCCCTCCTGATCGAGTCATTCCCAACTGGAGTGACACTATGCCGCGATTTCGCAATTCATGCAATCAGAACTGGATACTTCTTGTGTATCTTTGGTGTATCGGTGTAGGCTATTGCTCATAATAGGGTTGTTGGGGAATTGCATGGCCCCTCTCAGGTCCGGCGATATCGAGCTTGATCTCGGCCGTTACGAATTGCGGCGCGCCGGCCATCGCATCAAGCTGGAAAAGAAACCGATGGAGCTGCTGATCTTCCTCGCCGGCAGGCGGGATCAGCTGGTTTCACGCCAGGACATTGTCTCGACGCTTTGGCAATCCTCACAAGATCCGCGCATCGATACCGAGCGCAACATCAACAACATCGTGCGCAAGATTCGCACCGCGCTGGGTGACGATGCGGAGAAGCCGCGTTTTCTCGAGACCGTGATCGGCAAGGGCTATCGCTTCATCGGGCCAATTCGCGTCATCAGCCCGCTCTTCCCGGCCGCGCGATCAGCCACAGAAAATGACGCACAGCCCGCAGCCGGCGCGGGCAAGCGTCTAACCCGCGATCCGCTGGCCTACTCCGAATTTCTGCAGGGCTACCGGCAAAGCACCTCCGGCGATCCCAAACTTCTGGAAGAGGCCGCGCAGCACCTGATGAATTCGGTCGCGCGCGATCCCGGCTTTGCCCTGGCGCATGCAACCCTGTCGTACGTATGCGCCGCGCGCCACTTCGGATTCGATCCCAGCCACAGCTGGCTGGAGAAAGCGGAGTTCCACTGCCAGCGCGCTTTGGAGCTCGATCCAGCGCTGCCCGACGCTCACGTGGCGCGAGCCTTTCTGCTCTGGGGGCCGTCGAAGAACTTCCAGCACATTGAAGCCATCGCCGAACTGAAGCGTGCGCTTTCTCTGCAGCCCGATCTGCCGCATGCCCACAACCGCCTGGGCACCATCTTCGCGCACATCGGCCTCATGGACCACGCGCGCACCATGTACGAGCGCGGCGCGCCCTATGGTCCGGGCAAGACCATCAGCCCCAACATCAACCAGGTTTATCTGTGGAACGGAGAGTATGAGAGCGCGCGCGCGCCGATCGAACGCTGGCGCAGCGAGGCTCCGGACAGCAAATATGCGATGTACTTCGCGCTGCACCTGGCGATCCTCATCCGGCAATGGGAGGAAGCCGAACGTTTGGCCGCGGAGGCCGTTCGCCTGGCGCCGCAGGAGCCCATGCTCGTCAGCCTGGAAGGTCTGATCCACGCCGCGATGGGACGATCGGCGCGCGCCCTGCGCTGTATGAACCAGGCGTGCACCAATCCCAAATCATTTGGCCACGCTCATCACACCTACTACCAGGTCGCCTGCATTCATTCTCTGCTGGGCCGCCCGGAGGTTGCCTTTGAGTGGCTGGAGCGCAGCGTCGACAACGGTTTCGCCTGCTGGCCGTTTTTTCTGAACGACCCCGCTCTGGAGAACCTGCGCCGCCTGCCGCAATTCGAGCTGCTGGTGAGCTCGTTGCAGGCCAAGTATCCCAGCGAACTGGGTTTGCTATAGAGCGACGCGCCGGACTTCCGCTACACCGTCCGGCGGTGACCTCGGCGTCGGATGGTTTACGCTATGGCCTGATTGCGCCAATCATCTTGAGGGCAGCCGAGCTAGCTCTATCCCTGTCAGTGTCTTAGACCGTAATACAAAATTAAGTTGTGCCTTTCATGGCAAGTGATATTGTTCGACGACAAATGAGCTGTTAGGAGTAATCAGCATGGCCCAGCAGCGGATTGCAGCTCCAGTCTTCGACGCCAACTTGCGGATGAGAACAACTGTGCTCGTCCTCGCGACGGCGTTCGTGATCGCCGTCGTCCCAGCGGTGCAGGCGCAAACTTACAGCGTAATTTACTTCTTCCAAGGCACGGACACGCACGAGAATCCGACGGCCGGGCTGACCATTGACCAGGCCGGACATCTCTACGGCACGACCTATAACATTTGGGGCAGCGTGTTCGAGATGCGGACGGTTAACTCCAGCTGGCTCTTCTCCACGCTGCTTTCGCTGCCTTCCAGCGGCCATGAAGGCCTGAGTCCGCAGGGCGGGGTCATCAAAGGGCCCGATGGCAGTCTCTACAGCACCGCCATTGGGGGAGGGGAGGAAGGCTGCTTGTGCGGCGTAGTTTTCAAACTACAGCCACCGGCCACGGCTCCTCGTTCTGCTCTGCAGCAGTGGACGGAGACCGTTCTCTACGAGTTCGAAGGTCCCGGTGGCAAGTATCCCGGCTACGGTAACCTGGTCTTCGACACGGCGGGCAATCTCTACGGCACAACCGAGCAAGGCGGCGCCAATGATCTGGGCGTAGTCTTCGAGCTTAGTCCGGTCAGCGGCGGCTGGACCGAAACCGTCATTCACACCTTCAGCGGCAATGACGGCGCCGAACCTTATGGCGGCCTTACATTCGACAACGCCGGAAATCTTTATGGCACCACCCATGAGGGCGGTGTACCCGGCTATGGCGTAGTCTTCGAGCTCAGCCCTGGCAACGGCGGCTGGACCGAAACCGTCCTTCACTCCTTTCAAAACACCGACGGAAAACAACCGCAGGGTCAATTGATCTTTGACGCCAGCGGCAATCTCTACGGCACCGCCTATTCCGGCGGTCTAGACAACACAAGCGGCTCGGTCTTAGAGCTGTCACCCTCCAGCGGCGGGTGGACATTCGCGGTGTTGCATTTGTTTGATTTCTCCGCTGGCGAAGGAGCGGGTCCCCTGGCGGGCGTGACCATGGGTAGCGACGGAAATCTTTACGGCACAACGCTGGGCGGCGGCAGTGGCGATAATGGCACCATCTACCGCCTGGTCAATGCCGGCGGTTCGTGGACCTACCAAACGCTGCACAGCTTCGTCACGGTCGACGGCGGTGCACCTTTCGGCGCCGCGCCTTTTGGGGGCGTCACCTTCGACAGCCAGGGCAACATGTACGGAACCACCATCACCGGTGGACAAGGGCAGACCTACTGCACCGGCGGTTGCGGGGTGGTGTGGAAGCTGACGCCGTAGCAGAGCCTGCGCGAAACAAGCCCTAAGGAGTAATCAACATGGTCCAGCAACAAATCACGGCTTCGGCTTTCGACATCAACCTACAAGCGCAAAGCGCGGCCTTCGTCGCAATGGCCATTTTGGCGGCGGCTCTCATGATCGTCCCGACCGCGCAGGCGCAGACCTTCACCGTACTGCACAATTTCACCGGGAAAACGGACGGGCAAAATCCGCGGGCCGGGGTCACCATTGGACCTTCAGGAGCCGTGTACGGAACGGCGGCGTACGGCGGCACCTACGATAGCGGCACTGTTTTCAAGCTCAGCCAGGTGAATTCCACGTGGGTCTTCAATCCGTTGTACGAATTTACCGGGAAAAGCGATGGAGCTGACCCCACCGGCGGGGTGGTGTTCGGTCCGGATGGCGCTTTATGGCACGACCCAACAGGGTGGTTCTGGAAATAACGGGACGGTCTTCGCATTGAGACCCCCGTCTTCGTTCTGCCGGTCGATTACGTGCTATTGGAACCAGACCGTACTGCACACCTTTACAGGATCTCCGGATGGGTTCAACCCGTGGGTCGAGAACTTGATCTTTGATCAATCGGGCAACATCTACGGGACGACGACGAACGGCGGCGAGTATGGCGGAGGGACCGCGTTCGAACTGATCCCGTCAGGCGGCGGCGAATACACGGAGAGCATCCTGCATAACTTCGGCAACGATCACGACGCGGCGTACCCATTCGCAGGTCTGGTCTTCGATAAGGCCGGAAATCTGTATGGGACCACCGGCAACGGAGGAACCGGGCGCGGATGCGACTACGGCTGCGGGACGGCTTACCAACTGGTGCCTTCAGGCGGAGGCTGGCTGGAGAATGTCCTGATTAACTTCGACCTGGGGAGTGCTGGCCTGGCGGGTGCGTATTACCCTTACAGTCCCCTGGTCATCGATGGCTCCGGCAACTTGTATGGCACCACGATTTACTCAACATCCGTCTACCTGGATGGCATAGTTTTCAAACTTGCGCCCTCGGGCGGAGGGTTCATGCCCTCCGTGTTTTATGCCTTCCTCTCATCCTGCCAACCTTACGGTGGCGTCACCATGGACACAGCCGGTAATTTTTTTGGGGTCTGTACTGTTTCTGACGGAGTCGGCGTATTCGAGTTGGCCAATTGCAGCCAAACCTGCACCCTGATCGATCTCCACGACTTCGACGGGTATGACGGCTATATGCCTTACGGCGCCCCCGTGCTTGACGCGAACGGCAATCTCTACGGCACAACCATGTACGGAGGTACGGGGGGAAACTGCCAACTGGGCTGTGGCGTGGTGTGGGAGATCGCGGGCGCGGGTGCCCCGCGCAAGGAATGAATTGATGGGAGAGCGCTTCCTGGGCTTAAGACTCAAGCTTGAGGTGTTCTCTTCAGTTAGCGGAGGAGAAGGCTATCAACAGGACCGCCAAGATCAGCAATGAGAGGACGCAAAGGCAATATAACTGACGCCCGGACTAGCGCCGCCCCCTTCTCTCATACCCCTGCCAACGCAAACCCGCAATTCGCCATCTAAGCCCAATGGATAGGAGTCAGTGGCGAGTGTAGTGGAGCTGTTGAATAGGTAGTGCGGGCCTTCAGGCCCGCGTTGAACTTGCCGCGCGGATCCGGAGTCGGCTTCCAGCCGACGACAGAGCATGTCGCCCGCTGAAGCGGGCTCCCAGTGAACAGGATCGCGGCAAACGCGGCGCTGAAGCGCCGCACTACCCACCACTCGATAGCTACTGACCACTGCTTTCTGGAGGCGCAATGCACTGTTCCCGGCGCTTGATCCTGATTCCCCTGCTCGCATCCGCGCTCGCGTTGTCGGCCGGCGCCGATGACCACGATGTCCGCATCAGCATTCCCAAGCGCACCAAGCCTACGCCGGTACAGAAGCTCAATCAGGACGGCGTGAAGGAAGTTCAGAAGCACGCCTACAAGCGTGCCAAGGCGCTGTTCTACAAGGCGTATCTCATCGATCCCAACGATCCGTTCACGCTGAACAATCTCGGCTACATCGCCGAGCTCGAAGGCCAGGCCGACCGCGCGCAGCGCTATTACGATCTGGCGCAGGCGCAGGGTTCTGACGCCGTGGTCTACAAGTCGAGCGAGCGCGCCGCCATCGGCAAGCGGGTTGGTGAGATCGCCGGCATGGCTGCAGACAGCAAGATGCAAGTCAACCGCATCAATGTTTACGCGATCGGATTGTTGCAGAAAGATCAGGTGCCGGAAGCCGATCTGGCGCTGCAAAAGGCGTTGCAGCTTGATCCGACGAATCCGTTCACGCTGAACAATCTGGGCTACGCGCGCGAGAAAGAAGGCGAGCTCGAGGACGCTTACAAGTACTACACGCAGGCTGCCAGCCAGCACTCCGACACGCCGATCGTGGTCACGGTCAACAAGAACTGGCGCGGCAAAGGCATCAGCCAGATCGCCGAAGGCAATGCCAACAAAGTTCGCAACCTGATGAACCACGAGCAGAGCGTGACCGCGCAGGTCGCACGACTCAACACGCGCGGCGTCGCGGCCATCAATCGCAACGATTACAAACTGGCGCGGCAATACTTCGAGAAAGCCTACGAGCTCGACAAACACAATGCGTTCGCGCTGAACAATATGGGCTATCTGTCGGAGATGGATGGCGACCGCGAGACCGCCGACTACTATTACGACAAGGCCCGCGCCGCGGACCAATCGAGCATGAAGGTCGCCTACGCCTCGCGCAAAGATGTCGAGGGCATGAAGCTTTCGGCGGTCGCCGGCGACAGTGATGACGCGGTCAACAAAGCTACCGAAGAAGAAGCTGCGCTGCGTCGCGCCGAAGGTGGGCCGGTCGTGCTGCGCTATCGCAACAATCAGCCGGTGCTGGAACCTGCCGTTCCTCCTAAGCCGCTGCCGGAAAATCCCCGGCCGGCAGAGACAGCTCCCGAACCGAGCGACAACCATTTGCTGCAGCCGCTGCCGGAGAACGAGCAGCCTCCGGCCGCTCAGGGGGGAAATCTGGCTCCGGCTCCCAACAGCAATGCGCAACCTCCGGCTTCACAGCCTCCCCAAGGCGCGGCTCCGGCGAACTCCAATGGCGGATTGTTGACGCCGCTTCCCGACAATCAACAGCCGCCCGCGGCGCAGCAGCCGGACAATTCGTATCAACAGCCTCAACAGCAGAACCAGAACAACGTTCCGCGGCCGCCGCAATCGCAACAACAGCCGCAGCAGCCGGTGGTTCACCGCCCGCCGCAGTCGCAGGATCAGCAACCGGCGAACTCCAATGGTGGCTTGATGATGCCGTTGCCCGACGATCAGCAGCCTCCGGCTGCAAAACAGCCGCAGCAGTAGTCGTTGCCGCGATGCCCCGGATTCAGCTTTCGTGGCAGACGAGGCATGTGCAGCGCCAAGGCCCAAGTTGGTAAAAACAGCTCCACGTTCCTGCTAATACGCCGGTTAGCTCAGGCGAACAACCTACCACTTAGGTAATACAATTCAGAAAATTGTTGACACATTAGGACTAGGGTGGGACACTGCGCGGAGAGCGAAACGGTGAACAACTAGCGCCCTTCAGGGTCCACTTCGTTTCTGAAGCGGCTCACCGACGCCGATTCACGGGCAATCCCCGAAAGGATGAATCCAATGGCTGGCCGAGTCCTCGCACTGTTTTCGGCACTCACCCTGATAGCCCTGATCGTTGGTTGCAGTCAGAACAACCAACTAACATCGATAACGGTGACGCCCACGACGGCAACGATTCCAAACACCGGGGGCACTGCGCAGTTCATAGCTACCGGCACGTTCAACAACGGCAAGAACGGATCGCAAACCCAGCAGAACCTCACCGACCAGGTGGTCTGGTCGTCGAGCGTAGCCAGTGTCGCTACCGTCAATTCTACGGGGCTGGCTACCGCAACCGGTGCAGGTACTACAACCATAACTGCAGTTGGCGGCAATGGCGGCCTGACGGGCAGCGCGACCCTGACCGTGAGCAGCAGTTCTACGGGCAACCTCACTTCGTTGACGATTCTCCCACTGAACCAGAACGTTCCTGACTCGGGCCAGACAGTGCAGTACGTCGCGATCGGCACTTTCACCGGCGAACAGCCGACTCAGGATGTGACCAACCAGGTGTCATGGACGTCGAGTAATACCGCGATTGCATCCATCAGCGCCACCGGACTGGCAACGACGGCTGGCTCCTGCGCGGAAGGAGTGGCAAGTACCATCACGGCGGCTTTGTCCACGTTCACCGGCAACGCTACCTTGACCTATAGCTCATGCGGTCAAGATGTTCCTCCTGCATTGACCATCTACGCGCCCGGCCAAGGCGCAGGAACCATAACCAGCACGCCCACCGGACTCGACTGCAACACCAGCTCGGGTACGGGTTGTTCCGCCAGTTTCCCGTTAAATACCCAGGTCACCTTAACTGCAGTCCCAGCGTCGGGATCTGTTTTCGTAGGATGGTCTGCCAACTGCCAGCCTGCGCAGAACACATCGTGCACGGTAACGATGGCCAACTACACAGCGGTGGCTGCGATTTTCGACTTGTCCCAATAACTAGCGAGAGAATCGTTGGATACGGCCGGCAGCAATGCTGGCCGTTTTCTTTGCGGACGACAGGCGGAGCGATCCCCGATAGCGGGCTGGCGGACTCCAGCGTAAGCCTAAGCCGTTACGCACCAACATGTTATGAACGTCCAAGCCTTGTCCCGCCCTCCAATACTGGCCTTTATTAGTCGCGAACAGCCAACTTCGCTGGCCGACGCCATCTAGCACAACTTTCCAAAAATAGCAAGCTAAAACGAAGCCTTCCCCCTTTGTGGGGTTGACTCTTAGTTCCCCCGGTCAATAGACTTTAACTTCCTGTCAGGAGGAACCAACCTAAACGATGAGAGGTGTTTAAATGTTACGAGTACTAAGCCTTACCGCGGCGACGTTAGTTTGCGCCACCGCGTTGGGCGCAGCACCCGGTAATAGCACACCGGATTCGCGAACAGGGCCCCCAGGACAGACCCAGGACAGCAAGCCATCCCACACCCGTAAACCTCAGGTCGGGAAGGCTTCTTGGTACGGTCGCATCTTCCAGTCTCACAAGACTGCCAGCGGCGAGCTGTACGACATGAATCAGTTCACCGCAGCCCACCGGACTTTGCCGATTGGCTCCTGGGTCAAGGTCACAGACTTAAATACGGATCGGTCGGTCGTCGTCCGCATCAATGATCGCGGACCGGTCGCCCGCAACCGCATCATCGACCTGTCCTACGGCGCAGCTAAGGTGCTCTCTATGAAGGGCGTAGATCAGGTTCGCCTGGATGTTCTTCAGACCCCCGATATCGCAGAGATCGCCGAGAATCTAGGCCCGCAATAATTCAGGTAATCCTGAGGTAAACTGGGAGCCGATGCTTACCCAGTCCAAGGATCGGCTTATCGTGGCGCTGGACGTCTCCAGCGCCGCCCAGGCTCGGCGCGTCGTCCAGACCATCGGCGACGCCGCCAGCACCTACAAAGTCGGCAAACAACTCTTCACCGCCGAAGGCCCGCAGGTGGTCCGCGACCTCGTCGCCTCCGGCCGCAAGGTCTTCCTCGACCTCAAGTTCCACGACATTCCCAACACCGTCGGCGCCGCCGTACGTTCGGCCTGCGAACTCGGCGTCGCCATGCTGACTGTACACGCCTCCGGGGGCAGCAGGATGCTGAAGGCCGCCGTCGAAGCGGCCAGCCAGTCGTCGGCCAAGCCGCTAGTTCTGGCGGTCACCGTCCTGACCAGCTTCACCGATACGGATCTCCAGGAAATCGGCGTCCCCGGAACCGCCTTGAGCCAGGTGCTGCGTCTGGGAGCGCTCGCCCGCAACGCCGGTTGTGGAGGCCTTGTCGCCTCGGCCAAAGAAGTTAAAGAGTTGCGGCGCGAACTGGGCGAAGGCTTCGCCATCGTCACGCCGGGAGTTCGTCCTGCCGGATCTGCCGCAGGAGATCAGGCGCGAGTCGTCACTCCCGCCGACGCGGTTGCCGCCGGCTCGACGTATCTCGTCGTCGGCCGACCCATCCTCGACGCTCCCGACCCAGCCAAAGCCGCCGCCGACATCATCTCCGAAATCGAGATGGTCGCGGCGTAACTTTAGCGTCCGCGTGAAAGATGAGTCACATCGCTGGTCTGGTGTTCGTGGCTGTTGGGTTAGCGTTGACGCTTGCTGATCCGTTCATATTGTCTTTTTTGTGGATCCGACGGATTAGGGGAAATGTTGCGATGACGCGACTCTGAGGCGCGTGTCTTTGGGTCGCCCTCATCTTATCGACAATCGCGTTTGCCGCATTTTGGATTTCGTTGTTTACCGTCGCGCCATTCAACAGCCCAATGACATGTTGCACATTTCACGCCCTTTGCGAGAGTGAGTTTCGCGGCGTCAATCCTTGCGTTGATTTTCGGGCCATTTGGTAAGGGGAGTCAGAAATGGTGGATGATCCTGTCGGCTGTCAGTGTCCCATTTAGCTGGTGCGTGTACGGGGCGCTTCAATAACGTCATCCGTCATCTGCCGTGATCGCCCACCATCTCTGACCATAGCTATAGGGTTTGTCAAACAGATAATTCCGCTCCACACCCTCCGCGCTCCCGCCCTCACGCCCCCTGATACGGCTGCGGTGACGTCGCCGGTACCGTCGCGGGCGGCGCTGCGGGCACGCACACCGGCTCCTCCGGCATGATGATCCAGGCAATGATGTAGGCCAGGAAGCCGCCTCCGCCAAACAGCGCGACAATCAGCCAGACCACGCGCACCACGGTGACATCCAGATCGAAATATTCGGCAAAACCGGAGCAGACACCGGCGATCTTGCGATCGGTCCGCGAGCGCATCAGCTTGCGGCGTCCGGCAACCGAACCCACCCGCGTGCCGCAATAGGCGCAGAGATTGGCGTCGTCCTGAATGACCTTACCGCAATAGTTGCAGTACATACAGCCTCCACAGAGTAATACGAGCAGGATAAGCAAAGGTTCCCGGAGATGCAAAAACGCTACTGCTCAAGATCTTACCGCTCACCCCTCCGGCTTCGTTCCCGTTATGTACCACACATCGCGATACACATTCTGCGCCTTGACCTGCTTAAAGCCGCAAGCCTCGACCGCGTTCACCATGTCCTTCCATGTAGCCACGCCAAATGACGATCCGGCGAAGTACTCAACCAGCCGGGCCAGCGGCTGCGTTCCGTCGTCCGACAAGTAGCGATCGACCAGCACCAGCATCCCTCCCGGCGGCAGGCTGCGGTAGACGCTGCGCAATAGCCTCTGCGAAACCGGTCCGATATCGCACATCATGATCACGTCATAGGCTTCGGGCAAACGGTCGTGAATGTTGCCCGTCAGCGTGTTCACGCGCTTGCCCAGCCCGGCGCGCCGGATGATTCCCGCGGCAACTTTGCAGACCGGCTTGATATCCAGAATCGTAGCCCGCAGCCGCGGATTCTTTTTCGCCAGCGCAATCGACATCACGCCCGAGCCGCCGCCGACATCCAGCAACGCTCTCCGCCGCGAAAGGTCCAGATATTTTGCCAGCGCTTCCGCATCCGGATGATGCAGGTAAAACAGCATGTGGGTGAAGTTTTCCGCCTGCTTCGGGTCGCGGTGCATCGCCTCGACGTAGAGCGGCCGTCGCGCCCGCTTCAGCGATCGCGGCTGCTTGCCCGTAGCCAGCGCCTGCTCCAGCACCGTGAGCGCGTCATAGTCGTCCAGGCACTCGTTGGAGTACTCGCGCGTCCAGTAAATGGAGCGCTCGTCGATGAAATACTTCCGCGCGAAAGGCGTGTTGCCGTACCCGCCCTTCTTTTTGTCGAGCAGCCGCAGCGCAACAAACGCATTCAGAAATGGCTCGAGGTAGTGGGGGTGAATCTTGAGCGCGCGGCCGATGGCCTCCGCCTTCATCCGCTTGCCATGCAGCAGCCGAAACAGTTGCAGCTTCTCGGCGGCAACCACCAGCCGCGAAACAAGGAACGCCTTCTGGATGTCGATGCGGGCCAGGACTTCCTGGGGAAACTTGTCGAGTGTCGGCTTCTCCATGTCGAACCTCGTACAGTAAAAGCGGTGGCGGAGGGCATCATAGCCGAAGCGCCGATTACAGTGGCAAGAATTCCTACCGCTTGCGATCGTTCCCCCCACGTGGCAGACTTTGCCGACCGGAGTTGGGCAAGCTTTGCCGGGCGATCGGACTTCGCATCCCATCCCCTCTTCTAAACCCTCTCGAACTCAAGGCATATCGATAGCTTCCCTTGGCCACGCAATTGCTTTTCCCTCTCTGGCGTGGTGCAGCTGAAGTTCAGCCGCGCCGTGCCGATGAAACGTAGTGACTCGTCCGGGTGACGAGAGGAGATGCTTCATGTCTATAGCAGGGATTGGCAGCACTGATCTGTACAGCGCCCAGAGCGTGCAAAGCCAGATGCAGCAGATGCGACAGGAATTTCAACAGCTTGGCTCGGACTTACAATCCGGAAACCTGTCGGCCGCGCAGTCGGACTTTGCGACCCTGACGCAGTTGGATCCGAATTTGGCTTCGAGTTCATCTACTTCGTCAACTTCTTCAACCGCGGCGGCAACTTCCTCCACCGCCAGCAACCCCATGCAGCAGGCCTTCGCGCAGCTGGCCCAGGATCTCAAGTCGGGCAACCTGTCGGCGGCGCAGCAGGACTTCAGCACCATTCAACAGGCTATGCAGAGCGCGAGCGCGGCGCATGGCCATCATCACCATCATCACAGCGAGAGCAGCTCGGAAAGCAGCTCGGAAAACCCAATCAGCCAGCTGTTCAGTCAGTTAGGCCAGGACCTGCAGTCGGGCAATCTGACGGCAGCACAGCAGGACTTCACCTCGCTGCAGCAGCAGTTCCAGCAGAACGCGCAGAATAACCTGCAAGTACCGCCTGAGGTCGGCCCCAACGCGGTATCGGTCACGGCGTAAGGTTTCGGGCCGAGGTTCGTCGCTTGCAGATAGGGCTGGCTCTCCTGGCGGGATGTTCCGACTTCCGCCCGGGGGGCGGGTCACCGGACAGGCTTGCTTCGGATGCCAGCAAGCGAATCAATTCGCCGTTCGCCTCTGTGATTCGAAAATCCCAGCTACGGATCAGCCCCGCCGCAGGCGGGGCGAAACTGATTAGCCCACCGCGGAAGCGGTGGGACCAGCATTTTAAAGTTCGTCGAGCCCCTTCAGGGGCGGCACTCCGCTCCACCATAGCTGCAAGCAACAGTTGCTCAAATGGCAGAATCGCTTATCAATGACGGGTTTCCTGATGAGTGACAGATAGCAAGGAAAATGTCACATTCCCGTATTAGTGGCAGGCTACTCGCTTAATGGCAGGCTCGCCGATGTTCTGCAGGGTAGTACTCTACGGAGTCCGGTACGCCGTCTTCAGGTACTGCCGCGCCAGCTCAGCTGAGTTGGAAGCAGAGTTCTCCGCGATTACCGCTTTGTACTTCTCCATCGCGGTGTCGCGCTTTTGCAGCAGGTCGTACATCTCGCCCTCAGCCAGGGTCGCGCGCTGTCGCAGTTCGGGGTCTTTGCCGGTGGTAGCGGCGATCTCGTAAGCTTCGGCGGCGCCGGCGTAATCCTTCTGCCCGCGCATTGCTTCGCCCAATCCGTAAGCCGGAACCTCAATGCGGCATTGGTTGTAGGAGTTGGCCCGGCATCCTGCCAGCACCTTGCGATACGCCGCAATCGCCTCTTGCCCATGCCCGGCGGCGTTCAGCAAATGCGCGTATTCGGTGGCCATCAGGAAATTGTGCGGATACTGATTCTGCATCACGTTGACCACTTGCAACGCCTCGTCATACTTCTGCTCGCGCCGCAAGAACAAAGCCAGCACGATCCTGGCATCGGTCGCGACCTCCTGATGTGGACTGCCGGTCGCTTGCCGCAGATAGTCCAGACCTTTCTGCTTATTGCCGCTGAGTCCGGTGACCGACGCCGCGACCCGCATAGGCCAGCTCAGCGAGCCGACGATATACAAGTGCGTGCCGAGCACGACCTTGGCATCGACGTAGTTGGGATCGAGCTCCAGTACGCGCTCGTCGTCATGCCGTGCGGCCACAGCATTGCGCAGCGCCGAAAACCAGGCGTGATTCACGACGCCTATATAGGTCGATTGCAGCGCCCGCACTCCGCCGCGAGCGTATAACGCGTCCACGTTGTTAGGATTCTTGTCCAACTGCGCCTGCGAAAGCGACAGCGACTGGTTGACGAGCTGCATGACACGGTCGTGGAGTCCAGGATCGAGGGGCTCGGCCGGCTTCTTGGTCAGGAAGTTGTCGGCGGCATAGGCTTCGGTATCCAGCGCGCCGATGCGGTATAGCTCCTTGAAGATAACCGCGGCCAGCACGTGATTGACGGCGAATGGGTCCTGGGGATGCGCCTGCTGCGCCAGTTCGAACTCGTGGATCGCCTTGTCGTACTCGAGACTGTAGAAGTGATCGAAACCCTTGCGGGTGTTCGCATCATTGTCCATCCGCGTCGGAACCACGGCAGCGGGCGTTCCGGGATCGCCGGCCAGCGCCGCGGTTGCGGTCGTTGAGGTGGCCGCAAAGCACAAGTTGCCCCCCAGTAAGACACCACACCAGAGGCACCCCAAACACAGCAGTCGTTGGTAAGGTTTCATCGCGACCGGTTTATGGGAAGTTTACCCGATATCGCGACTCCGCCCCAAACCTGTACAACAGGATTACAAGGAATTTAACGATGCGCCCTATGTCTAACGTCAGTCGGTCCTCTCAGGAGCCGTATAGCGAAAGCGAAGCCGCCGCGGCACTGGGCATCAGCATCTCCCGCCTGCACCAACTGCTCGACAAATACGTCTTCACCCCCGGCAACACCCGTCCGGCGTCGATTGAGTTCACCTCCAGCGATCTTCTGCTTCTGGGCTACTGGAACAACCTCACTCAGCCGCGGGCAAGCAAAGTGATTCCGATGCCCAAGCGCCGATAAGAACGGCATTTGTTACTCCTTGGGTAGTGTCCTGAAAGGTAGTGCGGCGCTTCAGCGCCGGGTTCGAGGCCCTTTATTCTTGTCCTCCCGAGCGGCCTTCAGGCCGCGAGGGATCTGCTTTCGGGCTTTTTCCGCAGCCTCTTTAGCCGCCGAGGAACCGCACCTTAACCTAATCAGACTTTCCCTGGAGTCATCGGCGACCGCCGTTCCGAACCGCCATGATGGTGCCGCTCTTTACTCGCGCCGGGAAATTTCTGCCCAGCGGCATGCTTCTGTGTTGTCCCTGGGTCGGCCACTAAGCCGTTTGGATACAACGCTTTCACCTTGCCCTAGGTTTGGCCGGGCGCTTGCATTCAACTTAGCAGATGATAGGAGAGTCTTGACATGCCGCTGGCGGCAGGAAGAGGCAGCAGCCAGGAATACTGGCGCTCCCCCAATCCCGAGATTATGCGTATGGTGAGCCCCATGCCGGCGCCGTCGTCCTGCTGGCACTGTGGCGCCGACTACGCCCCCGCGGCTCACTTCTGTCACCTCTGCGGCAGCGAGCGCGAGAAGCCGTTTACCATCGCCGATGACCTCGATCCAGCCGTCGACTCCAAAGAGGCCGCTAGCGTTCTCGACCAACTGGGCCTTACCGTCTCTTCCCTGATATTTTTCCTGCTCGGCATGACCTGCATGGTCGCCGCGCTTCTGACCGGCATCTTGTACAAGACGGACACCCTGGTGGACTGGCAGGCCGTCCAGTTCTGGCGAATCGAGTGGCTGCTGGCCTCCTCGGCTGCGCTATTGGCGGGAATTCTGCTGAACAAACGTCGGTAGACGACGAACTTCCCTCAGCGTTTTACTGCGCCTTCGATTCCTGTCCCTCCTGCTCCTTCCCGTTGTCCACGCGGATGTTGGTCGCCTGATACTTCTTACCGTCGAAGACAGCGCGCGCGGTGACCTCCTGCCCAATCTTCAAAGAGCGTGCGTCGGCCAGCACCGTCGTGGTGAAGTGCACTTCGTAGCTCTGCTCGTCGGCCTGGTTATCGACAAAGAACGTGTTGCTTCGCATGTCGAGGTTGGTGACTGTGCCGGAGAAAATGTAGTTATCGCCCGGCTTGGCCAGCACCATCACATCCTGCGCCACGTCGCGGTTGTCGGCACGCGGCGAGAACTGCACATTGATCAGCGCGCCCGGCTGCACATCGCTGGCGGTCGCCGCGCCCTTCGACGAACTGTACCGCGTCGCGCCGCTCACCGAGAACGTCACTGGCTTGGCCGACAGTTGATCGCGCACGCTGATCGTCCCCTTCTCGGGATTGCTGCCGATCACCTGCCCGCGCACCTCCGCCAAACCAGTCTCGGTGATCACGCGCACATTTTTGGCCAGCACCTTATCGCCGTCGAGCATCGTATCCACGTAGACGCGATCGCCCTTGTGAATCCCCAGCACCGTCGTCTCCACGCCGTTGCGGTAGATGTGTGAGCGCTCGTCGACAAACACCTTCACCTTCTTGCCCCCGCCGAACGGCTGGACCGTCAGATGATTACGAACGTGATCCACGCTGGTCGCCTGCCCGCCAATCAGTGTCGGCTTGCCTTTCGGCAGCGGCGGAGGCTCGAGCAGCGGATCGTACGGATTATCCTCGGCTGCGGTCGAATTACTAACCGTCTTGGTTGAGTTCACCGATCCACTGGGCGCTACCGATGTGTTCGTCGTCGGAGAATTGGTCGCGGCCGGCATGTCCGAGCCAACCGTTCCCGGCCCATTCGACGAAGCCGCCGGCTGCGATGCGTGGCTGGCATTCGCTGGAGGCAAAGTGGTCTGCTGCGCTTCGGCAGCAACGACCCACGCCAGTAGCATGGTCGGCACAATGAGAGCGTTTCGCATAATCACCAGTTTCATAAGCTCCTGACCTCGCCGGCCCTCGCCGGACCTGTCTCTAACGAGCGACCTCTCGCGAGAGTTGGATGCAGATTGGCCCTACCGCGTTCACCGGCGTAGATGCGGTAGGAGGCAAACAAGTTCGCCCTGCCAATGCCCGAGTCTCGCGTAGCGAGACGGAAGATGATAGCCCAGCGCTTTAGCGCTGGGTAGCCAGCACTTATGAAAGGGGAGCCCCTTCAGGGGCGGCACAGCCCGGTGTGCACCGTCTTTATCCCGTTCCGGTTGTGGACGCTAAGTCAACCAGCGTAAGATTTCCGGTGCTGAAGCTGGCGCCGTTAGCTCCTGCCGGTGCCCAGAAAAACGCCACTCAAATCACGAAAGGCCATCATGCCAAACCTATTTGGCCGTACTCGCATCCTCGCCCTACTATTGCTCCTTGCAGCCGCTGCTGCTCAGGATCTGAAGACTCAGCCAACCGTCTATGCCGGTAAGCCCGACATCGTCGCCTTCGAGAAGATGGAAAACGCCCGTCTGGCCGCGGCCCAGAAATTCATCGATCAGATCGTCGCCGTCAAAGGCGCGCGCACCATCGCCAACACCCTGGAGCCTTACGACGAAGCGGCTCGGCAGCTGAACGCTGCGGCGTATTTCTCTGTCCTGATGCAACAAGTTCATCCCGAGGCCGCCTACCGCGACCATGCAACCGCGATGACCACCAAGGTCAGCAGCGCCCAAACCGCGTTGTCCCTGAATCAGGATGTCTACCACGCGCTCGCGTCGATCGACGTCTCCCAGGCCGATTCCGCAACCAAGTACTACGTTCAGCGTCAGCTCCTCGAGTTCCGCCTCGCCGGCGTCGACAAAGATGACGCGACTCGCGCCAAGCTGAAGAAGCTCCAGGACCAGCTCACCGACGATCAGTCGGCCTTCGATCGCAACATCTCCGACGATCAGAAAACCATCGAGCTCGCCAGCGTCTCCGAACTCGACGGCCTGCCCCAGGATTACATCGACAACCACAAGCCCGGCCCCGACGGCAAAATCAAGATCACCACCAACTATCCCGACCTCGTGCCGGTCATGACCTACGCCAAGAGCGATCAGCTTCGCCACGACCTCTGGGAAGCGTTTGACAACCGGGCCTACCCCAAGAATCGCGCCGTTCTTCAGGACATGATGCAATGCCGCTTTCAAATCGCGGCGCTGATCGGCTATCCCTCCTGGGCGGATTACAACGCTGCCGACAAGATGATCGTGAAGGGCAGCAACATCGCAAAGTTCATCGCGGATGTAGACACAGCCGCTCGCCCCATCGCGCAACGCGAGTTTCAAATGCAGTTAGCGGAAAAGCGCAAGACCGATCCCCAGGCGAAAGAGATTATGGCCTTTGAGTCGCGGCACCTGTCCGAGCTGGTTCGCCGCTCGCAGTACGACTTCAACTCCGAGAGCGTGCGTCCCTACTTGCCCTACGCCGAGGTCAAGCAGGGCATCATGAGCACCGCTGCCGCGCTCTTCCACGTCAGCTTTCAGCAGGAGCCGAACTCCGCCGTGTGGGACTCGTCGGTGGAAACCTATGACGTGATGGAGAACGGCAAAGCCATCGGCCGCTTCTATCTCGACATGCATCCTCGTCCCGGCAAGTACAGTCACGCCCAGATGTCGCCGGTGCTCGACGGAGTTCGCGGCAAGCAACTGCCGGAGGCAATTCTGGTCTGCAACTTCCCCAAGCCCACGGCTACCGATCCCGCACTCATGGAATACCAGGACGCCACCACGTTCTTCCATGAGTTCGGTCACCTCATGCACCACATCCTCGGCGGGCAACAGCAGTGGGCGGGGATCAGCGGCATCAGCATGGAATCCGATTTCATCGAAGCTCCCTCGCAAATGCTGGAGGAGTGGATGCGCAGCCCGCAGGTGCTGGCCTCGTTCGCGCGCAATTACAAAACCGGTGAGCCCATCCCCGCCGAGTTGGTGGCACGCATGGATCGCGCTTCCGCCTTTGGTCGAGGCAATTGGGTGAGCGGGCAGAATGCGTATTCCGCCATCTCCTATGACATCTACAAAGACGATCCCAAGAATGTCGACCTCGACTCGGTTACCTTTCACGATCTCCAGAACTACACGTCCTACATTCCGATACCTCCCGACGCTCATGTTTATGCCAGCTTCAATCACCTGGCCGGTTACTCTTCCGCCTACTACACCTACATGTGGGACAAGGTGATCGCCCTCGATTTCTACCAGCAGTTTGATCAGCAGAACCTGCTCGCCGGCGACACCCCCATGCGCTATCGCCGCCAGGTATTGGAGCCCGGCGGATCCATGTCAGCCAACGACCTGGTGAAGAACTTCCTCGGCCGTCCGCAGAATATGGACGCGTTTCAGAAATGGATGGGCGAAGAATTCAAGGACGCGCCCCAACCTAAAATCTCCGGCGCGCCCTAACGATTCGGACAACGTCGACTCTGCGGTGCCCCAGGTTCGCGGCCATCTTTTGGACGCTAACCTGGGATACGGCCGACGACCCAGATTTCAGAGATGATTCGTATCAGGGCACGACCTTGGTCGTGCCGATAAACGCCCTGTTTTTATCCGAGCCGGCTTCAGCCGGCGACAGGGAGTCCTTTTTTGCGCACTCGAATGCCCCGTTGGTTGTATCTCACCTCCGCCAAACCTCTTGACACACGCGCTGCCCTTCGGCTACCTTCACTGTATGTTGTCAACGGCTCAGCGAATGACCATGGCCATGTGCACCCTAGGCGGTGCCGTGTCCATGATCGGAGCCTGACAGCCCAAACAGAAAACTCCAATCGTGAAACCGGCCGCCTAGGTAAACAGGGCGGCGTTGCTGTTTCTGGGCAATTCTCGATTCGGAGCTTTCGATGTCATTCGCACCTGAGCAGTTCTCGACAACTGCGGTCCGCGGCGGCCTCACCGCCGATCCCGCAACCGGCGCGGTCCTGACGCCCATCTATCAGTCGACCACCTATCATCAGCAGGCCGTCGGCGTGCACAAAGGCTTTACCTATTCGCGCGCCGCCAACCCGACCGTCTCCGCGCTCGAAGCCGCACTCGGCGCGCTCGAAGACACGCCGCCGGCTGTCTGCTTCGCCACCGGCATGGCCGCGATCTCGACGCTCTTCCTTGCGATCCTGAAATCCGGCGATCACGTCGTCGTCTCCGACGTCGTCTACGGCGGCACGGTCCGCCTCTTCCAGCAGGTGCTGGAAAACTTCCGCGTCGAAGCCTCGTTCGTCGACACCTCCGATCCCACCGCAGTCGCCAAGGCGATTCGCCCCAACACCCGTCTCGTCTTCATCGAGACGCCGGCGAATCCCACGCTCAAGCTCACCGACATCGCCGCCATCGCCCACGTCGCCCACGCTGCCGGTATGAAGCTCGCCGTCGACAACACCTTCCTCACGCCGGTGCTGCAACGTCCGCTGGAACTCGGCGCAGACATCACGCTGCTCTCGACGACGAAATACATCGAGGGCCACAACTCCACCGTCGGCGGCTCCATCGCGACGCGCGACGAGGTGCTGCTCGAGCGCCTCCGGCTGGTCCGCAAGACGCTGGGCTGTATCCAGTCTCCGCAGGAGTCCTGGTTGACGCTGCGGGGACTCAAGACACTTCCGCTGCGCCTGCAAGCGCACTCGACCAACGCGCAGAAAGTCGCCGAGTGGCTCGAGCAGCATCCCAAAGTCGCTCGCGTTCACTATCCCGGACTCGCCAGCTTCCCGCAGTTCTCGCTCGCCGAAAAACAGCAATCGCTCCCCGGCGGCATGCTCGCCTTCGAGCTCAAGGGCGGCGCTGACGCCGGCATTCAGCTGATGAACACGGTTCGCCTCTGCCTGCTCGCCGAAAACCTCGGCGCGGTCGAGACGCTGATCACCCATCCCGTCTCCATGACGCACGGTGACGTTCCACGCGAAATTCGCGAGCGCACCGGCATTACCGACGGTCTGGTGCGGCTCTCGGTCGGCCTGGAAAATCCCGCCGACATCATCGCCGATCTGGAAACCGCACTCGCTGCGATCCCCGTCGCTGCCGACACCACGCAGGAGGTTGAGCCATGTCTCGCAAAGTAATCGTTCTCAAGTTCGGCAGCTCAGTACTGCACTCCCGCGAAGAACTGCCGCGCGCCGTCCACGAGATCTACCGCTGGATTCGCCGCCAGTATCGCGTCGTCGCTGTAGTCTCGGCCTTCGCCGGCGAAACCGATCGCCTGCTCGGCACGATCCAGGATTATCGCGACGCCTGTCCCGAAGCCATCGCGCGCGTCGTCGCCACCGGTGAAGAAGTCGCTACCGCGTTCCTTGCTCTCGAGCTCGACCGTTTCGGCATTCCCGCCCAAGTCCTCGACCCCAGCCAGATCCAACTCATAGCCGAGACCACATCGAACGACACCGAGCCGGTCAGCGCCGACATCCTCGCCATTGAGAACACTTTCAAGCTTGGCCGCGTCGCCGTTATTCCCGGCTTCGTCGCCCGCGATCGTCTCGGCCGCGTTGCCCTCTTCGGACGCGGTGGCTCCGATCTCTCGGCGCTCTTCCTCGCCAAGCAGCTCGGCGCGCGTTGCCGCCTCATCAAAGACGTTGACGGCATCTACGACAGCGATCCCGCCACCTGCTCCGACGCGAAGCGTTTCGACGAGATCAACTTCGCCGACGCGCTTGCCATCGGCGGCAGGATTGTTCAGCAGAAAGCCATCGCCTTCGGACGCAAGACCGGCGTTCCATTCGAAGTCGCCGCCCTGGGCGAAAACAACGCGACCATTGTCGGCAGCCATCAGTCCGTTCTTTCAGCGCGACGTTCCTCGCAGGCTCCTCTCAAGATCGGCCTGCTCGGCCTCGGCACCGTCGGCCTCGGCGTCTTTCAGGAACTGGCGAAGCATCCCGAACTCTTCGAGGTCACCGGCATCGCCGTTCGCCGTCCTGATCTGCACTCCGATCACGCTCCCAGCAATCTCCTCACACGCGATTGTTGGAACGCCATCGACGATGTCGACGTCGTTGTCGAACTAATCGGCGGCACCGATCCTGCCGGCGATCTCGTCAAAGCCGCACTCGCCGCGGGCAAGCCCGTCGTCACTGCGAACAAGCTCCTGCTCGCGAATGACGTTCGGCTCGACGGCCATCGCTCACTACGCTACTCCGCAGCCGTCGGCGGCGCAGTCCCGGCCTTGGAAGCCGTTCGCGCTTTGGCAGACAACGGCCATATCGTTTCGCTCTCCGGCGTTCTCAACGGAACCTGCAACTACATCCTCGATCGTCTCGCCGCAGGTTGTTCCTGGTCGCAGGCCGTAGCTGAAGCGCAGGCCCACGGCTTCGCCGAGCAGGATCCGCGCGCCGACGTCTCCGGCTCCGATACCGTCTGCAAGCTTCGCCTGCTCGCTCGTCGCGCTTTTCCCGCCGTCGATGCGCACTACGTCAGCGCTACCGGCATCGACGCCATCGATCCCGCTTGGGTGCAGTCAGCCGCACGCGACGGTGGCCGTGCGCGACTGGTCGGCACCGCACGGCTCACCGGCGGCCGCGTTCATCTCGAAGTGAAACCCACGCTGGTCGACTCGTCGCATCCCTTCGCGCGAATCCGCAATGAAGAGAATTGCCTGCTCATCGATACCGGCCGCTCCGAGTCACAACAAGTCTGGACTGGACGCGGCGCCGGACGCTGGCCCACCACCGCCGCGGTCATGGCCGACTTGTTTGACCTCAGCCGCGAGCTACGTTCAGTGGGCTTCGAGCTACGAGCCCCTAGCCCCGAGCTTCGAGCCACGAGCTACGAGCTTCGAGCCTCAAGCTTCGACCCACTAGCCTGTAGCTCCGAGCCTTGTGCCGACGCTTTGTGTCAGGGCACGACTTTAGTCGTGCCGAACACGGCATGTTTGGATGAGGGCTTTAGCCCCTGCAATGTCGAACATCCTCAGGGCCTAAAGGCCGGGTCTTTGGCGACCCCAACGGCACGGCTAAAGCCGTGCCCTGACACAAACCCGAAACCGACAACTGACAACTGGCAACCGACAACTGCCTTCGGAGGTGCCGCGTGAAATTCGCCACTCGACTTCTGACTTTCGACCCCGCTCCTGGCGATCGCTTCACGCCGGCCAACACGCCCATCTACCAGACTGCGACCTTCCGACAGGAAGACGCGACCGAGTTCGGCGAATACGACTACTCGCGCAGTGGCAATCCCACGCGCGCCGTCGTCGAGAAACAAATCGCCTCGCTCGAAAGCGGAAGCCGCGGCTTCTGCTTTGCCACCGGTCTAGCCGCCATCACCGCCGTCACACGCCTGGTTTCACCCGGCGAAGAAATCCTCGCTTGCGACGATCTCTACGGCGGCGCTTATCGCCTCTTTTCGCGCATTCTCGCCAAGCGCGGCATCGCCGTCCGCTACGTCGACTTCAGTAGCCTCGACGCCGTCACCGCGGCCATCACCCCGAACACCAAGTTGGTCTACCTCGAAACGCCGACCAACCCGCTGCTGCAGATCATCAACATCGCCGCCGCCGCCGATATCGCACATCGCAACGGCTCGCTCCTCTGCGTCGACAACAGCACCATGTCGCCATACCTGCAGCGTCCGCTCGAACTCGGCGCTGACATCGTCCTGCACTCCGCAACCAAGTTTCTCTGCGGCCACAGCGACGTCATGGCTGGCGCCATCGTCGTCAACGACGAAGAGATCGGCAACGAGCTCTACCTCATCCAGAACGGCGAAGGCGCGGTGCTCTCGCCCTTCGACAGCTTCCTCTTGCTGCGAGGTTCAAAGACGCTGGCGTTGCGGCTCGATCGCCAGCAAGCCAACGCGAAGAAGATTGCGGATCTGCTCAACACGCATCCTGCCGTCGATCGCGTCTACTATCCTGGCCTTGCCGATGACCAGCAGCTCCGCGTTCATCGTGCTCAGGCTTCCGGTGACGGTGCGGTGCTCAGCTTCGTCACCGGCGATCCTGAATTTTCTCGCGCAGTTGTTGAAACGACGAAACTGTTCAACATCACCGTCAGCTTCGGCGGAGTGAACTCCACCATCAGCCTGCCCAACTACATGTCGCACGCCAGCATCCCGGCGCATTTGCGCCAGCAGAAGAGCATCCCTGCTGATCTGGTGCGAATTTCGGTGGGCGTGGAAGATGTGGACGACCTGGTCGACGATCTCAGCCAGGCATTCGAGATCGCCGCGCGAGAGAGCGTCCGGACACGTGCGGCCGCCGCCGACTAATGGCGGTGATGGCTCTGCGGGGCGAACTTGAGCCGTAGCGCCTGGCCTCACAGAAGAGCGGGGCGAGTTGGTTTATCATCAACTTCCTTCTATGCGAGCTCTGGCCATGTTCGCCTGTGCGCTCTGCCTCGCTTCTTCGCTCTTTGCGCAGAACTGGAAGCAGGTGCACCGGTCCGACGAAGCCAAGTGGGCGAAGACGACCGGGCTCGATCCCGCAACCATCCACAAGCTCTGGCGTGATGCCTCGCACACGCCCAACGAGAAGGACGACGACTCCCGCATCGCCAACATCGATCTTGATGGATTAGCCGAGCGCCACGATGTCCTGCTGGTCACCTATGCAGGCGAGAAAAATTGCCTGACGCTGACCGTCTTTCGTCAGTATTCGGAATTCAAGTTTTCGAAGGTTTGGTCGGTTGATGAATTGCCGAACAAGACCAGCTTCTGCGATGCGCCCTTCGGCAGCGCCGCCGCCGAGGCCCTAAACGGCGCCGTCACCGTTCGCGTGCCCAAGTCGACCACCGACGGCGCGACCAACTACACCCTCTACACCTACGAATGGAACGGCATCACCTATCGCCTGGCTGGACAAAAGGAAATTCAGTTAAGGTAGCGGCAGATCCGGTGCCCGGAGCCTGCCCTGAGCTTGCCGAAGGAACCTGCTGTTTCGTCGATAGTGACTACGATGCGGGCGACACTACTGCCTCGCCGTAATTCTTCTCTCGCGCTCCGTCCGCGACGCCTCGCGACGCCGCAGCGCGCCTTCGTACCGCCTCTTCTCATCGTCGGTCTCTGGAATCACCGGCGCCACCGCCAGTTTTCTCCCATGCCGATCCACCGCAACAAACGTCAGATATGCGGTCGCAACTTTCTGCCGCGTGCCGGAGATGTAGTTCTCCACCAGCACCTTCACTCCGACTTCCATCGACGTATGAAAAACGCGGTTCACCGCCGACTGCAGGATCACCATATCGCCCACATGCACCGGCACAAGGAAATCGATGTGGTCCATCGACGCCGTCACCGCATACGAATGCGAATGGCGATGCGCCGCCAACGCTCCCGCCAGATCGATCCAATGCATCAAACGCCCGCCCAGCAAGGCTCCCAGAGGATTGGTATCGTTCGGCAGAACGAGCTCGATCATCTCCGATTTCGAGTCGCTCACCGGCTTCGGTATCAACTTTCCGTTGTTCTCTTCCATAAGTTTGCCTTAGGTCAAGCAGCGACCGGTTGCGTTGAGCCCACTTGCTCACCGGTTTCCCGCGCGCTACGAAAACGTGTACTATCCCAAATCCAAAACCTCTTGTTTCCCCACCAACTCCCAAAGGGACGACCAGGCTTGTTCGTTTGGTTGAAATTGCGGTATACACGAGCACCAGAGCCAAGAAGCTGTGCCTTACCTTTCGCCTTCGTGAAGGTTCGAAAGTCCCAGCAGGGACTTTCGCCCGGAATAAAGCCCGGAGGATAGACTGTGTAATCGATTGTTATTCGGCGAATAGCCACACTTAGTCTCTGTTCTCGCTCTCAGGCCCAGCCCGCCGCTCCACCTGCGCCTGCACATAGCACTCAGCCATGCGCTGCACGCACGCGTTCTCATGTCGCCGCAGCCACTGTTTACTTGCTTTCTCGTACAACAACTCACCGTGCCCTGCCGGCAAGTACGCGCGCTCGCTCGCGAACAACACGTGCAGGATGCCGTCACGCTCCTCGCCCAGTGCGAATCGCACGGCGTCCGCGGCACGATCGACGGGAAGGCGACTGCACGCCCTCGCGTACCCCATGTTGCAGCCAGACCTCAGCTCTTCGTCATTCGGCTGCGCGCCCTCATGCCCCGGTGCCGCGCACGTTCCGGTCCATCCCGCGCCCAAGGGAAGCCGTCGCGGAAACGGCCAGTCCGACTCCAATCGTCGCTCCGGCATGAAATAAGGACAGGCCACAATTCCTCGCGATCATCCGATCTAAATGCCAATTGTACTGGGGTGGTCAGCTTGTATCCACCGCGGACCCTGGCCTTGTTTCCTTCGGGTGGAGCACGCCTTCAGGCGTGGAGGCGCAGCAGCACAATGTTCGTTCGCTTTAGCCGCTGAGGTAACGCTCCCTGACCGCAAAACCTTACAAGAAAGGTCTCGCCTCTCTTTCCCGAAGAAGCGCCGCCGTGCGATCATCAACTCACGAGGCCACACCTTGCCTGACGAAACCCGCATCGCCGCTCTGAAAGAAATTCTAGCCGCCAAGCCTGATGACGCCTTCGCCCGCTACGCCCTCGGCCTGGAGTTCTCCGGCTCGGGCGACACCGATGCTGCTCTCGCCGAATTCAAACTCCTAGTGGCAGCGCATCCCGACTACACCAACGGTTACTTCATGGCCGCGCAGACGCTCGCCCGCGCCGAGCGCATCGACGAAGCCCGCACCCTGCTGCAGCAGGGTATCGAATGCGCCCGCCGCACGCGCAATCAGCACGCGCTCGCCGAAATGGAAGGCATGCTCGAAGAACTCGATCGCGGCTGATCGCCTCACGATCATCCCACCCCACCCTCTGACCAGAACCAGCTATTGAGATCGACCTCGCAGGGCGGAAGCGCAATGAGCCCCGGCGCGCAAGCCCGGGAGAAGTAGCAATCAGCGACTTCAGCCGGCGACACTCTTCGTTCAAATCCAGCTCCAATAGGTGATAATGGCGGCAGCATGTCCCCACGGCCGTCCACTTTCGGCGCAAGCCGTTTGCGCAACGCTCTCGCCGCGATTTTTGTCCTGCTGCTGGCGATGGCCACAACCGCGCCCGCGCAGTCCGCCGCAAAACTCTTACTTGGCAAGACGGAAGAAAAGCCGGCCGCGGCATCCACGACTCCTCCCGCGCCTGCACCTCCCGCTACACCTCCCCAGCCGGTCGCTATTCCGCTGCCCGATGTCGCAACCCGCTCCGAAGATCTGAAGCGTCTGCTGCGTGGCATCTCCGAGAAACTTCCCACCGCCGACCAGCTCGCTGCCATCCAGTCGCAGCTGGAGGATCGCTCGGCCCAGTTGGCGATGCAGCAGAAAGAGACCGACGCGCTTCTGGCGGCAACGCCTAACACGCTGGAGCTGCGCGAGCAGGAAAATTTCTGGCGCAACAAGCAGAAAGAAACCGCCGGCACTCGCCGCGAGTTGCTCGACTGGGCCAATGCCGCGCAGTCAGCCGTCCAGCAGATCGGCGCCCAGCAGCCGGCGTGGAACGCGACGCTGCAGGAAAACGAAAACACGCCTGGCCTCGGTCCCGCGCAGGACGTCATTCAGGATTCCGTCAATCGCCTGCGGCAGTTGATGGGGCAAGCGCAGGATCAACTCCGCGTCATCGTCAACTTGCAGGTTCAGGCGGCAAATCAGGACGAAGCCGCGATGGACGTTCTGGACGAGTTAGAGCGGGCGCGCGAGTTCCAGGATAGCCGCCTGCTTGAGCAGGACAGCCTGCCCCTTTGGCAACTCAGTCAGCGTCATCAGGCGGGTGAGACCGGGGAGATGTATCTCGCAGCTTCCACCCGTCTGCTCGGCATTCGCGCCTTTGCCACGGAAAATGCTGGCGCCATCTTCGCTCTCGCGCTGCTGGCGCTGCTCTCCTTGGGGGCCGCTTTTCGCCTGCACCTTCTCGCTCGCGGTCTGCAGGCCGAAACCCCCGAGCAGCAGCAACTCCGGCACATCACCCGCCACTGGATTGCGCTTGGATTTCTGCCGCCGTTTCTCTTCGGCTACCTATTGGCGCCGGCAGCCCCGGTTCCGCTCATCGGCCTCGTCATCCTGATCTCCTTCGTTCCCATCCTCATTCTGTTGCCACCGTTCATCCAGCCGCGCTTTCGCAAGCTGCTGTACTGCATGGCCGGAGTCTATGCCCTCAGTGCGTTCGTGGCCTGGGCAGGCTTCTCTCCGGCTACCAAGCGCGAGGTTCAATTCGCCATCAACCTCGCGGTCTTCGCTGTATTCGCTTATCTGGTCAGCCCGCCGCGCTTGGCGCATTTGCCTGAAGAAAGTCGCGTGCACCAGCTTCTCATCTTCGGAATTCGCCTCGCCGTTCTGCTGCTTGGTGCCTGCATCACGGCAAACCTCTTCGGCTATGTCAGGCTGGCGCAGTTTCTGGGAGTAGTGTGCCTGTACAGCACCTTCATCGCTATCAGCATGGTGACCGGCGTGCGCGTCTTCACCCGGCTGTTGCTGGAAGGGATTGACCGCCCGGGCGCACAGCAACTGGCGGTCGTTCGCTCTTATCGCGACGGCATTGTGCGCTGGTTGCCACGTCTCTTCACATGGGGCGGAATTTTGATCTGGTTGACCGCGACCGTCAACCTGCTCGGCCTCAGCGACTGGACTACCAGGCAGTATCGTGCCGTGCTCGATTACCGCATCGCCGGCGGCTCGGTCGGCGTCACCCTGGGCGGCGTTCTCGGCTTCTTCCTGATTCTGCTGGTGGGATATTCCGTCTCCGCCATCATCCGTTTTCTCGTGCGTGAAGAGCTTCTCAGCCGCTTCCATCTCTCGCGCGGACTGCCCGAGCTTATCGCTTCCACGCTGCACTACTTGTTGTTGCTGCTCGTCTTCTTCTTCGCCGTCAACGCCGGCGGAGTCGAGCTCAACAAGTTCACCGTGCTGACCGGCGCACTCGGCGTGGGCGTCGGCTTCGGCCTGCAGAACATCGGCAACAACTTCATCTCCGGCCTCATCCTGCAATTCGAACGCCCGATTCACATCGGCGATGTGCTCGATGTCGACGGCACCACTGGCAAAGTCACGCGCATCGGCATCCGCTCCAGCACAGTGCGAACCTTCCAGGGTGCCGAGGTCATCATTCCCAACGGCAACTTCATCTCCGGAAAAGTAATCAACTGGACGCTCTCGGAATCGTTGCGTCGCGTGGAGCTGCCGGTCGGCGTCGCTTACGGCACCGATCCCAAGCTGGTCTGCAAGTTGCTCGACCAGGCCGCCACAACGAACGAAAATGTGCTCACCTCGCCGGTGCCGGCAGTCTTCTTCAAGGAATTCGGCGAGAGCTCACTCAACTTCGAGTTGCAGTTCTGGGTGATGCAGGAGAGCAATGCCAATCGGGTGAAGAGCGAAGTCGGCCTTACAGTGATGGAACTGCTCGACAACGCCGGCATCGAGATTCCCTTCCCGCAGCGCGATCTGCGCCTGCGCGCCGTCGACGAGACGGCAGCTGCGACCCTGCTCTCACCCAATGGCGTGGGCGGAACGGCAGCCGGTAACGGCGATACTCCTTCGGAAGCTCGCCTCGTCGTCGATCAAGCCAAGAGTCGCGCCGCCCGCGAAAAGTAATCCCAATTCTTCAAGGTGTCATTCTGAGCGAGGACTTCAGTCCGAGTCGAAGGATCCCTATCGTCACAAGACAATCCCTCCCTCAACTCGCAACCCCCCTGTGATTTCCCTCACTCCCGCGTGTGATCTCCTTAGGCGTAGAATACGAACATTCGTAACCGTCATGTCGGCCGCTGGAAGAGGGCGGCCGCGACCCTGGGAGGTATCCAGCCCTTGAGCCATCTTCCGCAAACTTTGGCCGAGCTTCGCCGCAGTCAGCAATTTTCCGAAGAGCGGGTGCGCAACCGTCGCGTCAAGGACGAGATGCGCGACAACCTTATCGTTCGCCTGCGCGACGGGGGCCAGGTCTTTCCCGGCATCGTCGGCTACGACGACACGGTCGTCCCGCAGATCATCAACGCGGTCCTTTCGCGGCATAACTTCATCCTGCTGGGACTGCGAGGACAGGCCAAGAGCCGCATCCTGCGCGCGCTCACCACGCTGCTCGATCCACAGTTGCCGTATCTGCTTGGTTGTGAAATTCACGACAACCCTTACGATCCCATCTGCCGCCGTTGCCGCGAGCTGGTCGTCAATAATCCCGACGACGCGCCCATCGCCTATCGCACTCCGGACCAACGTTACGTCGAGAAGCTCGCCACGCCGGACGTGACCATCGCCGATCTCATTGGCGACATCGATCCCATCAAGGCCGCCAAGGGCGGTCACGAGCTCGGTAGCGAATACACCGTGCATTACGGCCTGCTGCCCCGCGCCAATCGCGCCATCTTTGCGATCAACGAACTCCCTGACCTCGCCGGCAAAATCCAGGTCGGCCTGTTCAACATCATGCAGGAAGGCGACGTGCAGATTAAAGGCTATCCCGTCCGCCTGCCGCTCGATGTCGCGCTGGTCTTCAGCGCCAATCCCGAGGACTACACCGCGCGCGGCAAGATCATTACGCCGCTGAAAGACCGCATCGGCTCGGAGATTCGCACCCACTATCCCGCGACCGTCGATGAAGGCGTCGCCATCACCGCTCAGGAAGCATGGGTCGAGCGCAACGGCCATCAGTTGCAGGTTCCGCAGTTCGTCAGCCAGGTTATCGAGCAGATCGCCTTCGTGGCGCGCGAGGACAAGCGCGTCGACAAGCGCTCCGGCGTCAGCCAGCGCCTGCCCATCAGCGCGCTGGAGAACGTCATCTCCAACGCCGAGCGCCGCGCGATTCGTTCCGGCGAGAAGCTGGTTGTCCCGCGCGTCGGCGATATCTACGCTGCCATGCCGGCAATGACTGGCAAGCTCGAACTCGAATACGAAGGCGAGTTGAAGGGCGCCGACAACGTGGTGCGCGAGATCATTCGCGCTGCCGTCGCCCGCACCTACGACAAGTATTTTCACGGCAACAGCAATATGAATCAGGTAGTGCAGTGGTTCGATCTCGGCGGCGAGATTCAGCTGCGCGATTCATCCAGCGCGCAGGAGATGCTGCACAAGCTGCGCAGCATCCAGGGCCTGCTCGACAAACTGAGTGCGCTCGGCCTGAGCGGCAAGGAGCCGTCGGAAGTGCTCGTCTCCGGCGCAGAGTTCATCCTCGAAGGCTTGTACGCGCACAAACGCATCGGCCGCAGCGAGGAGCGGACCTTCACCGCCGGCGAAAAGCAGCCGCCGCCGCGCGAAAAACCACGCCGTCTTGATGACGACGATGAAGTCCCAGATCTGCGGAGACACCGCAGGCCGTTCAATTAAGGAAGCGACTAGCGATTAGCAGTTAGCAATTAGCCGAAGATTGAAACTGTGAATTCGCTTGAAAACATCTTTCTCGGCCGTATGCGGGTGACAGGCCGGTGTTATGGCGTGACCGCTAGAAAGTGGCGCTGGTAGGGGCAGGACCAAAGCTAATCGCTAATGGCTAATTGCTAATGGCTAGATTCATTCGCTACCAAAAATACGTTCCCGAGCCCGCCTCCGAGATGAGCATGGAGGACCTGCTGAAGGCGCTCTCTGACTATCTCCTCCAGAGCGGGTTCCAGCAGCAGTACATGGACTGGTACGACCTGAACAACGCCGAGCAGACGCTCGACGAGCTCCGCCAAGCCATTGCCGACGCTCTGCTCAACAGCGACATGCTCGACGAGCAGATGCGCGAGCAGATCGAGAACCTCTCCAGCGAGCAACTCGAACAGCTCGTCCAGCAGCTCATCGAGCGCATGGAGCAGGAAAACTACATCAGCATCGATCAGCCGCACGATCCGTCGCGTCCGTCAACCGCCGGCGGCCAGGTCGGCGACTCGCAATCTCAGACCCGCTTCGAAATCACCGACAAGAGCCTCGATTTTCTCGGCTTCCGCGCGCTCCGCGACCTGCTCGGCTCGCTGGGCAAATCCAGCTTTGGCCGTCACGACACGCGCGACAATGCCACCGGTATCGAGGCCAGCGGCGCCTCCAAGACCTACGAGTTTGGCGACCAGCTCAACCTCGACATCACGGCGACGCTCTCCAACGCAATTCAGCGCGAAGGCCTGCAGCTGCCGCTGAACATCGAGTACCGCGACCTCCAGGTCCACCAGTGCGAGTACCAGTCATCGTGCGCGACGGTACTGATGCTCGACTGCTCGCACTCCATGATCCTCTACGGCGAGGACCGCTTCACCCCTGCGAAGAAAGTCGCGATGGCGCTCTCGCACCTCATCCGCACGCAATATCCGGGCGATTCGCTGTCACTCGTTCTCTTCCACGATTCGGCTGAGGAGCTGCCGCTCTCGCAACTGGCGCGCGTCAAAGTCGGCCCCTATTACACCAACACGCGTGAAGGCCTGCGCATGGCGCAGCGCATCCTGCAGCGCCAGCGCAAGGACATGAAGCAGATCGTGATGATCACCGACGGCAAGCCCTCAGCGCTAACGCTGGAAGACGGCAGAATCTACAAGAATGCTTTTGGACTTGACCCGCTAGTGGTGAGCGAAACGCTGAAAGAAGTCTCGAAGTGCAAGCGCGCCGGCGTCTTGATCAACACCTTTATGCTCGCGTCAGATTACGGCCTGGTGCAGTTCGTCCAGAAAGTCACCGAGATGTGCCGCGGCAAAGCCTACTTCACCACGCCTTACACCCTCGGCCAGTATTTGCTGATGGACTACATGTCGCGCAAAACCAAGACCGTGCACTGACAGCTACTGACCGCTCCTCCAGTCGGTCCCGTCCACAAACTGTCGCGAATCCCGCCACCCCGACTTTACCTTCACGAACAGCTCGAGGTAAACCCTCATCCCCAACACGCGCTCGATCTGGAATCGCGCCGCGCTGCCAATCCGCTTCAACGTCGCCCCGCCTTTGCCGATGAGGATCGCCTTCTGCCCATCGCGCTCGCAGTAGATCGTCGCCGCAATACGCGTCAGTCTCGCGCCTTCCTCATATTGCTCGATCAGCACCGTGGTCGCGTACGGCACTTCCTGCTCGGCGGCCAGCAGCACTTGCTCGCGGATCAACTCCGCTACCAGAAAGCGCTCCGGCTGATCGGTAATCTGATCCTTCGGGAAATATCGCGGCCCCTCCGGCAGCGTCCGCACAACCGCATCCAGCAGCATGTCCAGCCCATCGCGCTTGAGCGCGGAGATCGGAACCACCTCCGCGAAATCGTGCAGCCCTCGGTATTCCGCAATCAGCGGCAACAGCTTCTGCTTGTCCACCGCGTCAATCTTGTTCAGCAGCAGAAAGCACGGCTGGCCGCTCTTCTTGACGATGTCGAGCACGAACTTGTCGCCTGTGCCGAACTTCGCCGTCGCATCCGCGATGAGCAGCAGCAGATCGCAACCCTCCAGGGCATCGTAGACTTCCTTCATCATGCGCCGGTTGAGCGAGTTGATCGGCTTGTGCACGCCGGGGGTGTCAATCAGGACAATCTGTCCCCCGGGACGCTTCGTCTTATGTTCGACGTTGATGATTCCCTGGATGCGATTGCGCGTGGTCTGCGGCTTGCGCGTGACGATCGCCAGCTTCTCGCCGACCAGCGCGTTCAGCAGCGTCGACTTGCCAGCGTTAGGCCGTCCGATGATGGAAACAAAACCAGAGCGAAATGGCATGGTCTTACTTTACAGACTTATGAGGACTCGGGTGGAGCATCCGTTTTGCCGGGCATCTGCCGCCAGAGGACAAGTCTCTTCACCACGGAAGCACGGAGATCACGGAGCCTGTTGAATACAAATTTCTCCGTGTCCTCTGTGTCTCCGTGGTGAAAAGACTTTACGCTCTCACCTGCTTCGGCTGCAGGCTCACCCGCACCCGATCCACGCGGCGCTCGGTCGACTCCAGCACCTCGAAGCGCAGCCCGTTCTCCTCGAACACTTCACCCGCCTTCGGGATATGCCCCGCCAGTTCGCTGACCAAACCGGCAATCGTCGTCGCTTCTTTCTCCTCGGGCCGCACGCCTAGCAGCTTCTCCAGCAGATCAACATCGGTGTTGCCGTTGAAGATATAGGAAGTGTCGCTCTCCTTCACGACCTCCGACTTCTCGTGTTCGTCGCGAATCTCGCCGACAATCTCTTCCACCAGATCCTCAATCGTCACCAGCCCCGCCACTCCACCGTACTCGTCGATGACGATCGCCAGCCGGGCATTGTCGCGCTGCATCTCGCGCAGCAGCTCGCTTCCCTGCTTGGTCTCGGGAACGAAGTACACCTCCGTCTTCATCAAGTCGCGAACCGTCTTGGTGTGTGCTTCGACGTCGGACACCTGCAACACATCTTTCGCGTAGACAACCCCTTTGATATGGTCGATCGAACCTTCGAACACCGGTATGCGCGAATACGGGTATTTCTTCAGCAGCTCCGTAAATTCCTCAACCGTCGTCGTAAGCGGCACTGCGACAATCTCGGGCCGCGGCGTCATCACCTCGCGCACCGTCTTGTCGCCGAACTCCACAACTGACTGGATCAGGTCGCGATCGCTCGCCTCCAGAATCCCTTCTTCCTGACCGGCTTCGATCAGCGCGTCTACCGCTTCTGATGGATGCTCCGGCTCTTTCTCGCCGTGCTCCTTGGTCAGCGACGCGACCGACAGGCCAAAGCTCAGAATCAAAGTCGCCGGTATCGAAAGATAGATGAGCATCCGCAGCACCGGCGCCCATTTCGCCAGCCACTCGCCCCTCGTGCGCACGAAGAACAGATACGGCAGCAATTGATGAAAGATTACGATAATGAAGATCAAGCTGACGGCGGCCTGCACCAGGTCCAGAACCACCCAGCGCTTCTCCATAAACAGGACATAGCCGATCAGGACACCGATGCTGGCCATGCACAACTGGGTCAGCACTGTCATCGACAGTGCAGCGCGTTCGCGGCTCACATGCAGGCGAGGTTCGACGCGTTCCTCATACGCTTCGATATTCTCCTGGAACTCGCGCGAGAGAAACTTCCCCATCTCCGCATAGAGGCGGTCGACGTAGGAAACCAGCGTGAGCAATCCCATCAGCAACAACAGCAGGATGGCTAACGGAAGGCTCATCGCCGTCGTCCTTTTCGCGAAGCCAAGTTGCCGCCATTCGCTTTGGGTCGCTTGGTTGTCGTCGCGTGCGCGCGCTCGATGAGTCCATCCGGCAGTTTCAGTTGCATCCGTAGCTCTGATTCGCGCGCCCGCATTTCACCGTTGTCGGCTTCATGATCGTAGCCGGCCAGATGCAGCAGCCCGTGGAGGATCAGGATCTTCAACTCCGTTTCCGTAGAGTGGCCCAATTCGGCGGCATTTGCGGCAGCAATCTCAGCCGAGATAGCCAAGTCGCCAGCCATCTTTGCACGCTCCGAAGGTAATTCGAAGCTGAGAACGTCGGTGGCCTCATCCTTGTTCCGATACTGGCGGTTCATTCGACGGAGATCATCGCTGGTCGTGATGAAGATCGTAACCTCGCCGGCTAACCCGACGGCGCGTCGCGCCTTCCCTGCGAACAGGGCCAACGCCCGCTCGCTAACATCTCCAGGTTGGTGAACTAGCAGGAGCACTTCCGTCTCAAGAACAAATGGGAGGGCAAGTAAGCCCTCCCACACTATGTTACCAAGTTTCTACTCAGAAACGCGTTCTTGCGGACCGGCGGCGTCTTCCGGCGGCACCTCGGCCAGCGTCGCTTCCGGCTCAATCCTCGTGGTGTACACCTGGCCACCGGCAGTACGCGCTGTCGCGATTCCGCCGCCGTTCTTCAGTTCCAGCGACAGCGAAAGTTGTTCGTTGCGGCCCTTGTAATCTTCGTAAGCGCGAATGATGCGTTGCACCAGATGATGCCGCACCACGTCGCCGTCATCGAAGTAACAGAAGTGAATGCCCTCAACCTTGCCCAGAATGTCGACCGCCTCGATCAGTCCGCTGCGGTTCGCATTGGGCAGGTCGATCTGTGTGACGTCGCCAGTGATCACCGCCTTGGAGTTGAAGCCCAGACGGGTGACGAACATCTTCATCTGCTCGGAAGTCGTATTCTGCGCTTCGTCGAGGATGACGAACGCGTCGTTCAGCGTGCGTCCGCGCATGAATGCAATCGGCGCGATCTCGATGACGTTCTTCTCCAGATAGCGATCGACCTTGTCCGGCTCCAGCATGTCGTAGAGCGCGTCGTACAGCGGACGAAGATAAGGGTCGACCTTCTCCTGCAGCGTTCCCGGCAGAAATCCCAGGCGCTCGCCCGCTTCCACCGCCGGCCGCGCCAGCACAATGCGATTGACTCGCTTCGACAGCAGCGCCGAGATCGCCATGGCGACGGCAAGATACGTCTTGCCAGTTCCCGCCGGGCCAACGCCGAATACCATGTCGTGCTTTTCGATGGCTTCCAGGTACCGGCGCTGATTGATGCTCTTGGGCTGCACCGTGCGCTTGCCAAACGAGCGCTGCTTGCCGGCCTCCGCCAGGCCGCGCAACGTGGCCGTGCGGTCCGATGTCAACACGCGAATCATCGAGCCGAGTTCGCCATTGACGAACGATTGCCCGGTACGCAGCAGTTGCTCATAGTCGGCAAACACCTGCTCTGCGCGATTGACATCCGGCGCCGCGCCCGTGATCTCGATCGAGTCGGCGCGCAGGTTGATGGTCACGTTCAGACCATCTTCCAGCAGGCGCAGGTTTTCGTCGCGGGTACCAAACAGGGTTTCGATATTCGGGCTTATCTCAATATTCTTCTTCATTCAGGGTCGGAAGACTGCCTCCAATTGGGATGGGGCAAACACTGAAGAACGCGACAACGCGTTGTTACGGAGGAGGGAAACGCGGCTGGAAGTTGGTCCAAGCCCAATACTGCTCTCATTGGCGGTTAGCGTACCCCCGAATCGCACCTGAGTCAATCCTCCTGAGGCGGTATTCGATGGCGGCTGAGGTACGTTACGTAAATTCCGTGTCAAATTCCCTTCCGCTGATTTAGATGACATAATCCGGGCTAAAGGAGCACCTGGCCCTCAAGTCGTTTCCGCAACCACCCATGTCGCCCCGACGAAGCAACCACTTGGCGGCGAACGGCAGGTTAAAAAGGAGGCAGGGTCTGAAACTAATTTTCGAGGTCGGAAGTGAACTACCAAAGCCGGGAATCAAGCGCCGTAGGCGCGGCATAAGATAGCCCAACGCTTCAGCGCTGGTGGGCCGCATGAAGGATCAGAGCCCTTCAGGGGCGGCACAAATCCAAGCGGAGGACCAGCCACAGCGATGAGCGATTTGCCCGTAGCCGCGATATTCCAGTAGAATCAAGTATCCGGCTAACGTCGAGATTTCCCACTAAGGATTACACGAAAGTATGGCAGACCATTTTTCTGCGCTGAAGCGTGCGCGTCAAACCGAAACCAAGACCACGCGCAATCGCGCCAACAAGTCGCGTCTTCGCGGCGCGCTCCGTTCTCTCAAAGAGGCTATCGCCAAGGGCGACAAAGCTGCTGCTCGGACTGCCTATAGTGCCACCGTCTCAGTCGTCGACAAGGGCGTGCAGAAGGGCGTCCTGCACAAGAACACCGCCAGCCGCTACAAGGCCCGCCTTAGCGCCCGCGTGAAGGCTATCGCGGCGAAGTAGTCATCCATTTCTCGGCGATTGGAAGGGGCACGGCCTCACCCGTGCCATCCTACCCTCCATTTTCCATTGTCATCACGAGGAGGGCTTCAGCCCGACGAGGGATCTGCTTTTCGTCGTCATAACCAGGAAACACCTCGCAGCTAGCTGCTCGTCGCTAACTGCTGCTTCCTCTCCGCATGCAGATGCTGCAGCGCATAAACCTTTGCTTCTCCGCGCTGCAAGGCCGCGATCCCCTCGCACGCAGCGCGCGCTGCTGATAGCGTCGTAATGGTGGGAATGCGCGCCGTCACCGCGGCTCGGCGGATGGCCTTCTCGTCGAACCACGGTTCGACTCCGTGCGGCGTGTTGATGATCAGCTGAATTCGCTCGCCCTTGATCAGATCGACCACGTTCGGACGGCCTTCCTTGACCTTGTAAACCCGCTCCACTCGCAGCCCGGCATGTTCCAGCACGCGCGCAGTACCGTGCGTTGCGACGATGCTGAATCCCAACTCGACAAACCGCCGCGCCAGCTCCGGCATGAACGGCTTGTCACGATCGTTGCCGCTCATGAAGACCGTTCCCGTGATCGGTAGCATCTGCCCGGCCGCGACCTGCGCCTTGGCGAAAGCCTCGCCGAAGTTGTCGGCAACGCCCATCACCTCGCCGGTCGATTTCATCTCCGGCCCCAGCACCGTATCGACACCCGGAAACTTGCCCCACGGAAATACCGGCGACTTCACGAAATAGAAATTTCCGGTATCGAGATCGCACTGTCTTTCGATATTCTCCGGCAAGAACTCGCGCAGCTTGCGGCCCGTCATCAGTCGTGCGGCAATCTTCGCCAGAGGCACGCCAGTCGCCTTCGAAACGTACGGCACGGTTCGGGACGCCCGCGGATTCACCTCAATCACAAACACCCGGTTGCGCTGGATCGCGTACTGAATATTCATCAGCCCGACGACCTTCAACGCCCGTGCAAGCTGAAATGTGTACTGCCGGATCGTATTCAGCAGGTGTTTGGGGATATCGACCGCCGGCAGCACGCACGATGAATCGCCGGAGTGAATCCCGGCTTCTTCGATGTGCTGCATGATGCCGCCAATCACCACGTCCTCGCCGTCGGAGATCGCGTCCACATCGATCTCGGTCGCCGACTCCAGGAAGTGATCGATCAGCACCGGCCGCTCCTGCGAATACTCGACCGCCTCCTTCATATACTCGGTGAGCGTGTCGTCGTCGTACACGAGCGCCATGGCGCGTCCGCCAAGCACATACGAGGGTCGCACCAGGACCGGGTACGAGATGCGATTCGCATTAGCCAGGGCTTCCTCCAAGCTGGTCGCCGTCGCGCCACGCGGCTGCGGAATGGAAAGCTCCTCCAGCAGCTTGCCAAAACTCTTGCGGTCTTCCGCCAGGTCGATACTCTCCGGCGATGTGCCGATGATCGGTACTCCCGCGGCCTTCAGCGGTAAGGCGAGATTCAGCGGCGTTTGCCCACCGAATTGCACGATCACGCCAACCGACGCACCGCCAGACACTTCATGCTCGTACACTGCCATCACATCTTCGTACGTGAGGGGCTCGAAGTACAGGCGATCGCTGGTGTCGTAGTCGGTCGAGACGGTCTCGGGGTTGCAATTGATCATGATCGTCTCGTAACCGTCCTCGCGCAGCGCGAATGCCGCGTGGCAGCAGCAGTAATCGAACTCGATTCCCTGCCCAATGCGGTTCGGCCCGCTGCCCAGAATGATGACCTTCTTGCGATCCGTCGGGGTGGCCTCGTCCTCATCCTCGTATGTCGAGTAGAGGTAAGGCGTGTAACTCTCGAACTCGGCCGCGCAGGTGTCGACGCGTTTGAACACCGGCGTTACTTTGTGTTCTTTGCGGAGCTGGTGAATCTTCTCTGCGGCGGCGCGACCATTCTTCATGCGCAACGCTTCGCCGAGGCGAGCGTCGGAGAATCCCATGCGCTTGATCTCGCGCAGGCGCTCCGCGTCGATTGGCTCAGATCCCAGCTTTCCCTGAACGTCCGAGATTTCTTTCAGCTGATGCAGGAACCAGGGATCGATGTTGGTCATCTGCGCGATCTCGCGCACGCTCATTCCCTGCGACAGTGCGTAGCGGATATACTGCAGCCGCTCGGGATGCGGGGTAACTAACCGTTTCGTTAAGATCCGCGGCTCGATCTCATCGGCATCCACGCGCTTGCCGGTCTCCAGTGATCGCACCGCTTTCAGCAGCGCCTGCTTGAAGGTGCGGCCGATAGCCATCACCTCGCCAACCGACTTCATCTGCGGGCCGAGCGACTCATCGGCGCCATGGAATTTTTCAAACTGCCACTTCGGAATTTTGACGACGACGTAATCGAGTGTCGGCTCGAAGCACGCAGGCGTTTTGCGCGTGATGTCGTTGGTGATTTCGTCCAGCGTGTAGCCAACCGCCAGCTTGGCTGCGATCTTGGCAATCGGGAACCCCGTCGCCTTCGAGGCCAGCGCCGACGACCGCGAGACGCGCGGATTCATCTCGATGACCACCATGCGCCCGTTGAGCGGATCGACGGCGAACTGAATATTCGATCCGCCCGTCTCAACGCCAATTTCGCGAATGACTGCAATGGCCGCATCGCGCATCGCCTGATACTCGCGATCGGTCAGCGTCTGCGCCGGCGCGACGGTAATCGAGTCGCCGGTGTGCGTGCCCATGGGATCGAAGTTTTCGATGGAGCAGATGACGATGACGTTGTCGGCCAGATCGCGCATCAGCTCCAGCTCGTACTCTTTCCAGCCGAGCACCGATTCCTCGATCAGCACTTCATGAACCGGCGAGAGATCAAGGCCGCGCGCCAGAAGCTCCAGCAGCTCATCGCGGTTGTACGCAATACCGCCGCCGGTGCCGCCCAGCGTAAACGAAGGCCGCAGGATCACCGGGAAGCCGATCTTGCTGCTGAAGTCGATGCCGTCCTTCAAGTTGTTGACCAGCGACGACTTCGGCACATCCAGCCCGATCGCCGTCATCGCGTCTTTGAAGAGGAGCCGATCTTCAGCCTTCTTGATCGCGCCCAGCTGCGCGCCAATCAACTGCACGCCATATTTCTCCAGTAAGCCGCCGTCTGCGAGCTCGACCGCAAGGTTCAGCGCCGTCTGTCCGCCGACGGTCGGCAGCAGAGCAAAGACACCCAGAGCACCGCTTTCCTTCAGCATCTCGGCTTCAATCCGAATGATCTCTTCCAGATAGGTGCGGGTGAGCGGCTCGATATAGGTGCGATCGGCCATCTCGGGATCGGTCATGATGGTGGCCGGATTCGAGTTAGCCAGGACGACCTCGTAGCCTTCCGACTTGAGCGCCTTGCAGGCCTGCGCACCGGAGTAGTCGAACTCCGCCGACTGGCCAATAACAATCGGCCCCGAGCCGATGATGAGTACCTTCGCGATGTCGTTGCGGCGTGGCATCGTTGCTATTTACCGCCCTTCCACTCCTCCATCATCTTCACAAAATCCTTGAAGAGGTAGTACGAGTCGTGCGGACCGGGGGACGCCTCGGGGTGGTATTGCACGCTGAAGAGCGGCAGCGAGCGGTGACGCAGGCCCTCCAGCGTGTTGTCGTTCAGATCGATGTGCGTCAGGTCAACCTCGCTCTGCTTCAGCGAATCGGGATCGACGGCGAAGTTGTGATTGTGCGCCGTGATCTCTACCTTTCCTGTCGACATCTGCTTCACTGGATGATTGCCGCCGTGGTGGCCGAATTTCAGCTTGTAGGTTTTTCCGCCGAGCGCCAACCCGATCAGCTGGTGTCCCAGGCAAATCCCGAAGATCGGTACCTTGCCCATCATCTTGCGAATGCTCTCTTGCGCGTATGTCACCGGCTCGGGATCGCCCGGCCCATTGGACAGGAACACGCCATCGGGCTTCATTGTCAGGACATCTTCGGCGCTCGTCGTTGCGGGCACCACCGTCACGTTGCAGCACTCACCAACCAGGCGGCGGAGAATGTTGTGCTTGATCCCGTAGTCGTAGGCGACGACGTGGTACTTCGCCGCGGCGTCCTTCACCCCGACAACTTCCGTCGGCTCGTGCGAGCGGACTCCCTCGTCCCACTGATAGACGTTGCGCGTCGTAACTTCCTTCGCCAGGTCGGTACCATCCATCTTAGGAATCGAGCGCGCCTTGGCGATCAGCTTCTCAGTGTCGGTCTCCAGCGTCGAGATCACACCGCGCATGACGCCGTTGTCGCGCAGATGCCGCACCAGCGCGCGGGTATCGATCTCAGCCAGCACGGGAATCTTGTAGCGCTCCAGATATTCCTCGGCGACCTCCTGCGAGCGCCAATTCGAGCTGACCCGCGAAAACTCACGCACGATCAGTCCTTCGATATAAGGACGCGTGGCTTCGTTGTCGTCGGAGTTGGTGCCGTAGTTGCCGATTTCAGGATTGGTAAGGACTACGATCTGGCCGGCGTAGGAGGGGTCGGTGAAGATTTCCTGGTAACCCGTGATGGAGGTGTTAAAAACAACTTCCCCGTAACATTCACCTTTTGCTCCGTAGCCTTTGCCGCGGAAGATCCTTCCATCTTCCAGCGCAAGGATTGCCTGCATTTGAACTCCGGGGAGTGGATTTTAGAGATTTTATCAGGTAACGAGCGCGCGCATAAGAGGCGAAGTGGTGGATTTTCGGCTTCTGCACAATCCATCGTGCAAATTGCATTCATCAGCCGACAGATTTCTGAACTCGGCGGTCGAAGGCCGAGTTGGTTTCCTTACGCCACGATGCCGTGCGTTCCCCTTTCCGGAATCGATTCAGAGAAACAATCACACTGCTCGTCAATCGCTCCAGCGACGGATGTATGCTGCACTCAAAGGTCAATGTCAGTGGAGACCCAGGAGATATGCCATGTTGCGATCTGTGGTTGTGGTCTTAATATCGGTCATTGTTGCACTTCCAGCCTTCGGCAAAACCTACAAGAGCACTTATCCCGACAGTTGCACCCAGCTATGGCCCGCGGTGAAGGAAGTGCTCAGCGATCCCAACAACTATAACGTTACCGCCAGTGATGATGCCAAAATGCACGCTGACTACGACGCGAAGCATGCCGCCCACGTCAATATCTCGGGGGCGCTGTTGCAGCGCAAGAATCACGTCACCCTGGTACCCGAGGGTACGGGCTGCGAAATGCAGGTCGTATCGAACTACAGCGGCTGGGAACACAACGACCAGGGCGACTTCAAGTCGCGTGTCGATGAGTCATTGGCCAAGCTGAAGAACCCCAATGCGCCGCCGACCGACAAAACGGTAAATGCCACTGAACCAACTAAGCCAGCGAACAGTAGATGACGAAGCGAACCTTGCTGCTCCGCCATCGTTGACAAAAACTGGCCCGCGATTGTGAAAAGCGCGGGCCAAGTTGAGCTTCGAAAGCTTTGGCGTCGGTTACGCGGCCTTTGCTTCGACGTTTACGGTGTTGGCGATTTCCGTCAGCTTGTTGTCGGCCTCGGCTTCTTCGTCCAGTGTCTGCTGCAGCAGCTTCGCCATTTCCTGCTGGCCGAGGAGCTTGGCATAGGTGCGAACCGTTCCGTAGCCGGCCATCTCGTAGTGCTCAACCCGTTGAGCGGCGCTGATGATTCCGGCGTCGACCGTACTCGGATCGCCACCCGCGGATATGATCTCGTCGGCTTCCTTGATGACACCCTTCATGCCCTTACAGGTTTCACCGGTCGGCTTCTCGCCCAGCATCTGAAAGATCCGGTCCAGGCGTGAGATCTGCTGTTTGGTAACGCTGAGGTGCTCTTGCAGAGCCTGTTTCAGCTGCGGATTGTGCGCGTGGTCGATCATCTTGGGTAGTGCGTCGGTGATCTGGGTTTCCGCGTCGTACAGGTCGCGCAACTCTTTGACGAACAGTTGCTCCAGGTTGTCCAACTTCATTGAGAACAAAGCCATACTGCCTCCATTGGAATTTGTAGAATCTGGAGGTGTGATGGCATGTTCCGAGCAGGTGTTGGTTCGGTGTGATGAAGCGGAGAAATTTATCTTCCCCAGACCCACAGAATTCCACCGAGCCAAGCCAGAAGAGAGGCGACAACGACGATGACGAGGATCGCAGTGGACATTGCTGTCCCCTTTGCAGTTGCGTCCGGCTTGCGCTTCCAGGGCTTGAGGATTGATGCAGCGAGTGCGATGACCAGCGGGCCGGCCAACAAAAGCAACGCATGTCGCATGACGCTCGCAAGATTGAACTGCCAGGCGATCACATCGGCGATCACGATCGCGACGACACCCAAGCTGAATACTTCCAGCCACTCCAACCTAATCCGGACCCGCGCAATCATCGCTGCGTTGGCTTCCATGCGTTGCGTTTGCTCGGCTAGCTGCTGGCGACGCAGATTTTCAGCAGCCGTCTGACTCAGATCGCGTGAGGTCGCAAGAATCTGGTCAACGCCGATGACGGCGGCGAAGTGTCGGAGCAGACCGCGGCCCGGCAAGCTCAGAGCGTGTTTGACTTCTGCCGCCCGCACCACTAGCGCTTCGGCGCGAGCGACCGTCGCCTTTAAAGCAGTATCTGCGTGGATCTGTGCCGATCTGTGTGCTGTATCCGCCGAGGGTGCGGTAGTCACACTGACAGAAATGTCTGCGCTCAAACGATCAAGGTCACGCAGCAGAGATATAAGTCGGGCAAAATCATCCCGCAGTGAAGACATCTCATGTGCTTCCGGCACTTGTTCCTCAGAGTTACGGGGACGCTTCTGCGCGACTGCAATACCTCGATCTCCCCATACGCCTACAGCACCGGGGGTCACGACCAAGTAGTGCTCCACAAAATCCGCTGGCGTTGCACCGGGCATCTCGGGATAGAGCACCTGCCACAGAGTTTCGCCGACTTGGCGATCCAGCGCCTCCTGCGATGCAATCGGAACGTCCGCTCGCAATGTGACGGTCGCAAATCGAAAATATCCCTCGGGAGGCGATGGAATTTTGAGCGGAGCGTTGAGATCGAGCTGGCGCGGGGCAAGGTCCTCATGGCGCCGCGAAGCCGACTTGTCGAGAACCGTCACCTGCGGCCCGGCCACCAGAGATTCGGCGGAATAAACGGGACATTCAAGTTCGGTGCGAACCTCTTCAACGATGGGATCATCGCGCAAGTCGTTCCGCGCGCCCGGCGGGCCGATCAAGGTGCCCCGCGCTGGAGTTCGGACGAGCGTGCCGAAGCTGCTTTGCCCTCCAAACCAGGGATCAGCCAGCAGGGTGCCGAGCGTGGCTGAATGTTGATCTGACGTCCGCGCAGCTGGGGCACCTTCAGCCACCGATGCCTCTCGCCGCATTCGCAGCGCTTCCACCTCTTTCGTTTCCAGCCGGGACCACACGGTAAAAAGATGGCGGCCATTGGCTCGCTCGGGATCGACTGAGAAAGCATAATCGTCGCGATTGACGAGCCCGTTAGGACGTCCGTTGGAAGCGGCAATGGCCGTAAACTCAAATCCAGAATTCAGCGGGGCGTTCTCGAGATCGAGCCGTGCCCACTCCTGAAACAACCGGCACTCGGGATCGCGCAGATAAATGCCGGTGGTCGGAATGCGAAACGTATCCGCGAGCAGAAGATGTTCAGCGCTCACGTCTGGGGTGGTGCCCTGTTGCTCCATCAGGGCCACCTCTTTGGGGCTCTTGAAGAATCGCGGCGATGGCGCCTCAGCCTCCGGCAAATACACGATCGCCTTGCGTGCTCGTAGCACGTCGCGATCGTATGCTGGAGCTTCGTGGTCGAGCACAGCGAGTTCAGGAGCGAACTCAGCACTTCGTTCCAGCACGGAATCGAACATGGGATTGGGTTTGCCATCCTGCAACGCGCGTCTGACCGCATCAAAGAACTCGGTCGCACCACTGGTCTCACTTAAGTAATCGCGTCCGCGCGTGAGAGCCGCGAATAGCACGGAATTTAGCTGACGCTGTCGCGGGCATGAGATAGGCCGACGGCCGTCCAGAGCGGAGGCATAGCTTGCCAGCAGCAATGGCCAGCGAAGTTCGGCTGGCACTCCAATCACATCAGGATTGAACCAGTCGATCTTGGTCCGTTGTGGAAGGTCGACCCAGCCATCGGGATGCAAACCATAGCTTTCGCAGTCGATAACACCATCGCTCGATTCGATAATCCAGCGCGCCAGATACATCGAGCAGAAGGCGTCGAAGTCCGGCTCCTGGTGCGAAACCAGCCATAGAACGTCAGCTGGCGGCTTGCCGAATCTTTCGCGGATGAGTTCGGCTTTGTGAAGCACAGCTGCCGAAGCCGATGGGAACTGTCCTTCACCGGAGAAGTGGTGATCGAGGATGGCTAGCGGTTCGTTCGTTCCCCAGCAAGTTCCGCCGACATCGGTGACTAGTTCATTCGCAAACAGTATTCCCGGAGTTTCCCCGCCGCTGTCGCCCCTGAGTCGAGGATCGCCGGTGAACGTTGTCCCGAAATCGACGTAGCGGTACCTAAACGTAAGCGCCATTTGTCTGACTCAGAGGGAAATACACGGTGGGCGATTGATTTTAGCACGCAAAGGTTACGAACAAATCTAAGCTCGTAGCCGCGATGCCGGATTCGTGCGCTGGGAAGCAGGTAGATCAATATCAGGTTACAGTTCGGGCTCGCTCTCGCTCAAAAGAGACTCCGTGATCTGCAACCACTCCTCTTCCAGCGAAGCGCGGCATGGAGATTTGTCCGCGCGCCTATACCAGTAGCCGGCATTGGAGGAATCGCCTTCCTTGCGATGCAGGTAGGCGTGCACCCAGGCGCCCGCCGGACCTTCATCCTGTTGTGCAGATTCGTGGGCACGCTTCCAGTCGCCCTTCGCATCCCACCACAATCCAGCCAGGGCAAAGTTGAATTGCCGGGGCGGTTCATCGCGCACGAGCGAATCGCGAAATTCCTGCAAAGTCATGAGGAGTAGACGACTCTGGCCATCTTAGTTAGCGGGGATTGCCGTGGTAGCAACGGCAAATTCCACGGCGGGTTTGTGGGGAATAATTCCGGCGGCGTAGCCCATATTCAACAACTTGACGATGGCTTCACGGCCGTCCGTGCCGTAATCCAAGGTGCGCTCGTTCACATACATGCCAACGAACTTGTCGATCATCTGCGGCTCCAGGTCGCGAGCGAACTGCGCGGCATACTGCAGCGCCTCTTCACGATTTTCCAGCGCGTAGCGAATACTGTCGCGCAGCGCGCCGCAGCATGCCGCCACAAGTTCCGGACCCAGATCGCGGCGGATGGCATTGCCGCCAAGAGGCAGCGGCAGACCGGTTTGGTCGCGCCACCACTTGCCCATGTCCACCACCTTGTACAGACCTGACTTATTGAAGGTCAGTTGCCCTTCATGAATGATCAGTCCCGCTTCGTACTTTCCCTCGAGAACCTTGGGAATGATTTCGTCGAAAGGCACGACCTCCGTAGTAATATCGGGAGCAAACAGTTTTAGAGCCAGATACGCCGATGTCATGGTTCCGGGCACGGCGATCTTGTGCTTGACGATCTCCTCAGGCGCGATCTTGCGCGACGCGACAATCATGGGACCGTAGCCTTCGCCCATGCTGCCACCGCTAGGCATGATTGCGTACTTATCCTGCACGTACGGGTAGGCGTGGAAGGATATGGCAGTGATGTCGTAGAAACCGTCCAGAGCTTTACGATTCAAGGTTTCGATATCGCAGAGCGTATGCGTGAACTTCACATCCGGCACACGAACCTTATTGGTCGCCATGCCGTAAAACATGAACGCATCGTCAGAGTCCGGACTATGCGCGACTTTGATCTCGCGAATTGCTTTACCCGAAGTGGGGCTCATAAGAGTGGCGCTTACCCAGGAACTGGCCTGAGTTCAAGATTAAAACCTGCGAACAATCACAGCAAATGCAGCAGGTGTTACAGGTTCCGGCGCAGGCGGAGGCCAGCTGCCGCGGCGACCATCACCTTCGATACTTCCGCGAAGAGGAACGGGTACAGCCCGAAGAACGCCGCCTGTCGCCAGCTATGCGTCATAATTGCCAGCCAACTGATACCCGCCGCAAACAGAACGACTTCACCGCTCACAGCGGCAACTAAATTCCGTACGAAGCTCGCACGCCCACGCTCCGCGATCCATCCAGCCAGAAACGCGACAACTGGATACGACCACAAATATCCTCCGGTCGGGCCGAGCATCTGAGCAAAGCTGCCTGGACCGAACGACGCGAACACGGGCAATCCCATGGCTCCCCAACCGAGATAAAGAGCGGCAGCGGCAAATCCTCGTCGGCTCCCCAAAGAAAGGCCGACTAACAACACGCCAAAGTTGACCAGGCTTAGAGGTACCGGCGTGTAAGGCAGGGGCAAACTCAGACGGGCACAAACGGCGATGACTGCGCTGGCACAAATTACGATGGCAATCTGCTTGGCCAGAGCGGTTGAACGATCGCCGATACTTTGATCGATATGAAGTGCTTTTGACATAAGTTCCCTCGTAAAAGCCTAAGAAGACTTCATAGGACGATTCTCTCCGGCGTCGTCAGAATTATTGCGCCCAGATTGCGCTTCGCCTCCGCTTTGCTCGACACCGACAAGCTGAGAATCGGAACTCGCTGGCGGAGCCGCATCCGGGCGAAGGTGCTTCTTTACGCGGAAATGAATCGCCAGAATGACTGCTACGATGGCCCCGGTGCAAAGCACCAGCACCACAAAGAAAACCTTGATTGCCACAGAGAGACAGGATATCAGAACGAGGATGGTACCGATGTGATTTTCGAAGCGTAGCGCAGCGCCGAGCTACGACTCTTTGACAGTAATTCCCAGCGCCTTCATCTTGCGATACATGTGGCTGCGTTCCAGGCCCAACACCTCAGCGGTGCGGCTGACGCTGCCCTGATTCTCGTCCAGCTTCTTCAGGATGTAGTCACGCTCGTAGGCTGCACGAGCCTGATGCAGGCTGGAAAAATCGCCCAGGGTTCGACGCGCGCCCTCGCGATAAACGAGCGTTGGCAGATGCTTGCGCTCCAGCTTGGCCACCGAAGGATTCATGATTACAATGCGTTCGATCAGATTACGCACCTCGCGAACATTTCCCGGCCACGAGTAGCGCATCAACACGTCCAGCCCGTCGTCGGAGATTTCCTTGGGACGCCGGTTGTAGCGTTCGGAAAACTCTTTAAGGAAATGCCGCGCCAGCAGAGGAATATCTTCCTTGCGCTCGCGTAGCGGTGGGACATAAAACGGAATCACATTCAACCGATAGAACAGGTCCTCGCGGAAATTGCCCTTGGAGATTTCCTCTTCCAGATCCTTGTTGGTCGCCGCAATGACTCGCGCGTCAACCGTGATTGGCTCCTCGTCGCCGACAGGAGCAAACCGGCCTTCGTCGAGCGTGCGCAGCACCTTCGACTGCGTCTTCAGGCTCATGTCGCCGACTTCATCCAGAAAAAGCGTGCCTCCATCCGCCTTTTGAAACTTCCCTTCCTTGTCGGCCGTCGCCGCTGAAAATGCCCCCTTGCGATGCCCGAAGAGTTCGCTTTCGATCAGGTCCTCGGGAATGGCAGCGCAGTTGACTTCAACGAACATGGCGTCTTTACGGAGACTCTGCGCGTGCAGCGCTCGCGCGGCCAGTTCTTTGCCGGTACCTGATTCGCCGTAGATCAGCACGCGCCCGTTGGTCGGAGCCATCAGGGCAATCTGCTGGCGGAGCGCCTTCATCGGGATGCTGTCGCCCACGATGACGCTGCGGCTTTGAAACTGTTTCTTGAATTCCAGGTTCTCGCTACGCAGCCGCTTGGCCTCGATAGCATTCTTCAAAACGATCAGCGTGCGCTCGATGGAAAGAGGTTTCTCCAGGAAGTCGAAGGCCCCGAGCTTGGTGGCGCGTACTGCGGTTTCGATGTTGCCATGGCCCGAAATCATGATCACTTCGGGATGATCCTCGCGCTCGACCAACTTCTCCAGCGTGTCCAAGCCATCGATACCCGGCAACCAGATATCCAGCAGAACGACGTCGGGTGATTTGTGTCGCAGGAGTTCCAGACACTCCTCGCCGCTTTCAGCGAGCAGCGTTTTGTAGCCTTCATCCGCCAAGACGCCTTCCAGCGTGCTGCGAATCTGCGACTCGTCATCGACGATCAGAATGGTCTGCATCTTGAAGGCTTTTCGGCGTAGTGAGGATAGAGTAGTCGTCCGCTCGCACGCAGTATTGGTTACACGGCAGCGGCTTCGACAGCCACTTCCTGGGACACAGGCAACTCTACGATAAAGCGGGTCCCAACGGGCGAATTCTCTTCCACCCGAATGGAACCATGATGATCTTCGATGATCCGGCTGACAATCGCAAGGCCCAGCCCGGTTCCGCGGCGTTTGGTGGAGAAGTATGGAAGAAAGAGCCTCTCCTTCGTCTCGGCGGTCACACCATGTCCGGTGTCGGCGATGACGACCTCAACCGAGTCTCGTTCTTCCATCAATGCGGTGGAGATGATGATCTCCTTCACCAGCGAATCATGCAACGCTTCCGCAGCGTTGTCCACCAGATTGGCGACGGCCCGCTTCATCGCCTCAGGGTCGGCCTGAACCAAGGGCAAATCAGAAGCCAACACCCGCTGGACTCTGATGCCCTCCAACCGTCCATCGAACATCAGCAACGCCTCGTTCACGATGGAATTGATATCCGATGGCTGAGGCTTTGCTGCCGGGAACCGCGCCAGCGTCGAGAACTCGTCCACCAGAGTGCGTACTGTCTCAACCGAACTGGCGATGGTGACGGCACACTGACGAATGATGTTCATCGACGAAGCGTCCGGAGCCACGGCACGATCAAGATGACGGCGTATGCGCTCCGCCGCAAGCGCCAGCGGAGTCAACGGGTTTTTGATCTCATGAGCAATTCGGCGAGCAACCTCGCGCCAGGCGACCTGCCTCTGTGCTCGCAGAATATCGGTCAGGTCCTCCAGCACGACTACGTAGCCTGTGCGCTGCCTGCCGTCGCGCATGGTCTGCAGTGGGGGATCGAGTGAAGCCACGGTCACGGCGACATTCAGGTTGACGCGCGCAGTTGCGGTTTCCAGTTGACTCGTGGTGCTACCCATGCGATCCGCTTTGCGCAGCATGTGCTCCAGGTCAGCAACCGCGTCGTCGGGGAAGAGATCGCGCAGTGTCTCGGCTTTTGCGCCAATCTCCTGATCGAGCCGCAAAAGCCGGCGCAGCGCGGCATTGGAATGAACGATGCGTCGGGAAGCATCGAGCGAGAGCACGCCGGAGGGTACGCTCTCCAGGATGGTCTCGATATGGCGCGTGCGCTGCTCCAGCTGGGCGTTCGTCTCCGCCAGTTCGCGGCGCGAGCCTTCAGCACTGGTACGGCTGGCTTCCAGATCCGCAGCCATGTGATTGAATGACTCAACAAGTTTCCCGATCTCCGAGCCAGCTTTGACATCGACGCGATAGTCGAGTCGGCCGCGGGAGATTTCGTGCGTCGCCTCCGCTAACGCCACCAGCGGACGCGTCACCGTCTTCGACAGGAACAACGCCAGCCAGGTCGAGGCGAACAGAACACCAACCGTCAGCAGCAAAAGAAGGCCGAGATATGTGCGCCGCAGCCTTCGCCGCTGCAGGCGCAACTCGCGATACTGATCCTGGCTGCGCTCGATGTCGCGCAGCGTTCCCATGTAGTTCTGCGGCAGCGGCATGGCAATCAGAATTTGGCCCTGACTTCCGACATTGGCGCGTCCCAGAACAAACATCTGTCCCTGCACATCGAACGGCCTTGCCTCGCCGGGCTTTGCAACCGTCGGGGGCAGACTACCGCGCAGCAACGGCCACGCCTCAGGCGCGTGGAAACTCGCTTCGGCCTCGCCGTCCACCAGAGCAAAGGCAAATCCGCCCTGGAGTGTCACCTCGCTTCGGCGAAATTCGTCCAGGATTGAAGTGAAGTTTCCGGTGTGAAACGACTTCTGCGCGTCGGGAGTTGCCGCAATGCGCTGTGCCTCATCTTGTGCGTTGGTCTGCGCGTATTCGGTGAGCAGCGATGCAATGACGTTGGTGCGATATTCAACGTCTTCCGCGGGCCGCGAGAACCACTTCTCGATGGAACGATTGATCAATCCGTATGAAAACAGGAAGAGGAAGATCACCGGGCCCAGCGACAAGAGCAACGCGCCCAAAACCATCTGGCTGCGAAACCTGGAGCCCAGCACGCCGGTCTTCCGTTCGGCATAGAGCCGCAGCAAGGTGCGAATCAGCACGAAGGTCAGCGCCACGAACAACAGGAAAATCAGCGCCGAAACCGACGCAAAGATAATGGTTTCTTCGCTGGTGTCGGGTTGCAGGAACGTCAGCTTGAATGTCGCCTGCGCCAGGATGACGGTGAACAGGAAGAAAATGCAGATTGATAGGGCAATGATCGCGGGGGTGCTGCTACGTTTCTTCTCTTGCCGGGTTGGTGAATTCGATGGCAACGTCGCTCTCTACCACAGTGGAAACGTGAATCGCCCTCAAACTAATTGTGGGCGCATTCAATTGGGAGCGTGCGACCATTATAGCCGCGATTCGCCTGTGAATTTCGATTGTTCGCATTGCTCTTTTGCTTCGCTATCCAGGTTCCGGTTCGGAACGAAGCAGAGGTCGCGCCGAAGTACGCTTCGCCCAACTCGGATAGTAGTGAAACGAGCAATCGAGCTCTCGGTCGATTTGTACTGATAACAATTCCCTCTTTCGCCGAAAACAGTTCCTAATGCTTCGAGGGAGATCCGTGCGAAGCGGGAGCTGAGTGCGGCGCAGGCGGAGCAGCGTGCGGCGGAAACTCCTGATCCTGCATCGGCCCCGCAGGCCTTCCGGCGTAAATATTCGACCTTTGTTGAGGTTCGAGAGGACGTCCGGGGTGCTCTGCCATCGCCGGCGCCTTCTGCTGATACGTCAGTTTCGGTTGCGGCGGCGGAGTTCTTGCCACCAGCGGAGCACGGTTCTCCGGCGCAGGGCGATTCGTCGCTGCAGGGGGCGGATTCTCGTGCGACGGCTGCGGCACCGGCCGGGTAGCCGTTGGTGGTGGAGTCCGCACCTCCTCAGGATTCGGACGAGCAGCCTCGTTGGGACGCGCAGGCTCAGCCGTCCTCGGAGGGGCGGCGGTTGCCGTTGTATGAACAGGTGGATGTTGCACAATCTCCGGTCGCTGTGCTGCGACCGGCGGACGGGTTGCGTTGGTGCCAGCCGCAATAGCCTTAGGAGTGGGATTGATGTCCGGATGCGGGATCACCTGCGCCTTGGCCAGCTGTAGCGGATTCACCTTCACCTGGTTGCGCATCACCGGCTGCGCATTCCGAAATGTGTTTGCGTCAACTGCGGTGGTCCCGACGCTCTGATAACGGTAGTGAATATTGGTGATGTTGGTAACGTTGGTGATGTTGGTGACGTTGAAGTTGCGAACGTTGGTGACGTTGATTTGCCGCAGATAGCCTGGGCTGTAGTGATACCAGGGATAAAACGGCTCTCCGGGTCCGAGCGGGAACCAGGCAGCAACGCCTCCTGCGCCAAATCCAACCGAGAATCCGGGACCGCCCACGAAGGCCACAAACGCGGGACCATAGATCGGCGCTACCCCGATTGGCCCAGGGATCCAGCCCCAGCGCGGGCCGAACAGCGCCCACCGGCCATAGTGGAATGGCGCGAATCCCCACGGCGCGTCGTCAACCCACGTCCAGCCCCACGGCTCAACCCACACCCAGCGTCCAAAGCGATAAGGAGCCCAGCCCACCGGCACACTCGCCGGATACCAGACCGGCCCGTATTCCGTCTCGTTGGCCCAGCTGCCATAACCATCCAGGTCGTAATAACCCGGGACCTCGGGACTCACGTACTGTCGCGCTTGCGCGTTCTGGTATTTCTGATCCCGCTCATTCGACCATTGATCGAAGCTGTCGGGGCCGAGCACGGCGATCCACTGCAACTGCACGGGATTGGTGCCCGTTAACTGCACCGCCTGATCGCTGTCCACCAATTGATTGATGTCGTTTCCGGTGATCTGAACTTCGCCGCTATTCACCGTGACCACCGTCATGTTCTGGTTGGGGTAGGTATCAATGCGATAGCTTCCCGCCTGAAGAATGGTGATCGCAGCATTGGGAGTATCGATTTCGAGGCTGTGATCCTGACGCAAATCAAAGACGCGAACTCGCACCGTCCCCTCCGCCAGTCCAAACTGCATCAGCTGATCGGTGAGATTGGTACCCGTGAGATCAGTTTGCTGCGACATGCGAATGGCGACATTTCCGGTCTCGAGCTCGGCGCGCGCGTTCACGTCCGTCCACAGACGATCCCCGGTGGTCAGCGGATAGTTCAACGTCGCCTGGCTCCAATCGTTCTCTCCGGCCGGCTCAAAGGAGACGGCGCCATCCATGTAGCTTAGCCGAGCGACGCGGTTAGGCGGATCGCCTTCGTCGGCAAAGCCGCGCACCACGAAAATCATTGCGAAAATCAGGAATGCCGCGAGAAGCTTGCCTTGTGTTTTCACAGTCTCACCGTCTCTTTCGTTCCATCCCTCGCATGCCGTAAATCAGCACGCTCCATCCCAAGGGGGATTCTGCCGGCCATGAAATTATGTGGCGCTAGAAATACTAAGAATAATCCGGCGGAAGTCGTCGCCGAAACCGACAGCAAAGATCCCTGTGGCGGCAGAAGAGTTCAGTCATCTAACCGTTCTCTCTCAAAGTGTCTTCGAGAATAGAAACCCCAAATCAGCGAAAGGTTGCGTCCTGGCACCGGTGCGATTCAGTATGCCGACTTCGGAGGATTGGCGGGCACATCGCCTGGCGGAACTTCAAATAGCAGGTGCGCATAACCCACCATGCCTACCGGACGGTACTGCTTGTCCAAGTAAGCTGCCGATGGAGTCCAGCGATCGACTCCGGTCAGGCGGTTGACTCGCACCAGGATACGACCAGCGGCGCGCTCCGGGGAGGGGTCCAGCAGCACATCGGGATTCTGGTGGAGATAGACGTCAACGATTCCGTCCTCCTGTCCCCAGTCCAGATTACTGTCCGCCATGATCTTGTATGCATAGCGCCGTTCGTGAACCCATTCGTTCACATAGGGAATCATCTGCGGATAGTAGCTCGCGACCGACCCAACCAGCCACAAAACCAGAACTCCAAGCACTGCCTTTTGCGGCCGTGATTTCTTTGAGAAGTTCGAGAAGGCCGCTCCCGCGATGATGGTCTCGATCGCCAGCGCGGGCAGAATGTGCCGGATTCCGATCTGTGCCTTGTTGAAGAACGACAACCAGACAACGAGAATTACGGCCGCAGTCAGCAGCAGTGCTTCTCCGGTGATCAAGTCTCCAAAGCGCCGATTCCTGAAGACCCAGAACAGGCCCCACAGAAACAGGATCTGCAGCGCAATCGGCTCTTTGTAGAACCACACCACCGCGTAATAGGACTTGAAAGCGTGAAACGTCGGGCTGGCAGGATTGCGCAGTTCTCCCAACAGGTAGATGTAGCCGAAGGTCCCGCCGGTTTCTTCATCGCGCTTCATCAAATCAAGTCCCTGGAGGAACGGGTACGGCACCGGCACGGCGACACGGCGCAGGACCGGTGTCTGCTGAAGCCGTTGGAACGAAGCGGTTTCGAAGTGATAAGCGCTCAAAGGCAGGAAGGTGCGGTCGAAGACAAACGACACATTGATGATGACCAGAAACCACGCCGCTGAAATCACGCCAAATAGAACAGCCCGCTTGATGCTGAGCGACCGCGGCTGAGTTTGCCGCAGCATGACCAGCACTATGGCCAGGAAGGCGACCACATATAAAACGAGCGCGAAAGACTTGGTGATCTGAGCCAGCGCGAGAACCAGTCCAGCAACAACCGCGTTCCGCAACGTGGGCTGAAGAAGATAGCGGCGTACGAAATACAGCGATCCCACCACTCCGAGCGCGAAGTACATATCGGTGGTGGCCAATGTCCCATGCGCAATGAGATTCGGCGAAAGCGAGCAAAGCAGGCAAGCCGCAAACGCGGGGCCTTCGCCATAAAGTTCCAATGCCCACAGGTAAACCAGCAGGGCAAGTCCCATGGTCGCGAAAAGAGTCGCAATTCGCGCGGCCTTGTATCGGTTGAGGACGGAAGCGATCGAGGGAAGCAGGCGATGGCCATCCAGAAAAGAACCGCTGGCCTCAGGCAACTCGTTCAAGACTGAAATCGGCATCTGACTGTCGCAGTAGTCAGGAATGACCCGGTCGGCCTCCACGTGCAAAAGGCGCCTTGCGTAAAGAAGGTGGTGAGGTTCATCGGTTGTGCTGGAGGCTTCGAATGCGACAACTGCGTTCAGAACAAAAGAGAAGCTGAGTAAAACGGCCAGCCCGATGACCGACTTGCGGCTGACCCGAGCGGTCTTGCCCGCAGGACCGCTCTGAATGAGCTGCATATCCGGCGGACGATCTGGCGTCTTGCCCAACATCGGCTGCGCCATCAGTGAGCCTCCGGTGGAGGAGCTGCCGATGATGGGCTTTGCGAACCTGGCCGCTGAAGGAACTCGCCTCTCGCGCCCTCGGGTACGTAATAGAGGGAGTAAACGCCAAGTCGCTCAGTGGGCGGAATGCGGTCATACCAGGCCTGGGCTGGATGGTTTCCCAGTAATTGAAGTCTGTAGGACTTATCCCAAGTCGCGCTGACCGCGCTCCAACCCGGAGAGGGAACGTTTTCGTCGATGGCGGTAATCGTCGGCAGCCCATACCAGGATTCCAGATACGCCGGACGACCCACGCCGTCCATTGATCCGAGCGCAACTTGCTGCGCTCCTAATTGCCGGAGCCGGGCCGATAGAAACTTCAGACCTTGCCCCCAGTCGTAGTTGGAATCCACCAGGAGATTTTCCGGGTGTTTGCCTGCAAAGGCGTTGAAATATGTCAGGTAATCGGGATGGTGGAGCGCGACGGAAACCGCCATCCATCCCACCAGCGCCAGGCCTGCCAGGGTCGAAGCAGTCTGGTAGCGCGGAAGCTCCAGCAGCCACATCAAGCCAAGGGCCGCGATGATCGAGAGACCGAGATAGATTGGCTCGATGTGGCGGATGCCGATGTCGATTCGTCCTGCCATGGCCGGCACCAGAATCCCCAGGCAGAACGCGAGTGGAATCAGATATTGCAGCTGTCTCCATTTCTTGAAGCAAACGACAATTCCAAATATCGCCAGGATCAGGAAAGCAATTGGCGTCTTGAGCGCCAGCGCGACCGGGAAGTAATACCACCAGCCGGTTTTGCTGTATTGGCCAAACAGGAATGCACCGTGTCCCTCCGCGTCATGCCTGAGAACGACGGAGAGGCCGGTAAAGAACTCAGGCGCCGGCAAACTGATGTGAATCCTTGGTATCGGACCAATCGAGAACCAGAATCCCGCCCACACAACAAAGGCACAGGTCACGACGGCAAGTGCGAACGTGGCAGTTCGCTCGCGGGTGAGCTTCAACAGCGTTGACAGATTCGGCCGGACCACCAGCAGATAGCAGAGAAACGCCAACAGCAGCGAGAATGGGACATAGCCCACCGACGAGAATTTCGACAATAGCGCCAGTGCTCCAAAGAGCCCGAACAACAAAGCCCGCAGCCAAGTGGGTTTCTCAGCCCACAGTACGGCGGTCAAGAAGACCGCGCCGGCGGTCGCCGCTAAGGCCAGGTCCGTGGTTGCGAGTCCAGCATCGGCCAGGATGGTGGGCAGCAAAGTAAACAGAGCGGTTGCCAACACAGCAGTTGCCTTCCCAAAGGCGTGCCGGGACCAGAAGAAGACCACTCCACAGGCGAGCAGGAAAAAAGGGAGATTCCCCAATCGCATCAGAAAAACCATTCGGTCGACATGGCCGGAGTAGCCAATGATGGCATTGCCTTGATCGTGAGCTTCTGTAAAGCCGCGGGGCCGCGCACCGGCAAGATAGGGCCCAAGCGCCTGCACTGCTCGCGAAAGAGGCGGATGCTCAGCGTCGACTGAATAGGCGTGGTTGGCGAGATATTCGATCCCGGCTGCCAGATGAACCGGCTCGTCTATGGTCAGGCTCAGGGCGTTGTATGTGGAAACGATTCGGATACAGGCAATCGCGAGCAATGCGAGGCAGATAACGACGCAGTACTTCTCTAAAAAGGAAATGATGCTTCGATTCCGGGAGCTGGCTGGCGAGAATTCAACCCGGGCCGCATCTGCACTGGATTCAACGCGCATAGCAGTTCTTCAATGCCGCGGCGAACCAGGCCTGATAGAGACTGTGTCGCGACCGGGTGTCGCCGCTCCGCGGCTCCTCATTTGTCACACCTGACCCGCGGGCTCACGCCCGCGGCTAACACAAGTGTCGCCGCTGCGCGGCTGGTTTGATCGATTCTCGAGCGGTTTCTTTCACCGCGAAATTCTTTGGCCGGTTGCGACACAGTCTCTGATAGCCAATGGACGAGCAATCAGGCCGCGGCCCGCAACTGCGGCTTTTTCGCGTCTACTGCTGCGGAGGACGCATTCCTTGCATCATGCTTCCCATGTCCATCTTTTGATATCCGGGAGGAATCTCGAACATGCTTGCGGCCGGCTGACCTTCCTGAATATTCGTCAGCTCCCAGCTCGAGTCGCCGTCCGTAGCCTTGATGGGAAAGTGGAGCTTTTGGTCGATCCAGACATTGCCGACCTTGCCGTTCTTGTCGGTGATCTGCCAGTGAACGCAACTGCGGCCGTTCATCTGCTCCACTCCGAGATTCTTGCAGGTGACCCCCTCCTGATTGGCGCAGGGGTCGTTGGGATCGGGGTACGACTTGATGTTCGGCCCCATGCCAGGACGGCGTCCCTGCGCCTGGTTGGCGTTGAATTCCATGTACATGTGCTGCGCGGGCATCAGAGTATAGGTTGTCTTGGTGGCGAGATTAGTGATCATGACGGCGCCGCCTAGCGGTCCGCCGTTCATATCCATCCGCATATGGGAGCGGTCAACATAAACTTTGCCGTTCATCTCCTGCGATGAGCCCTTCATGCGAGTTGAGGTGACCTGGACGTCCGCCGAAAACGGGGTAAGCTGCGGCACTTGCGCCACTGCCCAGGAGCACAGCAGCAAAACAACCGAAAGCACTGCGAAGACGGCGCGGGTTTGAGCTTTCACTAGTCTCTCCTTGGGTATTGCTGCACGGATAGAAGATGGCAAACAGTGTACGACGAAAGGCAGAATTCGTGGGTGGAAAGTAAGGAACGACAAGGGCGAGTCCGGGCCGCAGCTTGCGCGGCCGCAGAACAACAGTGGATGCCCTCGCCCACTTCGACTATAGTTTTAACAGAGCTGCGCGGCATGACTTCTCCGCGCAAGCGTCATCGAGGAGACAGGCCTGATGGGCGCTACCGGCATTTGGTTGCGCAAACCCGAATCGTCCTCTACCAGCGATCCTCCCGTGCTGGTGGTGGTGGAAGGTACGGATCGGCGCACCATTGTGCTTGATCACTTTCCCTTCACCATTGGCCGCCGGACAGATCGCGATCTGGTGATGGCAGATCCGCGTGTCTCGCGTGAGCACGCCCATTTCCTCCGCGAGCCCGACGGGATGTATATCGTTGACCAGGGCAGCCGCCACGGAACTTTCGTCAATGGCGAGCGCATCAACCGTCGCAAGCTCGGCCGCAATGATCACATCGAGTTTGGAGTCCAAGGAGCGGCGTATGTTCTCTTCAGTCCTGACCGCTCGCCTTCGAGCGCAGCGCAGCAGTTCCTGAGCCAGTTCTCCACCTGGAAACCGGCCGCCGGCGCGGGCTCCGACCTGGAAATGCTCAACGTATTTCTTGAGGCAGCGCGCAAGCTCAACACCTCCGGCGTACTCGACGATGTCCTTCAGACCTTGCTGGAAGCGGCTTTGCGCCTGACGCTGGCCGAACGCGGCTTTGTCTTCCTGCGCGACGCGGATGGCGAACTTCGTCTGGCTGCCGGCCGCAACAAGAGCGGCGAAAGCATCAGCGACGACAGCACCATCTCGCGGTCGGTCTTGCGCGACGCGGCCAATAGCGCCTCGGAATTTCTGGTCACCGATACCGACGATACTGGCAAACTGGCCGGACGCGAGAGCGTGGTCGCCCACAACCTTCACAGCGTCATCTGCATTCCCCTGCGCAAGACGGTAATCCAGGACAAGGCTAAGGACGACACCAAGGCCGGCAACCAGAGCAATGTCCAAGGTGTGCTGTACCTGGACGCGCATTTCCTCTCCGGCAAGCTGTCGTCGGTGAGCCACGACATTCTGCGCACCATCGCCAACGGCGCCGCGACGCTGGTGGAAAACGCCTCGCTGGTTCAGGCTGAGGACGCCGCCAAGCGCTACCGTCAGGAGCTGACCATCGCAGCGGAGATCCAGCAGCGGCTGATGACAGTGACCGTCCCTGACGTGCCCTTTGCGAAGGTCAACGCGGTCAGCTATGCCTGCAAAGATATTGGCGGCGACTTCTTCGATCTGGTCTACACCGAAAAAGGCTTGTCTCTGATCGTGGCCGACGTTTCGGGCAAGGGCGTTTCCGCGGCCGTGGTTGCTTCGATCTTGCAGGGAATGTTGTATTCCCAGCTATCGCGGGATTCGGCGCTGCCGGAGATGATGGTTGCGGTCAACCGCTTTCTGTGCGAGAAGGTCGCCGGTCAGAAGTATGCGACGCTGGTGGTCGCGCGCCTCTTCAACGACGGACAGCTTGAGCTGATCAATTGCGGCCATGTGCCGCCGCTGCTGGTCTCGGATGACAAAGTGACCAAGCTGGAGGAAGGCAACCTGCCGGTCGGCTTGGTACCGGGAGCGGAGTTCCAGGCATCAACCTTGCAGATGAAACCCGGCGATCGCCTGCTCCTGGTCACCGACGGTGTGACCGAAGCGGAAAATTCGAGCGGCGAATTCTTCGGCACGGAGAGGTTGGAGTTGTGTTGCCAGCAGGGGTTGGTGGCGATTGAACAGTCGGTGACGGACTTTCGCGCCGATACGCCGCTGACTGACGACTTCACCATCACCGAGATGATGTTCCGGGGCGAGAATTAGGGCTTGAGAGCGGCGGCAGTGGTCGGTGTAATTATTCCCGTTTTTGCACAGGATGACTCTTTTGGGTCATCCCTAGCCTCCTGAAAGGCTTGGCCGTTCTGCACTTCTGTGTTGTAATAATCCATTATTCATTACTCTTTGTAGCGCTCCACTACGGAGAAATGCTTTTGCTGCCATTTTTAAGCATCTGGTCGTCGGGTCAATTAGGTTCGCAATTCGTGTCAAATGCTCCACAGCGCAAGGTGGGATTTGCGCTCTTGTTGTGCGCAGTTGCGTTGGCGATTGGCGTCCCGGCTAACGCAGCCTCTCGGGTTGTAGCTCACGCCAGGATTCACCACGGTCACGCTGCTGTCCTGAGGACGGCTGTTCCCACGCACCGGGGCCACTATCAGGTCGGCCTGGGCCGCTGGACTCCCATGTTCCCCGGCTCCCACGACATGCTCGTGCGCGAGAACGAAGAGCTGGATCGACTGCAGCTGCCGCGCATAGCCGACGATTACGAGCTGACACGCTATGAGCTTGCGCAGGAGCTGGTTCCTGTTCAGGAAACCGACGCCCTGAAGTTTGCCCCCGATCTACCCGAGAATCGGCACTATTGCCGTCCCTGGACGCGCGAATTCCTGCAAGACTTTACCGAGGCCTATTACAACGAGTTTCATACCTCGATACTGATCACCTCGATGGTTCGCACCGTTGAGCAGCAACATCGCCTCCGCCAGTGGAATCGCTTCGCCGCACCGGAGTTCGGTGACACCGCCTCGACTCACCTGACCGGCGTAACCTTCGACATGTCTCGTCGCGGGCTGACCTTCGAGCAGTACGAATGGATTCGCAATTACCTGCTCCCGCTGCAGGCGCAGGGCATGGTCGATCCCATCGAGGAGCGCCAACCGGTGCTCCACGTTGTTGTATACGAGAAATACTCCAGCCGGAACGATATGAAGAGCGCCTGGTCTGAGGCCAATGAGCCTACCGAGATGAATCCTCTGGGCAGTGCCGCCGCCGGAACTCTGCCGTAGCCAACTTCTTCCCCGACTTGCTCTACAATCGCGCTGAGCATGACCGCCGCGCTGCGCACCATCTTTCACGTCGATATGGACGCCTTCTTCGTCTCGGTCGAGGAGCTATTCGACCCGTCGCTGAAGGGGAAGCCGGTGGTGGTGGGCGGGCAGCGGAACGAGCGCGGGGTGGTATCGGCCGCGTCCTATGCGGCGAGGAAGTTCGGGGTTCACTCGGCGATGCCGCTGCGCACCGCTGCCAAGCTCTGCCCGCAAGCAATCTTCGTCGACGGCCATCCTGACCGCTATCGCGACTACTCGGCCAAGGTCTACCAGGTGCTGAACCGTTTTTCGCCGAAGCTCGAGATGGTCTCGATCGACGAGGCGTACGTCGACATGACCGGAACCGAACGTCTGCATGGCCCGCCGATGCGCGCCGCCCACGCGCTGCACAACCTGATGAAAGCTGAGACGCTACTGAACTGCTCGATCGGCATCGGAACGTCGCGATTGGTAGCCAAAATGTGCTCCGATCAGGCGAAGCCCAACGGTGTGTTGTGGATTGTGCCCGGCGGCGAGGTAGATTTTCTCGCGCCGCTCGATGTGCGCAAGATTCCCGGCGTCGGGAAGGTCATGGAGAAGCGACTGCATGACCAGGGCATTGTGAAAGTGGGCGATCTGGCTTCGCGCGACGAGCGCTGGCTGGAGCAGAATTTCGGTGCTCTGGGATTGGCGTTATCAGGCAAGTCGCGCGGCCTCGATGCCGGCGGCTGGTTTGATGCCGACATTGGCGCTGATGAAGGACCGAAGTCCATCAGCCACGAGCACACGTTTTCGCAGGACACCAGCAATGCTCAGCAGCTGGAATCCACGCTGGCGCGGCTGTCGGAGATGGTCTGCCGTAGACTGCGCGAACAGAAGCTGCACGCCCGCACCTTGCAACTGAAGCTGCGCGATACCGGATTTCATACCATCACGCGGGCACATTCGCTGGACCGGCCAACTTCTGTCGACTCGGAAGTATTCGCTGCCATCCGACAGCTCTTCCGCGCGAACTGGAAGGGCGAGGCGATTCGCTTGCTGGGAGTTCACGTCTCGAATTTTGAGGAGGAAAGTGAGCAGATCAGCCTGGATGGACAGCGTTCGCACGAGAAGTGGAATCAGGCGCTTTCCGCCGCTGATCGTCTCCGGGAAAGATTTGGCGAGAATGCGATCTCCCTGGCGACGGGGATGAAAGCCCGGTTCCGCGAACGTACCCACGAAAATCCCGCGAGTTTGCCGGGGAAGAAACGCGGAACGGAGTAACCCAATTCCGTACCAGGGATGGGGTCCCTGCCGGGACATTGGCCCATAAACACCATGGTCACCCAGGACTTTGTCCTGGGCTAAGCTGAATCGTCCCGCGGAGCGGGACGGCTGTCTTGTGCTACGTCCATTGTTGGCGTCACGGCGATTTCGGGACAACTTGCCAGACGAGGAAATTGTTTGGGCCGGTTGCAGACTAGAGACCGCAAAGTGCGTTCGGCCGTCTCCTCACGGACTAGCTAAGGCCTCGATGTGGGTTCCGGCGGCGATTGCGGCTGACGGCCCTGTTCCTCTATCTCGTCGGGCGCACCGTGACGGCGGAGCAACTGTGCCAGGTTCTGCGAGAAGGCCGAGCGCGGCACTACCATGTCGCAGCCGGCTTCCTGCGCCTTCATCTTCAGATCGCCTTGCACGTGCGAGACGAAGCCGATGATGTTCGTTGCCTTCTTCAGCTTCGCCTTGAGCTTGGGGATCAGGGTCAGCGGCTTGGCGCCGACGTTGTTGAGATCGAAGATGATGAGCGAGGGCTTGTCGTCGCCGTTCTGACCCATCTTCTCCTGAAGGTCCTTCTCCGTTTTGACGAACTCGACCTTCACGTTCAGCTTGCGCGCGGTCTCCTGGATTTTCGCCAGGAAGAACAAGTCGTCGACAAACGCAAAGATGCGAGTTGGCGCGCTCTCCGACATCACCGGCAGAGGCTCGGGATCCTGCGGGACAAAAGGCCTGCCCGGCCCCTGGCCCATGCGGCCACGGTTCGACTTACGCGGGCTGCCGTTGTTGTTGTTGTTCTGCAGGGCGCGATAGCTGTGATCCATCGGCGCGGTGTAGACGCCGCCGGCAAGCGGGTTCTGGCTGCCGGGCCGTTGTCCACCGCGGCGGGGTGGCCGGTTCTTGCCGGGTCCGTTCCGATGTTGACCGGGCTGTTGTGGCTGTTGTGGTGCTGCCCCGTGGGAAACGGGTCCACGGCGGCCGCGCCGCCGTCTACGTCCCTTCCCTCCGGGATGGCCGGAAGGAGGATTCGATCCTTGATTCATGCTTCTCTCTTATGTTTGACCCGCAGGTAGCGGGATCCCACATTTATGAACCGCTGTTGTTGCCCGCGCAGTTGCGTTCTGGTCAATCGCTGGCGTGGCCGCGGTTTAATGCTTTCGCTGAAATCGATTCAGTACGTCCGTCTGGCGCTCGGAAAATTCGGCGCGAGGAACGCCGGCACGCGAAGTGCGGCGATTGGAGGACGCTTCTATCGTACCCAGCTTCCCTGCTGGATGGCAAGTGCAAAAGCTTGCCACGCCTTAAGATGCACCGGATTCGCAAATGGGTGTGATTAATTTGCGGAATTCTCTTGTTGATCTTCCGTTACGGGCCACAAGTCCGAATGCGTCATGTCGCTGCTTTCAAGACCGCCTGTAAGGTGTCGATGGCGAGCTGCGCAGCGTGCCCAGAAGCAGGTGGCAGTCCGCCAACGAGGTTCGTTACGTCCGCCTTGGCAATCGCCCGCGCTTGCTCAACGGACTTCCCTTTTGTCAACTCGGTTACAGCCGAGGCGCAAGCTATTGCCGGAACGCATCCCTTGGCAAGAAAGCGGATATCCGCGACGCACCCGTCGGCGATCTTGACTCCCAGTTCCAGAACGTCTCCGCAGGCAGGATTTTCGATTCGCACGCGAGCGGTAGCCTCCGGCAGCTCGCCAGCATTCCGGGGATGTTGGAAGTGATCGAGAAGTTCGGCCGAGTACATGGAATCGCTAGCCAAATTGGTTAACCACAGGGGCACAGAGACTCAGAGAAGGTCTCGAGAAAGCTGGGCTCATCAATCGTGCGCAAAGTTCACCGGCTTCCATCCCGCTGATCGCAAGAATAATCACCCAAGGAACTTATTCTGCCAGCGTGCTAGGCACAATGCGAGAAAATCTCGGTGCCTCCGTGTCTCTGTGGTGAGCACTCTGACCTTCGTATAATCGAGCGGGTGAGCGTCACGAATCATACCCCTCGGCGAATTGTCTCCCTGCAACCCAGCGCGACCGTCACCTTACGAGACTTGGGACTGCTGGACCGCCTCGTCGCCTGCACGAAATACTGTGCCGACGTGTGCCCGGAGGTTGCGGACGGCTCACGCCTCATCGTATCTGATTCCTGGACGGCGCAGACCGAGCAGATTCTCGCCGCTCGTCCTGACCTGGTGCTGGCTTCGGTGCCGTATCAACTCGAAGCCGTAGCCGAAATCCTCAAGGCGGGTGTGCGCTTTCTCGGACTGGCGCCGCGCACACTTGCCGATATCTATACGGACATCATGAGCATCGCGGGAATTATGGGCGAGAGTGAGCGGGGTGCAACGATCATTGCGAGAATGCAAGCGCGCATCGATGAGGTGCGACAACGGCCAGCCAGTGCCCCGAGAGCAAGCGTCTTCTGCGAAGAATGGGGTAAACCGATTATCGCTTCGCAACCCTGGGTCGCTGAGCTGGTGCAAGCCGCTGGAGGCGAGTTCATCGGCGCGCCTGGAAAGACAACGACCGCTGAGGAGATTGCTGCGGCCCGACCCGACGTGATCCTGGCTGCCTGGTGCGGCGCAGGAGACCGCGTGCCGCTGGAGAAGATTGTTGAGCAGCGTGGGTGGCGGGATCTGCCGGCCGTAAAGAATCGGCGGGTCTTTTGCATCAACGACGAATTGCTCAATACACCGGCTAGCAGCCTGCTTGGCGGCTTGGACGCGATCACATGGGCCATTCATCCGGAACAGTTGGAGCGACCACCGGGAATTCGGCAGATTAGCGGTTAGGGAAAGTCTGATTAAGTCGAGGTGCCCTCAGCGGCTAAAGCCGTGGTGATTTTGCTGTACTTACGGACGGCCTGAAGGCCGTCCCCTTCAAACCCGAACTTGATCAGAGTCTCCCTAAGAGCCAAAAGCTAAGAGCGCACGTATCATAGGAAGGCCATTTATGACGACGACACAACAGGATCTCGCCAAGGAACTCAGCGCTCTGGCTGATACCGCCGGCGACGCTGACGAGCTTATGAGCATCATCGTGGGCCGGCTGCAGGGGCGTCTTCCCCATTTCAATTGGGTTGGGTTCTACATGATCGAAAAGGCGAAGGACGGCGACGCCCCGATGCTCGTACTCGGTCCCTATGTTGGGGCGGTAACGCCGCACACACGAATCCCGCTCAATCAGGGCATCTGCGGAGCAGCCGCCTCCTCGGGCCGCACGGTCATCGTCGATGATGTGAATTCCGATCCTCGATACCTGGCCTGTTCGATCGAGACCAGGTCCGAAATCGTAGTACCGATCACCTTGAAGGGCGAAGTCGTTGGCGAACTCGACATTGATAGCCATGCGCCCGCCGCGTTCAAGGACGACGACCGGCAACTGGTGGAGCACTGCGCGCGCCTGGTGGGTCATTACCTGGAAAAAACAGCATACGGTCAAGCTCAGCAGTAAGCGAGCGGAGCGAGTCGATGATCAAGCAAGTGGTGGCTGCGTTGATGGTGCGTGGCGAGGAGATTCTCTGCTGCCAGCGGACGGAATACCAGGCTCTGCCGCTCAAGTGGGAGTTTCCCGGCGGCAAGATCGAGGCTGGAGAAGACGGTCCGCAGGCTCTGCGGCGCGAGTTGGAGGAGGAACTGGGTGTTCATGCGGAGATTGGGCCCAAGGTCGCGCAGCTGCAACACCGTTATCACAATGGCAATGCCGTGGAGCTGCACTTCTTTGTAGTCGAGCGATACGAAGGCGAGATGCAGAACCGCATCTTCCGCGAGATCCGCTGGGTGAATCGCCGGGAGCTGCCTACCCTGGACTTCCTCGACGCAGACCGAGAACTCGTGCGCAATATCGCCGCGGGGGAGCTGATGCTTTGAATGGCGAACTTAGTGGAAGAAGCGAAGCTACGGGCACCTGGTCGACTAACCGCTACACATCTTTTTGCAGTGCCTCAGGCCGACAACTTCGGACCCATAGCCCGCTTCCCATGGCAACAAAACCGTCAGCTTAGCTTGCCGGCGATCTTGGAAAACTCAGCATTGATCGAGGCACCTAATTTCCCCATACCCGTGATCGCCCCCAACGCAACGATCAACCCTACTAACGCGTATTCGATCAAGTCTTGGCCAGATTCTTCCTTGTGCAGACACTTCAGTAAGCTTTTCATTTGAGGATTTTCAACTCCTTGTTTGTCCGGCTTGCCGGTTTGGGTTCGAGCCTGGGCACCGGCAAGCTCACGACGTAGTGGTGCGACGAGTATAGGGCCGTTTTGTGCCATTGCACAAGAAAAAAGAAGAAAATCCGCATTGGAAAAACAAGCGCAGTCAGCTAATGGTATCCGCCTAAGCTGTTGATATGATTATTGTTAATTGACTTAAATCCGCAGCGGACGCCAAGCAAAGCGATCGTACTTGATCAGCTGATTGGCCGACTCCGGTCCTTCGCTGCCAGCGGGGTAATTGGGGAATTGCGGCGGCGGAAGCTGAGCCCAAGCCTCTTCAATCGGCGTGATAATCCTCCACTCCGCTTCCACTTCATCGCGACGCGTAAAGAGCGTGGCGTCACCGCGCATTGCGTCGAGCAGCAGCGTCTCATAAGCGGCGGGCGTGTCCGTTCCAAACGCCTCGTGGTAGGAGAAATCCATGTCTACGCGGATGGCGCGCATCTCCTGTCCGGGCTGCTTGGCGCCGAAGCTCAGCGCTATGCCTTCATTCGGCTGAATCCGCATCGCGATGACGTTGTGGTGCACGTCCGCGGGATTGCGCGAGAACAGCGCTTGCGGCGTGCGCTTGAAGTGCACTGCGACTTCCGTGAGCGGTTTTGCCAACCGCTTTCCGGCGCGCACATAGAACGGAACTCCAGCCCAGCGCCAGTTATCGACGTGGAACTCCACCGCCGCATAGGTCTCAGTGCGTGAGTTCGGATTGACGCCGGGCTCCTGGCGATAACCAGACACAGGTTTGCCGGCGATCTTTCCCGGGCCATATTGCCCACGGACTGTGAACTTCGCGACCTCCTCCTTCGTCATCGGCCGGATCGCTCGCAGTACCTGTTCCTTCTGGCCGCGCACCGTGTCAGCATCGAACGACACCGGAGGCTCCATGGCGGTCAGCATGAGCAACTGAAGCATGTGGTTCGCTACCATGTCGCGCAGCGCCCCGGTCTCTTCGTAGAACTCGCCGCGGCCTTCGACGCCGAGTGTCTCCGCCGCTGTGATCTCGATGTACTCAACATAATTGCGATTCCACACCGGCTCGAAGATGGAGTTACCGAAGCGGAACATCATGATGTTCTGCACTGTCTCTTTGCCGAGGTAGTGATCGATGCGATAGACGGATTTCTCGTCAAAGACGTGGGAGACGATTTCGTTCAGCTCCTGTGCGCTCTTGAGATCGCGGCCAAACGGCTTCTCCAGGATGATGCGCGTCCAGCCTTCGCTATTGCGGGCCAGACCGGCCTCGCCCAACCCTTGCACGATAGGCGGCGCCAACGACGCTGAAGTCGAGACGTAGAACAAGATGTTCTTGCTGGCGCCGTTCTTCTGCAGTTCCTCGATCTTCGCCTCGAGGTGCGGAAAGAAATCGCGCCGACTGGCATCGCCCACCAGATAGTGCAGCCTGTCCGCAAAATCCGCCCAGCGTTCGTCGCTGAAGTTGCGCGTGTCTTTCGAAGTGGCGGCGCCTTCGCGCAAACGGCCGCGAAAGTCGTCGTCGGCTAACTTCGTTCGCCCGATCCCAAGCACCTGAAAATTGGGCATCGTGCAGCCGACGCATGCCAGGTCGAACAGAGCAGGAATAAGCTTGCGGCGCGTGAGATCGCCAGTGCCCCCGAAGATGACGACCAGGCAGGAATCCCCCTTCGGCAAAGACGGCGCTTCGAGTTTGTGCGGGACAGGCTGAACCAGTGTGCTCATGAGTTGGCTCCGGTTTGGTCTTTGTCTCAAGATGCGGTGAAGGGATAAAGGATTCGGGCCGGCGGAGATTCGCCGGACGGTCCCTGCCGGGACATTGGCCCGTAAATAACACGCCTACCCAGGACTTCGTCCTGGGCTATGCTGACGCCGCGCCTGCCGGCGCTCGATTTTCGACTCTCGTAGTCCACTTCCGAATTCCAAATTCAGTTCTCACCCAAACTCTGCAGCTCAGTCTTGCGGTCATGGCGGCTCCGCGCCGCTCATTTGTTGACCGCAGCCGCGGCTGCGACAGGCTGCGCAACTGATTCCTTCACCAAAGCCAGCAGACGCCGCAGGCCTTTCTCAACATCGCGCCCAAGGTCGACACGGATAGCGCGGCGATGATGGTTTGCCCACGCTTCAAAGTCACCCAGCGCCTGTGCCTGCTTCAAAACGCCAAAGCTGAATTTTTCGCCGGGTACGTCGATGTCGTTGATGTCCTCGGAGGTCAGCTGCAGGAACACACAAGTATCCGGGCCTCCTTTATGCACCTGGCCGGTGGAGTGGAGAAAACGCGGGCCGTAGCCGGTGGTGGTGGCAACCTTCTTCTCATTGCGCACGACCAAACGAATTTCCTGCACCAGAGAGTCGAAGTTCTTCAGTTCCTCGATAAACTGCGCGATCGCGAAGTAGTCGCCAGGATTCAGGCGTGCAAGATGCTTCGTCAGCATCGACTGCAACGACGAGCCGCCGCGCCGCAGTGCGTCGCAGTTTTCCGCATCAGCGAAGATACGCAACGTGGTGTCGGCAACCACGAGCTTTTGCTGTGTCAGGGAGTCGTTCTGCGCATACTCCGTCAACAATCGGACGGTATTGGCTTTCATTTCGTGCACGTCCGGCTGATCGAATGGATTGAGACCGAGAAGCGAGGCGGCAATTGCGGTGGCGAACTCCCAGAGGAAGAACTCCTGGCCGAGATCGAGCGTATCCCGCAGCGTGTGACGCAGCACCGGATGTCCGGCAGCCCCCAGTGACGACAACTTCGACTCAATGTCGCCATTGCTGGGCGATTCCAGATGGATATACACAAAAACGCGGTCGTCGCCGTACACATCAGGCGAGCCCAGCGGTTCCCCGGCAATCGGGATGATGCCTTTGCCTTCCTTGCCGGTGCTTTCAGCCAGCAGGTGTTCGATCCAGAGGCCGAGAGAACTCAGTGGCGGCGGCATGACAAAGGTAAGCTTGTTGCGGCCAGCGCCGGCGAGAGAAGCCAGCGCAGCGCCGAGCTGCGCTCCGGAGTTCTCGCTCAGCGGTAACGAATCGCGGCAATTCCCTGCAGCGCTTACGGCATGGTCGAGCAGCGCCTTGATGTCGCCGCCCATCAGCGCAAACGGCACAAGGCCAAAATACGACAGCGCCGAATAGCGCCCGCCGATGTCCGGCATGTCCAGGAAGATGCGGCGGAAGTGGCCATGGGCGGCTTCCTTGGCAAGTTGGCTGCCGGGATCGGTAATGGCGACGAAGTTCTCACCACAGGTATCGCCCTTGATGCGTTTGACGCGATCGCGAAAGTAGCGGTGGAACAGCTGCGGCTCGGTGGTCAGGCTGGATTTCGATGCGACGATGAAGAGTGTGTTGCCGAGGTTGATTTTCTGCTCGAGGTGTCGAATCGCGGTAGGAACCGTTGAGTCTAGAACGTAGAGCTGAGGGAAGCCTTCTTGCGAGCTGAAAGTATGCGCCAGGACTTCCGGACATAGACTTGAGCCACCCATACCGAGCACCACGCAAAATTCAAACCCGGCACTCTTGACGTTCTGCGCGAATGCCTCAAGATCAGCCAGGTGCGACTGCATGGTTTCGGCAACAGTGAGCCAGCCGAGAGAATTGGCAATGATGGCCTGCTGATCGGGCTCGCTCTTCCAGAGCGTGGGATCCTTCTTCCACAAGCGCGCGACGGACTGATCGCGCTCAAGTTGCTCGAGCGCACGGCGAAATTCGGCTTCGTAATTGCCGAGGGAGAATGTGTGTCGCGCACCGTTTGGCTGGCTGTCCATGAAGTACCTCCTGAGTTTCGCGCGATGGAAGCGTCGTGCGCTGATGTGCCGCCGGCTGAGCCGGCCGCTGGAAAGTCCGAGAAGCAGATCCCTCGTCGGCCTGAAGGCCTCCTCGGGATGACAAAAACAAAGAACCTGCAACGGCGCAGCTAAAGCTGCGCCCTTTCAAAACACTGAGCAAACAGCACAGCGCCGACACTAGGTGCCGGCGCCATCCTAAGCCACAATTGTAAGCCCGAAATGTTACGGTTTGGTGTTCTTTATGACGGCGCGCGCTTTGGCGACGACATTGTCCACCGTGAAGCCATAGTGCTTCAGGATGTCCTTGTAGGGAGCCGATGCCCCGAAGTCGTCGCGGGTGACGGTATCGCCATCCGGTCCAATGTACTTGCTCCAGCCAAAGCTGGACGCGGCCTCTACCGCAACTCGCGCCCTTACCTCACGCGGAAAGACTTTGGCCTTGTAATCATCGGATTGACGTGCAAACAGCTCCCACGACGGCATTGAGACCACACGCGACTTCACCCCTTCGCCGGTGAGTTGCTCGTAGGCGCCGACGCAAAGCTGAACTTCCGAGCCGGTACCGATCAGGATGACATCGGGTGTACCGCCGGAATCAGCGAGGATATATGCGCCCTTAGCCAGTCCCTCAGCCGAGGCATATTTGCCGCGATCGAAGGTAGGCACGGTTTGCCGCGTGAGCACCAGCGCGACCGGCTGATTCTTCATCGGCATGAGGACACGCCAGGCTTCGGCAACCTCGTTCGCATCTGCCGGACGGATCGTCATCATATGCGGGATAGCCCGGAAGGACGCGAGCTGTTCAATGGATTGGTGCGTCGGCCCATCCTCGCCGAGGCCAATCGAGTCGTGCGTGTAAATGTAGATGACCGGCAGCTGCATCATCGCAGCCAGCCGGATGGTCGGGCGCATGTAGTCGGAGAAGATGAAGAACGTCGCGCCATAAGGACGCAGATCCGACAGCGCCATGCCACTGATGATCGACCCCATGCTGTGTTCGCGGATGCCAAAGTGGAAGTTGCGCGCGCCGTAGTTGCCCTTCTCGAAGTCGCCACCGTCTTTGATGAGCGTTTTCGTGGAAGGATAAAGATCGGCGGAGCCGCCGAGCAGCCACGGCACCTTGGCTGCAATCGCATTCTGAACTTTCGCACTCGAGTCGCGGGTGGCAATGCCCTTTGCGTCCGCTGGGAATGTCGGGATGTCTTTGTCCCATCCGTCGGGCAGCTCATGATTCGACATGTGCTGCCACGTCTTCGCAAGATCGGGATTCGCGTCGCCCCATTTCTTGAGATTCGCGTCCCACTCCTGCTCCCATTTCGCACCGCGCTCCACCGCTCCGTTGGTCATGTGCTCGCGAACCTCATCGGGAACGAGGAAGTGCGCGTCGGGAGGCCAGCCGTAGGCGATCTTGGTGAGCCGAACTTCTTCTTCGCCCAGAGCTTCGCCGTGCGCTTCCTTGGTGTCCTGCCGGTTGGGCGAACCATAGCCGATATGCGTGTCTACGATGACGAGCGTCGGACGATACTCTTCGCGCTGCGCCGCCCGGATGGCAACGTCGACCAGATCCAGATCATTCACGTCAGCGACATGCAGGACGTTCCAGTGCCAGCCGCGGAAACGTGTCGCCACGTCGTCGCTGAAGGCCAGCGCGGTAGGACCCTCGATGGAAATGTGATTGTTGTCGTAGAACCAGATGAGGTTCGAGAGGCCGAGATGTCCGGCGATTGACGCTGCTTCGTTGCTGACGCCTTCCTCCAGGTCGCCATCGCCGCAGATGGCGTAGATGCGATAGTCGAAGGGCTTGTAATCGCCTTTGTTGAACTTGGCCGCCAGCCAACGTTGCGCGATCGCCATGCCCACGGAGTTCGACACACCCTGGCCTAGCGGGCCGGTCGTGACCTCCAACCCGGGGACGTGATTGTACTCAGGATGGCCGGGCGTCTTCGACTCGAACTGGCGGAACTGCTTGATGTCGTCGATCGACAGGTCGTATCCGGTGAGGTGCAGCATGGCGTAGAGCAGCATGCTGGCGTGGCCGTTGGAGAGGATGAAGCGATCGCGGCCCGGCCACTTGGGATGGTGCGGGTTGTGCCGGAGGTAGCGATCCCATAGCATGAACGCCAGCGGCGCCAGCGCCATCGGTGTGCCGGGATGGCCGCTGTTGGCCTTCTGGACGGCGTCCATGGCGAGGGTGCGAATCGTATTGATGCAGAGAAGTTCAAGGTTTTGTTGATTGGAAGGTTCGGTTGCGGCGTGTTTGTCTTGAACGGTTTCGGTTTGGCTCAATGAGGGCCGCCTTTCTATGAGGATGGGCCGTCCCTGCCGGGACTGGGGATCCCTTTTATTCATGTCTACCCAGGACTTCGTCCTGGGCTAAGCTGACGCCGCGCCTACGGCGCTCGATTTTCGGCTGTCGTGTTCGACCTCGACAGCGTAATCCTTGCCTTGCCACTGATTGTCCACCGGCCACTTAAAGGTGAAGCGTAACGGAGCCTTCTGTGCTGCGTCGACTTGAATATCAACGTACTCGATGCCTAACGAAGTTGGCGTGGAACTGGTGTCCCGGGCAGTTCTCCATTCGTCATCAGTCCAGTGCAGGACAAAAGGCGAGGACGCCACGATGCGCAACAAAGCTCCCACCGGCACCTTCTGTACCTGGCGATTGATCTTCCATATTTCGATTACTCGCCGGGGATTATCGTTGCAATAGCGCTCGAATACCGGATCGATGCGATCAAAGACCTTGTTATCCACCATCGAGCGCAGTAATCCGACATATTCGGCGTGCGCCCATAACAACGGAATAGCCGCGCCGGTCGCCTGGCCGAAAATCATATGCTGCTCCGGAATGTCCGGCAGATCCCAGATCTGCTCCGGGAATAACCCAATGCCGGTGGCGAAGCCTTCGGCCGCGCGTAGATAGGTGTCAATGTTCCTGCCTGCGGCCAGCTCGTAGGTAGCGCGTTCGAGCATCAGTAGCGGCCACGCGTGACCGACGCCCCAGCCCTTGTAAGAGGTCCCGTCGGCGCGCTGACCGTAGCCATCATGGTTGTATCGCTTCCAGCAGGGTCCGACTGGGGTGTCGACTTTCAAGACCGCGTCGATCACCTTGAGCGAATCTTCGATGAGGGGGTCATTCGCACGGCGAACGCCGAAGCGCACGAGTTCCAGGAATCCATGATCCACGATTTGGTTGGCGGGATAGTTCGAGCGGTCGCCGGGCTTCTGGTTAGCGAGGAGGATTTCGCCCTTGTCGGGATCTTCATCGCCAAGCGAACCGTCCTGACTGATCGCAGGATTGATGCGAATGTAATGCCGCTTCACACCGGGCAGCAACGTGCCTTGATTGGTGACGGTCCACTTTTCCACGTGAGACTCAAGAAAGTCGGCATAGATACGCACAAAGTCGGCTGTGCCATGATCGCCGCGCGCGTCCAGCATCTCACCAGCGCAGATGAGTGCTGCAATATTGCTGGCTAACGTGGAAGGAGAATAACCGCCGTTCTCTTCCCAGCGCTCTTCACGCGTGGCGGGACCTTTGCGGATGAGATACGAACAGGCGCGAACAATGGTGATATGAGGATCGAATTCTCCCAGCGCTTTGGCCTTCCAAAGCCGCCAGGCAAGGATGATTGGGAACGAAACTTCGTCGAGCTGGACGCCGGTCCAGTACGGGCGGCCATCGATCCAGAAGTTCTGGAAGAAGCCTCCGTCCTCGCCTTGCGCTATGGTGAGATAGATCATGGCGCGCAACGGCGTAGCCGTATCACCCGCCGCCATCAGGGCAGTGGTGGCATGGACCATGTCGCGCGTCCAGACCAGGTGATAGCCGCCCAGTTCGTCGTCGCCCTTGTCCTCGCCCCAAGGGATGCTAAGGCTGGCGATCATTGCACCCGGGTAGAGTTTGTCCTCGTGGGCCAGCAGGAGGTTAATGCTGCGAGCGAACAAAGAGGAGGCGGCATCGGAGATCTTGCCGCGGTTCATGTCGATGATCGCAAGCCGGCGGCGCGTGCGGTGCCACTGCTCAATGAAGTTTTTCAGGTTGGTTTCAAACGGGATGCATAGCGATTGGAACAGCGTGGCGCCGGCGCTGTGGCGGCTGCGACCGAAGGCGAGGCCGAGCGTAAATTCGCTGCCCAGGTCGAGGTCAATCTTCCCGGTCAGGGCAATGTTGCCGTCCAGTGCGCTGTCGTATTCCCAGTCCATGCGGAGATTGTGCGCCAGATCGGTCCAGCCATCGGAGGCGCCGACGTAACCGCAGGAAAGCTTGCTAAAGCCGATCCGCGTTCCCAGCGCCAAGTGCACATTCTCGCGGTATGCCAGCAGGAAGCGCCGACCCTTCACCTCGACCACTTCACCGTTGTTGTGCCAGCCGCCGATGTCCAGATGCGGCGCGCAAATTACGTATAAGTGCAGTCGTCCCTGCCACTGCGGCGCGGGCATGAACTTGGTATGAATCAGCAGGCAGTTTAAGTGCGGATCGCCGATGATCTGCTTCTCGATGACGTAGCGACCATCAGGGTCAGTGTTGGTGATCTTGAAGCCAAGCGCGTCGGGGTCCAGAAGTTCGATGGTGCTGATCGTGTTGCGGCGCTCGTCGTGGAAGAAGGTTTCGCCATCGCTGATCATGAATTGGATGTCGCGGACCTGCGGCGTGTCGATGGTGGGATAGTAGATTTCGGTATTGACGCCGCGGGCCAGCGTATACCAGATACGGCTGGAGACGGCGTAAGCCGTTCCTACTGCGTCCTTCGCGCCCGCGGTCCAACGGGGCTCGATACCTGGTCCGCCCGGGGCCGGATTCTTTCCGCTCACGATGAATATCTCCTCGCTTAACGGCTGCTGAAAAACTCAGTTCTGTGTCGTCGGCTGAAGCCGACTCTGCAAAGAAAATAACGGCCTATCGGCACGACTGAAGTGTCTGCGTGAGAACCGTGTCGTCCCTAAAGGGACTCGGGTTCTTTTCCCACTTACCCAGGACTCCGCTGCGCTGCGTCCTGGGCTAACGGCAACTCCACCCCTTCGGGGTTCTATTTTCGTGCGTCATGCTTCACTGCCGAGATCCAATGTTGGTTCTCACGCAGCCTCTAAAGTCCGGCGCTTCCACCCGACGGGCCGCCGAGTGAGTTCGCGTTGGAAGTGTATCGCGGGCGTCAAGGAGCTTTCCGATTCCGTAAAGAAAGGTTAAGAATAGACGCTAAATAGGGGATTTGAACAAATTTCTGGAACTTTCTGGTCTAATATCATCAAACACAACCAGTAAGTGGCAAGACGCGCTCCCGACTTGCCTGATTGTGGGGAAATTGGCCAGGAATTCATTCCCACCGCTCAGTCGCCAGACGTAATCAGCGGGAGCCCTTGTCGTCGCCGCGCCAGGTCTCCGTCGTTATATGACGTACGCAGCTGATGCATCTCGTCCGACGTATCCGGCGCTGGTGGAAGTATCGCGCGTGATCGCCAGCCATGGCGATGTGTCAGAACTGTTCGAGAAGTTGGCTGAGTGCCTCCGCCCGTTGCTGGGCTTCCATTACCTCAGTGTTGCGCTGCACGACGACAGCCGTCAGGTGATGCGGCTGCACATACTGCAGTCGCTGCAGAAGACGGAATCTACGCCCGGCTTAGAGTTCCCGGTTACAGAATCTCCTTCCGGCGAAGTTTGGACGTGCCAGGAGCTGCGGAATTTTGGCTCCTTGGAGGAATTGCGCCGATTTCACCCGACGGCGTTCGAACTGTTGCGGGAACATGCCGTGGAGTCCTTCTGTGTGCTACCACTGACCACGGCGCAGCGTCGCATTGGCGCTATGGCCTTCGGCCGCTCAGCCGCGGGCGGATACAGCGATGAGGAATTGAGGTTCGCTGAGCAGGTCGCTGCGCAGGTCGCGGTGGCGATGGACAACGCCTTGCGCTACGAAGAAGGTCTCGCGCTGCAAAAGGAACTGGGTCACGAGCGTGACCGGTTGCAGATGGTACTCGACATCAACAACAGTGTGGTGTCGAACCTGGAGCTGCGCGAGCTGTTTCGGGCGCTCTCTGCGAGTTTGCGGCGAGTCATCTCCCACGATTCGGCGACGCTGATGCTGCCCGATACCCAGCATTCCGACATGCTGCGAATCCATGCCCTGGATTTTCCCGAAGGCCGGGGATTTCTCCATCAGGACATGCTGGTGTCGATCAGCAACACGAATCCAGGACGAGCCTTCCAGACCGGACAGACTCTTCTGGTGGGCAGCGGTCCGCATTCCGTACCGTTTACCAACCCCAATGGCGCTCGCGTTGTCGAAGGCGAAGGGATTCGTTGCAGCCTGGTTCTGCCGTTGATCCCGAACGGCACTGGAAAGAGTGTTGGCGTCTTGACGCTGGGCAGCCGCACCGAATGCGCCTTCAGCCAGACCGACATTGAATTCGTGCAGCAGGTCGCGCGACAGATTGCCATCGGCGTGAACAACGCGCTGCAACACCACCAGCTCTCGGAGAACGCTCGCCGCGTGAGCGAAGAAAAGTCTTACCTGGAGGAGGAGATCCGGGCGGAACAGGACTTCGAGGACATCGTCGGATCCAGTTCGGCGCTGCGTCATGTGTTGGCGCAGGTTGAGACCGTCGCGCCTACCGACTCGACTGTACTGATCCAGGGTGAGACCGGAACCGGCAAGGAATTGATCGCCCGCGCGATCCATGACCGCAGCTCGCGACGGCAGCGGACCTTCGTCAAGATCAACTGCGCCGCGATTCCCTTGGGCCTGCTGGAAAGTGAGTTGTTCGGCCACGAAAAAGGGGCATTCACCGGAGCGATTGCCCGCAAGATTGGCCGCTTTGAGTTGGCTGATCAGGGAACCTTGTTCCTGGACGAGATTGGCGATATACCTCTCGAACTGCAGCCCAAGCTGTTGCGGGTTCTGCAAGAACAGGAGTTCGAGCGTCTGGGGGGAACGGCCACGCGCCGGGTCAATGTGCGCGTCATTGCAGCCACGAACCACAGCCTCAGTTCGATGGTGGGAGAGAGCAAGTTCCGCAGCGATCTCTTCTATCGACTGAATGTGTTCCCCGTCAGCGTTCCACCGTTGCGCGAGCGAGTCGAAGACATTCCCCTGCTGGCGCGCTACTTCACCAGCAAATACGCCCGGAGGATGAATCGCGAATTGCAGAGAATTCCTGCGGAGACGCTCGACGCGATGACAAGGTACTCGTGGCCGGGGAACGTTCGCGAGTTGCAAAACTTCATCGAGCGGGCGGTGATCCTGAGCCGAGACGGTGAATTGCGCGCCCCGGTTTCCGAGTTGGTGTTCAGCCCCCCCAGCACCGAACCTGCGGTCGTTGATGAATCCAGGACTCTGCGAGAGCTGGAGCGAGTCCACATTCTGGAGGCGCTGGAGAAGTCACACTGGGTAGTTGGCGGGCCAATGGGCGCGGCCGCCCGGCTGGGGATGAAGCGCACTTCCCTGCTTTACAGGATGGAGAAGCTGCGAATCTCGCGCCTGGATTCGGCCGACGCCTAATGTCGAAAATCCGACACGAATGCCAAATTTCCGACATTAGTCAATCGACACCGGCACGGCCTGCTGGGCTAAATCCGCGGTCAGGTGCCACGAATCGCGGATATTTGCGTACTACCTGCACCCGAGCATTGGAATGATGGTTGCACACAATTTGAATAGCGTTGGCGTCTGGGTGCTGTCGGCTGGACGAACGAGTCTCCAGACGGGGTGCTGTCTCTGTAACTCAAACTCAGGGCTACGAAGGAAGGCGAGAGTAGCAGTGCTACGAATTAGCGTCGAAGAAAACGGTGGCGATCTCTCGCTGATTTTGGAAGGCCGGCTGGTTGGCCCCTGGGTCGACGAGCTTCGGAGGGTATGCGGGGATTTGGGTCCGCCGGCAAACTGCGGGCGGGTGACAGTTGACCTGTGCGGTGTGACCGCGATGGACGCATCGGGACAGGCGCTGTTGGATAAGTTGCTGCAGCGTGGAGCGACATTACGCTGCTCCGATGTCATGAACCAATACTGGGTGGAACAGATGGCACAGGCGGCCAAACGCTTGCCGGAAGCTTGCCGCCCTTGCCGGAGCGATTCGTCCGGCGGCCCCGAGGAAACAGCCCTGGCATCGTCTTGAGAAGACACCGGCGACGGTAAGGTCGGGCAGGGCTAACACCAGATTGAAAGGAAGGAAATCAGTGCAAATTGCAATCGCCTCTGATGATTCAGGACATGAAGCCAAGCAGCGGCTTGCTGCCAGACTGACCGCGGCTGGTCACGAAGTGATCGATGCTGCGGCGCCAGTACAAGGTCAAATTCGTTCGGACTATGCCGAACAGGTGGCGCTGTCGGTGCTGCGTCACGATACCGAGCGCGGGATCATTATCAGCAGTCGCGGCGTAGGAGCTTCGGTCGCGGCCAATCGCGTGCCTGGCGTCCGCGCGGCGCTTTGCAGCGACGCGCATTCTGCGCACGTGGGCGCCAAGGTCGAGGGCATGAATGTCCTGGTGCTGGCCCTGCATTCGTTGCAGGATGACCAGGCTCAGGAAGTGGTCAACGCTTATCTGAACGCGACGCTGGCGCCGATCGAAGTAGTAGGAGGTCTACCGCCTCGTCGCCTGCAGCGCGTCTTCAGCCACATCCGCGAGAACGTTGCCCGAGACTTGTCGGTCACCGAACTGGCGCAGGTCGTGGGCATGAGCCAGTACTACTTCTCCAAGCTGTTCAAGATGAGCACGGGAATCACACCGCATCAATACGTCATGCGGCAACGCGTGGAGCGCGCGCAGGAGCATCTGCGCGAGAGCCGAACACCGCTCGCCGAGATCGCGACTCAAGTGGGATTCGAGACCCAGAGCCACTTCACCAGCGTGTTTCGTCGACTGGTCGGCGCGACACCGAAGCACTATCGCGAGATGCACCAGGGCGGTGCGCATTTGAGCAGTACTGCGAAGGAATCCGCCGATCAGAAATCGGCAACCGCAGCATAGACCTTACAACTCATTCATAAAAAGACAGGGCGCGACCTCGATCGCGCCCGTTTTGCTTTCGTTACTGCTATTGCACCTGCGCGCTGCCCTGCCGCTGTATTTTCTTTCTTGCCGTCTGATTCGGCATCAGTTCCTTAAGCAAGCCATCGGCGTGATAGATGTTGCGCAACGACCCGGTGATGGCGCGGCTATCCACTTCCACGGCGCGCGCCACTTTGTCGCTGTATGCGAAGTTCCACTCCAGCGACTCGATGTTGCCGTCGAAGATGATGCCGACCACTTCGCCCGCCTTGTTGATCACCGGACTTCCTGAGTTGCCGCCGATAATGTCTGCCGTCGAGACGGTATCGTACGGCGTCTGCAGATTAATCGCGGGCTTGTATTTGATCCAGCTGTCGGGAAGCTGATACGGCGGCTTGTCGCCATGCTTCGCTGCGTGGTCGTAAGCTCCGCCCATCGTCGTGAACCACGGCACGTTCTGGCCGTTGAGCTTGTAGCCGGCGATCGAGCCGTAGCTCAGCCGCAGCGTGAAGGTCGCATCCGGCGGCACGCTCAAGCCCTTCTGCGCAAACAGAGCCTTGCCGATGTTGGCGCCGCTCTGCCGCAGCACCGACTGCACCTGGTCCTCATCCTGATTGTGCACGGCCGCAGCGTCAGGCTCGATCTCGCGCATCATCACGATCAGCGGATCGGTACTGGCATTGACGGCCTTTAGCCCGCCTTCGAAGAGCTGCTTGCGAACCGCAACGTCCTCCAGCTTCGTGCCGTCGATCAATTCCTTGGCCCGCTCATCCGGAGTCTTGCCGGCGAGCGCCTTCTGCACGTCGGGATTGTCTGCGCCCAGGGCACCACTCATTTCGCCCAGGCTCTCGGCCAGGAGAACCTGGTCGAGGTTCTTGTAGACAGGCGCCGTGGAGAAAAGCCTCTGCTGCAGCGTGGGCAGTTGCGTGTCCTGATAGCCGCGAATTCGTTGGTTGCTGGGCTTCTGCTTCTCGTATGCGGCCCGCACGATGACGCGGGCGTACGTAGCCAGATCGCCGCGGAATCCACCCAGGGCATCCAGGTAGAACAGCGGTTTGTAAATCTGCTTCTGCACATCGACCGCTTTCGCAATCGCCGCCCAGGGATCGTCGAATTCCTGCTTCCTCTGCGGATCGGAACTCACAAACTCCTGCAGACTCTTTTCGTCGGCAGCCTTCTTGGCCATCAGTTCTGTGTCCTTCAAGCCACCCAGGTAGCCGGTAACCGCCTTGACGGAGTTCTGCAACCCGAATAGGTCGCTCTCTGCCTGGCGCGCGTTCTCGGGCGACATCGCGCTGAACTTCTGGAGCACGTCAACGCGGCGCGTGTAGGAGTTGAGTTGCAGCGGGAACTGGTAATCGCGCAGGAAGCCGAGCTGGTCCATGGTGAGCATGCGGCCGGTGCGGCCGGGATGGCCCGAAACGAAGATCAACTCATTATCGCTGGCGCCGTTAGGTGACCACTTCAGGTAGTTCTGAGTTTTGGCCGGTTGACCGTCTTCGTAGGCGCGGAAGAACGAGATGTCGAGATCGTAACGCGGATATTCGAAGTTATCGGGATCGCCGCCAAAGAAAGCTATATCAAACTCGGGCGCGAAAACCAGCCGGATGTCATCGTACTTCTTGTACTTGTACAGGTTGTACATCGCACCGGAATAGAACGCGACCACATCGCAGCGCATGCCGTTGGTGGAACACTCTTTCTCCAACGAACCGATTTCTTCGCGCTGCGCCTTGCCCGCATCGGCAGTGGACATTCCCGATTTCACTCCGCTATTCACCTTCGCGGTGACATCCGTGATGTCTTCCAGCACGACGAACTCCATGCCCGGGCACTTGGCTTCATCAGCACGGGTGGGCGCGTAGAAGCCCTGCTTCATGTAGTCTTTGCCGCTGGTGGAAAGATCGTGAATGCACTCCTGCGCGATGTGGTGATTGGTGAAGATCAGTCCATCAGGCGAGACGAACGACGAGGAGCCATTGGGAGCGCGGGCCGAAGAGAGTCGAACATGATCGAGCCACGCCTGGTCAGGCGCGAATCCGTACTTGGCTTGCACTTTGTCTTTGGGAAATGCATTGAACAGCCACATGCCTTCGTCGGCGTAAATCGAGTTGCCGAGAAAGAGCACAACAAGAGAGAGAAGAAGGGCAATTCGTTTCATCATGAAACTCCGGAGGCGGGGAATCCGCGCATTGGCGTTGGCTGGGTCCGGCATTGGGATCTTCCGGACTGGTAAGCAAACCCTTGACTATAAACTCCGGGGCGGGCGGCGGGCAATGACGAGGGGTGCGTTTCGTCCCGCTGCGCACACAGGTCACAGGCAAGAGTGAGGCAGTGCCCCGCTCGTTGGCGTCTTGCGAATGAGTGGGCGTGAGGTCGCTCCCACTCATCCCAAAGGACGGGATGAGTGGGGCACCCGGCCCACAGCGATTACTGGTGGTATGGCGACGTTACGACAGCTACCGCAAAACACGCCCTGCCGAACGGTTTATGCTACGGCGTAATCTCCCACACGGTGCCGTAACCACCAGGTCCGGCAACCGTCGTTGTGCCAAATAGATTGCCATTGGGTTAGCCCAAACGAAGGGCGAACCTGGGGCACAGGCAGATTATGGGAAAAGACCCGCTCAAGCTTCGCTTGAACGGGGCACCCGCTCTGGCGCACAAGCGCCCGCAGCGGAATGTGGGGAGCAGGCAAGTGAGTTGGCAGCGTGAGAGCCTGTAGCGTTCGGCCATCTGTACAATGCCAGTCGGGCCTGGACTAGGTTCAAGCTTTGATCGCAAAGCCTTTCGGAGAGTGCGGATGACATCACGCCCAGGTGCGCGCACCATCAGCGCGGGAATCTTTCTTGCTCTAGCGCTTTTTGTTCTCAGCACATTTGCCATAGCAGCGGATCCCCAGAGCTCGTCGAATGAAGCCCGCACGGAAGCTTATTTCGAGAGCATCCGTAATGATCCGAATCAGCTGCTGATCTTTCTTCGCCAGATGCCAAAAGGCGGCGACTTGCACAACCATCTGGTAGGCGCAATCTATGCGGAGACCTTTATTGAATGGGCCGTCGAGAAGGGTCTGTGCGTGGATCCCGCAACCTTCTATCTGAGCGAGCCGCCTTGCGGAGGTCAAAAAGCTACGGTGCCGGCACGGAATGCCTTAACCGATCGCTTTCTCTATCGCGACATGGTCGACGCATACTCCATGCGCAAATGGGAGCTGTCCGGACTATCGGGGCACGATCATTTCTTCGATACCTTCGACAAGTTCATCGTCGCCAGCTACGGCAACACCGGCAGAATGCTGGCGGAAACTGCCGCTCGCGCCGCCTCACAACATGAGATTTACCAGGAGCTGATGCACGCACCAGCGTTTCCCGACACGGCAGCTTTGGCCAACCGCAGCGGCTGGCAGAAGGACCTTGCCCAACAGCGTCAGAAACTGCTCGCCAATGGTATCGCGCAGGTGGTGGCTGCGGCTCGTAAAGAGATGGATGATGCCGAAGTGGTCCGCAACGCGACGCTGCGCTGCGCTACCGCGCAACCCAATCCCGGCTGCAAGATCACGCAGCGCTATCAGTACATGGTTTTGCGCGGCATTCCCAAGGAGGTTGTCTTCGCGCAAATGGTGTTGGGCTTTGAGCTAGCCAGCACCGATCCGCGCTTTGTCGGCGTCAATCTGGTACAGCCGGAAGAATGGTATGTATCCAGGCGCGACTTCGCGCTGCACATGCAGATCTTGCAGTACCTGCACAGTGTCTATCCCAAAGTTCACATTGCCTTGCATGCCGGCGAACTGGCGCAAGGTATGGTTCCTCCGGAAGAGCTGACCTTTCACATTCGCTCGTCGGTCGAGACCGCAGGTGCGGAGCGTATCGGTCACGGAATGGATCTGGCGTATGAAGATCGGCCCAACCAACTGCTGCAGGAACTGGCGCAACGAAATGTGCTGATTGAAATCTGCCTGACCAGCAACGCTACCATTCTCGGCATCGAGGGCCAACGTCATCCTTTGCGCGACTATATGCGTGCCGGTGTTCCCGTTGCGCTGGCCACCGATGACGAAGGGGTATCGCGCTCGGATATGACGCAGGAGTATTTGCGGGGAGCTACCGATCAGAAGCTTACTTACCTGGAATTGAAGAAGATGGCACGAGCGAGCCTGCAATATTCTTTTCTACCCGGGGCAAACTTGTGGAGTGATGCTCGAAGCTTCACCCCGGTGAAGGAATGTGCGGCGGATTTGGGCGCACATTCCACTCCCTCGCCGGGCTGCCAAAATTATCTGCAGAAGAGCGCCGAGGCAAATCTGCAATGGATACTGGAGTCGCAATTGTCGACCTTTGAATCAAAGTGGTCGCAAGACTAATGCCTATCTGGTTTGGTTACGCAAGACCTTCAGCACTACGGCGTGATCTCCCAGACGGTCCCGGCGCCACGGGAGCCGCCGGCGACGGCGGTGCCGTAGAGATTGCCGCTGGCATCGAAGGCCACGCTGCAGAACGGGATTTCCCCGTCACTGCCGCCGGTGAAGTCGTGCAGCGACGTGTAGGTCCAACCGCCGCCCGTCGGTGTCAGCTTGAAAACATTGCCCAGTTTATTCGCGCCGTCGCAATAGGTTGTGCCATAAAGATTGCCTGCCTGGTCCATGGCAAGGTTATTCTGCGGCCCACAATCATTGGCTCCGGTAAAACTGTAAATCACGGAATACGTCCAGGTGCCGTTGCCCGCGGGTGTGAGTTTGAAGACGGTACCACCGCCGCCCGAGCCGCCGCTGCTGGTGGCGCCGTAGAGATTTCCCGACGAGTCAAACATCAGGCCTGAATAGGGATTGCCGCCGTCGCTTGCGGGCTGAAAGCTGTACAGCACCGTGTGTGTCCAACCCGATCCTGAAGGAGTCAATTCGAAGACTGTGCCGGCGCCATTTGCGCCACCTCCCCACGTCGTGCCGTAGAGATTGCCGGCGCTGTCGCGAATCACGCGGCTGTAAGGATAAGCTCCGTCACTGTAGCCGAAGGAGTGAAGGATGTTCTCCGTCCAGCCCCCACCTGAGGGTGTTAGTTCGTAAACAATGCCATAGCCACTACCGCCGGCATAGGTGGTGTCGTAGATATTGCTGGCCGGGTCGAACGTGACGTCGCCTAATCCCGGGCCATATCCGTCAGGAGATCCCGTGAAACTATACAGCAGGGTTTCCGTCCAGGGGCAGAATGAGCTATTGCAAATGGTCGGTGGGGGACTCAGGTTGAAGACGGTGCCATTGCCCCCGTTGACGCTGCCCTTGGAGGTCGTGCCATAAAGAGTGCCGTTGGCGCCAAAGACTACTCCGGCATAGGGATTGGCCCCGCCTCCGGCAAAAGTAGAGAGGGTGTTGAAAGTCCAACCGGAGCCCTGATGACTCAGCTTGAAGACCGTGCCGGCGCCAGTGCCGCCTTCGTAGGCGGTTCCGTAGAGATTTCCTCCTCGATCCAAGGTCACCCCGTCATAGGGATGTTCCCCATCGATTGCGCCGGTGAAGTTGTGAAGTACGATCAACGTTTGCGCCGGCGCCAATTGCGCCGCCACAACCACCAGCAGAAACACTGCCGTTGCTGCCAGCCGGCCTGTCTCTGGAATCTGACCCGGATCGTGCGCAAGCTTCGTCATGAGGAATTGTCCTTTCGCATCGCAACAAGTGGCGTAATTGAGGACCGCCCAATCGCGCACCATACCACGCAATGCAAACAGGACTTGCTACGTCCGTGTAATCAATTTGTCAAAGATTTGTCTCCGGAAGCTTCTCAGCTAGGTGACAGCACTGCTTGCCTGCTCCTAAGCTGGCGGAACCTACGGCGTCGTCGGCTGACCGGCGCTCTTCGGCGTCGACAGATAGCCGCTGACGCTGTCCTTCTTGGCGTTGAAGACCACCAGCTCATAGAGCAGGTGATCCCGGCCCGTGTAAAACTGCAAGGGTTCGCCAAGGGTACGATCTTTCTTCTCGATCGTCTTGTCGTCCACCAACACGCTGAGAGTGAACGTGCTCTTCTTCGGATCGGCTTTCTTCAGCACCAGGCTCAAGTTGGAAACCCGGGTGCGCGTGTTCTTTTGCAAGGTGAAGTCGTAGTAATTACGTTCACCCTTCCGCTTCAGCTCTTGCAATTCGCTTCCATTGTGCGCGATCAGTCCGCTCTGCACACCAAGATCCCCCATCGCGCGCTCGAGCTTGGCATTGGTTGCAACCAGGTTCGCGTTGGTTGCCACCAGATCGCTTTGTGTCTTCTGGATGTCGGCCCTGGCCGATCCGACGTCGTTCTTCACGCTGCTGACTTCGCCGCTTACCGCGGCCAGCTTCTTGCTCTCCTGGTTCTGCACCGTAGCCAGGCGCGCAGCCGCAGTTTTCTGTTGCTCCTCCAATGCAGCAGCGCGCTGGGTGATCTCCTGTTTCGTCGTGTCAACCTCGGAGCTCAGCGACTCCTTGAACTCCGACAGTCTGGCATGCAGGTGTTTGTTCAGATCAGCCTGTTGCGCTTCCAGAGCCTTCTGCTTCTGTTCCAAGGCAATGATCCGGGGCCGCACTTCATACACACTGTAGGTGAAATACATGAAGTAGGACGACGCGATGATATAGATCGAGGCCGCGGCCCCCAGCACATACTTCCAGATCGAACTTCTTTCCCTGTAGTAGCCGGCCCGCACGGCAGGCTTCTCCCGTACAGGAGGCTTCTTTTGCGATGTGGCGTTGGACGAAGACGCGTTAGACGAAGTGGTGTCAGACGAAGAGGGCGAAGGCGTAGCGATGCTGATTGGACCCTCACGATTAAACATTGGAGATCCTTTCCTGCTCACAGATTGTCTGAAAATTGCTTTCGATAAATATATGACCCTTTATGGTAGTTGCATAGAACACGATGGTGGTGTTGGCGGATGCTGGCGCTGCGGGCGCAGTCTTCGGAGCCATGCTGGCGGCCTCCCATGCCGCAGCATGGAATTAGCTCACGACTAGCCTCTGATTCGAAGGGCGACCGGATAGCGTGTGCCGGGGGATTCGCGACACCTAGCCCGAACCGGGCATAAAAATGAGCCAATCCCTGTCGTACTATCCACATTGCCGGAGGTGACTGCCATTAGCTTCATCACATGTAACTCGGGGTATAATCCTCGCCACCTATGACACTAGCCGCGGGCACTCGGCTGGATTCCTTTGAGATTGTCGCACCGCTTGCTGCGGGCGGCATGGGTGAGGTCTACCGTGCCCGCGACACGACCTTGAAACGCGATGTCGCGATCAAAGTCCTGCCCGAGTACTGGTCACGCGATCCCGAACGTCTGCACCGCTTCGAGCAAGAAGCCCAGGCCGCTGCCGCGCTGAACCACCCCAACATTGTTTCCATCTTCCACGTCGGTCAATACGACGGATCGCCGTACATCGTTACTGAGTTGCTGCACGGCGAAACCCTACGCGAACGTCTGCGCCACGGCCCCCTTCGCCTCCGCGAAGCCATTGATGTCGGCGTCGATATTGCCCGCGGGCTAGCCGCCGCTCACGATGCCGGAATCACTCACCGCGACCTCAAGCCGGAGAACATTTCTGTAACGAAAGAGGGGCGCGTCAAGATCCTAGACTTCGGTTTGGCCAAGCTTAATCCAGCAAAGTCCCCAAGTTCCGACGGCCCCACCGCCAGTTATCAGCAGCAAACCAACCCGGGCCACGTGCTGGGCACCGCCGGCTACATGCCGCCGGAGCAGGTGCGCGGCCAGACCGTCGATCATCGTGCCGACATCTTCGCCTTCGGCGCAATCTTCTACGAGATGTTGACCGGCAAACGGGCCTTCAAGAAACCGACATCGCCCGAGACGATGACCGCCATCCTCAACGATGACCCGCCCCGCGATCTCGCAGGCCGGGGCAAACATCCCGCCAGCCTTGCAGCGTGTTGTGAGCCGCTGCCTGGCGAAGAATCCCGGGCAGCGCTTTCACTCGGCGTCTGATCTGGCCTTCGCACTCGAAGCGCTATCGGATTCGGGCGCATCGCCGGCAATAGCCACGCAGGCGCCGTTTCGCCGCTCGCCGGGAAGAACGCTCGTATGGTCGATCGCCTTGATTGCGGTGATTACGCTGGTGGCCGTTGCCTGGTTCGAGATCGGAAACCGGAACCCGGCCGCTCCGCTGCGAATCGCGGAGTACACCCAGCTCACCCATAACGGCCATGCGGAAGTGGTCGCGGGAACTGACGGTAGCAGGCTTTATCTGTCGAGCGTGTTTTCTATTGACCAGGTTGCTGTCTCCGGCGGCGAGATCGAGACGGTTCCCTCCATCACACTGCCGAGTCCGTTCTTGCTTGACGTCTCGCCTGATGGATCAACCTTGCTCGTTCAGTCCTTCATGGCCGACAAGCCCTCACTACCGCTCTACACGGTTCAGGTTGTGGGCGGCGCACATCGTTACCTGGCTGACGCCAGGCCAGCAGGCGGAAACTGGTCTCCGGACGGGAAACATGTGGCATATTCCACGTCCGACGGCGACATCGAAATCATCAACAGCGACGGCACTGGTACCCGCAAGCTTGCTTCAGTGGGAGGTGCTGCATTCCCACTAAATTGGTCCCCTGACGGTAGCACCATTCGATTTTCCAGAGACCTTCGATCCCTTTGGGAGATAACGTCCAGCGGGTCCAACCTTCACCAGTTGCTCCCGAGTTGGCATCCCTCCGAGCAGAAGTGTTGCGGCCGCTGGTCCCCTGATGGAGGATTCTTCGTCTTTCTCGCCGGGCCTCTCGGATCCGGAAAATACCCCGAAGGCCAAATCTACGCTCTCGATGAGCGGCGCGGGCTTTTTCGGCGCCCAGCCAACGAGCCGGTCAAACTGACCTTTGGCCCAATCAAATGGAGCCTACCGGTTTTCAGCAAGGACGGGAAAAAAATCTTCGCCACCGGATCGACAAGGAGGGGCGAACTGGTTCGTCTCGACCCGAAATCCAATCAGTTTCAGCCCTTTCTGGGCGGCATCTCCGCCGATTTGGTGGCCTTCTCCAAAGACGGCCAGTCGGTGGCGTATGTCTCTTACCCGGATGGAATTCTGTGGAGAGCAAACCGGGACGGAAGCAACCGCGTTCAACTGACCAGTCCTCCTTTGCAGCCGCGATCAGTCGCATGGTCACCGGACGGAAGCCAGATCGCTTTCATGGCTCCATCTCCCGAAGGGAGCGAGCAAGCCTGGGTCTTTCCCTCCCAGCGTGGCAGCCCGCAGCGCCTTCTTCCCGAGGACAGCGGGCAGGAGTCAAATCCGAACTGGTCGCCGGACGGGCGCAAGATTGCTTTTGCCACGGGAATGTTTGGGAGTCGCGAGAGCTACATACGTATCCTCGACCTGGCCAGCCATCAGATCACCACTCTTCCGGGATCGGATGGTAAGTTCTGGCCCCACTGGTCTCCCGATGGTCAATTCATAAACGCCGACTCCACTGACTTCACCACGCTGTATATCTTCGATATAAAGACGCGGCGCTGGTCAACGCTGTATGACAAAAGCCTCTTTGCTTTTGAGAGCTGGTCGGGCGATAGCCGCTATCTCTACTTGTTGAGATTTGCGCACGACCCTGCCATCCTTCGCATACCGGCGGCGGGCGGGGAAGCGAAGGTAGTTGTCGATTTGAAAGGCTTTCTCTTTACCGGCACATTTGCCTTGTGGCTTGGGTTGGATCCCACCGACGCACCTCTGATGCTTCGCGACGTATCGACCACCGACGTCTACGCGCTGACGTTGGAAGAGAAATAGTACTCAGATTTCAGCAACTGCATCGGCGCTGGTTTACAGCAGGGTGAACCAGGCCCTTCAATGGGGCACTAACAGTCAAGAACATAAGCGGCAGCTCAATTAGTGGCCCGTTTCAGGTCGTCCTTTCATCGCTCACGGCCGGAGTCTCGCTGGCGATGCCACGAGTATCTTCGCCGCGCACGCGTCGATCAGGAATTGGTCAACCCCTTGGAATCCCAACTGTTCCATTGGATAGCTGGCGTAATCAGGCCATAGCGTAAACAACGCCCCGCCAGGGTCAACAAGTGCTATGGAGATTTATCGCCAACTACTCTGGACAACAGCTATCGGTCTGCTTTCTATCGCCTGACTCGATGAGCGCATTCGGGATTCGCCTTGTCTTTCCCGGATCCCACTGTTCCGGAGGCTGCGCCTTACGAAACAGACCTGTTAGGAGACACGTACTGCTCCGTGGAAATCGAGAGCAACGCGAAGCTGATTCTCGCTTGGCATTTGGGGCGGAGAAACTGCGTATGCCACGCTTTTTGCAGACAGAACGCCTCGCATGGGTTTTCGAGCTTGCATTTCCCGTGAACTCCCTTCATGATTTCTGGGCGTCACGCAGGAGCCAACGAATGACTACTTTCCGCAGAAACATCCAGATTGCAATGTTAACGATGGTTGCAGTCGTCTTATTTGCAGGTGCAACCCTTTGCCCAGCATCCGCACAAACCCGTTACGAGTCCGTTTACAACGGACACAGGATTATCTTTCCAGAATCCAGCATCCCCGTGCCCGGTCGGCCTCACACGAATTACTTTTTTGTCGACTCGGACCAACCGGCCCCTCAACCCCCCCCGGGTGCTGAAACCCCAGGCTCAGTAGCCTGCGTCTATAAGTTGGTAACTGGACCGACCGGCTGCCCGATTGCCACAAGCACAACGGTGCCAAACGGTGGTATTGGCGCTATTGCCCTTGTGGACGCCGGTTACTACCCGACCGCACAGTCCGACTTGGACGCCTTCGACTCCTACTTTGGTATTCCGGCTACGACCATTACGCAGGTCTGGCCCGGCCCGATACAGCCACCCGTTTACGGGGATTGGGAGGTCGAGGAAGCACTAGATATCGAGTGGGCTCACGCCATGGCGCCGCATGCCAAGCTTTTCCTGGTCGTATCGGCATTGTGCACAAGCCCGGCGTGTGACACCGATCCCACTTGGCAAGCGGTGCAACTCGCCGGTCAGCTAGTGGCTGAGAACGGCGGCGGCGTGGTGAGCATGAGCTTTGGCGATTCGGAGATTCCTCAGGAAACCGGCTTTGATCAATACTTCACTACCCCGGGAGTCGTCTACTTTGCAGCCGCCGGCGATTCGGGACTTGGCGTGAGCGGCTATCCGGCAGCGTCACCCAACGTTGTGGCGGTTGGAGGAACTTATTTTAACCGCGACGGTAACGGAAACTTCACCTACGAGCAGTACTACACAGGCGGCGGAGGAGGAGATATCAGTCCATACGAGCCGCGTCCAAGCTATCAGAATGGCATTGCCAGCATCGTAGGAAACTTTCGCGGATATCCTGATGTCGCTTCCGACTTTTGCTGTACGGCCATTTACCTCCAGGGCTGGGGTTCAGTCGGAGGTACCAGTTGGTCGTCTCCTACCTTTGCCGGAATCGTGAATGCGGCTGGTCGCCTGGAAAAGTCGACCTCGGCTGAGCTCACCATGATGTACAGCGAGATGGCCAGTCCCATCCAGTACCATGCTGATTTCAACGACATCACGCAGGGTGATCCGCGCTGCAAAGTTGGTTGGGACCTGTGCACCGGCATCGGTTCCGCCCATACTTACGCCGGCAAGTAAACCAGGCTCCCGGATTGCCAGTTCGATCTGGTCAAGACGCGGCCTTTGCCCGCGTCACCCCTTTTTACCTTGTCCAGGCAACTGGTAATCCGGAAGTCGAAGTATCACCGAGGTCGCGGCTAGCTGAAAAACCACTAGCTTTGCTGGACTCCCGCAAGGCGCCGGCATCGTTGTGGTCCGATACAGAACGGAAGCGCGACAGATTTCCTACTATGCATCATTTCGCTCAGGCATTTAATTCTATGGGTGTTATCGGGTCTGGTGTAGTTCGGTTGGCGATAACGGTGTTATCGTAAACGAACCTACACTTCCAATATCACCGGCATAATCAGCGGGCGGCGCGAGGTATTCTTCACGATGAAGCGCTTCAGATCCTGGCGGATCTTCTCCTTGATCATGCCGTAGTCGCCCTTTTCTTCATCGCTCGACGATTCCAGCGTGTTCATCACGGTGCGCCGGGCTTGGTCGAGGAAGCCGTCCTCTTCGCTCATGCTGGCCCCGAAGCCGCGCATCACGATCTCCGGCGAAGTCTCCACTTTGCCCGTCAGCTTGTTGATCGCGATGATGGGCAGCACGATCCCGTCCTCGCTAAGATGGCGCCGATCGCGAATGATGAGATCTTCCACCACATCGCCCATCGAGTTGGAATCGATGCAAACACGGCCGACGTTGACCTTGCCCGTTTTGCGCGCGCCCAGCTCATCGAACTCGAGCACGTCGCCGCTTTCAATCAATATGACACTGCCGACCGAGCCGTGCATGGCCCCAGCCATCTCGGCGTGCAGCTTGAGCTGGCGATATTCACCATGGATGGGAATGAAGTATTGCGGTTTGACCAGATTGATGATCAGCTTCAGTTCTTCCTGACTGGCGTGCCCGCTGACATGGACCGGCGGCGACGACCCGTCGTCGTAGATGACGTGGGCATCGCGGCGGAAGAGGTGATCGACGACGCGATAAATCGCCTTCTCGTTGCCGGGAATGATGCGCGACGAGAGCACAACTGTGTCGCCGGGCTGAATGCGCGCGTGTTTGTGATTGTCGACGGCCGCTCGCGATAGCGCCGACATCGGCTCACCCTGCGTGCCGCTGATCAGCACGCAAACCTTATCCGGTGGGAAGTCACGCATCTGTGCGGGATGGATCAGCAACCCGTCCGGTACCTCGATATAACCGAGGTCCTGCGCGATCTCGAATGATTCCATCATGGAGCGCCCGACCAGAGCGACTTTGCGCCCGTTCTCAAATGCCTGTTCCACCGCCAGCTTCATGCGATGGATCGACGACGAGAAACAGGAAATGAACAGCTTGCGCTCGGCACGGGCGAAGATCTCCTGAAAACGCGGGCGAACGGCTCGCTCACTCTGCGTATAGCCCTTGCGCTCGACGTTGGTCGAATCCTGGAATAGCGCCAGCACGCCTTCCTTGCCGTACTCGGCAAAGGCATGCAGATCGAAGAGGCGGTTGTCGGTCGGCGTCGGGTCGACTTTGAAGTCGCCGGTGTGAATCAACGTGCCAACCGGCGTATGAATCGCCAGAGCAACGCAATCCACCAGGCTGTGTGTCACCTGAATCGGATTAATCGTGAATGGACCGATCTTGAAGCGCTCGCCGGCCTTGATCTCATTGAGCACGGCATCGTCGAGCAGCGCATGTTCTTCCAGCTTGCCTTCAACGTAGGCCAGCGTGAATTCAGTGGCGTACACCGGAACATTGAATTCAGATATGAGCCACGGCAGCGCGCCGATGTGGTCTTCGTGTCCGTGCGTCAGCACCACGGCGCGGACGTGCGCGCGATTTTCAATGAGGTAGCTGAGATCGGGAACAACGATGTCGACGCCGAGCAGCTCCGCTTCGGGAAACATCAATCCCGCATCAATGACGATGATGTCGTCACCCCAGCGAATCGCCATGCAATTCATGCCGAATTCGCCGAGTCCGCCGAGGGGAATGACTTGAAGTTTTCCAGCTGGCATCTGTAAGTCCGATGCTAGCACAGCGCGGAGCGCCAAACCGGCCTGGTAACGTTTCATACGGTCGGCGAGCAGCCGCAAATATGTGTCATCCTGAGCGTAGCGAGCCGGATGGCGAGCGCAGTCGGAGGGCCCCTATAGCCGCACGACACTTCTCCTGCTGGGTGCCCCACTCATCCCGTCATTTGGGATGAGTGGGTTCGGTTCCGACCTCGCGAGCTCTTACTCCGCCCAACGGAAAGACAGCATCAAAGGGACATATACTGGAATTACTCATCATGCCCAACTCCGCATCCAAATCCTGGGTTCGTCGCCGCGTGGAAAATGCCGTCCGCGGCGCCTTCATGAAGGCCTACGACACCGTCAAGGTCAATCCCGAGCACTACCTCCAACACTTGCGCATCGCCTACGACCTGCCTGTCGTAACCTATGACGGCGTCTACTCGGTCGATCCCCAAGTTCTGGATAGCATCGCGGAGGAAACCATCCGCGCTCACATGCGTATGGCCGCCGCGGAAGGCGCCGGACTTGGCTTAGGCGGCATGCTGACGATGCTGCCCGATCTCGGCATCCTCGCCGCTATCACGCTGCGCATGATCCAGAAGCTGAGTTTGCTGTACGGCTTTCCCTACAACACCGAGGAGGAAGAAGCGGAGCTGTGGGTGGCCGCGGCCAGTGCAGCGGGCGTCGATATCAGCCGCGAGCTGGTAGAGAAGCAATTTGTCAGGCGATTCATTCCGCGCGTAATTCAGCGCATCGCCGTCAGTGCCAGCGCCGAAATCGTGGAGAAGTGGACCGCGCGACTGATTCCAATCATCAGCTCAGCCCTTGGCGCCGGCCTGAACTATTACTTCGTGAAGGTCTGGGGCGAACGCGCCATCGGCCACTTCCGCCAGAAACACCTGCAGATGCGGCGGACAAAGAGTGCTATTCCGCTGCCGGCAAGCAAGGCGTAAAGCCACCATCGGCTGGCGCCACGAGATGCTTCGGACCGTTATTTATCTAAGGCCGGAATCAGCAAGCGGGTTCACCAGCAGGACTCCGCGGTAGCGCTGGCCACTAGCCAGGTCTTCGGAGTAGAGGATCGCGGCTCCGGCTGTTTCGGCCGCGTCAACGATGAGGGCGTCCCAGAACGAAAGTTTATAACGCTCCTCTACGTCGAGGGCGCGGATGATCGATTCTGCAGTGTTAGTGATAACTTCCCACGAGGAATAGTCGGAGACGAGTTGCCGGACCTCCTCCGCCGGCAATGGACGGCGAACCTTGCGCCGTAGATTGATGCAGAGCTCCTGTAGGACCTGCGTGCTCAAGACACCGTGGCCGGAGGCCCAGAGCTGCTCAATCAGGTTTTGCGCGCGCTCATGTTTCACTCCGGCGGAGCGGTCATGTGCGTACACCAGGATATTTGTGTCTACAAAACACTTATCGCTCATGCAGTTCATCGCGTGTGGCTGGAGGCGTCCACCGCAAATCGTAACCTTTTCGCAGGCGCGCGAGGGCGCGGCGGCTGGCCTGGTCGTACCGCTTCCGCTGCTGGACCGCCTGTTGCAGCTGGCCGGCGAGTAACCCACTGATAGAGGTGTTTTGCTCTGCCGCGAGAATCCGGGCTTCGCGCAGAAGATCCGATTCGATTTTTAGGGTAATATTTGTTTTCATGGCAGCACACAAGTACGTGCAGCACAATTTTACGTGCTCAAAGGGCGGCCGTCAAAGGAAGGCACTTTGGGCATCCGATTTCCAAAGTGCTTTCAGGATATGGCCTCATTCCATGGCGGCGGTGACAACCGGCGACACCGGCTCTGTCGCGAATTCGCCCTCCCACTTAGCCATCACCACGGCCGCCAGGCAATTTCCCAGAACGTTCACCGCGGTTCGTCCCATGTCGAGCATCTGATCGACGCCGAGCAGCAGAAACACCGGCTCGGTCGGCAGCCCGGTCGACGCGGCGGTAGCGAGCAGGATCACCAGTGCCGCGCGCGAGACGCCGGCAACGCCTTTGCTGGTGAGCATCAGCGTCAACATGATCATCAGTTGCTGGCCGAGTGAGAGATGAATGCCGGCAACCTGCGCGACGAAGATTGCCGCGACGGAAAGGTAGAGCGAGCTGCCGGTGAGATTGAAGCTGTAGCCGGTCGGGATGACGAACGCGACGATCTGCCGTGGAACACCGATGGCTTCCATCGCTTCCATCGCGCGCGGCAGTGCAGCCTCGGAGCTGGCGGTGCCGAACGCGATGGTGACCGGCTCGGCAACAGCTTTGATGAATGTGCCCAGCGGAACGCGAAACATCAGCGCGATCGGCAAGAGTACGACGAGTATGAAGACAATGAGAGTCGCGTACAGGGTTAGCAGCAGCTTCGCCAGGCTGCCCAGCACGCCGATTCCGGTATGTCCCACAGTGTAGGCCACGGCCGCGCCCACGCCGAGCGGCGCCATGTACATCACAATGTTGGTGAACTTGAACATCACTTCGCTGAGGCTCTCGCAGAAGTTGAGCATGGGACGGCGCTTCTGCTCGCTCAGCATCGCCAGCGCGACCGCGAAGATCAGGCTGAATACCACGACCTGAAGCACCGCGCCATCGGCAACCGCCTTCGCGATGTTCTCCGGAAAGACGTGCAGGATGGTGTCTTCGGCGCTTAGCTTGCTGACCGAGCCAGTATCTGCGGCGGTGGTTGTGGTCAATTGCACGCCGACGCCCGCTTTGCTGAGGTTAATGGCGCCGAGTCCGAGGAAGATCGCGATGGTGGTGACGACTTCGAAGAAGATGATCGAGCGCAGTCCCAGGCGACCAACCTGGCGCAGGTTCGAGTGTCCGGCGATGCCGACCACGAGCGTCGCAAACACCAGTGGCGCAATGATGGCCTTGATGAGCCGCAGAAAAATCAGTGCCAGGACGCGCAGGTGTTCAGCGAGATGCGGCCAGTCATGGCCGATCTCGGCGCCCAGCAGCATGGCAATGAAAATCCATGCGGTAAGCGTGCGCCGCAGGCAGCCGTAGACGATGAGCGCAACAAGGGCAATCCAGCGCAGAGCAGGAAATATGGGTCCGCTGAGGTGCGAGCAGATGAGCGCGCCGATAGCAGCGACGGCCGCGATCAGCAGCGCTGCGTTTTGATGGCGACGATTGGAGCCGGTGATCATTCGGTCAGGTCAGGCGCAGCTTCCGGGAAGGCCTTGGATTTGGATTCGCTTCGTGTCAGGGCACGAGCTTACTCGTGCCGATAAGTCCCTCGTTCTTTCTCCCGAGCCGGCTTCAGCCGGCGGCACCGCCGCTTTCATCCCCCCTAGGCCGGCGACGGTCTAGCCTGGCCTCATCGCAGCAGGTCCTCCAACTCCACGCCGCGATCCGTGCGCTCGTCGCGGTACTTCACGATCACCGGCGCATACAGCGACAGCCCCCATTCCGCGGCTTTGCCTTTGGTGATCGCGCGCGAGCCGGGAACCACGACCGCGCCTTCCGGCACGCGCAGCGGCTCATCTTCGGTGGCACGATAGATCTCGCCCTTCACGATATCGAACAGCGGCGTGGACCGCGTCAGGATCACGCCGGCTCCCAGCACGGCCCGCGCGCCCACCTGTGTTCCTTCGTAGATCCCGCAATTGCCGCCCACCAGCACCTCGTCCTCAACGACGACGGGCGTTGCATTGATCGGCTCCAGCACGCCGCCGATTTGCGCCGCCGCACTGATGTGGACGCGCTTGCCAATCTGCGCGCACGATCCCACCAGCGCGTGCGAATCGACCATGGTGCCCTCGTCAACATACGCGCCGACGTTGATGAACATGGGTGGCATGCAGACGACCGACGAGGCGACATAGGCCCCAGTGCGCACCGACGAGCCGCCGGGAATCACGCGAATCTGCTCGCGCGCGGCGAAGCGGCGTGCGGGATAGGTGCCCTTGTCGACAAAGGTCAGTACTTTGGGATCACCGCTCTCCACCAGCTTGCCGATGCGGAAGCCGAGCAGAATTCCCTGCTTCACCCAGGCGTTGGTTTGCCATTTGCCGGCAATCTTTTCGGCTGCGCGAATCTCTCCCTTCGTCAGGGCATCGCGGAAGCGCACAAACTTCTCGAATACGGCCAGGTCGTCTTGCGGAATGTTGGGGATCGCATAGAGGCGCTCGATTTCGCGCTGGAGTTCGTGCATGGCGGGCAGTATAACTGGTGACTGCATGCGAATTGAAGCGATCACGCTGCGCGAGCTGAAAATTCCTCTCGTTCACTTCTTCGAGACCAGCTTCGGACGCACCTACACCCGTCGCGTTCCCCTGGTCACGCTGCATTGCGATGGCCTGGAAGGCTGGGGCGAGTGCGTTGCCGGCGAGAATCCGTATTACAGCGAAGAGTACATCGACGGCGCGTGGGATGTCATCGTGCGCTATCTGGGGCCGGCGTTGCTCGGCAAGACGCTGCAATCGGGACGCGACGTTCCTCCGCTGCTGGCGCAGGTGCGCGAGCATCGCATGGCCAAGGCTGCGCTGGAGAATGCGGCGTGGGATGCCGAAGCGCAGGAGAAACACGTTCCATTGTGGAAGCTGTTGGGCGGCACGCGGCGCGAGATCGCATGCGGCGTGAGCATCGGCATTCAAGATTCGCATGAGCAGCTACTGGAGAAGATCGAAACCGAACTGGCAGCCGGATACCAGCGCATCAAGATCAAGGTCAAGCCCGGCTGGGATGTCGAGGTGTTGGAGAAAATCCGCAAACGCTGGCCGGAAATTCTGTTGAGCTGCGACGCGAACTCCGCATACACGCTCGCCGATGAACAGCATCTGAAGAGTTTCGATCGCTTCAAGCTGCTGATGATTGAGCAGCCGCTGTGGAGCGATGATTTCTACTTCCACGCGCGCTTGCAGAAACGGCTGCAGACGGCGTTGTGCCTGGATGAGGCGATTCACAGCGCTCGTAACGCCGAAGCTGCGCTGGAGTTGGGCGCGTGCCGCATCGTCAACGTCAAAGTCGGACGGGTGGGAGGGTTTTCCGAGGCGATCGCGGTGCACGACGTGGCGCAGAAGTTCGGGATTCCCGTGTGGTGCGGAGGAATGCTCGAGTCGGGTATCGGGCGCTCCCACAATGTGGCACTCTCGACGCTGGCGAACTTCAACCTGCCCGGAGATGTCTCGGCGTCGAAGCGTTATTGGAAAGAAGACATCATCGAGCCGGAAGTTAAAGTCTCGCCGCAGGGAACGATTGCCGTGAGCGACAAAGCCGGTCGAGGATACGAGATCAGACAAGACTTGATCGAGAAGCTGACGGTGCGCTGCGAGACGCTGAAATGAAATCCCGCCGGATGCGCTAGATCACTTGTGACTGTTCTGAGCTTCGCTTATGCCGCTGTGGTTTTCGGCGACGATATCGGCGCTCTTCTGCAATAGATCCAGCGCCTGTGCGGTCGTGATCGTGGAAGGCACCGGGCGGAAGTCGGTCATAGTCTCGGTGGACCAGATGGTCAGCGACTTCACCATGAGAATCTTGCCGTTGAATTGCAGGGTTTCCTGCACTTCCTCCCAATTGCCGCCACCGACGTCGCGCTGCACAATGATGAACTTGCCGCCCTTGTAGAGCCGGCCCAGGATTCCCCATCCGAAGTCGACATCCTTAAAGAGGGTGCCATCAATCTTGGCGATCCGCATCGCTTTGCGGTCGATGGTCAGGTCGCCCTCCATGCCAACATAGACCGCGGTCTCATGATTCGGGGGACTGAACTTGGGATTAGGCTTGAATTTCAGATGCACCAGTTCTTCGCCTGACGGGCCGCGATCCGTCCCGACATACGTGAACAAGAAGGCATCGGGAATGCTGCTTAGCATGAGCGAAGCGCGTTGATCCTCGGCTTTGTTGGCTTCGCGCCGCTTGCGCCGGGCATCAGGATTGTTGGCAAACTTCACCAGCCGGTCGTGGTCTTTCTGGCGTTCTTCAGGCGTGAGCGGCTTGCCGTTCACCAGCAGTGTGGTCCACAGGCCGCCTTGGTTGGTGCGAATGATCTCGTGGGAAACAGAATGGTCCTTATAGTCAATGCTGTCGCGGAACATGCAGTAATGCTCAGCGTCGCTCGCTTTGATCTCGTTTTGCGAAGCGCGCCGCACCAGCTCAAGCGGATCGATGTCGAGCTTTTGTTGCGACCGGACCAATGGGGCGGTGAGCAGCACCGTCAACAGCGTTGCCATTACTTGGCAAACATAATTGTGACGCGAATGCACGAAACCTCTGAGTGTTAAGTATTAACTCTTACCCTGATTAGACGATTTGCCATGTGCTTCCGTTGCTTATCGTTTTGCACTTTGGGGCGGCTTTCCGAACCTGAATTCTGTCGAGATTATAGAAAAATCCAGCTTGCGAAGCACGGTGGGAGTACTCAAGGACGACGATTTTGCGGGAGGGCTGCTTTGAGGTAGCAGTGTGTCGGTCCGGCAGAGACAGTCCCATTGGTTTTCCGATTCCGTACGAACAAGACCGCTGTTCCCCTGGTTCCGGCCTTGCTCGTCCAGCCGGCACTCCGCCGGACCGACTTGCCGCTTATGTAAGCAAGTATTCCTCCAAACTTCAAAACCTGCTCCAACAGCGAATTACAGGCAAAATCCGGCAGAAATCGTGTGCGCGCTGGGTTGACTCGCATTGCCAGCCACGCGAGGTTTCCAACAGTGGCACTTTGAGTTCCACCTGTGAGCAGAGGGATACCTGTTGTGATAGGCCGTGGACGCCGAGGTTAAGCCGTTCGGTTTTCGTCCTCCTGCGCGATTGATACCATCGAACAGGATCGCGCGAGACAAGTTGAGTCGTTATGCAACGTAAGATCATTCCCGAACTGCTCGACGACGATCTGGGCACGCCAGATGAAATCGCGGCTTCACTGGTGGATCTGCGTCATATCAACGACTGGTTTGGCGGAACGCGAACCACAGCGGTCTTGTTGCGGCGAGTGGCTGCCGAAAGTGGATGCCGCAAGCTATCGCTGCTGGAGGTGGGAGCGGGCGCGGGAGACCTGCCGCAGCAGGCGCAACGGTTGCTTGCGCGCGACGGTATCGAGTTGAAGGTCACAATGCTTGATCGTGTGTGGTCGCACCTGCCTGGCAACGGCGTTGCCTCAGTTTCCGGAGATGCTCTGCGGCTGCCGTTTCGCGATGACGCGTTCGATGTGGTGAGTTGCTCGCTCTTTGCGCATCACTTTCAGCCCGACGCGTTGCAGGCCTTTGTGCGCGAGGCCCTGCGGGTTAGCCGGCAGGCGCTGCTAATCAACGACCTGATTCGTAGCCGCCTGCATCTGTGGCTGGTTTACGCGGGTTTGCCGTTGCTTCGCAGCCGCATCACCTGGCATGATGCGCCGGCGTCGGTGCGCAACGCGTACACCATTGATGAAATGCGGCGAATACTGAAAGGACTGCCAACACACAGAATCACGATGTCGAGGCATTATCTTTATCGAATGGGAGTGGTGGTCTGGAAAAGCAGCAGTCAGCTAAATGCTAAGTGCTAGATACCAAGTGCCAAATGCTAACGGTTTCGCACAATTTCGATCTGGCGGTCATTGGCGGTGGCCCCGCGGGAAGTTCGGCTGCGATAACGGCATCACGCCAGGGTGCGAGAGTCGTCGTGTTCGAAGCTCGCGATTTCCCGCGCCACAAGGTCTGCGGCGAATTTGTTTCCGGCGAGGCGCTGGAGCTTCTTGCTGATTTGCTGCGGGAATCGCCCGCGGGACGGCTGTTACTTAAGTCGGCGCTGACGACCAATCGCACGCGCCTGTTTCTCGGCAAACGGAGGATTGAAGCACCAATCTCCCCTGCCGCAAGGAGCATCACTCGCTACGATCTTGACAATCAGCTATGGCAGGCGGCACACGTGGCCGGAATTGAGACACGCGCGAGTTGTGAGGTGTCGGCCCTCGAGGGCGACGGACCGTTCCTGATAGCGACGTCCAGGGGACAGTACAACGCGAGAACCGTGATCATTGCGGCGGGGCGATGGTCGCAGTTTACGCCTGACCGAAGCGTTCCAGCAGGTCCGAGGTGGATTGGCGTGAAGGGACACTTCCGCGAGCCAGATGCGAGCCCCACGACCGATCTGTATTTCTTTGAGCACGGATATTGCGGCGTGCAACCGGTTGCGAAGGATGTAGTCAATGCGTGCGCGATGGTTCGCTCGGACTGCGCGACCACGTTGGCCGAAGTCTTCCGGCTGCATCCAAAGCTGGCCGAACGTGCGGCTGGATGGACTGCGCTGACTCAGCCTGTCAGCACCGCTCCATTGATCTATCGCGAAGCCCAGCCGGTGCGCGGTGCAGTCATGTATGCGGGTGACGCCGCGGCGTTCATCGATCCGTTTGTGGGCGATGGCATTTCCATCGCGCTGCGGAGCGGACGATTGGCGGCGGAATGTGTCTGCAAGTTTCTGGCGGATGAGATGCCGCTGAGCGGATCGGTGGCAACTTATCAGCGCGAATATATGCGGCAATTCGCGCTGCTGTTCACGACGGCATCGCGGGTCAGGTCGTTAATGTCGCTGCCGGAGGCGGGCCGCGCAGCAGCCTTCCAACTGCTGCGCTTGCCGGGAGTAATGCCCTACATCATTCGCAAAACCCGAAGGACTTCGTAATGCTTTTATGCATTCTGCCGACGTTTTAGAATGCGGATTTGTTGTTCTTGCGTGCCATGATTCCGGAATCGTCAACTACTCCAGCCGAGCGCGAAGACCAGGTCGCGGTGCGTAACACCACACCGCGCGATTTTGCCGGTATCACTGAGCTGTGCCGGAGGATCTATCCCGACACGACGCCGTGGAATGCGGAACAGCTGTCATCGCATCTGCGTGTCTTTCCCGAGGGGCAGTTTGTTGCCGTGCATGGCGCTGTCGAGAAAGTTGTCGGCATGAGCGCCAGCCTGATCATCGACTGGGAAGACTACAACCTACTGGAAACCTGGGAGCAGTTCACCGCAGATGGGTTGTTCACCAACCACGATCCCAAACGTGGGCGGACATTGTATGGAGCGGAAGTGATCGTCGATCCCACGCTGCAGCACCACGGCATCGGAGACAAGATCTATGCTGCGCGTCGCGCGCTCACGGAGTCTCATCGGCTACTGCGGATTCGTGCCGGGTCACGGTTGCGCGGGTATTCGAATGTTGCTGCGAAACAAAAGCCCGAAGATTACGTCGTAGCGGTGGTCGAAGGGGTGGAGCATGATCCGACACTGAGTTTTCAACTCAGAGAAGGTTTTCACGTGCTCGCCGTTGTGCCCCATTATCTGAGCGATGATCCGGAAAGCCTGGGATATGCGGCAGTGATCGAGTGGCTAAATCCGGAGCTGATTCGGGCGGAGCACATCGCAAACCGGCCGACACGATTCATCCGGCAAGCAGAGGCGCGAGCAAAAGGTAGCTCCGAGTAGGCTTCGTGTCAGGGCACGACCTCGGTGTCTGCGTGAGAACTGGGTTGCGAGCGCGGCGGTGAAATACGATTCGCGAAAATCCAGTGCCGAAGGCACGGCATAACATAGCCCAGCACGTAGCCGAAGGCGGAGTGCTGGGTCAGCGGGACAAATAACCAGAGTCCCCCGGGGACGGCACGTTCTCACGCACGACCTCGGTCGTGCCGAAGAGAGCGCCCGGCTGTACCCCCTGCGATTCCCTACCGGATCACCAACACTTCCCGCATATTATCCCGGCCGAGAAAAAACTTGATGGACTGGTATTCACGGAAGAGGTTTTCGACGTGGCGGTTGTTGAAGACCCGTTGCAGACGGAAGCCTCGAACCGGTTGCAGCTCCAGCGTATCCTTGGAGACGATATTGTAGCGATAAAACGGCGCCTCGGGGCCAGCGTCTTTGGTGTGGAAGAACGCGAGCATGGTGCCACCCGGCTTCATCGCGATCTGAATGCGTTCGATCACCGGCTTCACCAGGATCTCCGGCAAAAAGTCAGCAAGGTCCCAGAACATCACCGCATCGAATTCTTCCCGATCGAACGAAAGATTGTCGCGAAGGAAGCGATCAATATCGATACTGCTACCGCCATCACCATTGGCGATCAGCAGAGACTTGTCATTTGAGAGGCGCAGCAGATCTTCCTGCTGAAAACGGTGGCCGAGCCCGGTCATAAATGTGATGTTGGCGGGCGAGGTCGAACCCAGATCCAGGATCTTCAGATTCTGCTCGCGCGAAATGCCACGGATGAATTCGCTGAAACCGGTCGACCGACGACTGACCTTCTCGCCGGGAGCGATATCGGGGTCCGCAGATTTCCGAGAACCAAATAACTTTTGGAAGATGCTGGGGGACACAAGAGAACATTGTAGGTGGAGACTGCAGAAGCATCAATGTCTGGGTAGCGGAAGGAGGCAGGGCGCACCGCGAGATGCGCCCTGGGATCTACGCCTTTTTGGTTTCGAGCAGCGTGCCCTGCGTGCTGATTGGCGCGGGCGTGGGTGCGGCGGCAGCCGACGCTTGCGGCTTCGCTTCGATCTTCGGGCCGGGCTCGGGCTTCTGAATGTCGATTCCACCTTTGAAGAATGCGCCGTCTTCGATGGAGATGCGCGCGGTGGCAATGTCGCCGCTGAGGGTAGCGCTCTTGCGGAGATCGACGCGGTCGGAGGCATGGATGTTGCCGTCCACGCGGCCAAGGATAATGACGTTGCGGGCTTCAATGTTGGCGCGCACGCGACCGTTAGGACCGACGGTGAGACTCTGGCCGCGCAGCGTGATGGAGCCTTCCACCTCGCCGTCAACAATGAGGTCCTCGCTGCCGGAAAGCTCGCCTTTGACCACAACCGACTTGCCAATGGTGGCAACTTCGCTGGAATGGCCGGCGTGCGTCGGCTCGCTGCGAACCGGTTCAGGCGGACGCGGCGGCGCGGACGCGGCCGGGGTGTAGGACGGGCTGGGAGTAGGCTCGGCTGGCGGAACGTACTCGTCTTCTTTTCGCTTCCACATGTTCTTTGGACTCCGTAAGGCGGCCGCGCGCTGACTAACTGGCGCCGGTAGCACGCCTCATTTTTAGTGCAGAAAGAATGCTCCGGAAAGAGGATACTCAACCGGCAGCAAGGCCGCAAATAGATTCTGTAGCCATTGTAATGGCAAAGCAAGCTCCCTGCGCGGGTTGACGCGGCGCCGGCCTGTCGCAGGCGTGTCGTCGGTCACAGAGGCGGCTGTCGCGCTCCCGTATAATGGCTGGTTCCCACCCGCTTCCGCCTCGCATCCAAGCGAATTCACAGGCGGCAGACACAGGACTTTTATGACTGATATCGAACTCATTCTTGGCCGTGAAATTCTGGACTCGCGCGGCAACCCTACAGTTGAAGCCGAAGTCATTCTTGCCAGCGGAGCGCGCGGGCGCGCGGCGGTACCGAGCGGTGCCTCGACCGGCGAGCACGAGGCGTTGGAGCTGCGCGATGGCGATAAGGGCCGCTATCAGGGCAAAGGCGTGCTGAAAGCCGTCAACAACATCAACGAAGTCATCGCACCCGAGCTCGAAGGCATGGACGCCAGCGACCAGCGTGAGCTGGACAACACGATGCTGGCGCTGGACGGTACGCCGACGAAGAGCAAGCTGGGCGCGAACGCGATATTGGCCGTTTCGATGGCGGCCGGACGCGCGATGGCTGATCATCTGGGTATCGAGCTGTACCAGTATCTCGGCGGATTTACCGCTGGCCTGTTGCCGACCCCGATGATGAACATCCTGAACGGCGGAGCGCATGCCGACAACAATGTCGATTTCCAGGAATTCATGGTGATGCCGGTGGGCGCAACCTCGTTTAGCGAAGCGCTACGCTGGGGTGTCGAGACATTTCATGTACTGAAGGGCGTGCTGAAGAAGCGCGGATACAACACCTCGGTCGGGGACGAAGGGGGATTTGCGCCGTCGCTCAAATCCAACACCGAAGCGATTGAGGTGGTGCTGGAGGCGATCACCCAAGCCGGATACAAGCCGGGCGAGCAGATTGCCGTGGCGCTCGATCCTGCGGCCAGTGAGTTCTACGACAGCGACAAAAAGAAATATGTCTTCAAGAAGTCGGACAAGAGCGAACACTCCAGCGAGGAGATGGTGAAGTTCTGGGCGGACTGGGTGCGGCAGTATCCCATCGTGTCGCTCGAGGACGCCTTTGCGGAAGGCGACTGGGAGGGTTGGAAACTCCAGACTGACGAACTTGGCAGCAAGATTCAGCTGGTAGGCGACGACATCTTCGTCACAAACATCGAGATCTTCCAGCGCGGGATCGATGCGGGCGTGGCCAATTCGATTCTGATCAAGCTGAACCAGATCGGCTCAGTCAGCGAGACGCTGGACGCGATCAACCTGGCGCGGCAGAACGGCTACACTACTGTCATTTCGCATCGGTCGGGAGAGACGGAAGACAGCTTCATCGCTGACTTCGCTGTGGCGACAGGCGCGGGCCAGATCAAGACCGGATCGGCGTCGCGCAGCGATCGCATCGCCAAGTACAACCAGCTGCTGCGAATTGAAGAAGAGCTTGGACCAGCAGCACGCTTCCTGGGATTGAAGAGCCTGAACTACCACGGAGAGCTGGCGAAAAGGGCGAAGGCGTAGCGGCGAAGGCCACGGACCAGAGGCTTGATTTTGGTCCTCGCGTCGCACAAAGACCGCGCGGTTATAATCACAGTACGATGCGCGAATCTGAGATCAATTTCGCCGTGGAGGAATCGCCTGAGGGCGGTTACGAGGCGCGTGCTTTGGGCCATTCCATCTTCACGCATCCGGATTCCATGGAGGAGCTTCGCGTGATGGTGCGTGACGCCGTGCGCTGCCATTTTGAAGAGGGCTCCATACCAAGCGTGATCAGATTGCACTTCGTCCATGACGAGGTGATCAGCGCTTGAAATTGCCGCGCGATCTCGGCGGCACGGAACTCGCCAAACTCCTCCGAAGGGCCGGTTACGAGGTAAGACGTCAGACTGGCTGCCATCTTCGGTTAACCCCCAGCCACCGTGGGTCTCAGCACCACATTTCTATTCCGGCGCACAAGGATCTGCGAGTAGGAACGCTCGCCGGGATTCTTGACGATGTATCGAATTACCTGCATAACCCGCGCCGATCTGGAGCTAGAGCTTTTTGGCGGCTAGTCGGTACAACGTCGATCCCACCAATGCTTAATCGATATCGCTTAACATCGTTTTCGGGGAGTTAAAGATGAGCGAAACAATCAAGCTTCGAGCCAGCGACGGACACGAACTGGACGCCTATCTGGCCCGCCCGGCCGGAACACCCATCGCCGGACTGGTCGTCATACAGGAAGCGTTCGGGGTCAACGGACACATTCGCTTTGTCGCGGATGGTTTCGCCAATGACGGCTTTCTCGCAATTGCTCCTTCGCTGTTCGATCGCATTGAGCGTGGTGTGGAGTTGGGCTACGAAGGGCAAGATCGCGAGAAAGGTATCGCCATCGCACGACAACTCAATCCTGACAACGCGGTAAAGGACATCGCCGCGGCCCTCGAACTCGCGAAAAAAGAAACCGGAAAGAAGTGCGGTGTTATCGGCTATTGCCTGGGTGGAACGCTTGCCTGGCTGTCAGTGACGCGACTGGATGTTGCCGCGGCCGTCGGATACTACGGCGGATACATCGGCCGCTACGCGCAGGAGACGCCACGCTGTCCGGTAATGCTGCACTTCGGCAAACTCGACAAGCACATTCCCAAAGAAGAAGTCGACAAGGTCCAGTCAGCGCATCCTGAGGTGCAGATCTTCTGGTACGACGCCGATCACGGATTCAATTGCAATGACCGCGCCTCCTACAATCCTGACGCCGCCAGGCTGGCGCGGGAGCGGTCGTTGGAGTTTCTGAGGAAGTATTATCTCGGCGTCTAGCTTTCGTCGTGCCTGGTATCGAGCCTTGCTGGCGACCCAACACATCGTCGTATGCTAATGCGCCAGTTTCAACACAACCACTCCTCCAATAATCATCAGAACGCCCAGGTACCGGCCTAAGTTCGTCGCATCGCCAAATAACCATATTCCAGCGAAGAAGGTTCCCGCCGCACCGATCCCCGTCCATGCTGCGTATGCGGTTCCCATCGGGATGTCGCGTTGTGCCAGCCAAAGTAATACACCGCTGGTTCCCATCGCAGCAATTGCCAGTGCGGTACCCTTAATCCGATGACTCGAGTCCTGAGCCAATTTGAGACCCAGCGGCCAGCCGATCTCGAAAAGTCCAGCCACAACCAGGTATACCCAGCTCATCTTGCCTCCTGTTGAGTTCTTGTGGGCCGGCTACAACTGCAAGCCCTGCTCCGCGGATGCTAGTCGCGGGCAGCTTTCTTCGTCTTCCTTATTTCGTCCAGCCTCGCCTTGATGCGCTTTTCCACGCCTTCGTCCGTCGGACGATAGTAGACGCGCTCTTTCAGGTTGTCGGGCAGGCACTGCATGTCCGCGACCTTGCCTTCCAACTCGTGCGCGTACTGATAGCCCTCACCATAACCGAAGGTTTTCATCAGACCCGTTGGCGCATTACGCAGATGCAACGGCACAGGATCCTGCGCAGTGCGCTCGACATCGGCCAGCACTTCGCCGTAGGCGAGGTGAACGGCGTTGGACTTGGGCGCGGCGCAGAGGTAGACAACAGCTTGCGCGAGCGCCAGGTCGCCTTCGGGCATGCCGAGGAAATCGAAGGCATCGCGAGCCGCCAGCGTGATCGCGAGTGCGTTGGGATCGGCGAGGCCGATGTCCTCGACTGCCATGCGAACCACGCGGCGTGCCACGTAGAGGCGATCTTCACCGGCTTCCAGCATGCGCGCCAACCAATACAGAGCAGCATCGGCGTCGCTGTTGCGCACGCTTTTGTGCAGCGCGGAGATGAGATTGTAATGCTCTTCACCCGCCTTGTCGTACCTCAGCACGCGTTTCTGCAGAGCGTCGGCAACGATGGCGTCGGTGATGCGCGGAGGGTCTGCTTCGGCCTGCTCGCGCGCTAGCGTGGCCGCCACCTCTAGCGCGTTGTAGGCGCTGCGAGCGTCACCACTGGAGTAGGCTGCAATCTTGCGCAGCGCAGGTTCGTCAGCCTCGAGATGCAGATCGCCGAGGCCGCGCTCTGTGTCCTGCAAGGCGCGCTGCAGCAGCCCAACGATCTGCTCCTCGCGGAGCGGCTTGAGGACGTAGACGCGGCAGCGCGAGAGCAGCGGCGCTATCACCTCGAACGATGGGTTCTCAGTGGTGGCGCCGATGAAGCGGATGCTGCCCTTCTCGACGTACGGAAGAAAGGCGTCCTGCTGCGCTTTGTTGAAGCGGTGCACTTCGTCGACGAAGATGATGGTGCGCGTGCCGTATTGGCGGGCGCGTTCGGCGTCTGCCATGACTTGCTTGATTTCCTTGATGCCGCTGAGCACCGCGGAAAATTCGATGAAGTCGGCGTGGGTCATCCGGGCAATGATCTTCGCAAGGGTGGTTTTGCCGACGCCCGGGGGTCCCCAGAAGATGAGCGAGCCGGTGTCGTCTCGCTCGATCTGGATGTGCAATGACTTAGCCGGCCCGAGGATGTGCTCCTGGCCGACGAACTCATCGAGGGTGCGCGGGCGCATGCGATCAGCGAGCGGGCGCGACTTGTCGATGGCTTCGTCCTGCGGCGCGCTGGAGAAAAGATTCACTTTGGAATTTCACCACAGAGAACACGGAGCGCACTGAGAACTAAAGAATTCTACGAATGATCCCATGTCGCAGCAAACGGACGTTGAAGTTGATCAGAAGACCCACCCGGAGGTGACTTAGTCGCAAATAGGTTAGAAGCTGCGCCTCATGAATGGGCAGTATCTTCTCGATCGATTTGATCTCGATGGCGATTTTATCCGCAACTACCAAATCCATCCTATAGCCACAATCCAAATGGATGCCTTTGTAGTAGACAGGAAGTGGAACTTCAGCCCGGAACCCCATCCCACCGATTGCAAGCTCCCGACACAAGCATGCTTGATAAGCGGATTCCAGCAAGCCAGGACCTAGCTCGCGATGCACTTCGACCGCGGCTGCGATGATCTCGCCAGTGAGTGATGAATGAAGGTAAGGATGATTGCTCTGGACGTCCGAACTCTGAGGAAGTTGGCTATTCACAGAGATTCCTCCACCTGAAAGCACAATTTGATTCTAGCCTTTCTTTTCAGTGCCCTCTGTGATCTCAGTGGTGAATCAGCGATTTCTCTGTCGCGCGGCCTCGTACAGCAGGATTGACGCGGCGATCCCGGCGTTCAGCGACTCCACTTTGGGTGATTGAGGAATAACAACAACCTCATCAGCCTGGGCCAGAACATCTTTGGAAACACCCGCTCCTTCGCCGCCAACGACAATTGCGATCGGCCCGCCGAGGCCGGCATCTGAAATTACCGTTCCTTTATGCGACGACGTTGCCAGCACGCGCACGCCTCGCGCCTTGATTTCCGGCACCGTTTTCGCCATTTCGATCTTAGTAGTCGGCAGGCGAAACAGCGATCCAGCTGAAGCGCGAATTGCTTTCCAATTCCAGGGGCTCACCGTGCGCTCGCCGAGCAGAAGGCCGGTTACGCCGAAAGCTTCGGCCGAACGCGCGATAGTGCCGAGATTGCCAGGATCCTGCAGGCTAGCCGCAATCACCAGCAACGCCGGCTGCGTGGCGAGAATGCCGTCCAACGTAAACGACTTGACTCGCACCAACGCGGCGACACCCTGGGGAGTTTCGGTCGGCACGGCGCTGGCGAAAACACTGTCGGGAAGGAGCAACGCCTCGGTCTGCGCAGAGAGTTGCGGCAGTAGCCGATGCGCCCACTCGCGCGCCGAGTCGCTGAAGAAGACCGTTCGCAGCCGCAATCCGCTGCGGATGGCCTCTTCCACCAGATGCATGCCTTCAATGGCGACCTCGCCCTCCTGGTTTGGAGCGGCCTCGGCGAAGGCGCGGCGCAGCTCCTTCACGCGCGCGTTGTGGCGGCTGTCGACCCGGCGCAGTGAATCCTCGGAGCTGGTGAGACGAGCCATGGACTGGAACCGGCGTCTATCCTACACCGCCATGTTGCATCACCGCGCGAAGAGCGGCGACGTGATAATCTGCTCAGTTGCCGTTTACCGGAGCAATGTGTTAGGGTTTCGCTCCGCAAGCACCTCGCGAACGAAAGAGGTAGGGTTGCGTCCCGAAATCGTCAAAATCAACAGTAAGGAGCCGGAGGCTTCCCTGGTGACCTACGCAGCGGAGAAAATCCGCGCGGGCGAGGTGCTGGGCATGCCGACCGACACTTACTACGGCCTCGCGGTTGATCCCTTCAACCTGCATGCTGTCGATCGCGTCTACGACATCAAGACACGCTCGCGGCACAAGCCGCTCTCCTTGCTGATTGAATCCGTCGATCAGGCGGCCGAGCTGGCGTGGCCCGTGCCAGAGATCTTCTACCTGCTGGCGCGCCGCTTCTGGCCCGGACCGCTGACCATCATCGTGAAGGCCGATCCCAAGCTGCCGTTGAAGGTTACGGCGAATACCGGCAATGTCGCGTTGCGTGTTCCCGCAGCCGAAGTGCCGCTGGCCATCATTCGCTCTGCCGGGCTGCCGATCACGGCGACTTCTGCCAACCTACACGGCGAGGTCGAATGCGCTACAGCGATGCAGGTACGCGATCAGCTGGGCGATTGCCTGTCGATCATTGTTGACGGCGGCCCGAGTCCTGGCGTGATGCCATCGACTATCGTCGATCTCACGACCGATGGCAGTTGGCGCCTGCTGCGGCATGGAGCGATCTCCGAGGAACAGATCGTCGAGCTTTTGGGACGGGAGTAGATTGCCCACAGCGGTAGAAAAATCCACAATTCATCCTGTTCGTTGGGTCGCGCTTCTGATAGCGATCGCCGCCGCCGTATTTCTGCTGTACATCAGTCGCCAGATCATGCGCGAGGCGCGCGTCGATGAGGAACATTCCGCCGATGCCATCGTCGTCTTCGGCGCGGCGGAATACGTCGGACATCCATCTCCTGTCTTCCGCGCCCGGCTCGATCACGCCTACAGCTTGTTCGAGCGCGGACTGGCGCCGGTCATCATTACCACCGGCGGCGCAGGCAAGGACCCGCACTTCAGCGAGGGCCAGGTCGGACGTGATTATCTGGAGTCGCGCGGCGTGCCCGACGCCAATCTGATCGCCGAAACCCAGGGCGGAGATACCGAGCAATCGGCGAAGCGCGTAGCCGTTATTCTGCGCGCGAACGATATGCACAACTGCCTTCTGGTAAGCGACGCGTATCACATGTTCCGCGCCAAGCAGATGATGGCAGCCGAAGGAATCACCGTGTACATCTCGCCACGGCCAAGCTCGATTCCTAAGACCGTCGTCGGACGATATATTGCCGCCCTGCGCGAGAGCGTCAGCTATCTGCTGTACAAGGCGCATGTAACATGAAGCTGTCAGCCATCGGCTATCAGCCGTCAGCTGCCGAGTTCGCCGGAACGCATTCGGATTACTGTGTCATCCTGAGCGGAGAGAGAGCGCCGACGGCGCTTGAACGAAGGCGAAGGACCCCTATTGGGGGCTTGATTTAGCTAACGGATGGTAGCTGACTGCTTTACTTCACCAGCGCGAACACTCTCGCTGGCCCACCTGACCCGTTTTCCAGCTTGATAGGCGCGACCACAACGGTTGCTCCGGCCGCTGGAACGAATGCAAGATTCGCTACGTTCTCCAGGTGATAGACGTTTTCGCGCGACGTGAAGAGGTGAACCGGATAGCTCTCGGTCGCGCCGACGTCCACGCTCATGGTATCGATGCCAAGTCCCACCACTTCGCGCGTCTTCACCAGAAACTTGGCTACCTCCAGCGAGAATCCCGGATAGTGCGTCAGATGGTCAGCCTGCTCGTTGCGAAAGCTCTTCTGTGAATTCCAGCGCTCGTCCCAGCCGGTGTAAGCCATGACGACTGCGCCGGAAGGAATCATCCCGTGCGCGTCTTCCCACGCGGCAATGTCCTCAACTGTCACTTCATAGTCGGAATCGTTCTTCACCTGCTCACGCACATTGATGATCACCAACAGCCGCACCAGATGCTCCGCGGGAATCTGATCTACCGTCCACGCGCCAGCGGCGAAATGTGCCGGCGCGTCGAGATGCGTGCCGTAGTGCTCCTGGGTCGAGAACACCCGCGAGTAATAACCGTCGCGCTGGATATTTCCGAGTTCCTTCGCCTGGTACGGCGACTCCTCCGTCCCCTCCCAGTTCGGCGAGCGGTCGTTCAGGTTGTGCGTGAGATCGATCACCGCGCGGAATTCGTTCTGCTCAGGCATTCATCCACCCACTCGCTTCGCGATCATTACCGTGATCAGCGCGGCATCCGCCGCTAACACTGTGCTGACGAAGTTCACGGCATCGTTGCCCATCTTCCCGGCGTTCTCCCAGGTCGCGCCCATGATGCTGTCCAGGAACATGCCCCCGATTCCGGCGAACGCAATGACGAACGTCCAGCGCCAATCCACCACTCCGGCAGCCGCGCCGACCCACGAAACGATGCAGGCAGCTACGCAGCCGCTGATCGTGCCTTCGACGCTAATAGCTCCGTTGGTTCCGATGGGCGCATCGCGAAAGTCGGTGATCATGTAGGCGCCGCGTGCCGTCGCCTGACCCAATTCGCTCGAAACCGTGTCGGCCGCCGCCTCGGCCATCGCCGCCATCGATCCGGCCAAGAGCACCTGGCTCAACTCCTGAAACCAGATCACCGGCAACGCGCACGCCGCCGCCGCTCCGAGATTGGCGATCACTTGCGACGCCGTTCGCCCGCGCCGTCGCTCGGCGACTCCCAGCCGCTGCTTGCGTGCGTAGCCCCAACGAGTAGAGATCACCGTCAACAGAAACAGCGCAAAGAGAGGAAGAAAACCAGCGAATCCAGCGGCCAGCATGAGCACGAACGCAACCAGCACGCCCGCAATTGCGCCGCCGTCGGTGACAGCCCCCATGAAGCGCGCCACCAGAGCGAATCCGATGGCAATCACTGCAGCAGGCAAACCTCTTGCATGGATGAGATTTGTCACGCTTCGATCAGTATCGCATGCGCAATGCGCCGCTCCTCGCTGTTCGCTCTTCGCCCTTCGCCGGATCCGGCGCAGTTTTTCTGGCGAAAGCCGCACAGGAAATGGCGAAAAGCGTTTAATGCAGCAAGTAGCGATACTTCCCGCATCCCATCTACTGACTGCGATCGGTCCGGCGCTGGTAGCTGTTTGAAGAATAAGGCTTGACGAAGCTCAACCAAGCGCCTGATTATGTTTCGGCCCAGTTTTCCACAGGCGGGAACGCTTAGGCTCGAATTCACCACAGAGGACACAGAGAGCGCAGAGTAATTCTTCTGCCTTCCTCAGTGCGCTCTGTGGTGAACCCACGCCGGCGGCGGCCGAAGACGGCGCTTGTTGGAATCGAGGACGACTATGGCATCTTCTGTTTGGTCTGGCTATCTGACGTTTGGACTCATCTCCATGCCGGTGCGGCTCTTCTCCGGCGCGCGCGGCAATCACATCTCCTTCAACATGCTGCATCGCACGGATAACGTGCGCATCAAGCAGCAGCTCTGGTGCCCGCACGACGAGCGCGTGGTCGAGCGCAGCGAGATCGTGAAGGGCTACGAGTATCGCAAGGGCGAGTACGTCATCATCGAGCCCGAGGAGATCAAGAAGATCGAACCCAAGACCGCGAAGGCGATGGAGATCCTGGAATTCGTCAAGGCCGATGACGTGGATCCCATCTACTTCGAGTCGTCATATTTCGTGACGCCGGAAGAAGCCGGCCGTCGACCCTATGCGCTGCTGTGCAAAGCCCTCGAAGAAAGCAAGTACGTCGCCATCGCCAAGCTCACCATGCATAACCGCGAGTACACGGTGTTTCTGCGCCCCTACAAGGGCGGCATGATGCTGCACACCATGTACTACAAGGAAGAGGTGCGCGACCTGGAAAACTTTGGCCGTCCCCATGTCGAGTTGAAAGACGCCGAGGTGAAGGTCGCTCACCAGCTCATCGAAGCTCTGGCCGGCGATTGGGAGCCTGAGAAGTATCACGACACCTTTGAAGAGAACCTGAAGACGCTGATCAAGGCTCGTCTGGAAGGCGAGGAGGTCACGCCGGTCGAGAAGCCGAAGAAGCTGGCGCCCGTCGTGGATCTGATGGCCGCCCTGAAGGAGAGCCTGGCCAACGTGCCCAAGCGTCCGCCGCAACGCGTCGCCGAGGCCGAGCGCGAATCGCAGGTGAAGGTGGTCGCGGCCAAGAAGACCAAGTCGCGTCGCAAGCCGGCGGCGTAAAGAAGGAGACCATGCTCAGTCCTGTGCTGGTCTTTGTTACTGGTGGCACGCAAGACATTCGGTACATCGACAGCCGGCTGGTGCGGCGGCTGCAAAATTTCGTCGCCAACGCTCGCGCCCAGGGAATGACCTTCACCTTCGACACCCTGTTCCGCACGCAGACGCAACAGGCGGGAATCCAGACCACAAATACCAAGAACACCACCGGGACCAGCCCGCACACAGCCGGTCTGGCCTTCGATGTCGATGTGCATACCAGCCTCAAGCCAAATGGCATTAACAGCCTGCCTGCGCTTACGGCGGCAGCGCGACAGCCGAACTGCAGCTTCTCGCCGCTCAACAACCAGATGGCCGACCCGCCTCATTTTCAGGCCAACGACCTCATCACTCGCGACAGTAGCGGACAAGTCGATGCGCAATACATGGCTCTGATTGCTGAGAACCAACAGAGCTTTCTCGATCTGGAGCAGATGCGTACCAGCAATCCGAGCCAGTTCGCTTCGCTGGTGACTGCAATCGACTCCTACACCACCGGCGGGCAGGCACTGAGCCAGACCACTGCGTAGCTTTTCTCGTTGCGACTCGGCCGAGGGTGTCCCACCCTTGTCGCTGGTTTCGCCGGCGGGACATCGTGGCTCTGCGCATGGCGTGAAATTCCAGGGCCCCAAATTAAGGTCCGAAAATTTCCTGCAAGTTGTCCCATCTCCATCGTTCCTGCTTATAGCAGTGCTATCATTCGCCTCAGGAGGGCTTGCCATGCCTCTCACCCGACTCTTTTATCCTCTGCGTCATCCTCGCCGTGCCAGTCGGCCTGTTCGCGCAAACCTCGTATCCAGTTGAATCCGGCCCGCTCATCGCGACTGTGGAGAATATGCCTTCGGCCGATGGCAGCGCTACTACGCAGTCGTTCCAGATAACGCCGGTCGGCCCGCGCGACAACGACGCCGTCTTGCCGCACGGCGACATCTGCTACAAGATTCGCGCCTACATCTTCAAGCGCGATGACGACCATACGCCGGAGATGGTTCGCAGCACCACCTGCGGACCGCGTGTCCCGCATACGAAGAACGTCACCGGGCCCCCGGCGAAACTTGTCCCGGCCAACTGAGCTCACGGCTAATGACTCAACCGACGAGGCGCACGCTCCCACGTGCGCCTTCGCGCTCGTCCCCCGCTCCTACTCGCCAAACCGAAATACCACTCCCGTAGAAAACCTCAGGTTGTTCTGTCCGTTGCTGTAATGATTGGTGCGCAGCCAATCCAGCTGGCCCGCGCGGATCGAGAACCTGCTCTTCACCGGAATGTCCGCGCCGCCCCCCCCGCCATGGCAAACGTCGAATTGTTAGTCGATCCGCCCAACGCCGCCGCATGGAAACGATCCACGCCAAACAGCGCATGGACGAACGGCGTAATGTGCGGGGTGTGCACATCGATCGTCGGACCGAACAGGAACGTGTAATCGTTGGCGCTGACGCTGAAGGGCGAGCCGTAATAACCGCCGAAGTCGGCCGTGCCTCCCAGCCAGGGCGTGAAATTGAACGTGCCCTGCCCATTCCAACCGTTCAGGCTGAAGCGGCCGGCCGCTCCAGAAGTACTGCCGTTGAAATAGGAGTATCCGCCGAACAGGTCGAACTTGGACGCGCTCTGCTGGGCCGTGACCAATAGACTGCCCAGCATCAGCACGCAAACAAGCACTGTGAGTTTTCGAAACATGTTGTATGACTCCTTTTCCCCAAAAAAGCTCCTGATCTTCGTACCGGCAGATCTGGGTTGGACATGACGGCGGAGGGGCTCAGGGGGGAAACGAGGACTCGAAGGTAGGAAAACGCGAACTCGAAGAAGCTGGTGTGAAGAAGCGTGAGCGATTGGGGCCTGGTTGAAAACAATCTCCAAACCGTGGCCCTGATGGCTAATTACTCGTGGGTCGTGGCTAGTTGCTAGTCGCTAACGGCTGCGAGAACTGTCGCTCGATCTTCTCCCGATAGCATGGCCCCGAGTTGTAGGTGCAGAAAGGATATAGCTTACCGTCAGGCGTGGCGTAGTGAATAACGCAGCGCTTCACGCGCTCGATATCGTAGTTGTAGCCATCCTGGAAGTGCATGCCCGCAACCAGCAGCGTGCGATAAGTGAAAGTGCCATCCTTGCCATCGCGGCCCAGCTTCTTGTTGGTCAGGCCTTGCAGCGTCTGAAGGAACTTGGTGAACGCCAGGCCCGGCGGCGCGAGTTCTGGCTTGAAATGCCTCTTCAGCTTGTTCCAAGCCTTCATCTTGCTATAGAACTTGAAGTGCGCCTTGCTAGCCGAGCGCGACAGTTCTTCCATGTCTTGCAGCATGTTTGGCACATCAACAAAGCGTGTGATCGGCACCGCCTGTTTCGACTTCTCATCCACAAAGAAATACGTACCCAGCGAGCAGTGGGGATGCGACGAGATGGTCGGCACGCCGGCGCCTCGCAGCGCCGCCGTCAGCTTCGAGAATGGCGTGACGCAAGCCAGCGGGAACCAGTCGGCTCGCGGATCGGTAATGCCGGTCTGCTCGCTGACACACCGCGCCAGATCAGCCAACGTGAATCGCTTGGCCAGCAGCTCGTGCTTCGCGATGCGTCCGGTAAACGCCACCGGCTGGAAGCTGATTCCGGACACCGTGTCGATATTCTCGATAGCCACGCGTACGATGTCGCCGATCTGATGATCGTTGAGTCCCTTCACGATCGTCGGCACAAAAACAATCTTCATCCCCGTCGCACGGCAATTCTCGATGACCTTCATCTTGGTATCGAGCAGCGCCTGTCCGCGCACGCGGCGGTAGATATCCTCGGTCACCCCGTCGAATTGCAGATACAGCGTTGCCAGTCCTGCCGCTTTCGCCTTGCGCGCGAAATCCAGATCGGCCAACTCGATTCCGTTGGTCGCAGCCTGAATGTGTGTGAAACCCATCTCGCGCGCCATCGACAGAATCTCGAAGAACTGGGGATGAATCGTCGGCTCGCCGCCGGAGAACTGCACCACGCGCCCATCCACCGGCCGCTCGCCGCGCAGCGTCGCCAGCATGGTGCGAACCTGCTCCAGGCGGGGCTCATAGAGGTATCCGGCGACATTGGCGTTGGCGAAGCATACCGGGCAAGTCAGGTTGCAACGATTCGTCAGATCGACATTCGCCAGCGCCGTGTGCGATGTGTGCATGCCGCACAGGCCGCAGTCCGCGGGACACGACGTGCCGCCCTCGACCTGCGGATTCGAGAGCCCGAGATTGTCGCCGAAGTTCCACTCTTCCATCTTGAGGTAAAGCTCAATATCGCTGAAGACGATGTCGCGAAAATGCCCGTGCTCCGGGCAGCTCTTTTCCATTACCACCTTGCCTTCGTCGGCGAAGATGTCTGCCGGAATCACCTTGCTGCATTCCGGGCAGATCGATTCCGTCTGCTTGGGCAAGCCCTTCTGCAGCGGCTTGATCGACGCGCCGGTATAGGTCACGTCCGGCTGCAGAATGCGCAGCGTGGGCCGCTTGCGCGCGACCAGTCGCGGCCGTTGGTTGTCTGCAGGTACTGTAGGAACGCTGACTTCCGGAGAGATCGTCTGTGTGCTCACCTTGTATCCTCGGCCGGGATGGAGCGGGCGCGACGGCGGATGAATGGTTTGGTAGTAATCGGGCTATAAAAGGCGCACCGCCGCGCTCCTCGATCTCAATATTGTCGCTGGAAGTGGTGCGCGGGCGCGGTGTCGCGTCTCACCCATGCGAGTGAAGCGCCTGTGCAGCGAGCGGAATTGATTGGATTTGAACGGCAAGAATCAGCGATCGAATGGCAACCAGTTTTTGCGAGTTCGCCTGAGTATCGAGAATAAACCCGGTATCAACTAGTCTCCTTCGGACCGGAAAGTTGTTTGCAGGTATCGATCACCACCTCGATCGGCTCTTTCGGTCCTTTGTCGCCGGTGTCGAAGTTGCCGATTCCTGTGATCGGCGTGTCATCCGGTACGAGGCCATGATTCCTAAGCCAGGTTCGCACGGTGAGCGCGCGCTTTTCGGCCACGATCTGGTTGTTCTTCTCTGAGTTGTCCGAACCGGAAAAGGCCGTGATCAGCACCGGGTGTTTGCCAGCTTTAGTGATGAGCGGCGCAAGCGCATCCAGGGTCTGGGGCGCATCAGAATTCAGTGTCCAGCGCGTCGGCTTGAAAAGCGCGTCAGCATTGACGATCAGCTCAATGGAACACTTGCCTTCCGTTTGCGTAATGGCTTGAATGCCTTTAGGGATGGGCGGTCCAGTCGGCTTATGCTCGGCGCTGCGCGGCTCGTCGATGGGTTCGTTCTGCACCTGGCCCGCCTGCTGCCCTTGCGACGTTTGCGCGAAAACTGCTGCCGTCGACAAACAAACCCAAACAACTACGACGAAAATGCTGCCTAACTCCGGTCGTGTGGATCTATGCGCCATAAAGATCGCTGCCAAAACTTAGCCTCTCTATTGTGCATCGTCGGCCTCGTAATGTCACAGCTTCGGCTGCGCATCACCAGTATCGGACCTGGACCTCACCACTTTGACTTGCCCAAGCAGGGTAGAAGCCTGCATCGTCACGGTGCAAGCTGCAATCACAATTTTTTTGCATAGGGATGTTGCGTCGAAAGCTGCTATAGGGTACTTCTTGTAGGTCTCGCACTTATGAAGCCTTCGCGGCGCCGTATCATTCGCGTTGCCGTTGTCGAAAGCGATCCCGTTCGCTTTGTGGGGTTGCGCTCCATCTTCTCGTCGGAATCCGATATCCAGGTGCGCGCCGCGACGGTCCGCTCGGTTGTGCAATCGCAGACTGACGACGTCATCGTGCTGGCGGTCGATCGCGGCACCGTCTTCCTCAACGCGATGGCCGCGCTGAAGTCGCAGCAACCCAGCATCTGCATCATCGTGACCGGACCGGAAAATCGTGACGAGGACATCCTGCGCTCCGTCGCCGCCGGAGCCAAAGGTTATGTAGGAGAAGAGGCGTCGCCGGCCGAATTCAAGAAAGCGGTGCGCGAAGTTCATGCCGGCTCAGTGTGGTTACCGCGGCGAGTCCTGGCTGTATTCATCGAGCGCTCTACTTACGCTGCTCGTATTGGCCACTCCCGCAAGGAAACCTCAATGAAGATCAGCGACCGCGAACGCGAGGTCCTGCGATTACTGGTAGCCGGCTGCTCCAATAAGGAGATCGCGGAAGAGCTCGGCATCATCGAGCGCACGGTTAAGGCTCACGTCGCGCAGCTTTTGCGCAAGATCGGCGTCCCCAACCGCATCGCCCTCTCCGTGCATGCGGTGACCCATTCGCTGCTGGAGCCGCAACAATAGCAATCGCTACGAAGCGATATCGCGCGTCCCGATATTCCTCCAGCGCAACCGCGGGTTATCATCGGTTGTCATCATGAAAAACCTGGGCATCCTGCTTTCCGGCCGCGGATCGAACTTCGAGGCCATCGCCGACAACGTCGCGACCGGCAAACTCGACGCAAACATCGCTGTCGTTATCTCCAACCGCGCTGATGCGGGGGGCGTCGAATCGGCACGAGGTCGCGGGCTGAGCGCACTGGTCATTCCGTCCAAGGGCAAAGTGCGCGAGGAGCATGATCGCGAGGTCGTCGCCGCTTTGCGCACGCATCAGGTCGATCTCGTCTGTCTTGCCGGCTACATGCGATTGCTTTCGCCGTGGTTCGTGCAGCAATTTCCCAATCGCATCCTCAACATTCATCCTTCACTGTTGCCGGCGTTTCCCGGACTGGACGCCCAGAAGCAAGCCTTCGACTACGGCGTCAAAGTCTCCGGCTGCACCGTGCACTTCGTCGACGAGAACCTCGACCACGGCGCCATCATCCTGCAGAAGGTCGTCCCCGTCCTCGACGGCGATGACGAACACACTCTGGCCGCCCGCATCCTCGAGCAGGAGCATATTGCCTATAGCGAGGCGATCAGCATCGTGCTGGAAGGGAAGTATAGGATTGAGGGGCGGCGGGTGGTGCTTCCCAGAAACGCCGCGATCTGACCGTTGAGGAAAATTAGATGCCGTCCGTCGAGGCCTTCTGGAGGCCAACGATGAGCTACGTCCATAAATTTGCGTTAGCGAACAGGGTCGCGGGTCTTGCTTTGGCGACGACGTTGCTGCTGTGCCCACATGCGGCGTTGGCCCAGACTTCCGATACCACCGCCGGAACAGCGTTCAAAGTAGAGGTGATTTCGAACCTGATTATCATGCCTGGATATGTCAACGACTCGCCCCGGCTCGATGTTGCGCTGGATACTGTCCCGTCCGTCAACATCCTTGCTCCCGAATTGGCAACTGAACTCAAACTCAAGCCGACCACGAGTTCCACGGCACAAGGCATCGGCAAAGGTGAGGATCAGACCCTGCATCATTTCGAAGGTGTTCAGTTGGCGTGGGGACCTGGCAAGAAGCTGAAACTTGGCGATCAACAGGTTGCCGCGCTGTCCATTGCTTATATCAGCCAGCAGACCGGGCATCCAGTTGACGCCATCTTTGGAAACAGTCTGTTTCAGAATTTCAAAATCCGCGTTGATTACGAACAAGGTGCGGTGACGTTTCTCAGCACCGGTGCTCTTCCGGCAGCCGAGGCATCAATTCCACTCACAATCAAAGGCGGAGTTCCTTTCGTAACCGCAACTCTTGAAACGGCGAGCGGCGAGAAGGTGCCTGCGCTTTTTATTGTGGACAGCGGGACGACCGGCGCCATGCTTCTCAGCCGGAAATTCCTTGAGGCACACCCTGCTATTGCAGCAGGGCGTCCTTATGTGGACATGCCGTCAATGAGGGCCGTGGGCGGCACGATTGATTTCCAGTTGCTGCGCATCACCGGCGTGGATCTGGGTCCGTTCCACCTCACTGCTCCGATCGCCATCATTCCGCGCGACGTCGCGGGAGTACTGGCCATGCCCGACTTGGCCGGATTCATTGGAGCAGGCATCCTGAGCCGCTTTACCGTCGATTGGGACTATGAACACAAGACCATGAGCCTTACTCCCAACCATCGGTACGCTGAACCGTTCGATGGAGATGCAAGCGGCCTGCGACTGGTCGCGGAGAGCCCGGACTGGAAGACGATCAAGGTTGCGGCAGTCAGTCCCGGCAGCCCAGCTGCCGAAGCAGGTTTGGAAACAGGAGATGTCCTGCGGACGATCGATGGGAAGGCGCCACCGCCATTGTACGAGGTGACCAAGTTGTTGACTCATCCGGGAAGCGTGGTTGAGATGACCGTCTTACATTCCGGAAAACAGAAGGCGGTGACCATTCACCTCCGTCGGTTAGTTTAATGATGGGTCAGTGACAGGCACCGTCCGCAGATTTTTCGATTAAGACGCCGATTCGGGTTGATTACCATGGGCATCTGGAGCTCACTTTCTCGCCCCTGACAGAGGCGACAGGTCACATCTCATAGTGCAGCAGCGAAAACACGTCGTAATCCTTCAATTTCTCGCGGCCTTTCAAGCCATCCAACTCCACCACGAATCCCATGCCGCATATGCAGCCGCCTAGCTGCGTAGCCATGTCGGCGGTTGCTTTCGCGGTGCCGCCGGTCGCCAGCAGATCGTCGCAGATGAGGATGCGCTGGCCGGGCTGGATCGCATCTTTATGAATCTCCAGCGTATCCTGCCCATACTCCAGGTCATATTTCCACTGCAGGACTTCGGCGGGCAGCTTCTTTGGCTTGCGAACCGGCACGAAACCCGCATTCAGCCGATAGGCCAGCGCGGGGCCAAAAATGAATCCGCGGGCCTCGATGCCTAAGACGAGCTCGACGTTGTAATTGATGTAGTTCTCGGTGAGGGCGTCAATGAGCCGCGCAAAGCCGCGACGGTCCTTGAGCAGAGTAGTAATGTCGTAGAAGAGAATGCCAGGCTTCGGAAAGTCAGGCACCTCGCGAATCAGCGACTTCAGATCTTCACAGGTGGTGGCCGGTTTCGGCTGCGTCACTTACCAGACTCCTTCAATGCGGAATGAGGGCGCGTCCAACAGCGGCGCCTTGGATTCGACAACATGGTCGACACGCGAGGCCCGGGGACCTTGCTCCAGCTTCTGGCGAAGCGAGTTGAGTTGCTCGCGCCCGCCCGTCGCCATCACCTCGACATCGCCGTTGTTGCAGTTGCGCACCCATCCGGTGACGCCAAGCTGCGCCGCCTCACGCTCCACAAACCAGCGGAAGCCGACGCCCTGCACGCGTCCCGAGATTACGTAGCGGCGAGTTTCGAGATCAGGCATAAGAAAGCAATTAGCAATTAGCAATTAGCAATTAGCAATTAGCAATTAGCAATTAGCAACAAACACCATGTTTAGGTACTTGATGTGGTTTTCCCACCCTAAGAGCGATCCGTGTCTTATTTATGTATGGAAATCTTCTAGTTGCTAGGCATTCTTTCTAGTTCGAGCCTTTTACCGTTCCGGGTTTTGCTAATCGCTAATTGCTAATTGCTAATCGCTTCTTCTTCACATCCTCTTCGGCGACGCCTTGTCCAGCAACCCAATCAGCGCCTTGCCCGAGGAAGGCGTCTTCACTTGGCCCTGCAGGATGATCTGCTTCGCATTCAGATCTTTTCCGTACAGGTTCTTATTAGCATCGTCGTCGGATCGCAAGGTTGAGCCGGTCAGCGAAATTCCGGCAAAAATGCCGCGATTGCGGGACCACGATAAAATTTCCGCCTTCATAACCACATCCGTCTCCGCCGATGTGGTGCGCCCAACCGGGCCTGCAGCAACCGAAGCATCACCGCCCATCTTCACCTTGCTCGTCATAACCGACGTGGCGCCCTGTTCGTTCATAATCAGCAACACAAAGTCCGTCGCCTGACCGCCGGCCTGCAACCCAAAGCTCCCACCTTCCAGGGCGAAGAACGCCGGCGCACTCCACGGGCCGCGGAACTGCGAGCCCGAGCGACACGTCATCACACCGCGGCCATAGCTCGCTCCCACCACGAAAGCACCCTTCTTCACGGATGGGAAAACCACCACGCAATACGACTTGTTGAGCAAATCCTTCGGAATGCCATTATCCGGCATATCGAGAACTGCCCGCATGACGTCGTACGATGAGGTCAGCCGTTCAGACTCTTTCTGTTGCGCGACAACCGGCAGTGCGAAACACAGACACAGCGTTGCAACCAAGAACCTCTTCATCTCCTCACCCCCCAGAAAAATCGCTACGCCCGCGACAGATAGGCACCCTCGGACGTATCAACGCGAATCTTTTCGCCCTCGTTGATGAACGGCGGCACCTGCACCACCAGCCCGGTCTCCGTCTTGGCCGGCTTGGTGACGCTGCTCGCGGTCGCCGACTTCAGGCCAGGCTCGGTTTCCACCACCGTCAATTCCACCGTCTGTGGCAGCTCCACGCCGACCGCCTTGCCGTCAAAGAACTCTACTTTGATGGCCAGATTCGCAATCAGGTAGTCCACGGCATCGCCCAGGATGTCCTTACCCAGGTGCAGCTGTTCGTAGTTCTCGGTATTCATGAAGTAGTAGTCGTCGCCGTCGGCGTACAAAAACTCCATCTGCACCTCGTCGACGGTGACCTTCTCGATGGGATCGCCGGAGCGGAAGCGGTGTTCGAACATCGCGCCCGTGCGCAGATTACGCAGCTTGGCCTGGATAAAGGCTCGCAGGTTGCCGGGAGTGCGGTGCTCGACGCTGAAGACGGAATGAAGGTCATTGTTGTGCTTGATGACCATGCCCGGACGCAATTGGGTGGCTGGAATCGCCATACTATCGAATGCTCCTTCGTAACTTGGATCTCTTAGGAAGAGCCACTGCTCCAGTCCTACACGGCTCATCGGGACTGCGTTCAGCGGAAGCGCACACCATCGCAGGGTTGCACTTGGGGACTTATGCGTGGAACGCGCGGCTCAAGGAACGAACACTCGATTCTACATGGCGTATCGCGAAATTGGGAAATGGGCGGGACGAAGGGCGTTCGCAAGTGGAACTATTGCTTGGACTTGGACGTACATCGGGTTGACGGTGCTGATGTCCGTTTTCGGACATCAGATTCGCGATTGTGGGCGAGCGACTGGCTCCCGAGCTGGCCAGCTTACTTATTTCGAGCAAGATAGCCAGCTTGCGGCGATGGCAAGACGTCTGCAATATCATTAACCGGGACATCATGGTTGCTACCTCGGACAAATCGACCATTCTGATCGCGGAAGACCAGGAGCATGTGCGTGAAGCGCTGGACATGCTGCTGCGCGGTCACGGCTACGAAGTGCTGCTGTGTGCTTCACCCGGTGAAGCTCTCGCGGCGGCGCAACAGAGCATCCCCGACCTCGCGATGTTCGACATGAACTACCAGCGCGACAGCACGTCGGGTCTGGAAGGCTTGGAGCTAATTCAGCGTCTGCGTGCGCTCGACGCCACTGTGCCGATCATCGCTCTGACGGCATGGGGCAATGTCGATTTGGCGGTCAGCGCCATGAAGCACGGCGCATCCGATTTCATCGAGAAGCCGTGGCGCAACGACGCTCTCTTGGAAAAAGTGAAGTCGCTTATCGGCCGAGCTCAGGAGTTGCGTTCCTCGCAGCGCGTCTCGGAATACGAAAAGCAGGACGCTCAACAGCTGCAGACGCGTATCGTACCGCAGCGCTACCTGGTGACCCAGGGCGTCGAGCTGTTTGGCGACAGCGTTCCGGCCGGCGTCGTCGGCGGCGACTACTTTGGAGTTTGGCAGCCGGCGCCGGACATGCTGCACTTCTGCGTTGCCGACGTCTCCGGCAAAGGCACACCTGGCGCGCTGATTGCCGCAATGCTCTACGCCTCGGTCAGCACGCTATCGTCATCCAGCAACAGTCCCGAGATCGTGCTGACGCAGGTCGAGACGACCTTGCGCAATCAGCTCGGCGTGGGACACTACGTGACCATCTTCTATGGCGTGCTCGATCTCCGGACGCGGGTCCTGCATTATGTGAATGCCGGCCACTGCCCGCCCATTCTGCGCCGGCAGAACGGCAGCATCGAGTCGCTGGGTCCGACGCGTCCCGTGTTGGGCTTCATGCTGGATGAGGGCTTCCACTCCGAGCGGCTGGCCCTGACTGTCGGCGACCGCCTCCTCCTCTATACCGACGGCGTTAGCGAAGCAGCCAATGATTCCGACGGGGAGTTCGGTCACGAAAGACTGACGGGATTGGTAGCCGGTCCGCAGGAAGAATCGCTGCAGCAGCGCTACGCGCAGATCATGAGCGATGTGGGAAAACACGCCGCCGGCAAGTTCACAGACGATGCAACCCTTCTGCTGATTTCAGTCAACGACAGATCTTACTCGGCGGCGAGCCAGCCCGCGGCGCAGATGCAAAACAGCGCCTAGATCAGCCAGCACAATAATCACGCGATGCTCTACGTTCCTCGAGCATAACCATCTGCAGGGACAGCCGTCGCAGCCCTTCGTTTGCCCAGCGCGTAGAGCAGCACGCCTCCGCCGATCACCGCAAATGTGAGCAGCACGATCTTGCCTACGACCAGAGCCTTGTTCGGTTCGCCGGGATCAGGAACCGCCGAGCCGACAATCGTCGCGCAGGTTGCGACGAAGCCAATGATCCCCAGTACTATAGCGACCGGCTTTCCACCAGGTATGCGGACGATCTCGGGCCCGGCCGGCTCGCGCTGCAGGCGAATCAGCGCCGCAAACATGAACAGGTAAGGCACGAAGGCGATGATAATGCTCATGCTCACCAGCACTTGATAAGCGCTGTGGATGCTGCTTCCCAATTGCCCCAGCAGCACGAAGACCCCACACGCGACTCCTTGCACGATCAGCGAGATGTGCGGCGTCCGCCAGCGCGGATGCACGCGCCCGAACGCCGGCGGCAGGTAGCGGTCGATGCCGGCGACGAACGGCAGGCGTGACATCGCTGCCAAAAATGCCCCGCCTGCGCCGAGATTGGCAACGCAGATCAACAGCGCCACCGCCGGCCCCAGGCCGGACCAGCCGATGCGCCCGGCGCTGAGGGAAATCGCCTGCATGATGCCCTCCATGCCGTTGAGTTGCTGCTGGGGCAGAACGATGAGAACGGCGACCGTCCCGAGGATGTAGCCGGCGGTGATCAGAACCCCGGCGATCAGCAGCGCACGCGGAATGATGCGCCGCGCCTCCTTGATCTCGCCGCCCATGCAGGAGGCGGACTCGGCGCCGGCGAAGGCAAACATCAGCGTTGCCCACACGCCGGCGTTACCCAGATTCAGGGAAGGCCTCAGGGACACAGCATCGAAGCTGGTGGCAGAACCGAATCGGCGCAGCGCGATAACCCCCACCACGCATAGCAAGCCCACCGGCAGCCATGCTCCGATGGCGCCGACATTGTTCAGCCACTTAGCGATATTGAGACCGACGATGTTCAGCGCCAACGCCAACGCCAGTCCGCAAAAGGAGAAGATGAGGAAGAACGTAGGACTCGTCTGTAACGCCTTGCCACGATCGCCGGCAACATACAGGGCATTGCTGGCCGCGAAGTAGAGCACTGACGGGAAGAATGGCAGATTACTCATCCAATACGACCAGCCAGTCAGGAAGCCGCTGAAATCGCCGAAGGCGCGCTTGCTCCACACATACATGCCGCCTTCCTCGGGATAGCGCGACGAGAGTTCCATCACGCTCAGCGCCAGCGGCAGAAAGATCGCAACCAGGCCAACCATCCACATGACCAGCGAGCTGGGTCCGGCCGCGGCTGCCAGCGGAATCCACCGCAGGCTCAAGCTGGCGACAACATAGAACAACACCAGATCGCGCAGGCCGAGCGCGCGCTTCGGCTGCGGATGTCCGGCGGTGTCGTCCGTTGGGTTCGCGACGAGCTTGGCTGATGGCTGCATCATGTTCGTGATCGATGAACCTGCACTTCTACACTGTCATCCTGAGCGCAGCGTCCGCATGCGCTTCCGATCCGCTCCTTTGCGGATCAGGCGGACGCGCTGTCGAAGAGCCTGTCCCAAGCGCAGTCGAGGGAATCTGCGGTTAGCGCGGAACGGCAGATCGCTCCCAGGTTGAACCCTCACAACGGCAGATAGTACCGGTAGAACTCCTGCTCGCGCTTCCAGCCCAGGCTCTCGTATAACCGCTGGGCCGGCAGGTTGTCGCTCGCCGTCTCCAGGATCAGGCAATTGGCGCGCGTCGCCTCCGCCAACTCCTGCGCGCGCTCGGTCAGAGCGCGTCCGACGCCCAGCTTGCGCGCCTCCGGAACGACATACAGATCGTTCAAGATCCACAATCGCCGCAACTCGATCGACGAGAACGCAGGATAAAGATGAACGAAACCAACGGCGCGTGTTTCATGACGCGCCAGAAACAGCACCGACTCGCCTTTGCTGAGGCGCGCAAACAGAAAGCGCCGCGCCGCTTCCACATCGGAAGGCTTGCGGTAGAACTGGCGATAGGCATCGAAGAGCGGAGCTACCTCGCCGACCTCGGCGGGCGTCGCCGGGACAATTTCCAGAGCACGATCGGTTACTGGCATGAGACTCAAGGAAACACGCCGGCCGCTGCGCGTCAACTGTTTTTCGCAGCTGCGGCTGTTATGATTCTGCCGCGCCCCGGAAAACGCCGATGGATTCTTCCCTGCCCGACATTCTCGCCTCGTATGACGAACGCGCACCGCTGGATCAGGCGTACACCATTCCCGCGTCCTGGTACGTCGATGAGCGCATCGCCACGCTGGAGCGGGAGAATGTCTTCGGACGAAGCTGGCAGGTCGTCGCTCGCGCCGATCAACTGACTCGGCCGGGAGATTTCGTTACTACCGAGCTGGCAGGCGAGCCGCTGGTGATCGTGCGTAGCGCCGACAACCAGCTTCGCGCCTTCTACAACGTCTGCCGCCATCACGCCGCCGCTGTCGTCACCGCAGAGTGCGGAACGGCAAACATCTTTCGCTGCCCGTATCACGGCTGGAGTTACGGGCTCGACGGCTCCCTCAAAGGTGCGCCGGAATTCGATGGCGTTTGCGGATTCGATCGTACAAAGAATGGCTTGCTGCCAGTTCGCGCGGAAGCCTGGGAGCAGTTCGTCTTCGTCAACCTTGACCCGAAAGCCGCGCCCCTGGCCGACTTTCTTGGCCGGTTGGTCGAGCGCATGGCTCCGCTGAATATCGGCGCGCTGCACTTTTTTGAACGCCGGGTCTACAGCCTCAAGTGCAATTGGAAGGTCTTCGTGGACAACTACCTCGACGGCGGCTATCACGTTCCGCATCTGCACAAGGGGCTGAACAGCGTGCTCGATTACAAGCAGTACACCATCGAGAACGAAGATCGTTATTGCCTGCAATCGAGTCCCATGGTCTCATCGAGCGAAGACGCCGCAACCGCCGCCACACGCACCGGCGATCGCGCCTGGTACTTCTGGCAGTATCCCAATTTCATGATCAATCTCTACAGCGGCTACATGGACACGAACCTTGTCCTGCCCGATGGCGTCAACGGCTGCACTGTGATTTTCGATTTCTACTTCGACGATGTGAGCGAGCCTGCCGCCGAACGCAATCGTCAAAGCATCGCGGTCGGCGAGCGCGTGAATGACGAAGATGTTGCCATCTGCGAGGCCGTCCAGCGCGGTCTGCATTCCCGCGCCTACGGAGCGGGACGACTGTCCGTGCGCCGTGAGGCGGGAGAGCACTTGTTTCATCGGCTGCTGGCTGCGGATTTAAAGCGGGATTGACCAAAGCATGAAAGTCAACGCTTCGCCACGCGCGTGAATCCGTCGTCACTCCACTCGTCGCTGCCGACGCCGTGGTGGACGAAGAACAGTCCGTCGGGATCGTACTTCCTCTTGATCTCCTGTAAGCGCGGATAGTTCATGCCCCAGAATGAGTACTGCCAACCCTTCTCGAAGTAATTGCTCTCCGAAACATAAGCGCCGCGATAGGGCGCCACCTTGCGCAGCTCGTTCATCGCCTGATTGATCGCTATCGCCCGGTTGCGCGCGAGGTTCACATCAGGTTCATGACCGCGAACTCTCGGATAAGCCGAGTGCGTGCCGCCGGCGATAATGGCGAGAGCGAAAGAGTCGAGCACCACCGGATTCGTCGCCGTATCGCGCGCACCGGCGATCGCTTCGGCGGGAGCTCCTGCGAGACCCTTGTTGAAGTGCAGCTCAACATCCCAGTGTCGCGACGCCGCGAAGAGGGCGTCCACAAGCCGATCTTGCGACTTGCCTTCCAGCAATAATGCGGGTAGCCACAACGACTCGTATCCGTAGAGCACTTGTCCGCACTGAGCGCCGTCGCCGCCCCACCAGGCGTCGGTGGGGCCTGCTCCGGGACGCGGATCGACGACAAAAACGCCAGCGTGCAGCTTGTTCTGAAACTCGACGTCCCACCAATGGCGCGCCGGCAGGCTGGCGACGATGGTCGGCCCGTCCAAGGTGTAATCCTGTGGCGCGTGCGATAGCCAATCGAGAAACGGCTGCCACATGCGCTTGGATTCGTCGCCATCGAGACCGTGCGAGACCATCCTGATCTCGAGCGTATTGTCTCCCTGGACGTGGATCTGCTCGCCCCAGTGGTCATTGAAGAGCTGATCGCGGTAGAAGCTGAGAAACTGCCGCAGCAGGCGCCGATAGGCGTCGTCGGAGGCGGCCTCGATCGTGATGATAGCTGCGCCGAACCACTGCGGTAGTTCGCGCATGCGCAACGTCAGTTTGCTGACAACACCAAAGCTTCCACCGCCTCCACCTTTCAGTGCAAAGAAGAGATCGGCATCCCTGCAGGCGTTCACGATGCGGATCTTGCCGTCGGCAGTGACGACCTCGGCCTCCAGCAAACCCGCCGCGGCCGTTCCGTAATGTTTGGAGAAGCTGCCAAATCCGCCACTTTGCACGAGGCCGGCGACGCCAACCGTGGTGCAGCCTCCGCCCTGTACGTACTGGCCCGCCCTGGTGGTGACAGCTTGATAGGCATCCATCCAAATGCACCCGGCGCCAAGCGTAACCGCAGGCTGCGGTGCAATCTTGCGATCGCATCCCTGCGGAACGAATGACGGATGGAGGGTGACTTCTCTCATGTGTCGCGTCCAGACCAGCAGCGAGTCGGGCGCATTCGATGTGCCCTGATAGCTGTGCCCACCACCCTTGACGACCAGGCGTAGATGGTTTTCGCGTGCAAAATTGACGGCAGCTGCAATATCGCTGGCGCTGGCCGCTTCGACGGCATACGCGCTGGGCGCCGTGGTCCATGCGCCCACCCAGCCAAGGGTTTGCGTCAGGCCAGGCTGGTCGCCGATAAAGTATGGGTTGTGGATGTTCTTGAGCAGCTCCTGGCACGTGGCGCTGTCAACGTCAGCCTGGCAGTTCGCCAGCGGAGAGTACACCGGAATGAGACGGCCACCGACCTGCTGTTTGAGAGAGTCCCACATTGTGGGAGTCGGCCAGCCCGCAGCGCCGGGGCGAACCCGCTGTAACGGTCGTGGCACCGTTTCCGCTAGCGATAGCAGCGCATTTTGCGGCGGCGAGGACACGGTAAGCGGCGGCGCCAGACCTGGCGCGAGTGAGAACAGATCAGGGCAAAGGCGCGACAGCATCGGTATCGCTGCCAAATGTTTCAGCAAAGTTCGCCGGTTCATCGGCGATGAGTATACTTCGCCCGCTCACTCATGGACCTAAACTTTCCAGCGTCCGCCGAGAAAAATATCGCTCGCGGGTCATCTCGGACCTCGTGGCAGAAAAACGCTGAACATTGTCAGAAATGCCATCTCACTTTCTTGATACGATTCCGCGCATCCGCTGCCCAACGCTAATTGCGGCAGCCAGGGCCACGCACTCCACCTCCCTTGCCCGAGTTTGCGTGCCCAAGGAGTGACTTATGAAGCGCAGAGATTTCGTGGAACGCTCGGCTGCATTCGGTCTGCTGAGCATGCTGTCCGCCTGCACCGGCCAACACGCTTCCGCGGATGCCGCGGCCCATCAGCCGAACCCAAACAATTCGCCGAAACCGGCCACCAGCGCCGACAACCAGCCAGTCACCAATCCGCTCACGCCTCCCGCAAAGGGCACCATTCCCGTTGCCTTTGTCATCTCTGAAGGCACCGTGATGATCGACCTCGCTGGCCCGTGGGAGGTCTTCAACGACGTCATGATCCCGTCGCGCGGCTCCAGCATGGACGACCAGATGCCCTTCCGCACCTACACCGTCGCGGAATCCCGGACGCCTGTTCGCTTCTCCGGTGGCCTCAAGGTCGTTCCCGATTACACCTTGGCCAACGCACCCGCGCCGAAGGTCGTCGTCATCCCCGCGCAAAGCGACAGCAGCAAGGCGATGCTCGACTGGATTCGCGGCGCGACCAAGACAACCGATGTCACCATGTCGGTCTGCACCGGCGCATTCATTCTTGCCAAGACCGGCCTACTCTCCGGCGAAGCTGCGACCACGCACCACGACGCCTACAAGAGCTTCGCAATGAAGTTCCCCGACGTCTCGCTTCAGCGCGGAGCGCGATTCGTCGAAGCCGGTAATCTCGCCAGTTCGGGAGGCTTGTCGTCAGGCATCGATCTCGCATTGCGCGTCGTCGAGCGCTACTTCGGCCGCAAGGTCGCCGCCGCAACCGCGTACGACATGGAATATCAGGGGCTGGGCTGGACGGACGCAAACTCCAACGCGAGGTACGTGAAGGCGGAGGCCTCAACCGACGACCACCCGCACTGCCCAGTGTGTGGCATGTCGGTCGATCGCGCGACCGCGCCACAATCGGCTTACAACGGCAAGACGTATTATTTCTGTTCGCAGGCTCATAAGGCGGAATTCGATGCTGCACCCGAAAAATGGCAATAAGCTGCGACTGCCGTCATCCACACCGACACGCCGGGTTTTGCTGCTGGCCGCGCCGGACACGCAGATACTCGATCTCGTCGGCCCCTATCAGGTCCTCGCGCGCGCTGCCGAAATCGTCGCCCGCTCCAAGTCCGGGCCACCGGTGTACTCGCTTGAGGTCGTCACCACCGAGCCCGGCCCTCTGCTCACCAGTTGTGGATTGCGCATCGACGCGCACCGCACCTTTCGCGACGTGCGCGGCCGCGTAGACACACTGCTCATTGTCGGTGGCTCCTGGGTCGAAGCCGCCCGCGAAGAACCGGCAGTGGTCGAGTGGCTGCAGCGCATTGCGCCTCAGGTTCGCCGCCTCGGATCGATCTGCACCGGCGCATTTCTGCTCGCCCGCGCCGGATTGCTCGATGGCCGTCGTGCCACCACGCACTGGAATTATTGCGAGCGGCTCGCTCGCCGCTATCCCGCGGTCAAGCTCGATCCCGATCCCATCTACATTCGCGACGGCAACATCTACACGTCTGCCGGCGTCACGGCGGGGATGGACATGGCGCTCGCGCTGGTCGAAGAAGATCTGGGCTCAGCGATTGCGCTGGCGGTGGCGCGCGAGCTTGTTCTCTACCTGCGTCGCCCCGGCAGCCAGTCGCAGTTCAGCGTCGCGCTCAATCTGCAAGCTGCCGACCGGCAGCCCTTTCGCGAACTCGGGGCATGGGTGCTCGATAATCTGCGAAAAAATCTTTCCGTAGAGGTGTTGGCCGGCCGCCTCGGCATGAGCCCGCGCAACTTCGCACGCGTCTTTCGGCAGCAGATGAACATGACGCCGGCCAAATTCGTCGAGACATTGCGCCTCGACGCCGCGCGCCGCCGCTTGCAGGAGAGCAACGTCAGCCTCGACTCCGTCGCGTCCAGCTGTGGCTTCCGCAACTCTGACGCCATGCGCACGACGTTCAAGCGCGTCCTACGCGTCGCTCCCGGCGAATACCGCTGGCGCTTCCAGTCGCAGCTGGGCAAGCGAGAGCGAACGCCTCAACCTGCCCAGGCAGCACCACCAAGCCATGCTGATCGATCGAAGTGACGTGGCCGCACTCGTGGCCTTCCTGAACTCCCTAGCGGAAGACCACGACAACTGCGTGCCATCGCTGCCTAGAACAGCCTCCGCCGCACGAGTCCAGCCAGTCCGAGAATGCCGGTACCGAGCAACATCATACTGCTGGGTTCAGGAACTGAGGTCGTCGTGCTGGTGGTACTGGTCGTGCTGCTGCTGGTGCCAAGAACCGTAAATGCCTCCGAAGGAATCGATCCGACGCTGCTCTCCGAAGCCGACGATGGGCCGGAGTTCTCATCCCAGTACGCAGGGTCGCCGCTGGGTTCCATGGCGTTCTGCAGATTCACCCAGTAGGTGCCGGCATTGAGCGTCGGACCCTGGAAGGTCGAACTCTCCAGGCAGACGTTGAAGCCATACTCGTTAGCTTTACAGTCGCTTTGAACAAAGTTCACGGTCTGGTCGAAGTAGCTCGTGCCACTGTTTTCCCCGGAGGTGAAGGAGACCTCTACCGAGGTAATCTGGTCGCCGGGGAAAACATGTGCGCCAAAGTCGAAACCAGTGATAGTCGTGCCATTATTGACGACGTTGAGTGTGTCGCTGACAATGAACCCAAAGTTGATGGTCCATGAGTCGACGTTGCCGTTGATAGGTCCGTTGCTATAGACGGTCTGTGCTGTAGCCATCACCGCCGGCAATGTCAGGCACAGGGCCAGAACAGAGAGCGAAACGAGGCGCAGTTTCATAGGAGCCATCCTCCGAAGATGTTCGATCCTACACTTACGCGCGGGCGGCGAAATTGGTCAACTTAATTCTAGATTACGGTCGAAGTTGCTAAAAATAAAGGCTAAATCCGCGACTGCATCTGATTGCGGCGCGTCAGGGACAGGGGGTCTGTGGCTGCTTTGCAGGAGCGCGATTCGAATGAGACAGGCCTCTAGAACAATCTGCGCCGCGCGAGCCCAGCCAGAGCGAGCATGCCGGAACCGAGCAACATTATGCTACTGGGTTCAGGAACTGAGGTCGTCGTCGTGCTGGTGCTGCTGCTGGTACCGAGAATCGTGAAGGACTCGGAAGGAATGGATCCCACCGAATTCTCCGACGCCATCGAGGGGCCTGAGTTCTCGTCCCAGAAGGCCGTAGGGCACTCGGGAAGGTTGCAGCCCTGAAGGTTCAGCCAATAGGTACCGGCGTTCAGTGTCGGCCCATTACCATTAAGGTTGGTGTTCTCCTGGCAAACCTCATAGCCATACTGATTAACGGTGCAGGGACCTTGAGTGAAGTTCACCGTCTGGTCAAAGTAGCTGGTGCCACTGTTCTCACCGGAGGTAATGGAAAGCTCATCAAACGGAAAAGTGCTCCCTGCAAATAGCCATATCCCAAAGCTGGCACCCGTGATCGTAGTGCCATTATTCGTCACGTTGAACGTGTCGCTAACGATAAAGCCGAAGTTGATGGACCAGGCGTCGTTGTTGCCGTTGATAGGCCCGTTGCTGTAGACGGTTTGCGCAGTGGCCGGAACGGCCGCAAGAATCAGACAGCACGCTGAGAGCAGCAGTAGAGTCTTCAAGGCACCCTCCCTTTACGCATTGGAGATGGAGGTGTCCCGCGGCTTTGTCCGCAATCTTTGTGCCGCGCTAAGTCCAATCAGACATTGGACTCGAGAATTGCTCACTGCACAGTCTTGCAACCTGCTTCTATGCATTGTGTTCTAGATGAGGGTTGAACGCCAGGGAGAATTCTGAGAGTGGCCACGCTCGAAACCTGAAACTAGAAACCTGAAACTCGAAACTTGAAACTCGAAACCTGAAACTTACTACGCCCCGCGATCCAGCCTCTCTCTGACAATAGCCTCTAGTTCGACAACTACCTCATCGATGCTTTTATGAGTGGTGTCGAGGATCACAGCGTCGGGAGCGGGAACCAGAGGCGACGCGACACGGGTACGATCGCGCTCGTCGCGCGCGGCGATCTCGACTTGCACGCGCTGCCGTTCGTCGGCTGAGGGATCTCCATTCTGCAACACGCGGCGCTCGGCCCGGACAGTCGGGTCGGCATCGAGAAAGATCTTCACGTCGGCATTGGGAAACACGGCAGTGCCGATGTCGCGACCCTCCATGACGACTCCGCCATTGGCGCCAAGCTCACGTTGGCGGGCAACCAGCACCCGCCGCACCGGCGGATGCGCCGAGACGCCGGACGCCGCCGTGGTTACGTCCGACTGGCGAATGCGCTGCGACACATCGCGGCCATCCAGCAGCACTCGGTTGCCGTCACCGTAGGGCTCTAGCAGGATCGTCGTGCTCTCCGCCAATTGGCGCACTACCTCGGCGTCATCGAGCGGGACATTTTGTTCCATCGCCTTCAGCGCGAGCGCCCGGTACATCGCGCCGCTCTCCAGATTGATATAGCCGAGCTTGTGCGCCAGTCGCGCGGCAATCGTGCTCTTGCCCGATCCGGCGGGACCATCTATCGCAATGATCAATTTTCGCGTGGCGTTCATTCGTTGCCGGCATCCGGACGTGCTGGCCGCTTGGGAGTTGCGGCTCGGTTAGGTCGCGACGGCTGACTGCGACCCGTTCGGCGGCGTTGCACCAGCGGCATGCCCGCGCGCGGAGGAAGAGGCTCGAACTTTGGCTTGGGCTTGGGCTTGAACTCGTGCGGCGGCGGTGCAGCCTGGAGCGACGAAACTTGCAGCATCACGCGCCCCCCGACGTGGACGAAACTTAGCTCGCGCGCGGCCTGCAATGCATTGAGCGCCTCGCGCACACGCGCGCGGCCGATGAGATTCGAGAAGAACTGCTCGACCTCTTCCTGCTGCGCCGCCAGCACGCAGTCGAGATACTTCGAAACCAGCGCAGTCAACGACTCCGCGACGGAGACGTGCGTGCCTTCGCGCACCGCATCCGGCGACCAGCGAAACAGCACATCCCAGAAAACCCCCTCGTCGGGTTTGTAATCGACGCGCGTGATGCGCAGCTTGGCCCCAAGCTCATCGAGCGCACGATCGAGTGCAGCTTTGGAGATGTCGCCTCCTAACAACTCGCGCAGGCGGTGCTCCGGAATGGGCCCGGCTTTCTGGATCAGCTGAAAGGCATGGATCGCCAGTGGCGAATAGCCGGACCGCGTGTCAGCCTTGGGCGCTTGGCGCGGATTACGATCTCCTACCAATCCATAAAAATAAGGAAACACCGCAGATGAGACGATGAAGTTGTTTTCCGGAAAAACATTCGTTTCGTAGGCCGCTTTCTCCCGCAGCAGGCGGACCATCAGCTCTTTGGCTTCGTGTGCGGCAGTATCGGCAAACGCCATATGCGCCACCGGCAGCTTCTCATCGCTGCCTTTATACGCGCCGACAAACGTAGGAGCGAGCACAGTAGGCCGCTGCGGATAGAGCAGACAGAAGCCGACCGAGTCGATGAACTCACGCGCGTCCTCAAGCGTGCGGACCGGCCGCCCGTTCAGCCGCCATTTGTCGCGGCGAAGTTCCTGGAGCTGGGTTTCGTGCATAGAAAAACAGCAATTAGCGATTAGCAATTAGCTTTACGCTGGAGAGAACCGTTGACGGCGACCCCTTGCGGCAATGCACATGTTCGCAGCTAGTTGCTAATTGCTGGTTGCTAATCGCTGCGGATCTTCAGATCCGCTTAAACGCCTTCTGAATATCCTTAACAGAATATCGCAGAACGACGGGGCGGCCATGCGGACAGCTCATGGGGCAGTCAGTCTTGGCCAGCTCGCGCAGCAGCCACTCCATTTTGTTCTGCTCGAGCGGCATGTTGATCTTGATGGCCGCGTGGCAGGCGATGCTGGCGGCGATGTTGGTGCGAATGCGGTCGAGGTTCAGCGATTGTTCTTCGCGCTCGAATTGCTCAAGGATTTCGTGCAGCAGGTGCTCGACCTCGCCAGCTGCGATGCCCGCTGCGGTAGTTTTCACCGCGATGGTACGCGGTCCAAAGGGTTCGACTTCGAAGCCATTACGATTTAACTCGTCGGAAATCTCGGCGAAAACCGCCATCTGGCCGGGTGTGAGCTCGACGATCAGCGGCATCAAAAGTTGCTGGCGCTCGGGCGATTCGGCCAGGCGCTGCTTGCAAATTTTCTCGAACAGAATGCGCTCATGCGCGACGTGCTGATCGATGATCCACAGGCCCTGCGGATTGATCGCGAGAATGAACGACTCGCGAATCTGGCCGACCGGCTTCAGCGTTGTGAGCGATTCGAGACTGACGGGCGCATCGTCGTCCGCGATCTCCGGCGAGCAACCGTTGCGACCGGGGGCAGCTGCAGTTGCCGGCCCTCCGAAAGTCTGAGGACCGAAGCGTGCGACAGGAACCGCTGCATTGGCCTCGACCGCGAATCCCGAGCCTTCGAATTGCAGCGGCGCCGTGAATGGCGGCAGTTCTTGTGCGCGCAGTGCGAACGCTGTGTCAGCGTCGGTCACGTGCAATTCGCTCGAAGCAAAATCGTAGGCGCCGGGCGTGAGCGATGGCGACGCTGACGGATTGGCGCGAATCTCCGTTGTGAACGAGGGCACGGGGCGCGACTTCATCAGCGTGGCGCGAACGGAGTCACGAATGAAGTCGTGCAGGAGCGATGACTGGCGGAAGCGCACTTCGGTCTTCGACGGATGCACGTTGACGTCGACTTCGGTCGGCGGCATCTCCAAGAAGAGCAGCACAACGGGATAAACAGTCGGCGGAATGATGTTGCGGTAGGCTTCAGTGAGCGCGTGCTGCACCAGTCGGTCGCGAATCAGCCGGCCGTTCGCGAAGATGAAGATGGAGTTGCGATTGAGCTTCTGAATCTCCGGCCGCGAGACGAAGCCGTGCAGTTTGAACTCGCCCTTCACCGGTTCTTCCGGTTCTTCGATCTCGCTGCGCTTCCATGGCGGAGGCTGCGGCAGTCCGATGCGCTCCAGCGGTAGCAACGCGCCAAGCGGGATCAACTGATCAAGCGTCTCTCTGCCGAAGACCTGGTAGATGCGCTGCGAGTGATCGCTGACTGGCGGAGCGACGAGCATGGCGTTGGTCGCGGAGTGCAACTCCCAATGCATCTCGGGATGCGCGAGCGCGTAGTGCGTGACCAGCGACGCAATGTGCGAGAGTTCGGTCGATTCGGCTTTCAGGAATTTGCGCCGCGCGGGAATGTTGTAGAAGAGATCACGCACGGTGATGCAGGTGCCGAGCGGCAGGCCAGCTTCTTCCACGGTAAGAATTCTTCCGCCAGCGATCTCGACGATGGTTCCGGCAGCATCTTCCGGCGCATGCGTCTCCAGGCGCAAGCGGCTGACGGATGCAATCGACGGCAGCGCTTCGCCGCGAAAGCCGAGGGTCGCGATGTTCAGCAGATCATCGGCATTACGGATCTTGGAGGTGGCGTGACGCTCGAAGGCGAGCATGGCGTCGTCGCGCACCATGCCGCAACCGTCATCGATTACCTGAATAAGCTTCTTGCCGCCGGCTTCGATGTTGACGCGAATGCGGCGCGCGCCCGCATCCAGCGCGTTCTCCAGCAACTCTTTGACAACCGACGCCGGGCGCTCCACCACCTCGCCCGCGGCGATCTTGTTAGCTACATTTTCGGAGAGAATGTGGATGCGGCCCATGAAGTACTACGTTACATCAGTGGATCGTGGATCGTGAATGGTGGATCGAAAGAGCCCATCATGCGAAAACCGCGAATGAGTGGGGCACCCGCGATTCACGATTCAGGAACCACGATTCAGTTCTTATCCCGGAGGCCAGGTCAGGTTACGGCCGCCGAGCAGATGCAGATGCAGGTGAAACACCGATTGCCCTGATCCTGGGCCGACGTTGTAGACGGTGCGGTAGCCGTCCTCGATGCCGCGGTCGCGGGCGATATTGGCGGCGATGAGATGGCTGTAGCCGATGATCTCGGCGTCGTCTTGCAGCGCTTCTTTCAGCCCGCGGATGTGGCGCTTGGGAATGATGAGCAAGTGCGTCGGCGCTTTGGGATTGATGTCTTCGAAGACGTAGACCTTGTCGTCTTCAAAGACCTTCTTGGATGGAATTTTGCCGGCGATGATTTTGCAGAAGAGGCAGTCGTCCATGGAGGAGATGGTAGTGAGGAAAGTTTCGAGTTTCAAGTTTCAGGTTTCAAGTTCGAGGACACAAGCGGCTGTCCATACTAAGCAATCAGTTTTTGCCCGAGAAGAAAGGGCTTGTCAGGCGGCCTCCGGCTCGACCCGGGTGATTGCCTATTCAAAATCCTAAATTCGACTAAGACTGTCTGCGCTTTGACACACCGTGTCTGCCCTGACACAAGCCCGTTCCCGCAACTCCTGTGTTTTCCTATATTCCCTCAATGGCAGCCGTCGTGCTTTTTCCGCACTGGAGATTTGGGGGGCGACGCGATGCGGAAGCCAGGGCGACGCTGCAATCGAGTAGTCTGCGAGATCCTTTCGCACCTTCGGGTCTATATTCCTACCGTGAGACCACTGCTTATTGTCTTGCTGGCGATTGCGACAACCGTCCCCCTCGGTAGCTCTGTATGGGCCCAGGTCGATCAACAGAACGGCTCCAGCTCCTCCCAGGTCGAGGTAGACGGCTGTGTAGACCTGAAGGATGGGAGACTCGACATAACGAACCAATTCTGGTGGGTGCTCTACTATCTGACCGGACAAACCGCCGGACTGCAAAACCACATCGGCGATGAAGTGAAGGTGCGGGGGATCGAAACAGAGCCAGTGTCCGTTTCACCGGAAGGTCGCCGTCCGCCAACCTTGCGAGTCACCAGCGTTGAATTCATCACGCACAAGAACCCCGAGGGTGTTCGCCCCGTACTCGGCGATCTGAATACGTGGGTAAAGGTCGAGAATCCTCTTTACGGAGTGCGCGTGCGCTATCCGGCGACGTTCGGCCTGGAAGGCTCAGGAAATCCCCCGACCGAGGCGAATTTTGCTGGGCAGGTTGGGTCGACTTCGGTGCGGATTCTCAGCGTGAACATTCCGGGAAACACCTACCCAGGTTCGAACTTTGTGGATGGGGTGTTCGCCATCTTCGTCAATCCCAATATTCGCAGCGAAGGCACTTGCCGCCAGTTCGCTACCATCTGGCCTGAGCACACTGCTTCAACCAATATCGACCAGGTGAGTTATACGCGGACGCTGCAAGGTGGAGTGGCCATGGGCACGGCGGGCTCGGGCTACGACTTCCATACCTTTCAAAACGGTCTTTGCTACGAATTGACTTTTGATTTCGCCGAGGCGAATGGCGGCGGCATGGACATACCGTGCTCGATCCAGTGGGTTTCGGAAGACAACCTGTTCGAGCTGATGAACGGCATTCTCCGGCAGACGGCGTATTTCAAGCCGGAGCTGAAGCTCGCCGCCGCCGGCGGTCAGGAGAATGCGGTGCCCACGATTACTTCCTTCGAACACGACCGCCCGTTCGTCGGTGGGATTGGGATGGTAACGATGATGGATATCTCCTGGAAGACAGAGAATGCTGATTATGTGCGGCTCAGCTATAAGTGCGTGGACAACCTGTACGTGCAGATCATCAGGCCCACTACTGGTGGCTACGCCATAGATTGCGGCGAGAAAGCCCACGACAACTCACTGCCCAACGGTTCGGTCGAACTTATGCTTGGCAACTTCACTCCCGAGCCGGTGAAAGTTGTGATCTCTGTAGAGCCGTTTCGCGCAGGAGTGGGGTATCCGAAGGAGTCGAGGAGTATGTCAGTCCTGGTCGAGCCGCGACCTCAAGTGAACTCGAAATCGCAGGGAAAGTGACGGGTGCGCAGTTTCGAATTTCAAGTTTCGAGAACAGAGACATCCTTCCCCACGAAACAAAAATCCCCACCCAAGCAAAACCAACTTGGGTGGGGATGGTCAGACTTTGAAACTCTAAACCTGAAACTCGAAACTGTTCTTGAGATTCGGAACTGCCTCTTCAGCTCTTGCCGATCTTGATGTCGCCGGTGTCGGTGTTCACCAGCAGCTTGCTGGTGCCGCTGCCGACCGTTCCGGTGGCGTGCGACTCACCATTGCTCTCGTTGACCTTGACGGCGTCGAAGTCTGACGTGATATCGCCTTTGCGCGTGCCGGCGCTGATCTGGAAGCCACCTGCTGACGGCAAGGTCAGCGTCACGTCGCCGTGCTGTGTCGTCACCATCACTTTGTCTGGGGTCGACTTCGAGGCCAGGGTCAGAGCGACATCGCCGTGCTGCGTGCTGACGGTCATCTTGCCGGCCTGCTTGCCGCTGGTCGTGACCTCGACATCGCCGTTGTTGGACTGCACGTCGAGATCGCCGGCAACATCCTCGAGGTGAATGTTCTTCGATCCCGTGACTACGCGGCTGGGGCCAGTGAGTTCGCTGCCGCGGACTTCATCGCTGGAGATCGAGATGTCGCCCGGGACCGAAGCGATCTCCATGTCGGAACGCGAGGTCTTGAAAATGACGCTCTTGGCAATTTTGCTGAGCTGGATGTCTTCGTAGAAGTCGCCGTTGAGGCGAACGGCTCCGGCAACATTATCAATGTTGACGCTGTCGACGTGACCGGTAACATCGACATCGCCGCCAATCTCCGAGGCGCGAATCGAACCCTTCTCCAGATTGATCTTCACCGGCGAGGCAATAGCAGTCAGCGAAACGTCGCCTTTCTGCAGGGAGATTTTGACCTCGCCCTTGCGATCGTTGACGGTCACATCGCCGCGCTTGCTGGCAATGTCGAGCGGCGTGTTAGCGGGCACACTGATGTCCATGTCCGTCTGGACACCGTGATCGCCGGCACCGTCGGTGTTGGCGTTCAGCACGACCGAGCTGCCGGTTGAACTGATTTGCGGCTTGCTGCCTTCGTTGTACTTGTTGGCATCGTTCTGGTTCTGCGCGTAAAGCTTCTTGTGGACGACGACGCGTATCACTCCGTCATCCGAGGGCGTAATGTTCAGCGCGCCATGATCGCACACGACGCGAAGCGTGACATTTGCCGGAAACGCCTGCTGCATCGTGTCCTCAAACGTGTACGGATTGCCAAAGATGCTGCTGAAATCGTCGTCCATCTGCAGCTGATCTTTGACTCCGCCCCAGTCGACATCGGAGCTGTAATGCGCGGAAACGCCTAAAGCCACCAGCAAAACCAGCAGCACGATGCCACCGGCGCCAAGATATCGCGGGCGATATCCCAAGCGAGGCGCGGTCATGTTCTCGATGAGAACGATGACGCCCCACAGAATCAGCAGCAGCGGCCACCAGTGTCCGAACCAGTGCCAGATGGGAAAGCGGAAGCCAAAATTCTTCGCCAGGAACAGCCCGCCGATGACGATCAGGATGATCGGCCCGGCGATCGAGCGCCGATAACGATACGGCGGCGGGACCGGCGGTGGCGGAGGCGCAATCGGAGGATATTGATTCACGCTAGCCATTGGGCCCTCCCTTGTCGCCGGAGTTGTTGGGCGGCTGACCCTGCTGGATGAAGCCGGCAGGCGCGTTCGGCGGCGGAGTTACGACGGGACCTTGCGGTGGATACCCCGGAGCTCCGGGCTGCGGATATCCCGGAGGCATGGGCTGCCCGGGAACCTGCTGCATCCGGGTGTACTCGCGCGGAATGTGACCGTAGGTGGAGGCGCTGTGCTCCAGCAGCTTGATCAGGCCAATGACGATGAGCAGCGCCGGCCAGGTATAGCCGAAGTCCATCCAGTGCATGTGCCCCATCTGGTCGAGCAGAAACAGCACACCAATGGTGATGAGGACAGCAGGCCCCATATAGCCGTGGGCTCGACAACGGGAACAGGAGCAATCGCGATTGTATCGGTATCTCATAGTCTCCTCCTCACCAGCCTCTCCGCTGACGCTGCATCAAGATGCGAACGCCGATGGCGATCAGGATGAGCGGCCAGAAACGCCAAATCCAATCGAAATGCAAGAAACCCACTTCGTCGAGCAGAAACAGAATTCCCAAACCAATCAGGATGAACGCCCCGATGGGCAGGCGCGAATGCGGTTCATCAACCACCGCGTCCGTTTGCGGAACCTCACCGGGCGCACCCGGAGCGGACGTTGCCGCGGCAGGCACGCTGGCCGCCGGAGCCGGCGGCGGACCGCTGCGGAAGAGATTGTTCAGGCCGAGCGGATCGGGCGCGGGCAAACCTATCTCGCGGGCACGCGCCGTCTTGTAGGCCTCGATCGGCATGTAGATATAGAACGCCGCAATGCCGATGCCGAAGAGGCCGTTCACGTGATCGGCCATCCAGATCAGGGTGGCAAAGATCAGCACGTGGACAAAGCCCTTGGCATATTCGCCGTTGTACATGGCGCCCACGCCGGGAATGAATCCCAGGATGGTGGCCAGCGCGGGGCTAGGCGTGCCGGGTGGACGTTCGCCGACCGGAGGCACGATTCCGGCAACCGGCGGCGGCATAGTGCCGGCAACGTGCGAGGCCAGACACTCCTCGCAATAGACAACGCCGCGGACGTCGCGTGAGCACGTGCTGCACAGTGGCTTTCCACAAGTTCGGCAGTACGCAACCGCGGGCGCGTCGAGATGATTGGCGCAGTTCATGCGGTTCTCCTGTTCTCGGACCCCAAGCAACTCAAAGACGGAGCTGCCTTGGGGGTTCGCTGCCGGGCCTGAGGAATGGCTGCCAACATCACAGCCGGAAAGGTGGCCAGCATGGGTTCGCGGTTGTCGCGGCTATACTTCTGCCGCTCCGTGCCATGCCGGTTGTCACTCTTGGACGGATTCTTCTGATTGGGCGCGGGTGCCTCCTGCTGCGGTTGCTGCTGTTCCTGTTGCTGCGTATTTCGATCGGGCGTCCCGGCCCGGCGCAGATCGCGCACCCGCGACTCAATCTCGTACACCACGCGCATGTTCTCGTAATAGCGCATGACGCGCGCCTGCGCTTCGTAATAGGTCTTGTGAATGCCTTTAGAGCTGAGATCCCAACGACGCACATCCGCAAAATGGAATCCGGCGATTCCCAGCAACATAGTGATGGAGAAGAAAGCCATGCCCAACGACATGGCAAAACGCGGCGTAGCGATGGGCGCGAACATCGGCGCCAGACGGCCTTTCAGCTTCTCAAACCAACCCTCGCCGCGCGGCTTTACGACCGCGTGCTCGGACGGCAGGGCTCCAATGGTCTGCGCCAGGATATTGTGGACCAGGTTGCGCGGCGGCTCGGTTTCGTCCAACGCCTTCAGCCAGTGCATTCCAGCTCTGGCTTCCTCAACCATGGTGCGGCAGGTGGCGCAGCTCTGCTGATGAGCTTCGAAGCCCGTCTGCGTTGCGCCCGGCAGCGTGCCGTCCAGGATCTCAGCCAGAAGGGCCTCGACCTCGGTGCACTGCATTCCGGAATGGATTTCCCCCGCCATCAGTTTGCCTGCTTATAATTACGTTGTAACAGCCTCGCCAGTTCCGTTCGTCCCCGATTTATGCGACTCTTCACAGTTCCCTCGGGCACATTGAGGACTTTGGCAATATCCTTGTAGTCCAAATCCTGCAAATCCCGCAAGATCACCGCTTCCCGGAGCTCCGGCGACAGCCGCTTCAGCGCCTCATGGACCAGCTTCTGGGTCTCCTGGCTGCGCACCCGGGCCTCCGGACTAGCCCCTTTATCTTCTAGCCGGTCGGCAAATGTGAGGCCATCCTCCTGGTCGCCCGGGGTTGCATCCAGCGAATCGGTTATCCGATCGTACTTGCCCTTACGAAAGTGGTCGACTAGCAGATTGCGCGTCACGGTCGTCACCCACGTCATAAACGAGGCCCGCGTCGTATCGAAGGTACTGAGCGTGCGATACATCTTGATAAACACTTCCTGGGCCAGGTCCGACGCGTCATCTGCCGATCCGGAAAAGCGATAGCAGATGTTATATATCCTGCGGTGGTACTGCTGAACGATTTCCTGCCAAGCCGCAGCGTCGCCAGACACACAGCGACGGACAAGGGCATTGACCGCTTGGTTGTCGTCCAATCAGCACTCCCACGGGGCGTACTCCTGGCCCAAATCCTCGTACTTCTAAGGGGTTATACGGCGACTGCTGGCCGGGAGTTCGGTGAATTCGGACGAGAATGACAGCGTTTGGCCCCGCACGAACCGCCCGATTCCGCAAAAATTGTAACAGGGGAAGCATGGCGCTTCTGCCGCAGAGCCCCAAAATGGGGAGCGTTTTGTCTGAGCCAATGGAACCTGACAACCGCTGACGGTTTCCAGTACCTACTTCGCCACCCCCTCTACCCGCATTCCTCGCATTTCCGCAACACTTTCTTGGGATAATCGTATGTCTCTGGCGTATCAGCACTTTTACCGGCTAAACCGCATCGGCCATCCCTGGGAAATCACGCGCGTCTTGCAACGCGTGTCGGTTGTTTGTGTCTGCTTGCGGCGAGTGAGCTAAGTATGGCCCGCAAGCGCACGTCTCCAGTTCGGCCGAACTCCAGCATGAACTTCAGCCGCCCATTTACGCCAACCGCTAATCGCCGGCTCAATGAGCTGATCGGCTTCCTGTTGTTTGTCTTCGCGATCCTCCTTGTCCTCGCGCTCGTCTCCTATTCGCCGCTCGATCCCTCGCTGAACACCGCGGCCACGCCCGCGGCCGGAAAGCCCGCGCACAACTGGATCGGCGTCGTCGGCGCATTGGTCGCCGACATCGCGCTGCAACTCTTCGGCGTTGCAGCCTTCCTGCTGCCCGCGTTTCTGGCGATGTACTCGCTCAACTGGTTTCGCTCGCGGCCCATCAGTTCGCCGTACGCCAAGACCATCGGCGCTGTCGCGCTCATCGCATTTCTCTCCGCCTTCGTCGGACTGCTGCCCTGGCCTGTCCGCTGGATGGGCGTGCTTCCCTCCGAAGGCCTGCTCGGCCGCATCGTCGCGGACGCGCTGATTCACTACTTCAACGTCGTCGGCGCTTATCTCATCTGCGTCGCTGTCATCGCGGTTGCGCTTTATCTCTCGACTGCATTCTCCTTCGGTGCGGTTCGCATATGGTCGCAGACGCGCTTTGGCTTCGTCTACGCCGCCATGGATCGCTTCGCTGACTGGCGCATGGAGCGCGCGCGCAAGAAAGCTGCGAAGGATCTGGAGAAGAAGCGTGCAGCTGCGGCAAACACCAAGCCTGTGGTGACCGCGCAGCTCGTACCCAAGCGTGCTGCGGCTTTCGTAGAAGATTTCGCGGCCGAGCAAGCCGTCGGCGCACCGCCGCCTCCCGCGCCCAACACTTCGCCGGCGAAAAGCGGCATCGAGCGCATGTTTGACACCGACGACAAGCCTGCAGCTTCTCATCCGCAGCCCGAGCCTGAAGCTGCGCCCGCAGCTGACGATATCGCCGTCGGCACGCGTGCCGACGCCACGCCGCGCGGCAAGACGACTATGCCGCGTCTGGTGGGCAGCTTCAAACTGCCCTCGACCACGCTGCTGCATCGCGCCGAAGAGCACAGCGCCATCAACGAGGCCGAGCTGAAGGTTCTGGCGCAAGTCCTGGCGGAGAAGTGCGGCGAGTTCGACGTGCGCGGCCAGGTCACGCAAATCAATCCCGGCCCGGTCGTCACCACCTTCGAGTTCAAGCCCGAAGCCGGCATTAAGTACAGCCGCATCACCAATCTGTCGGACGATCTCTGCCTCGCCCTGCGCGCCGAAAGCATTCTCATCGAACGCATGTCCGGCAAGTCGACCGTCGGCATCCAGGTCCCTAACCATGAGCGCGAAACCATCTGGCTGCGCGAAGTAGTCGAGGCGCAGGAATTCCTCGGTACCAAGTCGAAACTCACGCTCGCTCTCGGCAAGGACATCAACGGCCGCATCGTTACTGCCGACCTCAACGCCATGCCGCACCTGCTCATCGCCGGTTCAACTGGATCGGGCAAGAGCGTTGCCATCAACGCCTTCATCATGTCGATCCTCTACAAGGCGACGCCGCAGGAAGTGCGGCTCATCCTGGTCGATCCCAAGCGCCTCGAGCTCGGCAACTACGAAGGCGTCCCGCACCTGCACACGCCGATCATCACCGAGCCCAAGCTCGCCTCCAACGCCCTGCGCAACGCGGTGATCGAGATGGAGCGCCGTCTGAAGGTTCTCGCCGAAAAAGGTGTGCGCAACATCGATCAGTACAACAAGCTCTTCGACTCGAGCGGCAGCCTCTTCGACGACGCCGGCGACGAAGCTCGCCCGCTACCCTACATCGTCATCATCATCGACGAACTCGCCGACCTGATGATGCTCGATGGCCAGAACGTCGAAGCCTCGATCACGCGTCTGGCGCAGATGGCGCGCGCCGTCGGCATTCATCTCGTGCTCGCCACGCAGCGCCCCTCGGTCGACGTCATCACCGGACTGATCAAAGCCAACTTCCCCGCGCGCATTTCGTTCCGGGTCGCGACCAAGGTCGATTCGCGCACCATCCTCGACTCCAACGGCGCGGAAGCGCTGCTCGGCCGGGGCGACATGCTCTATTTGCCCAACGGCTCCGCCCGCGTGCATCGCGTGCACGCCCCGTTCGTCACCGAAAAAGAAATCGCCGCGGTGGTGGAGTTCTGGCGCGCCCAGGGTCTGGCGCAATATCAGGAGAATTTCTTGCAGGCTCCGCGCGAAGATAGCGAGTCGTCCGGCGGCGCCGCGGATGGCGGCTCAGGTGACGGCGATAACGACGAGCTTTATCAGGATGCGGTGCGCATCGTGCTGGAGTACGGAAAGGCTTCGACCTCGCTCCTGCAGCGGCGTCTGCGCATCGGCTATGGACGCGCCGCTCACCTCATCGATCTGATGGAGCGCGACGGCATCGTCGGCGCTGCCGACGGCCCCAAGCCGCGCGAAGTCCTCAAGCGTCCCGACTGGCTCAGCGAAGTCGAAGACGCCCTGCGCTAAGAGTCGGTTCGAGCGTCGTCACACTTGTCCCGCAGATCTACATAGAAATTTGTTTCCGGGGGGTCACCCATGACTCGCGAAGCCAGGTTGATGTGCGGCATCATCCTCATCACCGTACCCACCATTCAGTACGGCGGATATTTCCTGCTCACTCAGTTGATGAGTAAGAACTCTGGCTATATGGACAATCCGCTGCGCCAGAATTTCTTTCGCGCGGGGCACGCGCACGCCGGAGTCATCGTCTTCCTGGCATTGATCTGTCAGCTGCTGGCGGATAATGCGGCGCTGCCGGTGTCTCTCATCTGGCTGGCGCGGATTGGGGTGCCGTTGGCCGCGATCCTGATCCCGATTGGGTTTTTCCTCTCGGTGCCTTTGCCGACAGCGACGCACCCCAACGGAGCAATCGCGTTTATATACGTTGGCGCCGTAGTTCTCGCGGTGTCCGTATTGACCCTGGGAGTTGGATTATTGCGGTCGGCGGCTGCCGGGTGATGTGTGGGTGCCCCACTCATTCGCGGGGTTCGAATGAGCGGGACAGATTTCCTGTAACGATCCGGCAATGCGGGTGCCCCACTCAAGCTGCTTTTGCTTGAGTGGGAGTTTTTCTTCCGAAGGAGGCCGAGGGATCGTCTATCGTTGCAACAACCCTACTTCGCCGGGGCTGGAGTCGCTGGCTTCGGCTGCTCAATCGACAGTAGCTCGACTTCAAAGATCAGCGTCTCATTAGGACCGATATCGCCTCCCGCTCCACGCGCGCCATAAGCCATGTCGGGAGGAACAAACAGCTGCCACTTTGATCCCACGGGCATCAGTTGGAGCGCTTCGGTCCATCCCTTAATGACGCCGGTCACCGGGAACGTCGCCGGTCCGCCATCGCCATGCTTGTTTGAGGCGTCAAATTCCGTACCATCAACCAGCGTGCCTTTGTAGTTGCACTTCACCGAGTCGGCCGGCGTCGGCTTCGGTCCCGTGCCTTCCTTCAGGATCTTGTACTGCAGGCCGCTGGGTAGCGCGACCACGCCTGGCTTCGTCTTGTTCTCGGCCAGGAAAGCATCGCCCTTTTTCTTGTTCTCTTCCGATTCCTGTTGCTGCTTGGCTTGCATTTTCGCCATCATCTGCGTCCGCAGCTCGGTGATCTCCGCCCGAGCCTGTTCGTCGGTCATCAGCGTTTTGCCGCCGGAGAGCCCGTCCTTCAGGCCGCGCATCAGCACCTCAGGATCGATCTCGAGGTTGTCCTTATGCATGCCTACGCCGATGTTCATGCCAATCGCGTAGCTGAGCCTGTCCTTCTGAGTGGGCAAGCCGGGGATGGTAGCGCTGCTGGCCGCAGGCGGCGTTTGTGATTGCGCTGCCGGAGCGCCCTTTGCCGGCGCAGAAGACTGTGTGGTGGACGACTGCTGGGCCATCGCGCCACCAACCAGAACGCCAGTCGCCAGTATGGATACTGTAAGAAAAGGTAATTTCCGCATACTGGCATTGTTACATGCGAGGCGAATTACGCAAAACCGCCGGAGCCCCACTCATTAGCGCTTGTCGAATGAGTGGGGCCTCAACCCATCTATCCGCCAACGATAAAGGCACGACCGTAGTCGTGCCTTTCCATTCGTCCAGTAGCAATATCTATCCGGTGCGCTCGCTGACAACCGACAACCGGCAACTGACAACTGTTTTCTAATTTGGCTTGCGCGGCATAATCTGCTCGTCGCGAATGAAGAACTGCGCCGAGCACTTCTCCGAGCCGCAGATCACGGGTAACAATCCGCCCACCTGCTTGCGGGTAATCAGTCCCAGTTGCCCGCACGATGGGCACGACAGCACCGCCCAATACGGGTCGTCGCGCTCACCCACCTCGCCGGCGTTCTCCAGTACGAAAATGGTTCCAGGCTCCATCTGTTCGGGGATCCACTCGCCCAACACGCTGAGTTCTCCGATCATGTGCCCTCCTTAAGGGACTCCCAAGCTGCCCGCCAAGCCTTACCGGCTTGCGGGGTCGTAGGACCGTTCAAGAAGCCTTGCTGCGTCGTTCGATAAGATGACGAAGCGAACCATTGCGCCTACCCGCTCCACGCGACTCGGCGCGACTTGGCGCTCTCCGCTGCAAACTGCTCCTGGCCGCGTTCCCGGCCGTCCTGGTCCTCGACCGCGTACCCTTCCCGCCTTCAATCGGGTCGAGCACTCGCTGGATCGTGTCACTCAGGCACACCGATAACATCGGCTGACGCGCGTTTTTCAGCAGGTCAACCACGCCGCGGGCGGAGTCTTCCAGAAAAATGTGCCGGCCGTCGGTCAGCAGATGGTATTCCGAGGCGGCCCGAACCGTCTCCACCAACCGCTTGCCCAGTTCCTTTTGCAGGAAGCGAACGACGCGCCGTATCTTTTGCAGGGAAAAGCCGCGATCGCGCAGTTCGCAAATCACGGCAACCTCGGCTAAGTCATCGATCGAATAGATGCGCTTGTGCCCCTCGCGGGCTGCGACCACGATGCCCCGTTCATCCCACCATTGCAGCTGGCGCGCGCTGATACCGGTGTGCGCCATCACTTCCCTGGATGTGAACGTCTGCCGCATCGTCGCCATCCAAAACAAATTCACCACAAAATGTTTCAAACATCATAGTGCACTCGCGTGCACTGTCAAGCATCATTATTGACCATATCGGCACCTGCGCCTGTGAATATCTGGGGAAAATCAGTGGCTAGTGGTCCGTGGTTAGTGGCTAGTTTTCCACCGATTGTCTCGACTGTGAACTCCTCATCTTTTAGTGCGGTTGCATCGCGAACCGATGGCTTATAGCTGATGGCTGACAACTGTTTTTCCAAACTGCGCCCGAAATACGCAATCCCATCCTGCGCCACTGGCGTCACATCTTCATGTGAGGTTTACACTTCTCATCCGTGACATCCAGCTTGATGATGGAATGTAACCATCATCCAACTCGAAACCCGAAACTGACTGGCCACTAGTCACTGACCACTGACGACTGCTCTTGGAGGCTTTCTTGGAACCGTTCCGTTGTCACGCATTTGTTTGTACGCAGGAAAAACCTGAAGGGGTTCCTTGCTGCTCGGCGGCCGGATCCTTCCACATACTCGACGCGCTGCATCGCGAGCTCGGCGCGCAAGGTCTCGCCGATGATGTCCAGGTCTCCAGTTGCGGCTGCCTCGGCGTCTGCGACAGCGGTCCCGTGATGATCGTCTATCCCGAAGGCACCTGGTACGCGAAGCTCACGCCCGCCGATGTGCCGGAGGTCGTCTCTGCGCACTTCAAGTCCGGCAAGAAGGTCGCGCGCCTGGAGCGCACCGACCACGACGCGATGAAGGCCGAGATGCTCGACCATCGCAACAAATATCTGGCCATGCTCAAGGCCAAGGACGCAGCCGGCGTCGTGCCTGATGACATCACCGAGCTGATTCGCGGCTTCATGTCGAGCCGCGCCGTACTTACCGCGCTGGAACTCGACATCTTCACCGCAATCGGCGACGGCGGGACCGCGAAGCAAATCGCCGCCAAGATCCAATGCGCGGTGCGCTCCACGGAGATGCTGTTGAACGCGCTCGTCGCCCTCAAGCTGCTGAACAAATCCAGCGACCATTACACCAATACTCCCGTCTCCGCTCGCTTCTTCGTCGAGGGATCGCCCGACAGCGCGCGCTTGGGGCAGCTGCACATCGCCAACATTTGGAAGAGCTGGTCCACGCTCACGGAAGCTGTAAAGGTCGGTACGAGTGTTGCTGTCCGCAGCGACGGCAATGGCTGGGAGAAGCCGTTCATCGCCGCCATGGACAACAATGCGCGCGGCCGTGCTCGCGCGATTGCACAAGCGGTCGAAATCAACGGCGCCAAGCGCATGCTCGATCTCGGCGGCGGCTCCGGCGCTTACTCCATCGCCTTCGTGCAATCCGCGCCCGGCTTGCAATCGGAGATCGTCGATCTCGATGCAGTCCTGCCGATCACGCAGGAGCACATCCGCAAGGCCGGCCTCGCCGACCGCATCACGACGCGCGCCGGTGACATGCTCACCGTCGCGCTCGAACCATCGAAATACGATCTCCTGCTGCTATCGGCCGTCTGCCACATGTTCTCTCCGGAGGAGAACAGGCAGTTGTTCGAGCGCAGCTACGCTGCGCTTGCGCCCAAGGGACGCCTGGTCATCTCCGACTTCGTTCTGGAGGCAGACAAAACCGCTCCCCGCTTCGGTGCGCTTTTTGCTTTAAATATGCTGGTGAACACGCATGCGGGCTCAAGCTATAGCGAGCCGGAATACAACGCGTGGCTGAAAGAGGCTGGCTTCGCCGAGACGATGCGCGTGCGCATGCCAGGGCCTGCCAATCTGATGATTGCAACGAAGTAGGAGGAGAAGTTTCGAGTTTGGACTTGGAGTTTCGAGTCCCCGACGAAGCGGGTGCCCCACTCATTCGCGGTTTTCGAATGAGTGGAGATTTTGGTTGGAATTGCTAGAAACCTACCGTAGCTCTAGAACGTCCTACACCCCAATCACGCCCACCAGCTCTTTCACCGAGTCGGCGCTCTTCTGCAGGGCGGCTTGCTCTTCCGGGGTCAATTTGATCTCGATGATCTTCTCGATGCCATTCGATCCCAGCTTGCACGGCACTCCGATGAACAATCCGTTGATGCCGTACTCGCCTTCCAGATACGCCGCACAGGGTACGATCTTCTTCTTGTCCTTGAGAATCGCCTCCACCATCTCCGCCACCGCTGCCGACGGCGCATAGTAAGCGCTGCCTGTCTTCAGGTGCTTCACGATTTCGGCGCCACCGTCGCGCGTGCGCTGCACCAGACGGTCAATCGTCGCCTTGTCCATCAGCTCGGTAATCGGAATACCAGCGACGGTCGAATACCGCGGCAATGGGACCATGGTGTCGCCGTGTCCTCCCAGCACAAATGCGGTCACGTTCTCCACCGAGACATCCAGCTCGCGTGCGATAAACGCGCGGAAGCGCGACGAGTCCAGAATGCCGGCCATGCCGATCACGCGATTGCGCGAGAAGCCACTCTGCTTGTACGCTGCCTGCGCCATCGCATCGAGCGGATTGGAGACGATGATCAGAATGCAGTTGGGTGAATACTGAACGGCCTTGCCGACCACGTCGCTCATGATCTTGTAATTGGTGTTGAGCAGATCGTCGCGGCTCATGCCCGGCTTGCGCGGGATGCCGGCGGTGATTACCACAATGTCAGAGTTCGCGGTGTCAGCGTAATCGTTGGTGCCCAGCACGTACGAGTCGCGCTTCTCAATCGGCATCGCCTGCAGCAAATCGAGACCCTTACCTTGTGGGACACCCTCAATGATGTCAATCAGAACAACGTCGGCGTGCTCTTTCGACGCCAGCCAGTGGGCAGCCGTTGCCCCTACGTTTCCCGAACCAACCACCGTTACCTTCTTACGCATGAGTCCTCTCCAGTATCAGCTGTCAGCCATCAGCCGTCAGCTTTCAGTAATAACCTACCCGACGCGACAGGTCGCATATGGTCAGCGGCCTGGCGCGTCTTGGAAAAATCTAACGATATTGAGCTGACGGCTGAAAGCTGACAGCTTTACTTTGTCGCGTATGCCGCTACCGGCGACATATTCTGAATCATGTGCGATGCGAATTCGCTGGTCGCCACCTTGGTCGCGCCTTCCAGCATTCTTTCGAAGTCGTAAGTGACCTTCTTCTGCTGGATGGTATGCTCGAGCGAGTCCTCGATGAGCTTGGCCGCTTCATGCCAACCCATAAACTCGAACATCATCACGCCCGACAACATGACCGAACCGGGATTGATCACATCCTTATCGGCATATTTGGGAGCAGTTCCGTGCGTGGCCTCGAAGATGGCATAGCCGTCTCCGATGTTCGCACCCGGAGCGATTCCCAATCCGCCAACCTGCGCCGCAGCCGCGTCCGAAATGTAATCACCATTCAGATTCGGCGTCGCCAGCACTGCATACTCGTCGGCGCGCGTCACGATCTGCTGGAAGATGCTGTCGGCAATGCGATCGTTGATCATCAGCTTCGACTTCCACGCGCCGTTACCGTGCGTGAAATAGATACTGTCGATCACGCCCTTTACTTCCTTGTAGAGTACGTCGCGGAAGTCCGCGGGCGCGAATTCCATACCCGGCTCGACCAGCTTCGCGTTCTCCTCCACGGTTAGGCTGGGATTCTTGTCGAGATTGTCGATGATCCAGCTCTCGCGCTCGGTGATTACCTGCTGGCGGAACTCCTGCGTCGCCAGTTCGTATCCCCACTCGCGGAAGGCACCTTCGGTGAACTTCTGGATGTTGCCCTTGTGCACCAGCGTTACCGACTTGCTCTTGTTCTTCAGCGCGTATTCGATGGCCATGCGCACCAGTCGCTTCGTGCCTCTAACCGAGATCGGCTTGATGCCAACGCCCGAATCTTCGCGCACACGCTTGTTGGTACCGGCCAGCATCTCTTTGTTGATGAAGTCGATCAGCTTCTTCGCCTGCGGTGTTCCCTGTTTCCACTCGATACCCGCGTAAACGTCTTCCGTGTTCTCGCGGTAGATGACCAGATTCATGCGTTCCGGATGCTTCACCGGAGAAGGAATGCCCTTGTAATACTTCACCGGCCGCACGCACGCGTAAAGGTCCAGGATCTGGCGCAGTGCGACGTTGAGCGAGCGAATGCCGCCGCCCACCGGCGTTGTTAGCGGTCCCTTGATGCCGATGCGCAGGTCGCGGAATGCCGCAACTGTGTCGTCCGGCAGCCACGTTTTGAAGCGATCCATCGCCTTCTCGCCGGCGAAGACTTCGTACCACGAGACGCGGCGCTTGCCGCCATAAGCGAGCTCAACGGCAGCATCGAACACGCGCACCGACGCCTTCCAGATATCGCGTCCGGTACCGTCGCCTTCGATGAAAGGAATGATGGGGTTGTCGGGAATGTTGAACTTACCGTCGTAGGTAATTTTGGCCCCGCTGGAGGGCAAAGGAATTCCGTTGAAAGAAGCTGCCACTAGGCACCTCGCAAAGTATGAATAGAATGAACCCAGGCTGTCGACAGCCGCGTCGGGAGGAGGAAGCACGCGCGCAACCGGCGGAAACGCCGGAAACCTGAGTCAGTATGATGGCAGCGACGGGTGTATCATCTTCGGCTTACATCTGCCGCGTCCGGAATAGAAGCGCTTACTACCGTATCCCAACCTCAATTACGTTATCACCGCCGGATGTGAGGTTCAATGGAAACCCATGTTCAGGCGTCACACATTGGTGTGAGTCACGCACCCTGTGACGAAGGGCACATCGCCGGCCTCAGGTCTGGAGATGTCGCTGATAAATCTCCCGCGTCTCTTTTAGCACTTCCGCCAATCGCATCTCGGGATCAAAGCTGTCGTCCGCTCCCAGCATCTTCCACAAAAGCTTCTGCACGGCGCGGCGCGGATGTTCCGCCACGGGTAGCCATTTGCGCGCTCGCCCGGTCACCAGCCGCGTCACATGCTCCAAGGTTCGTAGGAAATGAGCACTCGCGGTCAGCTGCTCGTGTTCCTCGCCGGTGAGCAATTCGCGATCGCGCATTAGCTGCAATCGATCCCGCAAACTGCCCGCCAGCCAAAGCTGATGTCGTGCCTGCAGCGTTCCCGCCAGGTAATCCAGGTCGTAGATTCCGCCCGAACTGGTTTTGAAATTCTGCGCGCCTTCGCTGCGTTCCAGGCGTTCACGAACCTCGGCCAGTTCGGCATTGAATTCCGGCCGCTTCGCCATCGCCCAAATCCCTTCCTGCACGGCTCGCAGCGCGCGATCCGCTACCTCGACATCTCCCGCCACATAACGCAGCTTCAGATAGGTCAGCGCCTCCCACGGTTTGGCTTCGCCTCGAAAATACACAGCAAGCTGTGTCGGCGTCACAATCAACTCACCCTCGCGGCCATGCGGACGCAAGCGGGCATCAACGGGAAACACGGTTCCGTCGCGCGTATAGGCAGTCAGCGCTTCCATGATGCGTTCAGCAGTGCGCAGTATCTTCTGGCCATCGTCACGTTCGTCGCACACGAAGAGCACATCGCCATCGGACAACAGGTCAAACTCGCGAGCCCCGAGCCGGCCCAACCCCATCACCGTGAACCGCGCGCCCGGTCCGGCGATGGCCAGTGCCGCCTGCATTGCCGCATTGACCGCCGCGGTGTTGTCTGCCAGCGAATCAAATACATCGCGCAGCTGAAACAGATCCACCGCTCCCGACAGAAACAATCGCCGTCTGTAATGCCGCCGCAGGATCGACATTGCTTCCGCGCGATCGACCCTTTCGGTCGCCAGATAGGCAAACACAGGGTCAGCCGGGGCATTTGCATCACCTGGCGAATCGTCGACGAACAAGTCCGGCACTCCGGAATACCGACGCTCCTCGATCTGCTCGAGCAGAGAAATCTCCCCCGGATGACGCACCAGAATGTCGGTGAGGAATTCGCTGAATTCGAAAATGGTGAGCGCTCGTTCCACGTTCTCCGGCGAACGCAAGACCGCGCCGTAGCGTTCCGACGTGGTCCCAGCCGAACTGAGAAAGCGATCGAGATTGCGCCGCGCGTGCTGCGAGAGGTCATCCCGCGCGGCGATCTCCAGCAGTCGCGGCGAATCCATCGCCAGGCGCTGCATCATCTGGCTGTACGAGCTCTCGGGCGTAGCCGCAAACTCCGGTTGCAGCTCGAACTTCGCAGCATCCTGATCGTGACTCTGTTCGTGATAGATGACGCGCTGATAAATCTCGGCCACGGCAGTCATGCGCCGCCGCAGATGCGCCAGAAACTCCTCCGGAGTCGGCGGGACCGTTCCTTCGCGCGTCAGGCTGCGAGCCAGCGCCTGCACCTCATTCCGCGATTGCGGCAGCCGATGCGTCTGCTGGCCGTGCTGCAGTTGCAGCCGATGTTCCAGGTTGCGGTGGAACTCGTAAGCATTGGTCAGGTTCTGGAAATCCTTGCTGCTGATGTGTTCCTTGTCGTGTAGTTTCTGCAGTGCGAAGAGCGTGCCTCGGGATCGCAGCCACGGCTCGCCGCCACCGTACACGCGCTGCAGGCATTGCACCAGAAACTCGATATCACGGATTCCGCCGCGATCGATCTTCACATCCGTGCCCGTCTGCGCTCCTTGCTTCAACAGGTTCTTGCGGCGATGCGTGCCGATCTTCTCCCGCGTATCGAGAGCTGTTTTGATCGCCGCGAAATTCAGCTCCGGCCGGTATACATACGGCTGCAGAGCACGCGTAAACTCACGGGCCAGTCCGACATCGCCGGCCGAATGCCGCGCCTTGATCATGGCTTGCAGCTCCCAATCGTGAGCGATGTGCGAGTAGTAATGGATCGCGTGCGGTAGCGACACCGACGGCGGCCCTTCGCTTCCCTGCGGACGCAAGCGCAGATCAATGCGGAACACCGGTCCCTCGCGCGTGTGTCGCGCCAGCATCTCCGTAGTTTGTTGCGCCAAACGGATGAAGTATTCGCGATTGGAGATTTCCGCTCCATCCGGCTCAACCCCTCCATCGTTGAGAAACAGCAGATCGATGTCGGAGCTGTAGTTCAGTTCGTTGCCGCCCAGTTTGCCCAACGACAACACTGCGAAGCGCGAATCGACCACGCGTCCTTCGGCATCGATTCGCTGCGCTCGTCCGAAGCGATGTTGCAGCTGGGACTCCGCCTCGCGCAGCGCTTCCTCAATGAGCACATCGGCCAGCGCCGAAATCTCCGCCGTCGTCTCTGCCAGAGTCGCGATGGCCAGCACATCGCGCAGCATAATTCGGATGTACTCGCGTCGCTTGAAGCGCGCCAGCAACGCCGCCGTATCCGTTTCGAAGGAGCGCGAGCGCATGCGCGCAAAATCTTCCTGGAATTCTTCCCGGGAATGCGTGGGATCCAGACGCCGCTCACGCGTGAAGCTGTGGAAGAGGTCGGGATTGTGGATCAGCGTCTCGCCGAGCCAGGGGCTATGCCCGAAGACGACCACGGCGTAGTGCACCAGCGAGGGATGCTTCTCCAGAAGCTGCAGCAACTCAGCAGGCGCGGTCTCCGCCAGCCGTTCGAACTGATTGACCGCAGCATCGGGGTCAGGCGCGGCAGGCAGCAGCGCGGAGAGTGACTCGTAAACTTTGCCCGGCACCAGATCGCGGATGTGCGACAGGTTTCTGGACGCTGCGTCGGTATCGCGAAACTGGAAGTCCGCCGTCCGTGCAGTTGCGCGTTGTTCCAGTTCAGGCACCACTTGGGATTCTATAGTCCACGCGCAAAATGCTGCCGCAAGAGACCTCCCGGTCCCACATAGCCCACTCGCGAGCAGCGTGTTGCGCCCTGCTGCCGCCGACCTTGGGAGGGCCTGTCTACCTACTTGCTATCATTCAACGTGCTATCCACGACCAGCCTTCTAGCCCGGAGCGTCTCGTGAACTGGCTCAGGCGCTTTTTCGCTTTTGACGATCGCAACACCACACTAACCCGCGAGGTTCTGGCCGGTCTGACCACCTTCACGACGATGTCCTACATTGTCGTGGTCAATCCCGGTATTCTTTCCACGGCTGGAATTCCCGAGGGACCATCCTTCGTCGCGACCGCCCTGGTTGCTGCGTTCGGTTGTTATCTGATGGCCTTCTATGCCAACCGCCCTTTTGCGGTCGCGCCCTACATGGGCGAGAACGCCTTCATTGCGTTCACCGTGGTGAAAGTTCTGGGAATACGCTGGCAGGCAGCGCTGGCGGCGATCTTCATCGCCGGCGTGCTGTTCATTCTCATGACTGTCCTGCACCTCCGGCGGTGGGTCGTCGAAGGCGTGCCGGCCTCGCTGCGCTTCAGCTTTGCCGTCGGCATGGGATTGTTCCTCACGTTCATCGGCCTGAACGAAACCGGCATCGTTCGGCTCGGCGTTCCTGGCGCCCCGGTGCAGGCGGGACAACTGACATCGGCGCCAGTCCTGGTCGCGATGTTTGGTGTCGTGCTGCTCGCGATACTGCTCATTCGAAAAGTTCCCGGAGCCATCCTGCTTGGAATTGTCATTACCGCAATCGTCGCCTTCCTTGCCCGGGTCGCGCCGCCGCCTCACGGACTTGTCAGCATGCCTCCCAGCGTCGCCCCGATCGTTTGGCAGCTTGATTTTCGCGAAGCCTTCACCTGGAAGGCCTTTCCCGTTGTGCTCACGATGTTCATCATGGCCTTTGTCGACACCATGGGCACGCTGATCGGCGTCTCCGCGCGGGCTGGTTTTCTGGACAAGGATGGACATCTACCGCAAATCGAGCGTCCGATGCTGGTCGACGCCATCACCACCACCCTCGCTCCGGCCCTTGGCACCAGCACCTCGGGCGCTTTCCTGGAGTCAGCCACGGGCATCGAAATGGGCGGCAAGACTGGCTTCACGGCGTTTGTTACAGGGACATGTTTCCTGCTTGCGCTGTTCTTCGCTCCGTTTGTGGCGGCTATTCCCGCCGAAGCTTACGGGCCGGCGCTCATCATCGTTGGACTGTTCATGCTCGCGCCCATCGTCCACATCGATTTCAACGATTACACGGAATCCATCCCCGCGTTCGCCGTGGTTGCCCTCATGTCCTTCACCTTCAACATCGCCATCGGAATCTGCGCCGGCTTTGTGCTTTATCCAATTTGCAAGATCGTTGCCGGTAAGACCAGCCAACTGAAGCCCGGCCTCTGGGTGTTGTCCGCGCTATCGCTGCTGTTCTTCATTTTTTATCCGTATCATTAATTGTTTTCGGTTGTCGGCGAAGAAAACGCATCTAACCCTCTCTAGCAGCGAGCAATCCATTCTCAGGAGAGATCGTGCGCGGGAACCCGGGGCTATATGTCGCATCGCAGCGGCCGAAGCTATGGTACGCACTTGTTGCTATCTTGATGTGGCTGTTGAAAAAGTCCCTTGAAGTGCCGCAACTGCCGAAATTGGGTGACCAGAAATGTATCCCGAGGTGGAGAAAATCGTTTATAAGGCATCCTAGCGCGTCGAGTTTCCAGGGCGAAA